>Ga0209420_1000037_pt1 | contig 85281 bp, 58 predicted proteins | sample BlaSpr_A8_OM1_O1_FD_187972 | JGI IMG/M metagenome (GOLD analysis project Ga0209420, IMG submission 187972) | Forest soil microbial communities from Thunder Bay, Ontario, Canada - Black Spruce, Ontario site 2_A8_OM1_O1 (SPAdes) (version 2) | ecosystem: Environmental > Terrestrial > Soil > Boreal... | reverse complement strand
CGTGAACCCGCTGAAACTGACCGCTGCCGTGCTGTTATTCGTCACCGTCACGCTTAACGGCGCACTCGTCGTCGCGAGCGCTTGCGATCCAAACGTCAAACTACTCGGCGTCACGGTCACCGTCGCCGCACCAGGCGTGCCTGTGCCCGTCAAAGTCACTGTTTGGGGGCTTCCGCTAGCATTATCCGTAAACGTGATCGCTCCCGTCCGCGTTCCCGCCGCCGTCGGCTTGAAAGAAATCTGGAACACGCAGGGCGTTGCTTCTACCGCAATGCTCGGGCATTGCGCCAGCGTTGCGCCGGCAAAATCTCCCGAAGTCACAATACTCGTGAAAGTCAGCGCTGTACCGCCCGTGTTCGACGCCGTCACGGTTTGCGTCGCGCTGGTTGTTCCCACCGTCTGACTTCCGAACGTCAGCGTCGCCGGAGCGATCAATATCGTGCCTGCGGCTGTCGTGCTAAACGTCGCCGTCACCGTCTCGGCGGCGCTCATCGTCACCGTACAAGTCGGGGGACTCGTCTGCGGACTCGCTAGGGTGCAGGGCGCGCTAAAGCTCGTGAACGTCGCACCGGTACTCGCCGTCGCTGTCAGTACCACGGCGCTATTGCCCGCGAACGTAGCCGAACAAGTCGTGGGGCAGCTAATTCCCGCCGGCGCGCTGGTCACTGTTCCGGAGCCGCTCACCGTCACCGTCAACGCTGCGGCCCCCATGCCCGAGAGAGTGATTGTCTGCACACTGCCTGCGTTCGGTGCGTTATCAGTGATCGTAATCGTTCCGCTGTAAGCAATAAACTGCGTTGGCTCAAACGCAATCTCAAGCTCGCACGCAGCGCCAATCGCCAGGGTCGCGGGCGCCGCGGGGCACGGATTCGCGGACGTGCCTAGTGAAAATGCCCCTTCGCTGATCGCAATGTCCGAAATCGCCAGCGGCGCGTCTCCCGAATTCGTCAACATCACCGGCAAAGTTGCGCTCGCATTGATAGGTTGGTTTGCGAACGCCGCCGTTGTACTGGAAAGAGCTATGTTCGGAGTCAGGAGAACCTTTCTGATCCGGTTGTTAAATACATCGCCCACGTACATATTGCCTTGGGGGGTTACCACGACTCCCACCGGCGTCGCGAAGCTTGCCGAAACTGCCGGGCCGCCATCGCCTCCGAATGCAAAGTTTCCAGTTCCCGCGAACTCCGTGATGATTTTGCTGGTTCCGTCCACGCGTCGAATCACGTTATTCCCTGAGTCGGAAATAAAAAAATTGCCTGCACCGTTCACCGACACTCGATCGGGAGTATTCAACGTTGCGCTCGTGGCCAGCCCCCCATCGCCGCTGTGTCCCGCAGCTCCCGTCCCGGCAATCGTCGTGATAATGCGCGGCGTGCCGGTGTCAATCTTGCGGATTACATTGTTATCTGTGTCGGCGACGTACAGGTTTCCGCTTGCATCGATGTCCAGGCCGAGAGGGCAATCTAGCGTCGCGTCGACCGCCGGTCCCCCGTCTCCAGAAAGATTCCCCGCTGCATTGCAACCGACCGGTGCGTTCCCATCAGGTCCATTCCCCGCCACCGTTGTGATCGTGCCGCTCGTGTCCACTTCGCGGACGCGATTGTCCTGAGCATCTACGAAATAAAGATTTCCAGCCGTATCCAGCACCGCTCCCCGAGCGTCGTTCAGGCTGGCGCTAAGCGCAGGTCCGCCGTCGCCGCACGTCGAAAAGGGAGCCGCGCACAAATTACCGGATCCCACAATCGTCGTAATGATCCCGGTCGAGCCATCGACCTCGCGAATTCTATTGTCGCCATCATCCGCGACCAGCAGGGTCCCGGAAGGTTCGATCGTCACTGTCCGCGGCATGAAAAGCGAAGCGTTGGCGGCGGGTCCCCCATCCCCACACGGCAAGGCTGGTCGTGCGCACGGAATCCCGGTGCCGACCACGGTCGATATTGTTTGGTCCGCGGCGCTGATTTCCCGGACTCGGTTGTTTTGCGCGTCCACCAGATATAGATCGCCGTTGGTATCCAGCGCCGGATTACGCGGATAATACAAGCTGGCGCTTGTCGCCGGCCCACCGTCACCCACTGCACCACTCCCAACCACGGTCGAAACCACCTTCGTAGTCGCGTTGTACATGCGAACCCGATCGCTCCAGAAATCCGCGATCCACAGGTTTCCGCTGGCGGGATCAACAAACAGTCCGAAAGGGTTGGTCAGCTCGATCGAGGTTGCAGCTCCGTCACCGTTGAATCCGAAAGTGCCATTGCCCACGATCGTCGTAATTTGGTTGGGAGTATTCGGGTTCGTCGGGGAAAACACCTCTCGAATGCGTGCATTTTCAGAGTCCGCAATGTAGAGGTTCCCCGCACTATCCACGGCCACACCTTCCGGCACCTGTAGAGTGGCCGCTGTTGCCGGCCCGCCGTCGCCGCTGAAGCCCAAGGCGCCTGTTCCGGCCACGATCGTGATGTTTTTCGACGTCGCATCCACGCGACAAACCACGTTGGCGTTCTGGTCAGCGATGAAAAGATCTCCGCCCGTATCAACCGCCAGCGCGATCGGGCCGTTCAGCGAAGTCGAGGTTGCCAGAACGTTATTGCTGGGAAATCCCGCACTGCCAGGGGTACCCGCATAAGTCGTGATGATTCCACTCGTCAAATTAACGCGGCGAACGATACTGTTGCCAATGTCCGCGATGTAAAGATTCCCTGCGCCATCCAGCGCGACCTCTTGCGGGAAACTCAATCCCGCGCTCGTGGCCTGTCCGCCGTCTCCCGAGTAATTGCACACGTGCGCCGTTCCTGCCACGATATTCATCACTCCGCTTGCAGCAACAATTTCCCGCACCACACAGTTGTTCTGATCAGAAAAGTAAAAATTGCCGGCAGCGTCCAACGCCGCGCCGATCGGCTCATACAACAGCGCCGCAGTCGCCAGCGTACCGTTCGGCGAAAAACCCGCGGTGTTATTCCCCGCGAAAATAGACATGGAATCGGGAACTCCCAACGCCGCAGTCACCTTGTAGATCACACCGTTGTCGTTCACCACGTAAAGATTTCCCGAGGCGTCTCGAGCAATTGCTACCGGCCCCTCGATCGGCGCAGCCGTGGGAGAAACGTTGTCAGGAGGCGCACCCCCGGCGATCGTCGAAATGGTGTTCTGTCCGCGCGCGACATTCGCAAACAGCAGCGGCACAGCTAGCGAACAAACCGCCATGAAATATTGCACACCCCTCTTCGTAGGACGTCTCACCAACAGCCTCCTCGCCACGTGCCCGCTGCAACTCCGAAACTAAACAGTCTTCCGCGTGAGAGCGCAAACGTACCTAGGCAGCATGTCGCGGTTGCCTGCAGACAAACCTTGATTGTCGGGGAAACAACGGCGAATTCTCTAACCCAACCGCCTTCCTCGTCAAGCAATTGTTTTAATTGTCATTGAAAACCGCCGAGCACTCCCATATCATGCCGCACTCTGCACGCTGCCTTTGACTTTGTAGCGGCCATCCCGCCACTGCGGGATGGCCGCTGTTGACCTTGACTCTGTTTTTGAATTGGTAGTCGCGGTTGCGCCTCAAACGATTCACCCAGCAGCTCGATGCCAACAGCTTCCGCTGATCCCGGGCAACCAGTTCCCTCCGACGGCTCGCGCCTGCGCCAGATCGGTTTCCTCCCGCTGCTCTGTATCTTTTACGGTTACACCGCCGGCGGCCCTTTCGGTTACGAAGGCATCTTCCACGATTCCGGCCCAGGCATGGCGCTCGTCTTCCTGGCCTTCGTTCCTTTCTTCTGGAGCATCCCCATTTCCTTCGCCTCCGCCGAACTCAACAGTCTTCTCCCCGTGCAAGGCGGGTTCTACCGCTGGAGCCGCGCGGCCTTCGGCGATTTCTGGGGGTTCCAATGCGGCTGGTGGAATTGGACCGGGACCTTTCTACTCAACAGCCTCTACGGCGTGCTGGTGATGGACTACCTCGGCATTTATTTTCCCTCGCTCACGGGTTACGCGAAGTGGGCGGGCGCTTGCCTCGTGCTGATCGTGCTCGCTTCTTTGAACGCGCGCGGCATTCAGGTCGCAGGCTGGCTCTCGGTCGCGCTGCTCGTCGCCGTGATGATTCCGGTGACATGGCTCTGCGCGATTTCAATCTTCCACCTGCATCACAATCCCATCGCACCGTTCGTTCCGCCCGGCGCACCGTTCGGCAGCGTCTTCGGCAAGGGCCTCGCGCTTGCCATGTGGAATTACGCCGGCTACGAACAGCTATCCAGCACCACCGGCGAGATGAAAAATCCGCAGAAGACTTTCGTCCGCATCCTGGCCTGGAACACGCCGATGAACGTTCTCACCTACGTGCTTCCCACGACGCTTGCCCTCGCGGTCCTGGGCAACTGGCAGGAATGGAAAACGGACTACATCGTCACCGCGTCACGCCTCATCGGCGGTCCAGCTCTCGGCGCCGCGATGCTGATCGCCGCCATGATCGGCACGCTTTCTCTATCCAACAGCACCATTCTCTACACCACGCGCGTGCCCGCGACGATGGCGCAAGATGGCTACCTGCCTGCATGGCTCGGAAAAATTCACGACCGCTACGGCACACCGACGCGCGCGATCGCAGTCTCAACGATTGTGTACTGCATGCTTGCGAAATTCGACGTCGAAGACATGGTGAACATTTATATCTGGACGCGCATCGCCACCACGCTGCTCACGCTCTTCGCCGCGTGGCAAATGCGCAGAAAATTGCCGTACGCTGCGCGCAGTTTCCGCATTCCCGGCGGCAGCGTTGGAATTGCCTACATCCTGATTTTTCCGCTGGTGTTGTGCGCTCTGAAAATCGCGCAAAGTGAGGATTACGTCTGGCGTTACGCGCCGTTGCTGCTCGCTTCGGGGCCCGTCGCCTACGTCGTCTTGCGTTACGCCTTCAAACTAAAACCGACCGCCGAAATGTCTCCGACCGCCTAACGCGCCAGCCTGGCAGCGCAGTTATCCTGCCTGCCCTGAGTGACTTTGCGAAGGAAGGGCAGCGAAGCAGCTCTCTTTGATTTCCTCGCGTCAAGAAACAATCTCGCCAAGTGGCCACCGGCCGGTCGACGCCGTTGCCCCTACTTCGTACCGCCAATCTTCTCGGAAACCGTCTTCGCCTGCGTAAACAACAACAAATAATCCTGGCCGCCGGACTTTGAATCCGTTCCCGACATGTTGAATCCGCCGAACGGATGCGCGCCTACCATGGCGCCAGTGCACTTGCGGTTCATGTAAAGATTACCGACGTGAAACTCCTCTTCGGCGCGTGCGATTTTCTGGGCATTCTGCGAATACACGGCGCCCGTCAAACCGAATTCGCTGTCATTAGCCATGGCCAGTGCTTCATCGAAGTCTTTTGCCTTCGTAACCGCCAGCACCGGACCGAAGATTTCCTCCTGGAAAATCCGTGCCTTGCGATCCACGTCCGCGATCACTGTCGGCTCGATGAAATATCCCTCGCCCGCGGCGCGTTTTCCGCCGGCTACCAGCCGCCCTTCCTTTTTCCCCTGATCAATGTAACCAAGAATCGAAGTCATCGCCGCCTTGTTGATCACCGGGCCCATATAATTGGCGGGATCCTCAATCGACCCCACTTTGATTTTTTTCACGCGCTCGACCAGCTTCGTCAAAAACTCGTCGTAAATCTTCTCCGCGACGATCGCCCGCGAGCACGCCGAACACTTCTGTCCCTGGTAACCGAACGCAGAAAGCGCGACGCCTTCCACCGCCGCGTCTACGTCCGCTTCTTCATCCACCACAATCGCGTCCTTGCCGCCCATTTCCAGCACGGTGCGCTTGATCCAGACTTGGCCGGGCTGAGTCTTGGTTGCCTGTTCCGCGATGCGCAATCCCGCTTCCTTCGATCCGGTAAACGCGATGAAGCGCGTCTTCGCATGCGTCACCAGCGCTTCGCCCGCCGTGCTGCCCGGTCCGGTGAAGAAGCTCACCACATCGCCGGGCACACCTGCTTCGTACAAAATATCAATGAAGATTGCCGCGATGGTCGGCGAATCGCTCGAAGGTTTCACTACCACCGCATTACCAGTGACGACCGCGGCCACCGTCATCCCGCCCATGATCGCCGCTGCGAAATTCCATGGCGGAATCACGATGCCAACGCCCAGCGGAATGTATTTCAGATAATTTTTTTCACCGTGAAAAGGAGTCAATTTCTGCGGCGCGCCCAACCGCAACGCCTCACGCCCGTAGTATTCGCAGAAATCGATCAGCTCGGCGATGTCCGCATCCGCTTCCGGCCAGGTTTTGCCGATTTCGTAGCTCAGCCAGGCATCCAGTTCGTAGCGCCGCTTGCGTAAAATATCCGCTGCGCGATACAAACACGCGACGCGCTCCTCCACCGGCACACGCTTCCAGCGTTCGAAAGCCGCATGAGCCTTTTCCACCGCCGCGTTGGCCATCTCCACGGTAGCCTTCTGGAACACGCCAATCACCTGATCGGGATGCGAAGGATTGTAAGACTTGATCTTTTCCGTCGTAGTGATCCGCTCCCCACCAATTGTCAAAGGATATTCGCGCCCGCACATGCCCCGCACCTGCGCCAGAGCATCCTCCATAGCCTTGCGATTCTCAGGCTGAGTAAAATCAATAAACGCTTCGTTCGCAAATTCCCCGCGCTGCAAATTCACAGGCCTGTTAGGTGTCCCAGTCGTCGCCGTGGATGTCATTAGTTGCGCCTCACTCCGTCTGTCGTACTCATTCGTAGCTCTTTATTTTAGCGCCCCGCGAGACGCCCGCACAAGGACCACGTAGTCTCCTCGGCAATTGGCGTTGCCCTCGCCATTGGCGGTCGCGCCCCGCCGCAAAACCACTCAGCACAAAAAAATCGAGCGCGCCCACCCTTCCCGCTTCCTGGGAAAAGTAGCGCGCGCTCTAGTTTTGTTGGGTGGCGAAGTTACCGCCCAATCCGCGTCGTGGCCTTACTTGCTTTTCGAGTACAGGATGCGGAGCAGGTGGTCGCGGTGTGAGGCATAGTCAACCGTTGAGCTGTAGACGTCGCCGAAGAGCGGTTGCTTGGTGTGCAGCGATTCGATCTCCGCGTAGAACTTATCCATGGCCGCCGCGTTCGGGAACACGGCGATCAGAGTGTAGGCGCCGGGCGTTTCTGTGTGAATCAGGTCTTCCTCGACGGAATAGCCGGAGAGAGTGCCGTCCGCAACCTCGGCATCGAGCGCGGGCTTGCGATACTTCGTCAGCAGATCGCGGAACTCTTCGGCGTGTCCCGGCTTGGGCGTCCAATCCTGCACCAGGACGTAACCGCTGTCGGTGGTTCCGCCTTTGCCGTTGTACGAGGTGGACATGGTGATCTCATCCGAGTGCATAGTGTAGGCAATTTCGGATGCGGTAGGAGCCGAGGTGCGCAAGACCGTCAAGGCTTTCATCAGGCCTGCGACCGACGACGAAGTGAACCAACCGACGTGCGTTGGAGCGTTCAAGCCTTCATGAACTTCCAGGGCGCCGTCTCCGTAGCTGAGGATCGTTCCGTCGGCGAGGAGACCGTCGAAAGCCTTATGCCCCGACGCCGCGCCTTTCTCGTATGCGCCCCACTGCGCGCGGGGAACTCCGAAGAAAGAAACATAGGTGTAGACCACCGGCTGCTTCGGCGCGTCGGCCTGCTGGGCGCGCGCGGCCGGCGCGGAAAATGCGAACATGGACATGAGCAATACACAGAACGTGGAAAGGCACAGCATTCGCTTGATCATCGTTTTTATCTCTCCTGTTTTTGTGGATGGCAGAGGGATCGGAACCGAAAGGGCCGGTTGAGACTTCTGTCCGGCGCATCGTATGCCCGTCGTACTCCAGACACAACGAATTAATAAATGGAGCGTTCCGCGAAGTGGGCAGGCTTAGGCCGGGCACGCGCGGAGCTGCGCGGCCGGTGGGATCACGATTCTGCGGCAGCACCGAGCGTTGCGGGTATGCGCGCGAGGGCGGTTCCCGGCAAAAGAAGATCCCTCGCTGCGTCCGGCGCCCGTCAAACCTGGGCGGGCAAGAAAAAAAAACGCGGCACTACGTTTCGGATGACATGCGACTGTCGCGGTCGGCGCATGGCGAAGTATCATCACGCCAGACAAAGTCTGAAGCCGTACGCTTCGCAGTAAGGCGTGATGAGATAGCTTCTGGTTACTTGCGGTAGATGACGCCGGCTTTCATTACGAAGGAAACTTTTTCGAGCGTGGAGATGTCGTCGAGCGGATTGCCGGGGACTGCGACGATGTCTGCCTGATAGCCGGGCCTCAGCACGCCGATTTTTTCCTGCCAGCCCAGCAACTTTGCGCCGTTCAGTGTGCCGGCTTGAATTGCTGCCAGCGGCGACATTCCGTATTTCACCATCAAGACAAATTCGCGGCCTTGCGTGCCGTGCGGAAACGGGCCGACGTCCGAACCCATGGCGATGGGAACGCTTGCGGCGAGCTGCTTTTTGAACTCGCTGACGTGCACGTCGAGCAGGGCGTGTTCCCGTGCAGAGCCTGCCGGCGTCGCGGCATGTTCTGCGAAATATTCCGAGATGGTGAAAGTGGGGACGGCGAAGATCTGCTTTTCGCGCATGATGCGCATGGTCTCGTCGCTGAGTTGAAAGGCGTGGTCAACAGATTCGACTCCGGCGCGAGCGGCGTAGAGCGTGCCGGGTTCGCCTGTGGCGTGGACCGCGACGCGATGGCCGGTGCGCGCGGCCTCGCGGACTGCGGCGCTCAGTTCTTCTTCGGTGTACTGGTAGGGTGTCGAAAGCTTTGCGTCCGCGACTGAGTCCGCGCCTGTCTCGTAAATTTTGATGAAGTCGGCGCCTTCTTTCAGTTGCTCGCGGATTACGGTGACGAGCTCGGCGGAATTGTTGGCGTAGGTGGCGTTGGGGAGAACGTGCTGCTCGGGGTTGTAGCCGATCGCGTCTTCGTGGCCGCCGAGAATATTAATGGCGTTGCCGCTGATGCGCAGGCGCGGGCCGGGAATGTCGCCGCGGTTGATGGCATCGCGCACGGCGGTGTCCGCGGAGCCAGCGCCTTCGGTGCCCATGTCGCGTTCGGCGGTGAATCCGGCAACTAGGTCGGCGCGTGCGGCAACCGTGGCGGCGATGGTGCGTTGCGACACGGATTCGGTGACGGTTTGCACGTCTTCCGGGCCGGGATGGAGGAAGAGGTGGACGTGCGCATCAATCAGGCCGGGAAGAAGAGTGGTGTCGCCGAGATCGATGACTTCTGAAGCGGGCGGACGCGAGACTTTGGTGCTGACTTCTTTTATTACCTCGGCTTGGATAAGGATTTCGCCGGGGGCGAGGAGGCGGCCGGATTCTACGTCGAGGACGCGCGCGGCGTGGAGGATGATGGGATGCGATTGCGGTGCGGGTTGCGGCTGCGACTCGATTGTTTGCGCGCCGAGCGGCGCGCTCCCGAAGGATGCGAGCGCGAAAGCGAGAATGGCGCAGGGCGCGAATTTGTTTGGGCTCATGTGGTCGCCGCGATGATAAACCAATTTTGCTTGGCGATTTAGGATTTATACCGGGGGAGGGGTGCGACGCTCCGGAAGCCGTAGGTTTCGTAGCGCCAGGAGATTTTTCCTTCGCGGAGGCTGACGATGGTGAAACCCTCGGGAAAATCCAGACGCGGGCCGTGCCACCAATTGCCGCAGACGGCGCCGCAGCAGGCGTACTGGCAATTCTTGTAGTTCACGAGCTCGTTGATGTGGAGATGGCCTTGAAAGACGGCAAGGACGTTGTGCTTTGCGAACAGGCCGATCACGTCGGCGGAATTCGCGACGCTGACGGTGTCGTAGCGCGGAGTGCCGTCTGGTTTGGGACCGTAGGCGAGATAGCCGGTGATGAGCGGGACGTGGGTGACGACGATGATGGGCGCGGTGGGAGGGAGGGCAGCGAGGTCGTGCACGAGCCATTGCAGTTGCGCGTCGTCAACGCGGCCTTCCCAGAGGCGATCGGGCGTAGGGAAAATGGAATCGAGGACAATGAAATGGTAGCCGCGGTGATCGAAGGAATAATAAGTGCGCGCGCCGATGCGATCTTCGAACATTTTTTTGCCGTAGCCGGGATCGGTGGGAGTGGCGCCGCTTTTGCTGAGGATGCCGTAGAGGTCGTGATTGCCGATGGCGTGGTGGAGAGGCGCTTGGATCGAGGCTTCGGTGCGCTGGTAGAGATCGAAGAGCATGTCGGCGCGCGTGCGGTTGACGCCGAGCGCATCGAAGACCAAGTCGCCGCCGCAGATGGCGAATTCGGGTTTGGCGGCGGCGATTTTTGCGAAGGCCATTTGGCAGCCGTGGGCGGCGTCTAGTTCGGGTTGGATGTGAGTGTCGGTGAAGAAGGCGAAATCGAAGGATTCCGCGGGGGGCTGCGGTTTGGCGGTCGCTGCGTCGGTGCTGGCGTTTGCGATGCCGTAATTCCCGAACGGAATTTGCGGGAATGCGGCGGCTGCGCCTGCGGCGGCGAGCGTTTTTAGAAATTTTCTGCGGTCCTGGATCCCGTGCGTCATTGCGTTAGCTCGTGGACGGCTGTTGTGAAAATGTTGCTGTGAAGATCGATGTCCGCAGCGCTGGTGGCTGGCGACATGAGCGCCATGTTGTGGAACGGAGTTAGGAGGATGCCGCGATTTAGGGCGTACAGATGCATGAAACGCTCTAGTCCGAAATCCATGGCGGCGGCTGCTTCTCCGCCGTTGCGCGGGGGCTGCGGATGGAAGAGGTACTCGGCGCGGCAGCCGAGGCGGGCAACGTGCCAGGGGAGCGCGGCTTCGGCGATAGCTTTCGAGACGCCGTCGGCGAATTTTTCTGCGAGCGGAATCATGTGGGCGAAGGCGGCAGGAGTTAGGACGTGTTCGAGCGTAGCGCGAATGGCGGCGAGGGAAAGCGCGTTGCCGGCGAGCGTGCCGCCGATGCCGCCGGTGTCGCAATCTTCCAGTTGGATGCGGCTGGTGATTTTTTGCGCGACGTCCGCGGTGCAGCCGTAGGTTGCCGCGGGAACACCGCTGGCGATGGGTTTGCCGATGACGAAGAGATCGGGCTTCAAGCCGTGGGCGTGGGTGTAACCGCCGGGGCCGGTGCAGATGGTGTGCGTTTCGTCGATGATCAAGAGTGTGCCGAATTTTCGCGCGAGCGTGGCGGCTTTTCCCCAGTAGCCAGGCTCGGGATGGACGATGCCTACGTTGGTGAGAACCGGCTCGGCAAGAATGCAGGCGACGTCCCGGTGCGCGAGTTCCCTTTCGAGCGCGGGCAGATCGTTGAATTCGACCACGCGCGTGGTTTCGGTGGGGTTCACGGGCGGGCCGATATTTCCGCGGCGCGGGCCTGCGACGCCGCCATGCAGCGAGATGTAAGTTTCGTCCACGGTGCCGTGGTAGCAGTAATTGAAGACTAGGACTTTTTGGCGCTGCGTGATTTCGCGCGCGATGCGGATGGCGAAGCGGTTGGCGTCGGTGGCCGTGAGCGTGAACTGCCAGTAGGGGAGGCCGAATCGGCGAGTGAGTTCTTCGCCGACCCATGCGGCGTCTTCGGTAGGAAGCATGAGCGTGATTCCATGGTTGGCCTGGCGCGCGATGGCCGCGGCGGCTGGCGAGGGGGAGTGGCCGGTCATGGCGCCGGTGTCGCCGAGGCAGAGATCGACGTAATCGTGGCCGTCAACATCCTGGAAATGCGCGCCGTGAGCTTCGGCGACGAAGACGGGAAATTTGCCGGCCCACTTTTTCATCCAGTTCATGGGGACGCCGCCGAGGAGGGATTTTTGGGCGCGGGCGTAGAGAGCGGCCGAGAGCGGGCGTTCGGCGACGAATTTTTCTTCTTCGCGGCGCATAAGGGTGTGGAGGCGAGAGCGGTCGATGATCGCGTGCGACTTTCGTTTCGGTGCAGTCATGGTTAGCGGCCCGTTAGCGAAGAGAAGTCAACTGCGCTCCTGTTCGAGAATTCGTGGAGAGAGTTTAGCGCAGGTGCTTGAGGATTTCGCGGGCGGCATTGTGGCCGGAGGCGCCCGTGACGCCGTTGCCGGGGTGGGTGCCGTTGCCGCAGAGGTAGAGGTGTTTCACCGGGGTGGCGTAGCGGGCCCAACCTAGCAGGGGGCGCATGGTAAAAATTTGGTCGAGGGCTAGTTCGCCGTGGAAGGGGTGGCCGCCGCTCAGGCCGTAGGTGGTTTCAAGATCGTGAGGTGTGAGGGTTTGCACCGCCAGGATTTTCGCGGGAAAATCTGGGGCGTATTGCGCGAGGGTTTTGATTACGGTGTCGCGCAGGGCGTCGCACTGCTGGGTCCAGTCTCCGGATTTTAGTTTGTAGGGGGCGAACTGCATGTAAATGGACATGACGTGTTTGCCGGCGGGGGCCAGCGAGTTATCGAGAATTGTGGGGATGGAAATATCCAGAAAAGGGGCGCGGGAAAATTCGCCGTATTTGGAATCGTCGAAGGCGTGCTCGAGATAATCGATGCCGGGGCCGATATGGATTCGTCCTGCGAGGGCGGCATTGCCGTCGCAGGAATGCTGCAGCGCGGTGAAGGAGGGGAGGCCATCGAGCGCGACGTTGATTTTTGCGGCGACGCCATTGCTGCGGAAATTGAGCATTTTTACGACGAAGCTGGGCGGCAGGTGCACCGGATCGAGCAGCCCGAGCAGGGTGCGGCGGGGGTCGGCGCCGGAAACTATGGCTTTCGCTGAGATTTCTTCACCATTGGCGAGCGCGACGCCGGTGACGGCCCCGTGCTTGACCAGAATTTGGGCGACCTCGGCGCTGGTGCGAATTTCCGCGCCGGCTTCTTTCGCCGCGCCGGCCATGGCGGCGGTGAGCGCGCCCATGCCGCCGCGCGGGTAGGCTGAGTTCCCTACCGGATGCGGGTCTGCGGCGGCGCGCAATAAGAGCAGAGCCGTTGAACCCGCGGACCAAGGGCCGAGAGACGCGCCATAGATTCCGCGGGCGGCTACGACGGCGCGCAACAGATCGGTTTCGAAAAATTCGGCGACAAAATCCGCGACGGCCATGGGGCCCCAGCGGATGAGCTGCATCATTTCTTTTTTTCCGAGGCCCCGGACTTTGCGCCCGATTTTCAGGAGCTTCCAGAGATCTTCGTGGGAGGGCTTTTCGATGACCGGCGGGGTGAGATGGAGGAGCTCTCCTGCGATTGCGGCGGCGCGAGCAATTTCCTTGGAGAGTTCAAAATATTTGGCGCCGTCTTTTTTGGAGAAATTATCAATCTGGCGGGCGGAGGCTGAAGGATCGGTGTGCAGCACCAGCGCCCGGCCGTCGGGCGAGGGCGCGAAAACGCGGACGGGCGATTCGAGTTTTTCCAGGCCGTGGCGCGCAAGCTGCATGTCTTTCACGATTTCGGCGAGCGGAGGGCCGCCGGCATGCGCGACGGTGGAGCATTTGAAGCCGGGATGAAATTCTTCGGTTACGGCGGCGCCGCCGACGACAGAGCGGCGTTCGAGAACGAGCGGCTTGTGCCCTTTTTTCGCGAGATAAAAGGCTGTGACGAGCGCGTTGTGACCGCCTCCGACAATGAGGATGTCGCGCTGCGCGGCCACGCTCAGTTTCTCCCCGTATCTTTCAGAATTTCCAGAGCTGCGAGGCGGCCGGGAGCGCCCATAATGCCGCCGCCGGGATGCGTGGCGGAGCCGCACATATACAATTTCTTGATGGGCGTGCGGTAACGCGCCCAGCCAGCGGCGGGACGCAGGAAGAAAAGCTGTTCCAGGGAAAGTTCGCCTTGAAAGATGTTGCCTTCGGTGAGGCCGGTCTGGCGTTCGATATCGAGCGGTGTGATGAATTGTTTCCCAATGATTAGATTTTTCAGATTGGGCGCGAATTGCGAAATCGTGTCGATGACCGTGTTGCCGAAGGCTTCGCGCTGCTCTTCCCATGTGCCGGACGACAATTTGTAGGGGGCGTATTGCACGAAGCAGGAAAGGATGTGTTTTCCGGGCGGCGCAACGGACGGATCGGTGAGCGAGGGAATGACCATATCGATGTAGGGGCGGCGGGAAAATTCGCCGTACTTGGCCTGGTCGTAGGCGCGCTCCATATATTCCATGGACGGCGAAATGGAGATCGCGCCGCGCAGATGATGGCCCGGGCCGGGGAGGCAGGTGAAATCGGGCAGGCCGTCGAGAGCCAGATTGACTTTGCCGGAAGAGCCGCGATATTTGTAACGGCGGACGTCTTCCAGGAAATCGCCGGGAAGTTCGCTGGCTTCGATGAATTTCAGGAACGTGAGATTGGGGTCAACGCTCGAAGAGACAATGTCGGCATAAATTTCTTCGCCGCCTTCGAGGACGACGCCCTGCGCTACGCCATTTTTAATGAGAATTTTCGATACGGCCACTTCTTTGCGGATTTCGACGCCGGCTTCCAGGGCTGCGCCGGCGATGGCATTGGAAATGGCGCCGGTGCCGCCGCGGCTGAAACCCCAGGAGCGGAAGGCGCCGTCAATTTCGCCCATGTAATGATGGAGCAAAACGTAGGCTGTGCCGGGCGAACGGATGCCGAGGAATGTGCCGATGATTCCGGAGGCGGACATGGTGGCTTTGAGGACGTCGGTTTCAAACCACTGGTCGAGGAAATCGGCGGCGCTCATAGTCATGAGCTGGACCAGATTGTATTTGTCTTCGGCGTCGAGATTCTGGAAACGCTTGGCGAGGAAGGAAAGTTTTTTCAGGTCGCGCGGATCAAAAGACGTGGGATCGGGAGGAATCATGCCCAGGATCGGTTTTACGAAGCGGCACATGGCGACCATGGATTTGCCGAATTCTTCGTAGGCTTCGGCATCGAGTTTGGAGTGACGCTCGAGTTCTCGACGCGTTTTACCGTGATCGTTCTGCCGCCAGAGGTAGTCGCCGCTCGGCATAGGGGTCAGGGTGCCATCGAGCGGGAGGATCTCCAGGCCGTGGCGCGGCAGATCCAGGTCGCGAATGATTTCGGGCCTCAGCAGAGAGACAACGTAGGAGAAGACCGAGAATTTGAATCCGGGGACGATTTCTTCGGTGACCGCGGCGCCGCCCAGGACGTAACGTTTTTCGAGGACCAGGACTTTTTTGCCGGCTTTGGCGAGGTACGCGGCGTTCACGAGGCCGTTGTGGCCGCCGCCGATTACGATGACGTCGTATTTCTTTGCCATGGATTATGCGGGTGATTCAACCGTTCGCAGGATGAATACCAGAGCCGAGGCATTTTACAGGCGCGGGAGCGGAGTCACAAGGAAGAACGGCGGGCCGGATTGACTGGAGGTCAGGGAGGTGGCCTCTGCGATTGGTCATTGGCAAGTAGTGATGAATGACGCGTGGCTCGCGGCTATAAGTTGCGACGAAGGCAGCGCGAGCACTATAATCGCGGGCTGCGCGTGTGGCGATTTTCTTTTTGAACAGGAGTGACTGTGCCGATTGGGACTGCGGTTCACGATCGAACTTTGAAATTGTGCGAGAGTATGAATTATCGCGAGTGGTCGGGGTACTACGCGGTGAGTGTGTACGAGATGCATCACGACCACGAGTACAACGCGATTCGCAATGCTTGCGCGCTGATTGATGTGACGCCGCTGTACAAATACCGGATCGAGGGCAAGGACGCGACGAAGTTTGCCAACCGGGTGATTACGCGGGACATTAATAAAGTCAAGATCGGGCAGGTGATTTATTGCTGCTGGTGCGACGAGCAGGGAAAAGTGATCGATGACGGGACGATTTCGCGGCTGGGCGAAAATTCTTATCGCTGGACGGCGGCGGACCCGAGTATTCGGTGGTTTCACCAGAATGCGCTGGGGCTGGACGTGCAGATGGAGGACATTTCGGACAAAGTGGCGGCGCTCGCGCTGCAGGGGCCGACTTCGGGACGTTTGCTGAACAAAGTGGCAGAAGCGGATATCGCGAACTTGAAATATTTCCGATTTACACGAGGGAAAATCGGCGGCGTAGAAGTGGATATTTCGCGCACGGGTTATACGGGCGATCTGGGGTATGAGATTTGGATTCCGTGGAAGGACGCGCCGCGGGTTTGGGATGCGTTGATGGAAAATGGGCGGCCGTTTGATTTGCATCCGGCGGGAATTATTGCGCTGGACGTGGCGCGGATCGAAGCAGGATTAATCATGCTGGAAGTGGATTACACCAGCAGCAAGCGGGCGTTGATTGAAGCGCAGAAATATTCGCCATACGAATTGGGGCTGGGGAAGATGGTGGATTTAAAAAAGGAATATTTTATCGGGCGCGAGGCGCTGGCGGCCGAGCATGAGCGCGGGCCGAAGCGGCTGTTGATGGGATTGGATGTGCGTTGGGAAGATGTGGAGCGGCTTTACGACGCGGTGGGATTGGGGCCGCAGGTGCAGAGTACGGCTTCGCGCGCGCACGTGCCGGTATATCGCGGGGGATTGCAGGTGGGCAAGGCGACTTCGACGACCTGGTCGCCCACGCTGAAAAAGATGATCGCGCTCGGGAGTTTGAATCGCGAGCACGCGGCGGCGGGAACTGAATTGCAGATGGAACTGACGGTGGAAGCGGTGCGTCATAAGGTACGTGCGACGGTGAGGGACTTGCCATTTTTTAATCCTCCTCGAAAGACGGCCACGCCGGTAACCTAGTGGTTGCCGCAGGCGACGGCATCATTAGCCATTCGGACTTTGCAGAGACGATGCGGGCCTGGATATCGCAGCGAGCGACTAGAGAGATCCTTGGTCGCTGCGCTCCTCAGGATGACGGCGAAAAGCGCTATCCGCAGCCCGCAATCACGACGATCACGTGGCGAATCGAGCGGGAGGAATTCATTGAAAGTTGAGCTCGCGGCGGGTGCTGGCGCCGCGCCGGGCGTTTTTTGTAGTTGGGTGCCTACTTTTCGTGGCAATTTTCTACGATCGAGCCTGCCGGGAATTTTTCTGCTTTTTCTGATTGCGAGCGTGACGACCGTGAATGCACAAGATGCGAAGGCGAAATGTCCGCCGCTGGCCCGGAGGGAGGACGTGGCCGAGACGATTCATGGAACGGTGGTGCACGATCCTTATCGCTGGCTCGAGGAGCAGGATAGCGCGGAAACACGAGCCTGGATTGACGCGGAAAATGACTGCACGCAGGCGGCCCTGGGGAAGCTCGCTGGCCGGGACGCGATTGCGAAACGGCTGGGAGAATTGATCAAGGTGGATACGATCGGGGTGCCGATCGAGCGCGGTGGGAAATATTTTTACGCAAAGCGCAGGGCGAACCAGGATTTGTTCGTCCTTTATATGCGACGCGGGGCGAAGGGCGAGGACGAAGTGCTGGTGGATCCGGAGAGATTGAGCCCAGATCACAGCACGAGCGTGAATTTTGAAGGCGTTTCGGACGACGGGAAATTGGTGGCATATGGAGTGCGCAAGGGCGGCGAGGACGAGGTGGTGCTGCATTTTCTGGACACGGAAACTGGGAAAGAGCGCAAGGATGTGCTGCCGCGGGCGCGCTACATTTCCGGGCCGACTTTCAGGAAGGATAAGAGTGGATTTTACTATTCGAAGCTGGAGGAGGAAGGGCCGCGGGCTTATTTTCACGCGATGGGAACGGATGCGGCACAGGACACCAAAGTTTTTGGAGACGGCTACACGCCGGACAAGATTCTGGCGGTGGATTTGTCGGAGGACCAACGATATTTGCTGTTTACGGTTTTCTACGGGTCGGCTTGCGACCGGTCGGAAGTGTATTTTCAGGATTTGAAGATTGCGGGGCCGATCGTGCCTGTCGTGAATACCTTGGATGGTTGTTTTCAAGGCGCGATCGCGAACGATACTTTGTATCTGCAGACGAATTGGAAAGCGCCGAAATGGCGGCTGGTGGCGGTGCCGCTGCGGACGCCTGCGCAGGAACACTGGAAGGAAATTATTCCGGAAGGCGAATCGCGGATGGAGGATTTTCGGCTGGTGGGCGGGAAGATCGTGGCGCAGTATTCGCACAAAGCTGCGTCGGAGCTGAAAATATTTCAAGCCGATGGGAGCGCGGCGGGGGCAATTGCGCTGCCGCAACTGGGAACCGTGGCGGGGGTGACGGGGAGATGGAAACAGAGCGAAGCGTTCTTTTCGTTTCAATCGTTCGCTGTACCGGCGACGGTTTATCGCTGTGATGTGGCTTCGCGCAGGGCCGAGGTGTGGGCGAAGCCGGCTGTGCCTGTTGATGCGAGCGCGTTTGAGGTGAAGCAGGTTTGGTATGAATCCAAAGACCAGACGCGCGTGCCGATGTTTTTGTTTTACAAGAAGGGATTGCAGCTGGACGGGGCGAATGCGGCGTTGATGACGGCTTATGGCGGTTTTGACGTGAGCGAGACGCCCCTGTTTCGCGATGACGCTGTGGTGTGGGTGGAGCATGGCGGCGTATTTGCGCTGCCGGGTTTGCGCGGCGGAGGAGAATTTGGGGAGGAGTGGCATCGCGCGGGGATGCTGGAGCGAAAGCAGAATGTGTTTGATGATTTCTACGCGGCGGCGGAATGGCTGATCGCGAATCGTTATACGCGGGCGGACAAGCTGGCAATTACCGGGCGCAGCAACGGCGGATTACTGATGGGCGCGGCGATGACGCAGCGGCCGGATCTTTTTGGCGCGATTGTGTGCGGATATCCGCTGCTGGACATGCTGCGTTATCAAAATTTTCTGGTGGCGAAGTATTGGGTGCCGGAGTACGGGTCGTCGGAGGATGCCGAGCAGTTCCCTGCTCTTTTTGCTTATTCGCCGTATCACCATGTGGTGCGGGGGAGGAAATATCCGGCCGTGCTTTTTCTGACGGGGGATAGCGATACGCGGGTGGCTCCTTTACACGCGCGGAAGATGACGGCGGAGATGCAGGCGGCGCAGGGCGGGGATAAACCGATTTTGCTTCTGTACGATACAAAGTTGGGGCATAGCGAAGGGCGTCCGGTCAGTAAGATAATTGAAGAGGACACACAGGTATTGGGATTCCTGATGTGGCAGGCGGGAGTGAAGGGATTTTGAGCATTGGATCATTGGAGCGTTGCAGCGTTTATATTTCGATCTTGGATATGACATTTTGGAGGCTTGGATGCGAGGGATGATGCGGCTGCTGGTGGTTGCTGGCGCGCTCGGGTTGGTGCTTGGGTGCGGCTGTGTGAATGAGGCTTGGGCGCAGACTGCGGCGAAGCCGCTACGGTTGCGCGTGGATGCTTCGCAGGCGCCGCAGAAAATTTTGCATGTGCATATGGAGATTCCAGTGCAGGGGGCGCCGGTGACTTTGTATTACCCAGAGTGGATTCCTGGGGAGCACATGCCGGATGGGCCAATCATTCAGGTGGCGGGGATGAAGTTCAGCGGCGGGGGGAAGGCGATTGCCTGGCGGCGGGATCTGGTGGAAATGTTTTCGATTCACGTGGACGTGCCGGCGGAAGTGAGCTTGCTGGCGGCGGATTTTGATTTTCTGTTGTCGGGGCCGGCGACGGGATTTTCGGCCGGGGCTTCGGCGACGGCGTCGCTGGACGTTTTAAGCTGGAACCAGGTGCTGATGTATCCCAAGGGGCTGCCTGCCAAGGATATTATTTTTGCGCCGAGTTTGCGCCTGCCAGCGGATTGGAAATTCGGGACGGCGCTGCCGATCGCGAAGCAGGATGGAGCGACGATTGAGTTTGCGCCGGTGGCTTTGAACACGCTGGTGGATTCGCCGGTGATTTCGGGGCGCTACTACCGGGCGATTCAGTTGACGCCGGGGCAGAATCCGTCTCATGAGATTGATATTGCCGCGGATAGCGCGGCGGCTTTGGCGATAACTCCGGAGACGCAAGTGGAGCTGCACAATCTGGTGACGGAAGCGTACGCGCTATTCGGCGCGCGGCATTATCGCGATTACCATTTTCTGCTGACGTTGAGTGACGACGTGGCGCATTTTGGATTGGAGCATCACGAATCGAGCGACGATCGCACAGCGGAACGGAGTTTGATTGACGACGCCGAGCGCATCGAATTCGCGACGCTGCTGCCGCACGAGTACGTGCATTCCTGGAACGGAAAATATCGGCGGCCGGCAGGATTAGCCACGCCGGACTATCAGCAGCCGATGAAAGACGATTTGCTGTGGGTGTACGAAGGGTTGACGGAATATTTGGGCGAGGTATTGACGGCGCGCAGCGGGCTGCAGACGCTGGAACAGTGGCGGGAAGATTTTGCGGGTCTGGTGGCGCAGTATGAAAACCGGCCGGGGCGCGACTGGCGTCCTTTGCAGGATACGGCCGATGCGGCGCCGTTTCTTTACGACGCGACAAATGACTGGTCGAATTGGCGCAGAGGAACGGATTTCTACGAAGAGGGCGAATTGCTGTGGATGGACGTGGATGAAACTTTGCGGACGATCACGAAAGACAAGAAATCGATTGACGATTTCTGCAAGATTTTTCACGGCGGCCCTGGCGGGCAGCCCGAGTTGAAGACGTACACGTTTGAAGATGTGGTGGCGACGTTGCATAGCGTGGCGCCGTACGATTGGGCGGGATTTTTGCGCGCGCGTCTGGACGGCGTGGCAACCAAGACTCCCAACGAGGCGCTGGAAAAGAGTGGGTGGAAACTGGTGTACAACGAACAACCCAATGAAGTGGTGGGGATTCAAGAGGCGCTGGCGCGCCGGGCGGATTTTTCGTTGACCGTGGGATTTTCGGCGTCGGAGGAGGGCCTGGTGGGCGACGTGATTCACGGCGGGCCGGCTTATAATGCGGGGATTGGTCCGGGGATGAAAATTGTGGCAGTGAATGGGGCGCAGTATTCGTCGGACGCGATGCGCGAAGCAATGGATGCGGCGAAAACCGGGACGGACCCGATTCAATTGATTGTGGCGAATGGGGCGCAGTTCCGGACTTTTTCCGTGGATTATCACGGTGGGTTGCGGTATCCGCATATTGTCAGGGACGAGGCGCGCCCGGATTATTTGGGGGAGATTACACGCGCACAGGTGCAGGGCGCGTCGGGGACATCGGGCGCGGCGAATTGAGCGCGTGGAGTTGCTGAGATGAAATTTCATCCGATTGCGATTGTTGGGATTTTGCTGGTGGCGGCGGGGATTGCGGCGGTGATCCATCCGCAAGTAGCGATGCCGGCGAAGAAACAGGAGATACAGGTCGGAGGAGGCAAGGCGATTATTGAGACGCGGAGGATTGTGACTTTTCCGCGGGGGTTTAGTGTTTTATTGATATTGGCGGGAGCGGGGCAGGCCTTTCTTACTTGCAAGGTGAGGCATCGGATTTGAAGTGTTTGTAGCGTGGTCGGGGAACCCAAAAGCACCGCTGACGAACACAGATGTGCGCTGATAATACCTACCTGAAGTAAATCCGAAAGCAAAGAAAACCGCGAAAAATTAGCGCGGAGGCTCGGAGCACGCAGAGAAAGGCGAAAGATTTGACACGGAGGATACGAAGTAGAACAGACGACATGGAGAAAGCGCGAGAGATCCTGCGGCCGGCAGGAAGCGAAGGCGCAGATTGCAGGATGACGATACTCAGCTCATCATCAGACGCAATGAGAACGCACAGACTGGCAGCGTCAACAACCCCTACCTAATGCTGGTCGCTTGAAATTCAACCATTACGGCAATGCAAGAACATAGAGCCGGCGACGGAAAATAGAACGGAAGGTGATGGTGAAGCCGAAGTCGCGACGATGAACGGTCAGTGCATCTTCCGCGGCGCCTTTTTTCGGGCGCGGCTTACAGTACTCACTTGGAAAAGGAAAACGAAAGTGTGATGATCACTCGATTTGGTGAGGGTGGCGAAAATTTCTGACGGCGAGGAGGGAGTATGGGGCGGGGGGCGCGCAGTGTGGGGGCGGCGACTGTGCTGGTGGTGGCTGCGGTGGCGGCGTCTGCAGTTGCGGCGGGACAGACGGCGGAGAAGCGCGCGATTACTTTTAGGGATTTGATTTCACTGCATCGAGTTAGCGAGCCGCAGATTTCGCCGGACGGCAAATGGATTGCGTATAGCGTGGCGACGCCTGATCTGGAGGCGAATCATTCGGTGCGCGATATTTGGGTGGTGCCAGCGGCGGGCGGTGGCGAGGCGCGACAATTGACGCGTGGAGGGAGTGATATGCGGCCGCGGTGGTCGCCCGATGGGAAGAAGTTGGCATTTATTTCGGGACGCGCGGGGACGCCGCAAATTTATTGGATCGCTCTGGAGGGCGGCGAGGCGACGCGGCTGACTTCGATTTCGACTGGGGCTGACAACGAGCTGTGGTCGCCCGATGGGCAGACGGTGGCGTTTGTTTCTTCGGTGTATCCGGATTGCAGGGATGATGCTTGCAACGCGGGGCGCGACGCTGCGAAAGAGAAAAGTAAAGTGAAGGCGCGCGTTTACGAAAAACTTTTATACCGGCATTGGACGGAATGGTGGGACGGGAAGCGCGGACATTTATTTATTGAGGCGGTGGAGGGTGGCGGAGCGGCGCGGGATTTGACGCCGGGGGCGAACTACGATGTGCCACCTTTTAATGAGGGGGCGCCGGAGGCGATTGCGTTTTCGCCGGACGGTCGCGAACTGTGTTTCACGGCGAATACGGACAAGGACGAGGCGCTGAGCACGAACGGGGATCTGTTTACGGTGGATGCGGCGGGCGGTGGCGAGCCGAAGCGGATCACGACGAATCCGGGGAATGATTGGGGGCCGGCTTATTCGCCAGACGGAAAATGGATTGCCTATCGGGCGCAATTGGTTGGCGGGTATGAAGCGGATCGCTGGCGATTGATGTTGTATGCGCGCGAAAGCGCCAAGCAAATCAATCTGACCGAGAACATCGATCTCAGCGTGGAATCGTATATCTGGAAGCCGGACAGTAGCGGGATTTATTTCTCGGCAGAAGATAAGGCGGAGATGCCCGTGTACTGGATCTCAGCGCTGAAGCCGGGCCCGGTCGTGCGCGTTGCCGATGGATTCAACGCCGAGTTCGATTTGAGCCGCGATGGAAAAACGTTGGTGCTGGGGCGGACGAGTCTGACGATGCCCACGGAAATTTTCCTGCAAACTGGAACGGATCTTCACCAGATAACGCATCAGAATAGCGCGCTGCTGGCGCAGTTGGAATTGCCGGCGGCGGAGCCGTTCTGGTTCGAGGGCGCGGAAAAGACCCGGGTGGAAGGACTCTTGATACGCCCGCCGCATTTTGATGCGGCGACAAAATATCCGACGTTGCTCTTGATTCATGGCGGGCCGCAGGGAGCTTGGACGGACGCTTGGGGTTATCGCTGGAACCAGCAGGTGATGGCTGCGGCGGGATATGTGGTGGTGATGGCGAATCCGCGCGGGTCAACCGGATATGGGCAGAAATTTACGGCAGAGATTAGTCAGGACTGGGGCGGGAAAGTTTACGAGGATTTGATGAAGGGGCTGGACGCGGCGATCGCGAAGTATCCCTTTATCGATGGGTCGCGTGTGGCTGCCGCGGGAGGATCTTACGGCGGATACATGATTGATTGGATCGCGACGCGCACGGACCGGTTTAAATGTTTGATCAGCCATGCGGGACCTTACGATTTGGTGAGCGAATACGGGGCGACGGAGGAATTGTGGTTCGCGGTCTGGGAATTTGGCGGGGCGCCTTGGGATAAGCCGGAGATTTATCGGAAGTGGTCGCCGAGCGAATATGCGGCGGCATTGGGGAAATATAAGACGCCGACTTTGGTCGTGGGAGGAGAGTTGGATTTTCGCGTGCCTTACAATCAGGATCTGGAATTTTTCACGGCTTTGCAGGTTCAGGGCGTGCCTTCAAAACTGGTGATTTTCCCGGACGAGGGGCATTGGGTTTTGAAGCCGCAGAATAGTGAGTTGTGGTATGCGACATTTTTGGACTGGGTGGGGCGATATTTGCGCTAAGGCCGTAAAGAAATAGAAAGAGGCGGATGTTCAGTCCGCCTCCGGCCATTTTCCAGATTTCCGCGGATTAGTGAAATGCGACGCCTTTGGTCTGGCCAGCGAAATCGATCTCGACGACGCGGTCCGCGTTGAAGAGGACTTCTGTTTGGCGAGGCTTTTGGGCAAGTTGAACCCATTCACATGGAACCGATGCGACGGTCTTGCCAGTGTCGGCGCGGACGACGTTGATCTGATTCTGAGCGTCATTCGCTTTGAGATCGTATGTCCCCGGTTCCAATTGCTGAGTGCCGATGGTGACGGGATGATCGACGACGAGTTGGGCCGAATCGGTGCGCGCCCAGATCGGCAGCGAGAGAACCAGGACTGCAACTGCTGTAAGGCAGGTTTTCCTACGAAGGTCCATTTTTTCTCCATTCAAAAGTGCAATTTGCCGCGGAGATTTTCGGGCTGGATAGCCTCGATCCTCCTGCGGGCGAGTGCGTCACGTAAAAGCATTTGCAGCGCCCTCTATTGAAAGATGCTCAGGTTCAAGGGACGGTTTCGTTTTTGTGGCGGCGTAAGTTTTTGACTTCATGGCACTTCCGTTGCCGTGCGGATGCGGGTGACGAGTGTGATCCCTATTTGAGCTCATCAGTGGCGGGTGCAGATTACTAGCGGGGGGCACCGGGCTGAATTGCTGGCAGGCCGGTGACGATAGCGCAGTCATTTTTTGCGAAGCCGGGTTTGGCTAGTGCAGCCAAGTGTGGATTTTCTTGCTCCACATCGTGCCGCGAATTAGCTCGTATCTTGCGGACATTTTCCTCTAGACCGCCCGCCAAACAGCCGGCGGCCGCTACAAGATCGACGACAGCGGCGACGGCAACGGCGAGTGCAAAACAGCAACCGGGGGAGATCCTTCGGAAGACTTGAAGCAAAGGCGCCGGTCTCCGGTATGACGATGCTCCTTGCATCGTCAAGTGCGATTGGCGAAGGTGTATGCGCGGCGCAGGTATTGGCTTACTTCTGGGACGCGCAATATTTTTAGTAGGGCTATGAAGAGCACGATACCCGCTGACGTTGCCAGCGTTAGCAGGATTAGGGCGCCGAGTATGTGTTGCCAGTGGATGTAATTTTCCAGCCAGCCTGTGAAGCGGTAGCAGGCGTAACCGGCGGCGCAGGATGCTACCGCCACTTTCAGGAAGAAGACGACGAGAGTTCCCTCTTCGGGATTTTTTGTGCGACGGGCTAGCAGGACGAACAGAAGGATCGTGTAAGCCACGATGCCTATCGTGCTGGCTAGGGCCAAGCCGACATAGTCGAGGCGGCGGACCAGGAGCCAATAGACTGGGAGGCTCAGCAGGGTGGTTACCGTGCCTACGACGGCTGGCGTGATCGTGTCGCGGGTGGCGTAGAAGCCGCGGGCTAGAATATTTTGCGCGCCCCAGGCGAACATTCCGATTGAGAAAAAGGCAAGCGTCGAAGCGGTGGCGGCCAGATCGGGGCCGTGGAGACGGGTGTGCGAGAAGACCAGGTAAACGAGCGGCAGACTTTGCGCAATGGTCAGCGCGGAGATCGGCAGCAGGAGGAAAATCAGGGCGCGGAATGTGGAATTGAGGATTCGGTTTAGGTCGTCGAATTTTTTTTCTGAATAGAGCTGCGCGAGGAAGGGGAAGGAGGCGACGCCGATGGCCTGGCCTACGAGGCCGAGCGGGACGCGCATGAGAGTTTTGCCGTTGTTGAGCCAGGTGATGGAGGCTGGTTGGAGATAGGAGCCGAACCAGCGGATGATCCAATCGTCCACGAAAGAGAGCGAGAGCGCCAGCATGATGGGGACGGAAAGCTTCAGGAACATCCAGAAGCCGGGATGGCGGATGTTGAAATTGGGCCTGAAAATCGCGCCGGCGCGCCAGGCGCCGTAGATTTGCAGCAGGAAATTTCCGCAAATGGCGCCGCCCAGGACGCCCACCGCGAAGCCGTTGATGCCGACGCGCGAGTAAAGCAGGACGCCGCCGAGGATGATGCCGATGTTGTAGATGATGGGCGCGAGCGACGGGATGACGAAACGATTTTTCGCGTATTGCACGGCGCTGAGGATGCTGCCTTCGTAGAAACATATTTGCGCGGGGAGCATCAGGCGCGTGAGGAAAACTGTCTGCTGAAATTCGGCCGGGGCGAAGCCTGGGGCGATGTACTTCACCAGGTGCGCTGCATAAATTTCGCCTAGCACGACCAGAGTGACCAGCACGAAGCCCATCACGGTAACGACCGTGGAGAAAACGCGCCAGCCTTCGTCTTCGCGTTGCTCGGCTACGTATTTTGCGAAGACGGGGATGAAGGTGATGCTTAGCGAGCCCCCGGCGATCAGGTAATTGAGGAAATCGGGGAGGGTGAAGGCGGTGTAGTAGGCGCTGGTGGCGGCGTTGGCGCCGACCTGGTGAGCGACGGTCCAATCTCGAAAGAAACCAAGAATGCGGCTGAGCAGAACGCTGGCCATCACAATGCCGGTGGCCGCGGCGATGCGACGGTGGAGGTGAGCGGTCGTCGTCACGGGAATATGGTAGATGGATTGAGGGGTTGGGGATAGAGAGTTTGCGGGGTGTGTTTCCGATTGCGAGAGGCGATGTGAGAAACGCCAATCGGGAGATTGCCATTCCCCGGGGAGCCGATGCAAGAGCAACTGCGAAGCGCCGGCGGGACGCCGACGCTACGATGGTTATTCCTGCGTCTCGTCGTGTTCGGCTTGGGCGGACGCGTTTGCTGGGAGCGCGATTGCTTCGCGAGGCGGAGTGCCGTCGGGAGCGGCGCGGAGATACTGGACTGGCCAGCTTACGGGGAAGCCCAGGTCGCGGGCTACTGCTAGGGGCCAATACGGTTGGCGGAGGAATTCGCGAGCCAGGATTACTACATCGGCTTTGGACTGATCGAGAATGGCGTCGGCTTGGTTCGCGCTGGTGATCATGCCTACCGCGCCGGTCATGATTCCGGTGCGCTCGCGGACTTGATCGGCGAAAGGAACCTGGTAGCCGGAGGCGACGGGAATTTGGGCGTTGGGAACCATGCCGCCGGAGGAGCAGTCAATCAAATCGACGCCCAGCGGGACGAGTGATTCCGCAAGGGCGACGGATTGCTCGAGGTCCCAGCCGCCGGGAACCCAATCGGTGGCGGAAATGCGAACGAATAAAGGATAGCCGGCGGGCCAGACGCGGCGCACGGCGGTGACAACTTCGCGCAGAAGGCGCGTGCGATTTTCGAGCGAGCCGCCGTAGGAATCGGTGCGTTGATTCGCGAGCGGCGAGAGGAATTCGTGGAGCAAGTAGCCGTGCGCGGAATGGATTTCGACTACTTTGAAACCCGCTTGCAGGGCGCGCGTTGCGGCCGCGGCGAAATCTTTGATGACCTTTTGAATTCCGGCAGCATCAAGCGCGACAGGCTTCGCGTAGGTATCGGAAAAAGGGATGGCACTGGGCGCGACCGGCGTCCAGCCGCCTTGGGATTCAGGGATGAAGCCGCCAGGCTCCCACGGTCGTGGGGTGCTGCCTTTGCGTCCGGCGTGGGCGAGTTGGATTCCGGGGACGGTTCCCTGCCCTAACAGAAATTGAGTGATGCGCGAGAGGAAGACGATGTGATCGTCCTTCCAGATGCCGAGATCTTGCGGGCTGATGCGGCCTTCCGGCGAGACGGCGCAGGCTTCAGTAAAGACCAGGGAGGCGCCGCCGACAGCGCGGCTGCCGAGATGGACGAGATGCCAATCATTGGCGAAGCCGTCTGAGCTGGAATACTGGCACATGGGGGAGACGACGATCCGGTTGCGGAGCAGGACGTCACGAATCTGCAATTCATCGAATAGGTTCATGGGCGATTGGATGACGGGTGGGGCTGAAAAGTGGCAGGGGATGGACTGGGATTCATGCGTGCGCTTCGGAGCAGCCGGGACATCGTCCAAGGCAACGGCTGCGGCGAGAGATTACCGCAGAAGCGCCCCGGCTTCGTCGGGCTAAACGCCGGGCGCAGAGAGAGAGGCAGAAGATTTAGCACAGAGGAAAACCGGAGAATACAGAGGAAGACGACCGCGCAGAGCCAGGAGCGCGGCTGCGCCACGCCAATCGGGAGACTAGCGCTCCCAGGTGACGACGGCCGGCGCCGAAAACGTGCCTGGGGGGCTCGCCACCTCGCGCTAAAAGCGGAAGACTAGGCCGGCGGATACCTTGGGGCTGAATTGATGCGTGCTGAAATAGGTGGTGCACAAGGCGTCTGCGCCCACACGAAGCGCCCAGCGATCTTTGAAGGGCAAGTCAACGCCGCCACCCAGTTCGTAGGCAAAGGCGTGCTGGGAACCGGCAGGCGTCTGCGGCGTGAAATGCGAATAGCCAACCAGCGCATGGGCCCAAAGTTCGACTCCCTTTTTCAAGGACCAGCGAAAGCGCGGACCGCCGCCGCCGAACAAGAGCCAGGAGCTCACGTTATCTTGAGTTGCGTGCGTCGCTGCGAACTCGCCATCGGCGCCGAGCCAATCCTTCCAGTAATACACCATGTTGATGTTGAAGCCATTCATGTTCTGCGTGATGCCCGGCAATTCGAAAAATCGCGTGTAGGTATAGCCGCCGTAGACTTGCCAGGCGTAACTCTGGAACACGCTGGTGACGTCTTGCGGGGGCGCGGCAGGCGCCAACGACAATGAAAGCGGTGCGGAGGAGGCCATGGCGCCGGGAGGCGCATTCGCCGCAGTGGGGGTGACGGAAAACGGCGACAGAGACAGGGATGGAGAGCTTGCGGTCGCGTCAGCGGGGGCCGGCACAGCATAATAGGAAGATGGCAACAAAACCGAGTTGGAGAGAGTGGATTGAGCGGCGGAGCTTATGGATAGAAGAAGGACCAATCCAAATAGGAAAGCGAAGTATCGCATAGCGTATTTCCCCCAGATGACAAAAGCGCGTCAGAGCTACCCCCATAATTTGACCGAGAAGGGGTACGGATGTCCACATTAAATTGGGGAGAGGGGCGAAGATGTAAGGGGTAGGAGGGCTATTTTTCCAAATATTTTCTATTGTTGAGCGCGGGCTGAGCTGCGGAGAGCGAAAGGCCGCTTTGCGTATCGGCGCAGCGACGGGACTAAAGTTTGATGTTGACGAAAAAGACCGCGCGGTTTTGTGGCCGAGCCGAGCGGCGGATATTAATGCTATAAAACTGGGCCGCAGGTGGAGTCTTGCTTTGCGACGTCGGGCGGCGCTGGGAGATTCTTGTGGCTGTGAAGATTTTATTTGTGCTGGGGTTTGTGTTGTGTGCGAGCGGGTTGCTCTCCCCCGCGGCGGCGCTCGCGCTTGGGCTGATTTTTGGGCTGAGCTTGACGCATCCTTGGCAGACGGAAGCGCGGACGGCGACAAAATATTTGCTGCAAGCGTCGGTGGTGGGTCTGGGATTCGGGATGAACCTGCACGAGGTGCTGCGCGCGGGGCGGAGTGGATTCGTTTACACGGCGGCGAGCATTGCGTTCGCGTTGACGGCGGGATTGCTGGCAGGGCGGATGCTGGGGGTGAACAAGACGGCTTCGATATTGATAACCGTGGGGACGGCGATTTGCGGGGGGAGCGCGATTGCGGCGGTGGCGCCGATTATTCATGCAGATCAGGAGGAAACGGCGGTTTCGTTGGGGACGGTTTTTATTTTGAACGCGATTGCGCTGCTGATTTTTCCGCCGCTGGGATGGCTGCTGCATTTGTCGCAGCAGCAATTCGGATTGTGGGCGGCGCTGGCGATACATGACACCAGTTCGGTGGTGGGGGCGACGGCGCGTTATGGAGCCGTGGCGTTGGTGGTCGGGACGACGGTGAAATTGACGCGAGCTTTGTGGATCGTGCCGGTTTCGCTGGGCGCGGCAGTGATGAAACGCTCGCAAAGCCGGGTGCAGTGGCCCTGGTTTATTGCGCTTTTTTGTTTGGCTGCGGTGGCGAATACTTATTTGCAGGGGCTTGCGGGTGCGTGGCATGGGTTGAGCGTGATGGGGAAATTGGGATTGACGGCGACTTTGTTTTTGATTGGGACGGGGATTTCGCGGGCTGCGGTGCGACAGGTGGGGGTGCGTCCGATGCTGCAGGGTGTGATTTTGTGGATTTTGGTGGCGGTTACTTCGTTGTGGCTGATCCATGCGGGATGGATTGCGTTGTAGGGTAGCAGCTTCGTCGTGAGACACGAAAAATCGAGGCGACGGCGAAAAATTACCGCAGAGACAGGCAGGATACCGAGATAGGCAATGGCAAAGAGCCGGCGGGACGCCGGCGCTACAACCTCAACGCGCGCAGTCGGATTGGGGCGCTAGCGGAAAATTTAGTCGCCGGTTTCGGGTGCGGGAGGGGGGACGCGCGTCGGGAGAAACGTGGAGTATAAGGCTACTACGGCGACGATTACGTTTGCGACCATGACTGGTTTGGAGTTGATCAGCACGCCGTAGGTTAACCAGACGACGGCGCCCAGCGCCTGCATGATGCGGAGCGTCTTGTGATTGCGAAAAAAATAGGACGCGGTGACCAGGGCAGTGGCGAGCCAGCCGATTAAGCTGATCATATGGATGTGCCTTCCAGTGAGCGAGTTTCGATGGCTTCTTCCGTCGCGGGGCGGAGCGTGAGCCAGTCGGTGCGAACTTTATCCCATTCCTGAATCAGAAAGCCGTAGGATTCAAGGAAGGTGCGGATTTGCGCGCGGCCTTTGCCGACAATTTTTTCCAGGATGGGGACCAGGACGCCGAGAGCGCTCGTGCTGAGAATGGTGCGCTGGGCGATGTGGGAGACGTGTTTGGTCTCGGAGACGGCGATGGTGAAGCCGTCGCGGGCGTTAATGTGCAGCATGACGTGAATGTCCGAGCTGCCGTCGCCGGCGTAGATGACGTGGTCGGGGCCGATTTTCATTTTGGCCTGGAGCTCGTCGACGAAGGCGACTTTTCCGTAACCGGCGGTGGCGCGGACGATGGTGTCAATTTCTCCGCTGCTCTTGTATTTGAATTCCGTGCCGTGAATGCGATCGGGCGGCAGGATTCCTTCGAGGGCGGATTGGATTACTTCCACAGGAGCGGCGGAGAGAACGTAAAAATCGAAGCGATAGCCTTGAATGCCGTGATCGAGAATTTCGTTCAGCAGGCCGATATTGGCTTTGAGGCGGATTTCCTTGCCGACCTGGATTAGGTGCTCTTTGCGGACGCGCGAGCGGAATTCGGGATCGTGGAGGAGGAGATAGGCTAGTTCGGCGCCCTGCTGGACTAGATTGAGTTTGGCCATGCCTTCGGCTTTGCGTTCGAATTCGGCTGTGGGGATTCCTACGATTTCGCTCAGGACGTAGCCGGAATCGTTGAACGTTAAAGTCTGATCGAAATCGCTGACGAATAAATAGGATTTTAGTGCGGCATCGCTCATGAAAGTGATTTGCCTCCTGCTGCCTTTGCTGGTTGCTATTACATTATTTTACATCAGATTGCCGCGCGATGGCCGCGGCTGTGCGCGTGGATGGAACGCATCAGTAAGATGAATTTGCAAGCGGGCGTGGCTTTCTTGCTTACCGTCGCGACCTTCAGCGTCGCTCGCCGGGCTGGCGGCACATTTTTTTTAACGCGGGATTTCCAGCAGGACAGCGATGCCCTGCCCTCCGCCGATGCAGGCTGACGCGATCCCGTAGCGCAGATTCGAGCGGCGCAGCTCGCGCGAGACCGTGACGGCGAGGCGGATGCCGGTCGCTGCCAGAGGATGGCCGATGGCGATGGCGCCCCCGTTGACGTTGAGCTTGCTGCGGTCTAGGCCGAGCTCGCGTTCGACGCCGATGATTTGCGCGCCGAAGGCTTCGTTGATTTCGAAGCGGTCGATGGCGTCCAGTTGCAGGCCTGCGCCGTCGAGAAGCTTGCGGATCGCCGGAGCAGGGGCGATGCTCATGATTTCGGGCGGCACACCTAGTGTGGCGACGGCCGCGAGGCGCGCCAGCGGTTGGATGCTGTGCGATTTTGCGTATGCGCCCGAGCCGACCAGGGCTGCGGCGGCGCCGTCGACGATGGCCGAGCTGTTGCCGCCGGTTTGCACGCCGTCGAACGCGGGACGAATTTTGGAGAGCACTTCGTAGGAGGAAGGACGGATGTGCGTGTCGCTGGCGAGGCTATCGATTTTACTGGGAAGGCGGATGCCGCGGGGGTGGTAGCCTTCGAGTTCGAAAGTTTCGCTGATGAGCGAGGTGATTTCGCCGGAGAGGAAGCAGCTTCTCTGCGCGGCCAGGGCGCGGTTGAAACTTAACTCGGCGAAGCGGTCCACTTCTTCGCGCGTGATTTTATATTTGCGGGCTGTGTTCTCCGCGGTTTGTCCCATGGTGATTCCCGGCGCGGGATCCAGCAGCGCTTCCCAGAGGAAATCTTTGAATTCGACCTGGCCCATGCGAAAACCGCCGCGGTGAGTGTACGCGGCGATGGGATTGCGGCTCATGGATTCGGCGCCGACGCAGAGGCCGAGCTGGATTTTGTTCAGAGCGATCGCATCGGCGGCTTGACTGATGGCTTCCATGCCAGTGCCGCAGACGCGCTGGACGAGCAACGCGGGGCGATCGAGCGGCACGCCGGAGTAGAGGCCGATATGGCGGGGAAGCATGTAGGCGTCGAAACTGGCCTGGGCTACGCTGCCGGCGATTACCGAGCCGACATCTGCGGCGGGAATCTTTGTGCGTTCGAACAGGGCGCGGGCGGATTTGATGCCGAGATCGGTGGGGGAGACCAGGCCCAGGGCGGAGTTGTAGTCGATGAACGGGGTGCGGACGCCGTCCAGTAACCAGATGTCGTCGTGCGCGATGAAATATCCGCCGGCCTTATGGTTGGTAGTGGGCATGAGTTAGTGCTCCTTAATATTCTTGACGCGTAAAATGCGCGGCGATTGTTGCGGCGCGTAGAGTTCTTCGATGATTGGTGCGCGGCGATCGAGGACGGCGCGTTGATTCAGCGAACCTTTGTCTGTGATTTCTCCGGCGTCTAGCGACGGAGGCTCTTCTGCAATTATCGCGCGGGCGACGCGAGTGGAGCTGCCGGTGGAATTTGCGGCGCACGATTCGAGCAGGGTTTGAAAGTGGGCGCGGATTTCTGGATGAGAAAAAATGTCGGCGGCTGACGCTTCGCGCTGCAGTTGCGGGCAAAGAGCGCGGCAGGCGTCGGCATCGGCGAAAATCAACATGCCGATATCGTCGCGATCGTGGCCGGTGATCACTACGTCGCGGACGAATGGCGCGAAGTGGCTGAGGATGCGCGAACGCAGCGGGCCGACGCTGGCCCATGTGCCGCTGGCCAGTTTGAAGTCCTCGGAGAAGCGGCCGTCGAAGAGGAAACCTTTGTTGACGTCGGCGGGATCGACAAACTTTAGTGCGTCGCCGAAATTGTAGAAGCCGTGCTCGTCGAAAGCCTGCGCGGTTAGTTCCGGTTGGCGCCAGTAGCCGGGAGTTATGTTGGGGCCGCGCACGCGGGCTTCTAGTTTTGCGCCGCGCGGGACCAGTTTGGCTTCGACGCCGGGAATGGGAATGCCGATGACGCCGGCTTGATCGGTTTCCCAGGTGGTTTGAATCGCCATGGGAGCGGTTTCCGTGGAGCCGAGGCCGGTGACCATAATGATGCGCTCGCCGCAGGTGTGCAGGGCGAGTTCGCGATAGGCATCCCAGACGGGTTGCGAGAGGCCGGCGCCAGCGTAGAAGAGGAGGCGCAGGTGGCGGAAGAAATTTTCGCGCAGCTGTTTATCGGAGCGCAGGGATGGCAACAAATCCTCGTAGCCTTTGGGAACGTTGAAATACACGGTGGGGGAAATCTCCCGCAGGTTGCGAATGGTTTCTGCGATGAGCGCGGGGCCGGGTTTGCCGTCATCGATATAGAAGCTGCCGCCGTTGTACAGAGCGATGCCGGTATTGTGATTTCCACCGAAAGTGTGATTCCAGGGGAGCCAGTCGAGGAGGACGGGAGGCTCGTCCTGGAGGAAACAAAAAACCTGGGCGATCATTTGTTGATTGCAGCAAATCATGCGGTGGGTGTTGATGACGCCTTTGGGCATGCCGGTGGAACCGGAGGTGAACAGGATTTTTGCTACGGCGTCGGGTTGGATTTTTTGGTGCGCGGTTTCGACGGCGGGAGTTGCCCTCCTGGCTGCGAGTTCGGCGAAGACAGTTGCCTTGCGGCCTGGCGGGGGCACGGCGGTGACTGCGATTTCTGTGGTAGGCGGAACTACTTTTTCGAGCGCGCTAGCGTAGCGTTCACCGTGCGAGACGAAGACCAGGCCGGGAGTAAGCAAGTCGAGGGTGTGACGGAGTTTTCCGAAATCGCGCGACACGAGGGAATAGACGGGGGAAATGTGGGCTGTGGGAATTCCTACGTGTTGGCCCGCGAGCATTATCAGAAAATGTTCCAGATCATTTTCGGAGAGAATGGCGACGGGGCGGTCTTCGGAGAGACCGCGATCGAGCAGCGATTGGCCGATCGCGCTGACCGCTTGGAGAACTTGGGCGTAGCTGAGCTCACGCCATTCGCCCTCCGCTTCCCTTTTGGCTACGCAGATTTTGTGCGGCGAGACTTTCGTCCAGTGGACGAGGCGATCGGTGAGGACTCGCGGGTACGGTCCTAGGGCTTCGTCAGCGCGAACCAGGATCGCGCCGTCGGCGAGCGTACAGGCGGTTGCGCCCGAAGTGCGCAGGCGGACGGGACGGACGCGATCGTTTAGTTGGGGCTTGGTGGTCATTTCCTTGCGTTCGAATTCATGAAAACTCGATTACCGATTTCTGCGCTTAGCTACGGATTGCGTCCCCGATTTTTGCTAGCAGCTTGATGTCCGTGGATGCCGGTACATCGCCTGCGGTGGTGACGAGCACGGGCCGCACGTCCATCATTATAGTATGAAGCGATTGCGCGAACTCTTCTGCGCTGGAGGATGCGGCTGGCTGCAAAGGCGCGGTGGGCAGCGCGATGCCGATATTCGCCGGGGCTGGCGGAGGTGCAATTTCCGCTGCGCTGGAGGCGGACGCCTGGAGAGCCGGGCAGAGGATGCAATCCCAATCTCGCGCGTCGATGACTTCCCTGTTGGCGGCGAAGGAGAGGGGATCGGCGAACAGCAGAACTGGGAGTCCTTCGTAGAAGCGGATAATATTGAATGCCGGAGCTAGTGATTCCGCCCAGGCGTCGCAGTGTTGCGCGGAGAGCACGGGAAAAATATTTTCCTGGATGAAGATTACGTTCGCGCCGGCTTCGACAAACTTGGTGGCGATTTGCGTGATGGTTGCAACGGCTAGGCCCAGAGCGACGTCGGAGAAATCTTCGCGTGGGGGTGCGTCCGTCGGGCGCAGAGCGAGAAGATGCGCGGCTAGCGTAAACGGGCCGCTGACGCCGGCGCAGAGCAGACGTTCATCGCGCATGAGTGATTGCAGGCGCTGGATCACTTCGACTGCGACGGTGACGCGGGGGCTTTGCGCGGCGTCTTCGGGGGAGCGCAGACCCTCCGGGAGCTCGCCCGCCCCGGTTACGTGCGGCCATTGTAAAGTGGGCGGATGGTCTTCGGCCGCGTATTGCAGCGTCGCACCCAGGGCCTCGGCTTCGAGACAGGGATCGAAGTAACACGCGATGCCATCCGAGCGCAGATGCGTGCGAATTTGGCGCAGGGAATTCGTGATTTTCGTGGCATTGCAGAAAAAAGCTCGGAGGGAAAGATTTTCCACTTTGGCGCCGAGCGAAAATACGATGGGCAGAAACAGCGAGCGGGGCGGCGGGGTTCCCTGCAGCAGCCCGCTGAGCATCTGGCGCGGAGTGAGGATTCCGTTCATCGCGTGCGCACTATGGGCGGAAGCAGGGGCCGGTGGATTTCGCGTCCGGCCAGGTGCCGTACCACTGCAAGATTTCTTTGGGCGGACTGAGCTTGCTCCAATTCTGCTGGAATTCGTCGTAGGATTTGCCGCGGGCTAGACGAGCACGGCGTTCTTCGTCGCGAAGCTGTTTGGTTTTTTCGGGATCGAGCTTGCGGCGGGCCGGATCGTACGCGATGCGATAGATATTTTGCGCGGTGGCGTCGGAGATGATCTTCTTCTTTACGTCTTCAAGAATTTCCGCAGGGTCGCGTTCAAGCGGATCTCCGTATCCGGGCCCGCCGCCGCTGAAACCGAAAAGCACATCGCCTTCGTCATAGACTTTGGGAGTGCGCGCGATTAATTCCATATTCCAATTTCCCTGGATGGTGTGATTCTCGAGGATGGTGCGGAAATCCATGGTGAGTGCGGGATTGGCGTCGGCCATTTGTTTCAGTAAATCCGCTTTGCGGATACTGATGCCGGGAATGGGCGAGGAGGCGTATCCGCCGAAAAGCGGCTGGCCGAGGGGCACTTTGCTGCCGTTGCCCATGCACATGGAAACCAGTTCGGGAACTTTGTGAATCATCCAGTGCTGCACGCCTCCGGAACCGCCGCGATGCAAGCCAGGGCCGCTGGAATCTTTCCAGTGCTGCGAGAGCGTGACGGTGACGGGGAGTTCGCTTTCGACTTGCTCGGAATCAGGCGCGCGGCCAAAGGCGCACCAGGCGAAACCGTAGGCGTCCATGCCGTCCTGGCCGGAGCGGCCGCCCTGGCCTTGCGTGTTGAGCGAAAACGACAGCACATCGGAGACAGCCAGATTCCACTGCGAGTGGCCGGCACAAATTTGCGAAGTATGCTGGCTGCCGGGAGCGGCGGCGACTTGTTTCCAGAGACCGGCGCTCGAGAACATCATTTTCGCGAAAGCGTTGTGCGTGGCGCAACGGCATTGCATGCCGATGAATACGCAGCAGCTGGTGGCGGCCATTTTGTCGGGATTGAGAATGATACCTTCGGGAAATTCGAAATCGATGGCCGCGAAAGTGGAGCTGGCGATGGGCAGGTCGTGAAAAATATATTCGTACATGAAATTCGCGATGTGGCCGACGACGGCCTGGGGATGGACGTTGTAGGAGGAAGGATTTTCGGGCGAGGTGCCGGCGAAATCGAAAACGATGCCGCCGTCTTTTTTGGTGAGGGTTAGGTTGCAGGCGCGCACCAGGGCCGGGGTCCAGCCGATGGCGTCATTGAAGACCACGGCGCGGTATTTGCCATCCGGGAGAGATTTGATTTTTTTGCGCGCGCCGGCTTCGGCGGTTTCGCACATTTTGCGCATTAAGCCGACGACGAAATCGGGGCCGCGTTTTTCTGCTAGCTCGAGCACGCGGACGCGCACGCGGTCGGCGGTGGTGCAGCGGGCGCGCAGGTCGGAGATGAACATGGCGGGCGCGCGCAGGCCGTACACGGTGTAAAACTCCAGAAAATCCTGGCGGATTTCGAAATTTTCGCCAATTTTTATCGGAGGCAGATTCAGCCCTTCTTCGAAACGCGATTTCGCGCTGACGGGCATGCCGCCGGGCTCGATGGCGCCGGTTTCGGTGGTGTGCAATGCGGCCGAACCCCAGCCGAGGAGCTGTCCTTTATAGAAGATGGGCATCAAGGCGACTTGATCGGGATTGTGGATGCCCCCGTAGAGCGCATCGTTGGTGTACCAGATGTCTCCATCGCGTATGCCGGGATTTTTTTCGTAATATTTCAGAATAAATTTGATGACGATGGGTTGGATGATGGCGTGGAGGTAGGTGCCGCAGGAAGCGTTGATGAGATCGCCGCCGGCGGTGAAGAGCGCGACCATGGAATCGCCGGAAACGCCGAAATAGCTGCGCGAGGAGCGGACGAAAACTTCCATAGCTTCGTCGAGGATGTCGTTGGTGATTTGGACGCCGATCTCGTAGTCGCCTTGCGGGATTTGGGCGGCGCAGTCTTTTTCCTGCTGGGTGGCGGGGGCGGGTTTGAGCCAGGCTAGTTTTTCGGCAAGTGTTGGAATGGGCATGTGTCTCCTTGTTGGCGTCTACAGCAAAGCTAAATCAAGGTCGCCCGCCTAAAATGCAGGCGGCCGCGACAAAGTCGACAGCAGCGGCAAAGGCCAACGCGGCCATCCCACCGAGGCGGGATGGCCGCTACAAATTCAAGAGCGGAGAGCCGGCAAGACGCCGGCGCCAGGAGATTGCGGTGCTGGGTCATTTGCTTTCCAGGACGCCTAGGCCACGGTTGTCGATCGAGAAATGCAGCGCTGGGGGGACTACCAGCGTGGTGTATTCGCCTTCGACGATCGCTGGGCCTTCTACGGTGTTTCCGGGGCGCAGCGATTCGTATGTGAAAATTGGCGTGGGGCGAAAATCTTTTTCGGGCGGCCAGTAAACCGGGCGTTCGCCTTTGCGGGCTGCTGCGGGACTGGGGCCTTCCAGCACGAACTTCGGCAGCTCGATTTTTTTTGTGGGGACGATCGCCTTCAAGATGAAGCTTTCGATGAAGATGCCGCCTTCGGGATTGACTACGAAGGGGCTGAAGGCTTCGCTGAATTCTTTGTTGAAGGCGTCGCAGATGGCGCGGACGTCTTCGCTTGAGTGAACGGCGAGCAGCGGGGAGAGAGCGCGCTTCACGTGGAATTGCCCGCCGTAGAGCATGTCCAGTTCGAGGACGAAGGATGCGTCTTTTAGATTTAGGCCGTCGCCGGTTAGGTCGCGGCGGGCCTGTTCGATCAGGCTTTCCACAGTTTCGTTGAAGACTGTGAATTCAGGGTTGATTTTTTGCGTGCGCGGCTCCATGAGCGTGAGTTTCTTGGAGACTTCGTAGACGTGCATGATGTCCATGGTGGAGGAGCCAAACGCGCAGAAGACGGGCGAGAAGGCGAAGGTGACGGCTTTGGGGATGTCGGCTTTGTAGCCTTCGGCGTGGGTGGGACCGGCACCGCCGCCGACGAAGAGGATGAAATCTTCCGGGCTGTGGCCGCGGAGATGAACCTCTTTCATGATGGCCGAAGCCATGTTGCCGTTGACGATCTTGCGCACGATGACGGCGGCTTCTTCGACGCCGATGCCCAGAGGTTTGGCGATTTTTTCGCGCACGGCGTGGATCGCGCGATTTTTGTCGAGGCGCATTTTTCCGCCAAAATAGTATTCGGGGTTGAGGTAGCCGAGGACGAGGTCCGCATCGGTGACGGTGGGTTCGGTGCCGCCCAGATTGAAGCACGCGGGCCCGGGGATGGAGCCGGCGCTGCGCGGACCGACTTGTACGCGATTTTCCAGGAGCTTGTTGACGGAAGCGATGGAGCCGCCGCCGGCGCCGATAGAAAGCGTCTTGATCATGGTGATGCCCACCATCCAGCGATCGATGATGGGGCGAAAATCGTAGCTGCGGACGCTGTCTTTGACGACCAGGCCGACGTCGAAGCTTGTGCCGCCCATGTCCGTCATGACGACATTTTGGTAGCCGAGAATTTTTGCGACGTGATGCGCGCCCATCAGGCCTGAGACTGGGCCGCTGTTGAAGGTGCGGCTGGCGGCGGTGCGAAACACTTCGGCGATGCCGCCCGAGCTTTGAATCATGAGGAGCGGCTTGGAGTAACCCTTTTCGCGGAGCTTGTCCCACATGGCGGAAAGTTCAATCTGCATGGAGCGTTGAAGATAGGCGTCGAGGATGGCGGCCATGGTGCGTTCGTACTCGCCGAGTTTGCCGACGACTTGTCCGGCAAGGACGACCGGGAGATAGCCGATGTGAAATTCCTTGTACTCGTCGCGGATGATTTCTTTTACGCGGCGCTCGTTCACGGGATTCAGGAAACCCCAGAGGAGAGCGACAACGAAGCCGCGCGCGCCGCGACTGGTGAGATAGCGAACTTTTTCGCGCACATCGTTTTCATCGAGCGGGCGGATGACGTGGCCGCGCGAATCCACGCGTTCCTTGACGCCGACAATCATGTCGCGCGGGATGAGCGGATCGGGTTTGTTCTGCACGGCCAGGTTGCGGCGTTCGGAAACGCGCGTGCCGTCAATCCATTGCGCGCCGCGGCCGAGCAGGACAACGTCTTCATGGCCTTCGGTCGTGATCAGGCCGAGGCGCGGGCCTTTTTTTTCGATCAGGCGGTTGAGCGCGATGGTAGTGGAGTAACGGATCATTTCGATGGCGGGCAGGAGGTCTTCGATCTTCAGGCCGAGGGCGGCGGCGCCGTCTTCGATTACGCGGGTGAAGCAGACGGAGAGGTCGTAGGGAGTGGTGGGAGACTTCTTGATCAGGGCTTTCCCGTTGTAGTTGAGGACCAGGTCGGTGAAGGTGCCGCCGACGTCTATGTCGATGGAATTCATTCGCTGGCCTCGAGGCGCTGGTCGCGGATTAGGAATTCACCTTTCTGCAAGCGTTCTTTCAGGCGTTCTACGTCAATTTCGATGTCGTGGGTGATGGGGTGGCCGGGCGGGAGGTATTCGGTTTCGACTTGAGTGCCGCAGCCGGGACAGTAAAATTCGACGATGCGGACCCAGAGCGGGTCGGGCGAAAAATTGAAGGCGCCGGTGATTAGGGGCGGGTGAATTTCGCGCGGATCACGGTCGTGTACGAGGCAGCCCTTTTTGTAATTCTCGCGAGCGGGGCCGAGCGTGCGATTGCAGCGGTTACAGACCCATTGGTCGTTGTCGAGGTCCAGGTCGAGATATTCGGTGATGCGGAGGCGGTTTTTATTTTGCGTTGGCATGATTATCGTTTCTCCGGTGAGCGGCTTAGCCCGGCATTGCCGAAGCGGTCCATGGTCAATTGCCAGTTTTCTGGGACGAAGTAGGTGGTGTTGACGTCTTCCAGGATGGCGCAGCCTTTTATCTGGTTTCCTGGTTGGAGGGCTTCGAAATTGTAGATTTGCGCTTCGCCTGTGCTGCTGCCCCAGGTGACTTTGCGCGTCCCTTTTAGGGCGTGGGAGGAGTCGGGGGATTGCAGCTTGCGCTCGATCCGCTGGGGCTTGGGCATTTGTTTTCTTACGGAGACGCGGAGGAGTTCGAGCCGGACCGAGGCGTCGCTCGGCGCGTCTGCCGGCTGGCGGAGAGCCTTCGCTAGCGTGGCGCGCAGATCTTTTTCGCTGCGCAGGGAGGATTCCTCGCACGGGACGGCGATCGAGCCGTGGCCGTTGCGCGAGACATCCAGTGCGCAGGCGTAGGTAATCCCTTCGGGGCGGATTCCTTCGCCCAGGAGATCTTTCACGCCTTCGGCTTTCATTTCTTCGAGCATGTGGCGCATGCAGGTTGCGCCGGCTTCGTTGGGCAGGACACCGGCGAGCGAGCCTTCGTACAAGTGGGAGATATCTGAGACGGAAGAGCCGAACGCGCTGAAGACTGAGCCCAGGGAAAATAATTGCACGCGGCCCAGGCCGGCTTTTTCGGCAACGCCGCAGGCAAAGAGGCTGCCATTGCCGCCGTAGGCGAAGAGAATGGAGTTCGAGAGATCTTCGCGCAGAGATTTTTTCGCGGCGAGGATCATGGCGGCGACGGATTCGAAGGCACGGTCGATGATGATGCGGCAGGCTTGTTCTACGGAGACGTTGAGCGGCTGGGCGACAGAGCCTGCAATCGTTTTGCGCGCCAGGTCGAGGTCAATTGATTTGGTGCCGCCAAGAAAATATTCCGGATTGATCAGGCCGGTGGTGACGAATGCGTCGGTGAGCGTGGGTTGATCGCCGCCCAGACCGTAGCAGGCAGGGCCAGGATAGGAGCCCATGCTCTCGGGACCAAGTTGAACGTCCGGTTTAGTTGAGTGCGCGATGGGTTTGACGATGCTGCCGCCGCCCAGCGCAATGGAATGCAGATCGGGGAGCGAAATGGCGACCGGAATGCCGAAAAAATCGGAAGGCTTGCGATAGATTGGTTCGCTGTCGCGCAAGACACTGACTTTCGCGGTGGTGCCGCCGATGTCCATGGCGACTACGTCGCTCCAGCCGTAGGCTTTCGCAAGATAGGCGCTGGCGTGGATTCCCAGGATCGGACCGCACTCGATCGTGTCAATCGCTTTGGTTTTGGCGATGCCGGCGACGCCCCCGTTGATGTGGCTGACCAGAAATGCGCCGGTGTATCCGGCGGATTCGCGGAGTTCGTCTTCGGCTTTGAAGAGCGTGGCGGCGAGCGCACCGTGCGTGTAGGTATTGATGAGCGCGGAGTAGGTGCGCGTGCGGTCTTCGGCGGATTTGGAAATGTCACTGCCGGCGAGGACGGGGACGGAGCCGAGGAAATGATCGGGGTACTGCTGGTCAATGACGCGTTTGATGGAGATTTCGCGGCGCGGGTCGCGATGGGAATCCTGGAGGCTGACGCAGATGCGGCGCACACCGCTTTCCAGAAGTTTGCGCGCGGCGTTCATGATTTCCAGCTCGTCGGCGGAGGGGCTTAGGCCGATGACATCGTGCTCAGCGATCAGGCGATTCAGGACGCTGCTGCGAGGTTCTGGGCCGTAGAGGTCGAGCTGATGGCCTGCGGAGACGAGCAGGCCGATGCGGGGGCCGCGGGATTCGGCGAGTACGTTCGAGGTGATGGTGGTTGACCAGCGGATGAGTTCGACGTGCTCGAGAAATTCTTTCGTGTCCGGGAAATTGAGTCTCGCTGCCGCTTGCGAGAGACAGTCGAATAGGCAGACGGTCAGGTCGTGCGCCGTGGTATCTACTTTCACGCAGAAGGATTCGTCTGCTTGAGTGAACAGAGCGTCTGTTAGAGTTCCGCCGACGTCAATGTCTACGGTCCACACTTGAGCCTCACGCAGCTTGCAATTTCAGACTTTTCAGCAGCTCAGCGGATTGCATGGTCCATCCGAAAAATGATTCGACGTTGAACAGGGTGGCTTCGTGTTGGCTGGCTGATCCAGCGGGCATCGCGCCATCGGAGAGCAGGATCGGCCAGTAGTCCAGGAAAAAGGCGTCGCGAAGCGTGGATTCAACGCAGACGTTGGTGGCAATGCCGGCGAAAAAAAGAAATTGGACGCCGCGCATGCGCAGCATGGAATCCAGAGTCGTGCCGGCAAAGCCACTGTAGCGTGTTTTTACGACGACCAGGTCGCCGGGATGCGGCGCAAGTTCGTCGACGATAGCGAAGTCCCAAGTGCCTTCGGTGAGGATTTTGCCTTTTAGTTCGGGGCGAGAGTGCATCAGGGAGATGGCCAGTTCTTTGTGCCAATTGGGGGAGTTAGGGCCGCCGGCGTTGCTTAGATCGGGTTTATAGCCCATTTGCAGATAGATGATGGGGATTTGCGCGGCGCGGGCGGCGTCGAGGACGGAGCGGAGGGCAGATATGACTTGGCGCGCGCCGGAAATGTCGCGGCCGGCGATATCGAGCATGCCGCGGGGGCTGGCGAAGGCGTTTTGCATGTCCACGACGATTATGGCGGATTTCTCGAGATTGATTTCAAGGGGGTTGGGTTTGGTGTTGAGCGTGGGCATGGGTCGGAGCCTATAACTTTCGAGCGCGCGCGGCCTCAAGAATTTTCTTCCGTGGGCGGCCGGAAATTCGCGGGCGTTGCACGGAGGCGAAAGTCGTCAAAAAGTTCTCCTGAGGAACGGCGGGACGTAACAAATCACGATCTTCGATTCGCCTGATACCAGCGTGCGGCGCGATTTGGGGCAACGCGCGCGACGCCGCGGTAGCGGCGGCGATATCCCCAGCGGTGGTCGCCGCGTCACCAATGGCGCACCAAACTGCGTCGCCGCTGCAAAATCAAAAGCAAATTCAACGACGCCCGCCCAAAAAAGCAGGCGGCGGCTACAAAGTCAACTGCGATGAGCCGGCCTGACGCCGGCGCTGCGAAAATCAAGGGCGGCCTTCCGGGTCAGCCGCTTTCGACGCTGCTGCTAGAACGAGAACTTGGCCGCGAATTGGAACTGGCGCGGATTTAGCATGGTTCTGGGGCTGCCGAAGCTGGCACTGGGCACCGGAGGAGCAGGGACGGGGCCCAAATTGAGCGGGCAGGTCGGTGGACCGGTGCCGGTATCGAAGGCGATGGCGGCATCCTGTGTGGCGCGTGTGGCGGCGTCGTTGTAACGGCCAGGGACCGGGCCGCAGAAAACAGCGGCGCCGTAGACAGAGGTGACCTCGTCCACGTTGGGGCGGTTCAGGACGTTGAACGCATCCACCATCAGATCGAGCCGGTAACGTTCTCTGAATTGGAAGTAACGAGCAACGCGCAGGTCCCAGGAATACAAGTCGTCACCGTAGTAGCTGTTGCGCGGCGCGGTGCCGACGCGATCCGTTACCGGATTGGTGTCACCGTTGGCGTCAAAGCCGACGAACAGAGTGAAAGGGCGAGGCGTTTGCAGCGTGACGATATTGCTGAAAGTGAAATTACGCAGGAGGCTGTCCTTGGGACCCTCGAAGGTGAAGTTGGTGATGAAACGCTGGCGAACGTCCTGGTTGGAATTGGCGTATTCCAGCGGGCGATCGTAGAGGTCCTGGGGCGTGCTGACGAACGTGGTGAAAGTGCCGTCGTCAAAGGTGTGCGACCAGGTGTAATTGGCATCGAGGGTGAAAATTTTGTTGAATCGATAGTTCAGCTGAAGGGTCAGGCCGTTGTAATTGGAATTGCCGGTGTTGTCGGTGTAATAGAGCAGGCCGGCATTTCCGTATGCGGGCGAGCCGCTGGGATTCAATCCATTGTAGAAGAACGCCTTGCCCGCTGGCCAGCCGGCTGGGGGCGCTTCTGCCGGCGGACAAGCCGGGGTGCCGGGAGTGACGCTGGGAACGGTGGTGCCTGCGGCGGCGCCGAAGGGTGGGCACACGTTGAGATTTTCGGCGCGAACAAGGTGGTGGGCCGAAACCCACAGATAGCCAGCGCTAACGGTTAGCCCCTTACCAAATTGATGATCAATCTCCAGGTTGGCTTGTTCGGAGTAGGGGATCTTGCTGTTGTGTTGCACCATGCCGGCGCCTGCGGTGCAGGAAGGCGGGCACGGACCGGTGATGAACTGGTCTGGTACTTGGCCGGTAGTGACCAGGGTAGCAGCAGCGGTTGCCGGCAACGGTTGCCCTGCCGACGGCGGCTGCGGCGTCAATTGGTTCAGAACCCAGGTTGCGGTGTTGGCCCCTTGACGAATCCCGGGCAAGGTCTCACCAGGAATGATTACGGGCCGCTGCGGTTGCGTGATGAACAGGAAAGACAGGTTGTAGCGGTCGTCAAAGAGGCCGAAGCCGGCGCGCACGACCGTCTTGCCGTCGGGTGACCAGGCCAGGCCGAGACGAGGCTGGACGCCGTTGTAGTGCGGATTGATCTGCTTGGAGAGCCCGGATTCGAAGTCGTAACGCAAACCATAGTTGATCGTCAGGGTGGGCGATATGCGCCACTGATCTTGCGCGTAGAAACCGTAGTAAGCGTGGCTCAAGGTCTCTGAAAAATTCACGGTTTCGCTGGGTAGATAGGCATTGTTCCAATTCGTGGGGATTGGCGGCGGAGTTGGCAGCTGGCCGCTCGGCGGATTCGGGACGGTGCCTACCGGAGCGCCCCAGAAGACGATCGGAACCCCGTTCAAAGGCTGGTCGTTGTTGTTGGGGCCGAAGGGAGCGCCGGGCTGAGTGGGGAAGAAGGGAGCCGTCGCCGTTGGACACGGACCATCGGCCGGGTTAGAAGGAATGCCGGCGGTGGGGTTGACGAAGTTGGCAAAATCCACCAGGCAATTCAGACCGGGCATAACAATGCGCATGGGAGTGAATCCGGGCCAGATCACAAAGTTATTGAGGTGGTTATAATCCACGCCGAATTTCGCGACGTGATTCCCTTTGACCCAGGACATGGAATCGGTGACCTGAGCACGACTTTCGTAGACGGCATCGAAGACGCCGAAATTGTGCCCGAACAGAAGCGTATTGGGGATATCAAGGTTGGGCTCACCGGTAACGCCGGGGAAGTTGTAGTGACGGCGGCCATATTGCGCCAGGAAGCTGTTTACCAGATCAGGTTTCACGGTGGTAGCGATGCTTCCGACCAGGGATTGATCGCGCAGGAAAAGATTGTGTCCGCTGCTGGGGGCGCCGATGCCGCCGCCATCGAGCGTGCTGCCGACCAGTTCATTCAAGTCGCGGCCGTCTTCGACGTTGTAGCGCAAGGTAAGGTGGTTGCTGGCATTGATCTGATAGTCCAATTTGGCGATGCCGTAATCGTTGTCCTTCGTTTTCAGAACGTTGAGATTTTCGGGAGCGATGCCCAAAGCGGCCTTGGCGGCATTGATCAGGTCCAGGTTTTGATAGAGCACGCCGGGGAAGGTGGGAGATTCGGCGCGCCGCTGGCCTTCGTAATTCGTGAAGAAAAATATTTTGTCCTTCTTGATGGGGCCGCCGAGTGCGGCGCCGAATTGATTCTGGCGAAGAACATACGCATCGGGCGCCGGCTGGAGGAGAGAACGCGCGTCGGTCGCGTTGTTCTGCAGGTAATTGTAAATCGAACCGTGCAGTTCGTTGCCGCCCGATTTGGTGACGATGTTGACGATGCCGCCGAGAGCGCGGCCGTATTCCGCGCCGAAGGCGTTATTGACGACGCGAAATTCCTGCACGGATTCCTGCGGCGGCGTCGCGCGCTGCGAGCCGGTGGCGGTGTTGACGTTGTCCGCGCCGTCTACCGTGATCATGTTGCTGAAATCGCGCATGCCGGCGAAGGAGATGCGGGTGGTTTCAAATTCGGTGATGGTGGACTGCAAGCTGCTGCGACCGGTGGCGACGCCGGCGGTTAGCAGGGCGAAATCGGTGAATTGACGGCCGCTGATGGGCAGATCCTGAATTTGCTGGGTGTCAATCACCTGGCTGATTTCCGTCTTGGTGGGCTCGATGGGCGGGACTTCGGTGGTGACGACGACTTGCTCATTTTGCGTGGCGACTCTCAGATTGATGTCCACGGTTGCGGTCTGACCGACGGTGAGCACGATGCCTTTGTCAACGGTGGTGGCGAATCCGGTGAAGGAGACGGTGAGCTCGTAGGTGTCAGGCGGCAGGTTGGGAATGACGTAGAGGCCGGAATCGTTGGAGGTGGTGCGATAGACCGCATTGGTGGCGGTATCGCGCAGGGTGAGGCTGGCGTTCTTCACGGCGCCGCCACTTTCGTCGTGCACCGAGCCGTTCAGTTGGGCGACGGTGATTTGAGCGAACGCGGGGCCGGTGCAAGCGAAGAGCAGTGCAACAACAAGGACCCCAAGCAGCACCGGACGTGCGCCCATGGTTCCCCCCTTTAGCGGACAGCCATTTGGAAGGTGGATAATCCGCATCCACACCCTTTATGGGCAAAACGTTTAACGCCGCGCTGTGGGTTTGTCAAGCCTTTAATCGAGCGTCTGTGCGAATATCGCCCTAGGCGGAGTGGATGGCTGCCTTGACTTGCACGGCACAAAGCAGTATCGAAGCGGCTGCATGGGAGCGGCGCGCGCGTGCACATCCGGAATTTCGGATTTTTTGTTTTCGCAGCGGCGGCGGGGTGCGAGCTGGTTGCGAGAAAAACATTGAGAAGAGAAAAATATCATTTGCGGACAGGGATTTTCGGTCGGCTCGCGATCCTCGTTTGCGTGCTCGCGGCATTTTGCGAGGGTTGCGGCAAGCGCGGCGCCCAGGAAGAAAATTCCGGCGCGGGCGCCGGGCACGGTGTCGATGAAGCCCGTGTCTTGCGCGCGGATCGCGAACCGGAAAATTGGCTGGTGCACGGGCGGACTTATAGCGAGCAGCGCTTCAGCCCGTTGCAACTGGTGAACGACAAAAACGTGGCTCAGTTGGGACTGGCGTGGTTCTACGATCTCGATACGCGGCGCGGACAGGAGGCGACGCCGATCGTGGTGGACGGCGTGATGTATTTTACGACCGCCTGGAGCAAAGTTTTCGCGTTGAACGCGGCGACGGGCGCGCCGCTGTGGGCGTACGACCCGAAAGTAAATCCGGAGTGGGCGGTGAATGCTTGCTGCGACGTGGTGAATCGCGGCGTGGCGGTGTGGGGCGGGAAGGTATTTTTCGGGACGCTGGATGGAAGGCTGGTGGCGCTGGACGCGGCGACGGGAAAGTTGCTGTGGGAGAAGCTGACGATTGATCGGAAATTTCGCTACACGATTACGGGAGCGCCGCGCGTCGTGAAAAGCAAAGTGATCATCGGCAATGGCGGCGCGGAGATGGATGTGCGCGGTTACGTATCGGCGTATGACGCGGAAACGGGCGAGATGGCCTGGCGGTTTTATACGGTGCCGGGCGATCCCGCGAAGGGATTTGAGAATCCGATTCTGGCGCAGGCCGCCAAGACTTGGAGTGGCGAGTGGTGGAAATACGGCGGCGGCGGAACGGTGTGGGATTCGATGGTGTACGACCCGGAGCTGGATCTGCTTTTTATCGGCGTGGGGAACGGCGGCCCTTGGAATCCGCGAATTCGCAGCCCGCACGGCGGTGATAATTTATTTACTTGTTCGATTGTGGCGCTGCGGCCGGAGACGGGTGACTACGTGTGGCACTACCAGGAAAATCCGGACGACGCTTGGGATTACGATTCGGACGAGCAAATGATTTTGGCGGATCTGACGATTGCAGGACAGAGCCGCAAAGTCTTGCTGCACGCGCCCAAGAATGGAATTTTTTACGTGCTGGATCGTGCGACGGGGGCGCTGATTTCCGCAGCGCCTTATACGCATATCACGTGGGCCAGCGGCGTGGACCTGAAAACTGGCCGGCCTGTGGAAACAGAGCTGGCGCGCTATCCGGGGCGTAATACGGAATTGATTATTCCTGGACCTTTGGGGGCGCACAGTTGGCAGCCGATGTCCTTTAGCCCCGTGACCGGATTGGTTTACATTCCGATTCAGGATGTGGGATTCCCCTACAAATCCGATGCGGATTTTCATGTTCGGAATTTTGCGTTCGATACGGGAACCGACTTCGCCGCAGCGGGCATGCCGCAGGACCCTGCGATCAAAAAAGCGATCATGAACGGCGTGCGCGGGCGATTGGTAGCGTGGGACCCGCTGCAGCAGAAACAGATTTGGGATGTGGATCGTCCCGAGGCGTGGAATGGCGGCGTGGTTTCGACGGCGGGCAATCTGGTGTTCGAGGGGACGGCGAAGGGAAATTTCGAAGCCTATCGTGCGGACACGGGCGCGAAGTTGTGGTCTTACGCCATACAGACGGGGGCGATTGCCGGGCCGATTACCTACTCTGTCAATCGTGAACAGTATGTTGCGATTCTGGCTGGATGGGGCGGCGTGTTTCCGTTGGCTGCAGGCGAGCCGGCATTGAAATCGGGGCGCGTGCGAAATGTATCGCGCATGTTGGCGTTCAAGCTTGGCGGGAAGCTTGGATTGCCTCCGCTTCCGGAGATTGAGACGGAGGTTCTGCATCCTCCCGCGGCGACTGCGCCTGCTGCGACGGTGCAACGGGGCGAGGCGTTGTACCAGCGATTTTGCGGAAATTGTCATGGCGATGTTGTGGTGAGCGGCGGGGTGTTGCCGGATCTGCGTTATTCGAGCGCTTTGAGGGATGACCAGTGGTTCCACATCGTGCTGGATGGAATGTTGCGAGAGAACGGGATGGTTTCTTTTGCGAAAGAAATTTCGCATGGAGATGCGGCTGCGGTTCGGGCTTACGTAATTTTTCGCGCGAATCAGAGTTCGCAGGATGGCGCGAGTGGCGCAGGGCGCGAAAATCGTTCTCCGCGCTGATTCTAGCAACGGCGAATGGACGCAACGGGATCATTCAGAGGCAAATTCAACTGCGCCCGCCGGGAAGGCAGGCGGCCGCTATCAAGGCAGCGGCAGAGCAGAAATCTTCGGCTGCTAGTGGACGGCGCGGTCGGTATTGGCCCAGTAGGCTTTGCGAAGCTGTTTACGATCGATTTTGCCTGCTGGGGTTTTCGCGATCTCTGCAACGAATTCGATGGATTTCGGGCACTTGACGCCGCCTAGTTTTGTTTTGCAGTGCTCGAGGATTTCCTGCTCTGTTAGAGATTGGCTGGCACGCAGAACGACCAGCGCTTTCACGGCTTCGCCCCATTTTGGGTGGGGCACGCCGATGACCGCACATTCCTGGATTTGCGGCAGAGCCATGAGGGCGGCTTCGACCTCGGCGGAATACACGTTGAAGCCACCGGAAATGATCATGTCCTTCTTGCGGTCAACGATGTAGAAAAAACCGTCTTCATCGCGGTAGCCGATGTCGCCCGTGTGATGCCAGCCGTGCGTGCGAATTTCGGCTGTGGCTTCCGGCATTTCGTAATATCCGGGGCTGACGAGTGAGCCGCGCGCGACGATTTCTCCCGGTTGGCCGGGCGGCAGGAGTTGGCCTTGCTCGTCCATGATTGCCAGGCGCACGGAGCTGGTGGGTTGGCCGCAGCTGCGCAGGCGTTCGGGACGATCTCCTGCTGCGGCGGCTGCGATGGTCTTCTGATCGAGGAAGGTCATCAGCATGGGCGCTTCGGTTTGGCCGTAACTTTGGCAGAGGCATGGGCCGAAAATCTCTACGCCTTGTTTTAGCTTGTCGGGCGAGACGGGCGATGCGGCGAGAAGGAACACGCGCAGGCTGGAGTAATCGAATTTGTGCACGTCGGGATGCGCGAGCAGGCCGTAGAACGCGGTGGGCGGCAGAAATAAATGCGTGACGCGGAAGCGTTCGATATGGCGCAAAACTTCCAGTGCGTCGAAGCCGGGCATGACCAGGTTCGTCGCGCCGAGTGTGAACATGGTGAAGGCGACTACTCCTGCGGCGTGCGAAAGCGGGGCGACGCTGAGGCACACCGGGTCGCATCCTTCGCTGCGCCAGTAGTGCGAGGCCATTTCCGTCATCGTGCCCCAGGAGAGGCTCGTCACGCGCACGCCCTTAGCGGAGCCCGTCGTGCCGCCGGTGGGAACCAGGCCCACCAGACGATCGGTATTGCCGAGAGCGTCGGCCCAGTCGACATCGCGTGAGGTCGAATCGCCGCCCTTGGCATCTGCTCCGGCCTGCATAAATTTTTCGAGCGAAGGATTTTTTCCGTCTTGGGCGTCGATGCAAATCAGCTGCTGCAATGTGGGGACGCGCGCTTGGAGTTCGGGAATGCGATCGCGATAGCTGCTGTGATAGAAGAGCCAGGAAGTTTTAACGTAATTTAGATAGTCGACGATGGCGTCAAGGGCGTTGCGATAGTTGATGGGGACCCAGACGGCTCCGGCGCGCATAAGGCCGAGCATGCAGAGAAGAACGCGAGCGTCGTTAATGGAATAGATTGCTGCGGGCTCCTCGCCGCGCAGGCCGGCGGCCCACATGGCGCGGGCGATACGCTGGCTTGCGGCCTGGACCCCAGCGTAGGAGTACTTCACGCTGCCGTCAATGATGGCGGTGCGATCGGGAGTCGCTTCGGCCTGCTTGTCGAAATACTCTATGGCTCGCATTTTCGTTCACGCGCGTTAGGGAAGCGATTCGGCAACGGGCTGCGGATGCGCGCTGCCGTTGCCGACGTTCGCCGTTTCTTTCAGGAACAACGCCACCAGGAACAACAGGCCTGCGCCGCCTGCGGACATCAGCAGCGTAATTCCGAGGCCGTGTTTTTCCGCGAGCGCGCCGCCTAGCGTTGGGGCGATTGTGGCGCCGAAAACCTCGCCTACGAGTGTGGCCAGGCCGATCGATGTCGCGGCAAATTGCGGCGGCACACTTTCGGTGGGAATCAGCACCATCGTTAGCGTGGGCATGCCCTGCCCCGCGTTCGTGAGAAATAAAATCGTCGCGAGGATCCACGGATAGGCATAGAGCGGCTGGATCAAGAGCACGAGGGGAACCAGAGCGGACATGGCGGCCATCGCCAGGAGTACGGGTTTGCGTCCCAGGCGATCGGACAACGCGGGCAGGAGAAATCCGAGGATGAAACTGCCGAGGCCTGTAGCTCCGAGCAGAAATCCCGCCGTGGTGGCTTTCTGATGAGCGACCTCGGTGATGTAGAGCGGCGCGAAAACATTCGTTAAGAATAGCCAGGAGATGAAACCGGCGGCGCCGATGCAGCAGAGCCACACGTTGCGGTAACGCAGGATGGCGAAGTAATCGCGGATTCTGGGTTGGTGGAGGCGCTCGCCGTCTGCGCCGAATTTTCTTGGCGGCTCCTTCACAAATTTCCATAACAGCAGGCCCATCACGATTCCCGGCACGCCGCAAACGAAAAAGGCCCAACGCCAGCCGAAGCGCGCGGCGACTTGCGTCGTTAGAATTGGCGCGACGGCGAGGCCCACCAGAGCGCCGGCGCTGACGACGATGCCGATGTTGCGCCCGCGGCGGCTGGGCGTGGAAGATTCCTCGATCAGAGCGGTCATGATGGACCAGCAGGGGCCTTCGGCGATGCCCATCAGCGCGCGAATCAGCAGCAGTTGATGAAAAGTGTGCGCCACTCCGGAGAGCCAGGACAAAAGCGAAAATGCGAAGACCGCGGGGATGAGAATTCTGCGCCGGCCGAAGCGGTCCGAGAGGGCGCCGAAAAATAAAGTGGAAACCGCCCAGGTGATGGCTAGGACCGACGCCAACATGCCGACTTGTTCGTGCGTCAGATGGAATTCAGGAGCGATGTAGGGCGCAAGATAAAGCTGCGACATGCGGTCGAGAAAGACCGTGCCCCAGGAAAAGAACAGGATGGCGACCAGAGTGTTTTCGTAACCCTTGGAGTAATCTTTCGTATTCATGTTCACTTCCGGTTCGTCGTGATCACCCTCGGGCTCGTCTTCGCGCTGATCAGCGCAACAACATGCAAAGCTCCTGCGCCGCGGCGCGTAGTTGCGGTAGGAAATTGTTGAGCATCTCTTGATTGGAAACGCGTTGCGCGTGCGCGCCAACGTTGACGGCCGCTACGACCTGGCCGCTGGGACTTAGAATCGGAACGGCCATCGAGCGAAGTCCCAGTTCAAGTTCTTGATCCACGATGGCATATCCGTTGCGCAGAACCATGCGTAACACGGGGCGTAATTTGTCGGCGGTGACGATGGTGCGCTCGGTGTGGCGCGTGTATTGAATGCGCGCCAGGCAAGATTCGAGTTCGTCCGGCGGCAAATTCGCAAGAAGGACGCGACCCATGGAAGTGCAGAACGCTGGGAGACGGCTGCCGACGCCGAGGTCAATGGCCATGATACGGGTAACGTTGGCGCGCGCGACGTAAACGATGTCGAGGCCATCCAGAGTGGCGATGGAACAGGATTCGTGCATCATGCGGCTGAAGCGCTCGAGGATGGGATGCGCGGCCGTCGCCAGAGGCATGGAGGAAATATAGGAATGGCCGAGCGCCAGGACGCGTGGCTGCAGAAAAAAATGGCGATTGTCGTCAGAGCCGGCGAAACCGAGTTTCGCGAGCGTGTAGAGGCAGCGGCGGACGGCGGCGCGCGAAAATCCGGTTTTGTTGCTGACTTGCGAAATAGTGAGCTGGCGTTTTTTCTGGGAGAAGGCTTGGATCACGGCGAGGCCGCGGGCGAGCGAGGTCATGAAATCGGGATCACCGGTGAGCGCGTCAATCTGCACGGACGGAGCGGGCAGGATGGCAGCGGAATTCGCGGCAACGACCGCCGTGGCTGCAAGTGCGGCCGCGGTTGCCGTCGCTGCGCCGCGACTTGGGTGCTTGGTGGATTTGGCGGATTTGGTGGATTTGTGAGCACGGGGCCGAGGCATCGCAGCTCTCCTACGCTATGGCAAGGAAACGGCGAAGGATACACGAATTGGGCGATAGGCGCACGCTATTTCGATAATCGGCCTTGACAAGAACCAGGCCGCCTGCATAAATTCGCCCAGGCATTTTGCCAGGCGGGCATCCGAACCAGGCAACGCTCGGGGAGAAGTCTTGGCGACTCTGGTATCATTGCGCGAAGCGGCCGCGGAATTGGTGCGGGACGGCGATTCCGTGGCGTTGGAAGGATTCACGCACCTGATACCCTTTGCCGCGGGGCACGAGTTGATCCGCCAGCGCCGCCGCGACCTCACCTTGATTCGCATGACTCCGGATTTGATTTACGACCAGATGATCGGCATGGGTTGTGCTTCGCGTTTGCTATTTTCCTGGGGCGGAAATCCGGGCGTCGGTTCCCTGCACCGCTTTCGCGACGCGATACAAACGGGCTGGCCTGTGCCGCTGCAGATCGAAGAACACAGCCATGCGGATATGGCTGCGCGTTATCAGGCGGGAGCTTCGGGGCTGCCGTTTGCTGTGATGCGCGGCTACGTTGGGTCCGATTTGCCTAAGCACAACAAACAAATCAAATCCATTCAGTGCCCGTTCACCGGAGAAATTTTGGCGGCGACTGAGGCGCTACGTCCTGATGTGAGTATCCTGCATGCGCAGAAGGCCGACCGCAAAGGGAACGTTCTTATTTATGGAATCATCGGAATACAGAAGGAAGCAGCGCTGGCCGCGAAAAAAGTGATCGTGACGGTGGAAGAAATTGTGGACGAGCTGGAGGCGCCGCTCAATGCCTGCGTGCTGCCGGCGTGGGTGGTTTCGTGCGTGTGCGTGGTGCCGGGCGGGGCGCATCCTTCTTACGCGCATGGATATTACAAACGCGACAACGGTTTTTGCATCGCGTGGGATGGAATTTCGCGGGAGCGCGAAACTTTTCGCGCGTGGATGGAACGGCACGTGCTGGGCACCGCGGATTTTGCGGAATATCGCCGTAGCAGCGAGGCGGAAGCGAAGGTGAGCAACCATCGCTGAACTGGAATATTCGCCGGGCGAGATCATGACCGTCGCCGCCGCGCGCTGGCTGCGCAATGGCAGCGTGTGTTTTGTCGGGATTGGCCTGCCAAGCGCGGCGGCGACTCTGGCGCGACTCACTCATGCACCGGACGTGGTGTTGATTTACGAATCAGGGACGATTGGTGCGAAGCCGCAGGTGCTGCCGCTTTCGATTGGCGACGGCGAGTTGGCGGAAACGGCGGATACGGTGGTATCCGTGCCGGAAATTTTTCGCTACTGGCTGCAGAGCGGGCGGGTGGACGTGGGATTTTTAGGCGCGGCGCAGATTGACAAGTTCGGTAACATCAATACGACCGTGATTGGCGGGAGCTATGAAGCCCCGCAGGTGCGCTTGCCCGGAGCGGGAGGGGCGCCTGAAATTGTGACGGCGGCGAAGGAAGTGGCGATCTTGCTGAAGCAGAATAAGCGCGCCTTTGTGCAGAAATTGGATTTCATCACCTCTTCGGGGTATTTCGAACCGGGAGGCGGGAACGGCGGAACGAAGTTGCGCGGGCGCGGACGTACTACGGTAATTTCGGATCTAGGCGTGCTGGTGTCCGATCCCGCTACGAATGAATTGGTGCTGACGGCCGTGCATCCGGGAGTTTGCGCCGAGCAGGTGAGAAATGCGACGGGATGGGAATTGCGCGTGGCGCCGAATCTGCAAATTACACCGGAGCCGACGGCGAGCGAGTTGACGGCATTGCGCGATTTGCATGCTCGGACTGCGGCGGCGCATGGCAGCGCGGCGGGAGCGCAGTGAACGTGACCGGTTTATTTCGCGCGGGATGTATATTGTTGTTGAGGATCACCGCATGAACTACCCGCCTGGATATCGGCGCGCGCTCGCTGGCACGCAGCCGGAATATTTGCATCCCTCCTACAAGTCGTCGCTGAAGCGCGCGCCATCGCAGCCGCTGGTTTATCTGCCGCACACGCTTTCGGAAATTACCGGTCCGGTGTTTGCGCCGGATACGGTGAACGTGAAGGCTTGCGATTTGACGCGGCAGCATTCGGGCGAGCCGCTGGGCGAGCGGATTATCGTCAGCGGCCGCGTGATGGATGAAGATGGCAGGCCGATGCGAAAAACGCTGGTGGAAGTCTGGCAGGCGAATGCGGCGGGGCGTTACCGGCACACAGTGGATCAGCATCAGGCACCGCTGGATCCGAATTTCAGCGGCCAAGGCTACGCTATGACGGATAGCGAAGGCCGATATCGTTTTATCACCATACGGCCCGGAGAATACCCGTGGGGCAATCATCACAACGCGTGGCGGCCCGCGCACGTCCATTTTTCGGTGTTCGGGCCGGCGTTCGCGACGCGTTTGGTGACGCAAATGTATTTTCCGGGCGATCCGCTGCTGCCGTTTGATCCGATTTATAACTGCACGGCGGATGAAGCGGCGCGGCAGCGATTGATTTCAGTTTTTGATTGGGAAAACACGATTCCGGGGCACGCGCTGGGATATAAATTCGACATCATTTTGAACGGCCGCGAAGCTACGCCGATGGAGCATAGATGACGTCGCGCGCGACCACGGCACAGACGGTTGGGCCGTTTTTCAGCATCGGAATGGAGCGGCTGAATTGCGCGGAGCTTGCTGGGCCGGGCGTCGCGGGCGAGCGCGTGACGATTGAGGGGCGGGTTCTCGATGCCGATGGCGTGGGCGTGCCCGACGCGATTATCGAATTGTGGCAGGCGAATTCGCTTGGGAAATATGCGCATCCGGAAGATTGGCAGGAGAAACCTGTGGAAGCAGGATTTCAAGGTTACGGACGTATCCCGACCGATGAGGATGGAAAATTTCGTTTTACCACGATCAAGCCTGGGTCGGTGCCTGGTCCGGATGGAAAATTGCAGGCGCCGCATATTGCGGTTTCTGTTTTTATGCGCGGATTGATGCGGCGGGCGGTGACGCGAATTTATTTTCCGGATGAAGCCGGGAATGCGGGCGATTTTGCCTTGCGATTGGTGGAGCCGGGGCGGCGCGGGACTTTGATTGCGCGGAAGACGCCCGGGATCGATGGGCTGTTGAAGTGGGATGTGATCATGCAGGGGCCTGGGGAAACGGTTTTTTTTGATTGTTGAGTGCGACCGCCGCGGGGCCCTGGTAGCGGCGGTCCTTCCGGCCGGCCATCGATCCACCACCTGACGCCGATGGCGCACCCGAAGCGCTACCAGTGCAACATCCAAGGCGGCGAGAGATTCGTTTAGAACGGATAGTGGCGGCGACCCATCTGGATTGTTACCCACTTCACCTCGGTCATTTCTTCTACTGACCAGCGGCCGCCTTCGCGGCCGCTGCCGGAATCTTTTACGCCGCCGAACGGAACGGTGGGCTCATCGTGCACCGTGGGCCCATTCAGATGCACCATGCCGGCTTCGAGTTCGAGCGCAAAACGCATGGCGAGTTGCAAATCATTCGTGAGCACGGCGGATGAAAGGCCGTAGGAGGAATTATTGGCGAGCGCGAGGGCGTGATCGGCATTGTCGGCGCGGCTGACGGCGGCGACGGGGCCAAATAGCTCGTCGCGAAATGCGGCCATGTTCGGAGTAACATCGGCAACGACCGTGGGTTGATAAAAATTTCCTTCGTAGGTGCCACCGGTGAGGACGCGAGCGCCAGCGGCGACGGCTTCCTTGATTTTGCGGTCAATCATTTGGCATTGCGACGAACGGATCAGCGGGCCGATGACGGTGTGCGGATCGCGCGGATCGCCTACCTGCAGAGTTTTGGCCTTGGCGGCAAAACGCTGTAGAAAAGCTTCGTAAATGGGAGCTTCGACGATGATGCGCGAGCCCGCCATGCAAATTTGCCCCTGATGAATGAAGATGCCGAAGCAGGCGGTGTCCACGGCGTAATCTACGTCCGCATCTTTCAGCACAATCAGCGGACTTTTGCCGCCCATCTCGAGAATCACGCGTTTGCCTTTCTTGGCGCACTCAACGGCGATGTGGCGTCCGACGGCTGTCGAGCCCGTGAAAGAAATCAATTTCACGCGGGGATCATCGAACAGAACGCGCGCGAGTGTGGGGCCGTCTCCGGGAACGACGTTCAAGACTCCGCGAGGCAGGCCGGCCTTTTCGAAAATTTCGGCTAGCTTCAGGCCTACCAGCGAAGTTTCTTCCGACGGCTTCAGGACGAACGTGTTGCCCGTGGCCAGGGCGAAGGCGACTTTTTTCAGCGCGAGCACGACGGGGAAATTGAAGGGCGAGATGCCGGCGACGACCCCGAGTGGGCGCCGGATCGCTAGCGAGAGCAGGCCGGAAACATCGGAGGGAAAGACATCGCCTTGCACGCGGCGCGCTTCTCCGGCGATGGAGCGCAGCATATTTGCGGCGAACGGAATTTCGAAGTGGGCTTTGCCAAAGGTGGAGCCGCCTTCGCCTATCAGCAAATCCACGATTTCATTGGTCGCTGCTTCGAGTTCGTCGGCGGCGCGATGCAGAATTTTTTCGCGCAAGGCGGCGGGAGAATTTCCCCAGGCGGATTTCGCGGCGTGCGCAGCGTCAATCGCGGCGTGCATGTGCTGTTCCTGGCCCATGAAGATTTTGGCGAACGGTTTTTGATCGGCTGGGTTGAGGACGTCGGCCATCGCGGCAGGAGAAACTTCGATGGGCTTGCCGTCAATGTAGGGAGTGGAGAGCATGGTATACCTTCCTCGTCGGATCGCAGGCCAGCGCGCGAAGTGCGTTTATCGCGCGCTGCTACGATGCACTTCGTGTGGATTCTTCGCCTCCCGTCTAGGAATGTCAAGCAACGCTGTTTTTCGCTCTAGGCAGAACGCTTAACTCCAGACTCGCCGCGCCACGTCAGCTACCAGGCGCAACTTGGCCCACTGCTCTTCTTCTGTGAGCAGATTGCCTTCCATGGTAGAAGCGAAACCGCATTGCGGGCTGAGCGCCAGATTTTCCAGCGGAAAAAAACACGAGGCTTCGTGGATTCGGCGCGCGACAGCATCCGCGTTCTCCAGTTGCGGATTTTTCGAGCTGATCAGACCCAGGACAACCGTCTTATCGCGCGGGACCAGGCGCAGAGGCTCGAACGTTCCGGAACGATCGTCGTCATATTCCAGCAGAAAACGATCCACGGCCATGGTGGCGAAAAGTTTCTCGGCGATGGCGTCGTAGCCCCCTTCGGCGTACCAATGACTGCGATTATTGCCGCGGCAGAGGTGCATCGCGAGAGTGACGCCAGGGCGTTTGGCCGCGGCGAAGCATGCGTTGTCCGCGCGGATGGATTCATCGAGCAGCGCGTCCGGCGCGATATTCATTTCGGTGCGAATCCACTCGCGCCATTTAGGATCCATGAAATAGCTGTAGCGCGGCGCGTCAATCTGAATGTACTTCACGCCTTCGGATGAAAGCCTGGCGAGTTCCGTTTTCATGATGGCGACAATGTCCCAGAGTAGCTCGGAGTGGTCTCTGTAAACTTTATCGGTGACGCCTCGCTTGAAGGCGATGGCGGGAAATTGCGTGGCGCTCGGGAGCGTCATTTTGATGTTGCCGGGACTGTGTTTTTTGAGGAAGTCGAGCTCACGACCGGTGAGCGGCTCGACGGCGCGCAGCTTTCTGGTGACGATGCCGGTGACGCTGCTGACGGGCGCGTCTTTTTCCTGGCCTGCCTTCCAAGAGCGCGCGACGGCGTCTCCCAGGTCGAAGCCTTCGACGGCATCGGTGAAGTCGCTCATGAAATTACGGCGGCGAAATTCGCCGTCGCTGAAAATATCAAAGCCCAGTTCCTTCTGCTTGGCTAGAACGCGTTCGATGTCGCGATCTTCAATCGAGCGCAGGCGTTCGGGATCTTGGGCTGCGGTGCGGCGCGCTTCCAGCAATTCCGGCGGACGGAGGAAACTGCCCACATGGTCAGCCCGGTAGGGTGCAGACATTTTTTGTGCTCCTGTATTGATAGTGCGCTGCTTGGATCATGACGCTCGTGATAAGGACGGTACGCTTGCGAGGCTGGCTGAAAGTTTCGCGGCAATTTCGCGCACCAGCGCGATTTTTTGTGCCAGCTCTTTGCCGCGAAAGCGCAACGTAGGTCCGGCGATTCCCACTGCGGCGACCACGCGATTTTCGGCCAGCAGAACGGGAGCCGCGACGCCGCTCAGTCCTCTCTCGAGTTCCTGATTGTCGATCGCGTATCCGCGCTGGCGGATCTGGCGCAAGTTTTCTTTCAAATCGGACGGGCGAGTGAATGTGCACGGCGTGAAACGCGGCAGGCCGTTGCGCAGGACGATCGCGTTGATCTCCTGCTCGCTGAGAAACGCCAGAACTGCTTTGCCTACCGCGGCGGCGTGCGCGGGAAAGTGCGCGCCCACGTTGGTGCGTACGCTGATCACGGTGTGCGGCGAGTTTACGCGGTCCAGACAGAGGATGCCGCCGGCGCCAGGCACGGCGAGGCTGACGGTTTCGCGCGAGCGGCGAGACATCTCGAGCAGAAAACGGTGCGCTTCGGTTTGCAGCGTGCGCGATTCGACGGCTTGGTTGCCCAGCTCGTGCAGCTTCAGGCCCAGGCGGTAGCGTTCGTTGTCCGCGTTTCTTTCGATCATTCCGAATTTTTCCATGGCATTGAGCAGGCGATGAACGGTGGCCTTGTCAAGGTTGAGCGCGGCAGCCAGTTGCGTGACGCCGAGTTCGGGGCCGTTTTGGCCAAGGTGCAGGAGAATGCGCAGGGCTTTTTGCAGCGACTTGCTGGAACCGGGCGCATTGATTTTGCGGACGGAGGCGCTGGGCTTTGCAGATGCCGGCCTGGATGGCACAAACCCTCCGGATTAGCGCTCGCGCACGCTGGGAACTTTATTCTTGACCCCTGCGGCATTGTAGATAGAATCGCGGAAGTGTCAATATGAAAGATGTTTTCACAATATGAAACATGAAATTCCGCCCGATGAGGCTCCTGAGTTATGCGATCGCGCTGCGCTTATGGCGCGGTCAGATCCAGAGTTTCTCGTTGATCTTCAGGCCGTGGGCGCGGCAGTGGTTGAGGTAATGGTCGATGAACCAGAAAACGTCGAGGGTGTCGAGCAGCACGTCGTGGTCATCGTAAAATTCCAGGGAGCCATTCAAGAAGAAAATTGTTTTCATGCCGTTCGGATCATCGGAAACCAGGGTGTGAATCACGCCGGGATTTTCGCGGACATAACTGCCGGGGCGGGCCACCCAATCGTATTCCAGATAGCGCCAACTGCCTTCGAGCGTGCAGGCGGAGATGGGCCCGCGATGACGGTGGCGGCCGAGCATGCCACCTTTTTTCACCCAAAGAATGTTGGCGAATGAATTGGTGCGCACATCAAAAGCGAGATGGCGGATAAAAACATTTTCCTTGAACGGCACGTAGGGAGATTCGTCCTCGCTTGCGCCGATGTGAATATCGGGGCGGCCGTATTCCTGTATGACTGAGGCGAGCGAGCTTTTTGCGTCAACGATAGCCATGGGCTCCTCCGGATTCCTCGGCGCGCGGAATGTGAATCGCACAGAGCGCGCAGCTGCGCCGATCGCGGGGTCAGTATACATCCGGGCGCGGGCGCGGCAATCGGGTTGGCCGATGTTCGCCCGATTTTCGCGCGTCGCGGTGGCAGCGGAAAGGCCCAGCGAAGTGTCGAGGGCAGCGATGACGCCAGCGACCACGCCAGCAGTCGCCCGTGGAGCGGCCCGTGCAGCAACAGCGGCGTCATCGGGGGTATCATCGGTTTCACCGGGCACAACGTTTTCACTCGCGCCGTCCGGCGCACGGGAGGAGACCAGTGAATCCGCGAATCAAGACAACGGTCGTGGGCAGTTATCCGGTTCCATCGTGGCTGGTGGGAAATACTTCGCGGCTGGTGCTGCGCGACGCGGTGATGTCGGTGCTGAAGACGCAGGAGCTGGCAGGGCTGGATTTAATTTCTGATGGCGAGCTGATGCGTTTCGATCCGAGTCATCCCGAAACCAACGGGATGATCGATTATTTTGTTTCGCAGATGGAAGGGATACGCAAACATTTTTCGCTTTCGGATTTTGACCGGTTCCGGGCGGACAGGGCTTCCGGATTCCGGCTCCTGACTGCGGGCATGGTGGTGGAGCGGATCGGCGAAGGAACTTTGAATTTGCCGCGGGACTACGAATTTTCACGGGTGCTGACGAAATCGCCGCTGAAGTTCACTTGCACGGGGCCGCACATGCTTGCGCGGCTGCTGACCAATTGTTTTTACGACGAAACGGCCGAGCTGGCGATGGACATTGCGGAGATTCTGCGGCGGCAGCTGGAATTGATTGAGGCCGATACGGTGCAGCTGGACGAGGCAAGCATCGTGGGCTTTCCGCAGGACGCGCCGTGGGCCGCAGAAGCTATCAATCACGCGCTGGGCGGCATTTTGAACGAAAAAGCGGTGCATATCTGTTTTGGGAATTACGGCGGACAACCGATGCTGCGCGGGTTCTGGCGCGATTTGATTCCGTTTCTGAATTCGCTGCGCACGGATCACCTGGTCTTGGAGTTTGCGCGGCGCGGCTACGAGGAGTTGTCCGCGTTCGGCGAGCTGGATCCGAAAATCGGACTGGGAATCGGCGTGATTGATATCAAGGATAACGAAGTCGAGTCGCGCGAACTGATCGCTTCGCGCATCGAGAAAATCGCCAAGACGATTGGCGCCGAGCGGCTGCACTACGTTCATCCGGACTGCGGGTTCTGGATGCTGCAACGCAGCGTGGTGGACCGCAAGATGCGGGCGCTGGTCGAAGGGCGAGATTTATTCGAGGGGCGCGAGTAGGAACTTGCTACTTCAAGGGTTCGGTTTAGGTTCGCTGGGCTGGAGCGTTGCGGGTGGAAGACGAAAAGGCAGCCGTCCGGGCGACGATCTTCACTCACTTGTCGGGAATCGCACTGGCAGCGACGGTCGCGGCGCTGGCGGACCGCGGAGTGTTCCGCTTTTTCGATTCTCCGTCGGCATGGATTCCTCTGGATGAAATCTGCGAGCAGACTCATGCGAATCGTGGTTATTTGCGCGTGGCGCTGCGCTTGTTGACTTCTTCCGGATGGCTGCGGCAGCGGGCCCAAGCGGGTGAAGCTCCACGGTATGCGCTCACGCCGGAAGGCGCGATCGGAGTACGGCTTGCAGCGCCGCTTTACCGCGAAGTGATTTCGTTTATTCCCAAGGCCTTATTCCTCGAGGATTTTCTTTACGGCAGGTTCGATGCTCCGGTCCTGCCTTCCCTGCAATCTCTGGTGCGACGAGCCGGCGAACGATGGCTTGCGGTGCCGCAGGATGAGCCGCTCGCGGCAAATGTGGCGGAAGGCATTCGCGGACATCTCGATGGCGTGTTGCTTGGACCCGCGATGGTGGCGCTGGCGCGGGGCGGCGTACTGGCGCAGCTGGAGCAGGGGCCGGTGGAAGCGCGTTCGCTCGCGGGAAATCAGGCGAGTTTGAATTGTTTGTTCGATCTGCTGGCGACGCAGGGGTGGCTCGAGCGCGCACAGGACAGCGTGCGGCTGACTTCGCGCGGGCTTTATGCGGCACAGATTGCGACTTCCTACGGGGTGACGGTTTCCTATTTGCCGATGTTCCATGCGTTGCCCACGCTGCTGTTTGGAAATGCGCGCGGACCGCGAGTGGATGAAAACGGCGTGGAACTGCTGGTGAATCGCGGGATGAACGTGTGGGGCAGCGGCGGCGCGCATAAAACTTATTTCAAGAAAGTGGATGAAATTGTTATTGGGATTTTCAATCGTCCGCTGGCGCGGCAGCCGCAAGGGATCTGCGACATGGGCTGCGGCGACGGAACTTTTCTGGAGCACTTGTACGAAGTGGTGAAGCAGAAAACCGCGCGGGGCCAAGTGTTGGAGCAACATCCGCTGGTGCTAGTGGGGGCTGATTTCAATAAAGTAGCGCGGCGCGTGGCGAAACAGCATTTGCGGAGGGCCGAAGTGCCGGTGTGCCACGTGATCGCGGGGGATATCAATCGCCCGGCGCAGCTGGGCAGCGACCTGGAAGCACTGGGGCTGGACGTGCACGATTTGTTGCACGTGCGTTCGTTCCTCGACCACAATCGGCCGTATTCGCCGCCTGCGAATTATGTGCGCGGCAGCCGTCGAGGCAAATCCACCGGCGCGTTTGCTTATCTGGGGGAGGAAATTCCGGCGGACGAGCTGGAAGAAAATCTGGTGCGATATTTGCGGCGCTGGGCACCTTATGTGGGCCGATTTGGTTTGCTGGTGTTGGAGTTGCACACTTTGCCGCCGGAGCTGGCGGCTGCGAATCTGCGTCAGACACCGGTGGTTGCTTACGACGGCACGCATGGTTTTTCCGACCAGTATTTGGTGGAGCTGCCGATTTTTCTGGAGTGCGCGCGGGAGGCGGGATTGCAGGCGGACGAACGTTACCAGGCGAAGTTCCCTGCTTCCGAGTTGGCCACGGTCAGTGTGAATTTTTTCACGGCGCTGGCTGGCGCGTCGGGACCGGAATTGGTTACCAGCACTGCGGTTGCGCGCGCATGATGCGGCGAAACCGACTACCTGAGTTGCGCCGGCGCTTTACAGGGTTTGCAGTAGAGGGATTGCGGGTCCTGTCGACTAAGATAGAAGTGCTGGGAAAGCCTTGGATCGCGCGAAACGGGACCGAGTCGAGAGGCATGGATGCGTAAATGGATTGCCGCCGGAGTTGTGGCGGTTCTGTTCGGGGTGGTGGTCGCGGGCATTTTGCTGGGACCGACGCTGCACAGCTTCATTCGGGTGCGGACCCAGAAGGTATTGGAAACACATTTTGCAAGTTCGGTGGAATTTTCGGACTTCGATGTGACTCTGTTTCCCAGGCTGCGCGTGACAATCACCGGGCTCGTATTGCGGCACAAGGGGCGCACCGACATTCCACCGCTCATCCAGGTGAGGACGGTTTCGATGTACGCGCAGCTGGCGGAATTGCTGCGACCCCGGCCGTACATTTCCTTCGTGCAACTGGACGGATTGCAAATTCACACTCCGCCGCGAGTGCCGGGCGCAGAGCCAATGATCCATAAGACCGATCAGGACCTGGCGAAGAAATATCCGATACTGATTGGCGAAGTACGGGCCGACGACGCGAGCATCGAAGTGCTGCGCGCGCAATCCGACCGACCGCCGCGCGAATTTCCGATTCACCGCCTGGATCTGCATGACCTCAGTTTCGACCGCCCGGCAAAGTTCCACGCGCTGCTGACCAACGCCATACCGAAGGGTGAGATTGATGCGACGGGGGCATTCGGACCCTGGCAGGCGGAAGAACCAAGCGCAACTCCGGCCGACGGACACTATGTTTTTCAGAATGCGGATCTGGGAACGCTGAAGGGACTGCGCGGGATTCTTTCCTCGAAAGGAACATTTAGCGGACCGCTGGATTACTTGGCGGTGGCGGGTTACACCGACACACCGGACTTCGGTCTGCGCACGGGCGGCAAACCGGTCGCGCTACACACGGATTTTTCAGCCCTGGTGGACGGAACCAATGGCGATGTGACGTTGAAAAGCGTCGTCGCGAAATTCCTGCACACCACGCTGGCGGTGAACGGGAAGATTGTGGACGTCAACAAGCTGATCAAAGGGCGCACGATTTTTCTGAATGTTACCTCGGACAACGCGCGCATCGAAGATTTGCTGCGCCTGGCCGTCAACTCCGATGAGCCGCTGATGACCGGGTCCGCGAACCTGAAGACGACGATTGATATTCCCGAAGGCGCAGACGATCTGCTGGACCGCATGAAACTGATCGGACAGTTCGCAGTGGCCCATGGGCAGTTTAGCAGCGCCATCGTGCAGGGGAAGGTGGACACGCTTAGCCGCAAAGGACAGGGTAAACCGAAGGACACCGATATCAGCCAGGTTGCCTCCGATTTCCGCGGAAATTTCCGCTTCGCTGCCGGCGTGGTGACATTTTCCAGTTTGAGCTTTGCGGTGCAGGGCGCCTCTGTGCATTTGGACGGCACCTACAACATAAACAGCACGGCGATGGATTTCCACGGCGACTTGCTGATGCAGGCCAAGCTTTCGCAGACAACCACGGGCGCAAAATCATTTTTTCTGAGGGCCGCAGATCCGTTTTTCAAAGGTAAGAACGGCGGAAGCGACGTGCCCATTAAAATTGCCGGGACGAAAGACCATCCGACGTTCGGCCTGGGGAAAGTTGGCGGCAATAAGAAGGCCGAAGCGTCGGCCAAATAGTACTTCCGTGGCTGAAGCCGTGACCTATACAGATCCTCCCGTTAAGATTTCGAGGTTTCCGGGCTGAGAGAATCGAGATCGATGACTTCTTTTCCCCGCTCTGAGTCCTCACTCGGACTCCGTTTTGTTTCGCAAACCCAATTAAAGAATGTGCTGGTATGTGTGCCGCGATGGTATGAGAATGCAGCGACTCTCAATCGCTGCTTGCTGAGCGTTGGCTGGTCAGCGCGCGCTTCAGGACTCACTTGGGCTCGTCCCGTTCGAACGGGCTATTTCACGTTAGGAGAAACTTTTCATGCGTTTACGCTCGATGTGTTGCTCGCTGCTTACAATGACTGCGTTGCTCTCGGCTGAAATCACGCCGGGGCAGAACAGCGACGCGCAGACTTCTTCGGTGATTGCGGGATACACGCAGACATCTTCCGGGGCGGAAAGCGCCCTCGAGAAAAGCTTTCAAGACGGCATCGTGCCAGGCAATATTCGGGAAAACATGCGGCGCTTGAGCGCACGCCCTCATCACGTGGGTTCGCCTTACGATAAGGACAATGCCGATTGGATTCTGGCGCGGATGCAGGAGTGGGGCTTCGACGCGCACATCGAATCGTTCCGTGTATTGTTTCCGACGCCGAAGGAAAGGCTCGTCGAGCTGCTGGAACCGACGCATTTCCGCGCGAAACTGCAGGAGCCCGTGTTGCCGATCGATCCCACCAGCAGCCAGACTGCTGAACAATTGCCGACGTACAACGCGTATTCGGCGGATGGAGACGTGACCGCGCCGCTGGTGTACGTGAACTACGGGATCCGCGAGGATTACGAACAGCTGGATCGGATGGGAATTTCGGTGAAGGGCGCGATCGTGATTGCGCGTTACGGTTCGGGCTGGCGCGGTACGAAACCCAAAGTTGCCGCCGAGCACGGCGCGATCGGCTGCATCATTTATTCCGATCCGCGCGGCGATGGATATTTTCAGGGCGATGATTATCCCGCGGGAGGCTGGCGTCCGCGTGAAGGCGTGCAGCGCGGGAGCGTGATGGATACGGATTATCCCGGCGATCCGCTGACACCTGGCGTGGGCGCGACGTCGGACGCAAAACGGCTGGCGATCAAGGACGCCAAGACGATTACGAAAATTCCGGTACTGCCGGTTTCTTATGCCGATGCGCTGCCGCTGCTTTCCGCGCTGCAAGGTCCGGTGGCGCCGGAAAAATGGCGCGGCGGACTGGCCATCACTTACCACATCGGTCCGGGTCCCGCGAAAGTGCACCTGAAGGTTGCGTCCAACTGGGACATGAAGCCGATTTATGACGTGATTGGCACGCTGCACGGCGAGGGCGATGAGGCCGGGCAATGGGTGATACGCGGGAATCATTTCGATGCATGGGTGAATGGCGCTGACGATCCAATTTCCGGCCAAGCGGAAATGCTAGAGGAGGCGCGCATGCTGGGGGAACTGCACAAGCAAGGTTGGAAGCCGAAGCGCACGATTATTTATTGCGCGTGGGATGGAGAGGAGCCTGGACTGCTGGGATCCGTTGAATGGGTGGAAACGCATTTGGCGGAACTGCAGCAGCACGCTGTAGCTTATCTAAATTCCGACAGCAATGAACGAGGCCATTTCGGCGCAGGCGGTACGCAGGATTTGCAGCAATTGGTCAGCAGCGTGGCGCGCGACATTCAGGATCCGGAAACGCATTTGTCCGTCTTTCAGCGCGCGCACCTGTTGGGAATCAGCGCAGCGAAGGATGCCCAAGAACGTGCGGAAGCCCGCAAGCGCACGGACCTGGAGGTTTCCGCGCTCGGTGATGGATCGGACTATACGGCGTTTCAGGATTTTGCCGGGATTTCGACGCTTGACCTGGGATTTGGCGGCGAGGACGATGGCGATCAGTATCATTCTATCTATGACGATTTTTACTGGTACACGCATTTCGCGGACACGGATTTTTCCTACGGGCGGGCAATGGCGCAAACCGCCGGGACAACGATTCTGCGTTTGGCGGGCGCGGATCTAATTCCGCTCGACTATGCGCCGCAAGCGGACGCCATCGCGAAGTACGAAACGGAATTGGAGAAATTGCTGAAGGACAAGCAGGACGAAATCACCGAGCGCAATCTGGAATTGCAGGAGGGCGTGTTCGCCGCTGGGGCCGACCCGCGCAAGGCCTCGGTGCCGCCGCCGCTGGAAGCGGTGCCGCCGTATATGAATTTCACACCGATGAAAAACTCCATCGAGACGCTGAAGAAAAGCGCGGAGCGATATTCGAGGGCCCTTGCGCAATGGCAGACGGCGGGGTCACCGGCTCTGGCGCCGCAATCTTTGGAAACTCTGAACGCGGATCTGCTGCGGATTTCGCGCTTATTCCTGAATGAGAAGGGATTGCCGGAACGTCCCTGGTTCAAGAACCAGATATATGCGCCGGGCGCCTATACCGGATATGGCGCGAAGACTGTAGCGGCGGTTCATGAGTACATGGATGAGAAAAAATGGAAGGAAGCGGAGGCGCAGATCCCGCAAGTGGCGCAAGTAATCGAGCATGTGGCCGCTGGAATCGACAAAGCGGCGGCTGATTTTGAAGCCGCGCTGCCGCCGAAACGGTGATTCTTGCATCGAGCGCGGACCGATGCGCGACGACGACGCTACAGCCAGGATCCGTAGCGACCGCAGTCGCGCACCGTCCAGTCCACGATGGCGCTCAAGAGCTCCGACGCGTTTTAATCAAAACTGCCGGTCACGCCCTGGAAGCGGTTTGCAGCTTGCTTCAGCAGCCACTTCATGACGCGGGTGGTGCTGTAGCAGTAGGCAAGGTTATAACCGAGAGTCGAAAAGCACTCGAGCTCGCATGATTTTTTCATTTCGTTGAGTTGCGAGAGCTGGAATTTCGGCTTCTCAATGGTGCCCCAGTCGTAGGTGGCGTTGTACATCGGGAAGCAAGGCGCCAGCGTGCCGTCGGTGCGAACGATCAGCCAGTTTTGGCCCGCGCGGCAGCCCCAGTGTTCACTTTTACCGCGCATGAAACCCTTCATGTTATTCAGGCGCGGGACCGAGTCCACCATCTTGTAGCCCTGCTGGTTTTTTTCGGCGAGCCAATCCAGCAACTCGTCCACCTGCGGATAATCGGGCGGGCGGATGTAGGTATCGTTCTTATGGAGATGCTTGAAGTGGTCCTGCTCCATCATGGGCGTTTCGTTGATGTGATAGGTGGTGGCGATGCCGTGGTCGTGCGCGATCTGGGTTAGTTCGCGCACGTCGTCCAGATTGGTACGGCAGATATTAATATTGAAAAAGACGGTATAGCCGTAGCGATACTGGCGCCTCACCAGATAATCAAAATTCGAAGCCACGTGTTCGAATGCTTTCGGCAGTCCGGGTTTTTCCTTCACGGCATCGACGGCAAAATTGATGGTGGCGATGCCTGCGTCGGCGAGGCGGTCGGTCACGTCGGGCCGAAGCAGTCGCGCATTGGTCGCCAAGTACACCCAAAAATCCTTCTTGGCAGCGTAATAAAGGGCCTTATGAACAAAATCGGGACGCAGGAGCGGTTCGCCACCGGTCGGAGCCAGAACCCGGCACGGTGTGTCGTGCAGCCAATCGATAGCACGCCGGGCGACGTCCTCGCTCATGCCTTTCACGCGATTGTCATAGGACCAGCAATAGTGGCAATCGAGATTGCATTTCCACTCCGTGAAAAGATACGCGATGATGGGTTGAAAATCTCCGGCACGCACACGCGACTTCAGGTAAGGAAAAAGCCAGCCGCGCATGTTGTCCAGGATTTTGGCGGCGCCCCACTCGCGTTTGCCGGTGCGCAGGACCGTTTGGTGAGCGGCGATGTCGGCTTCGTCAAGGTCATGCAGAAGCTCGGGATGCTGTGGAAAAACCGGCTCGGGCAAGGTCGCGCCTTCCGGAGTGCGGTGAACGGTGGGCCTCAGTGCGTTCTGGTTGAGAAGGCTATGGATCGGAACGTCCAGGCGGTGAGAAGGAACAGGTGAGACCAAGCCATCGGGACTGTTAAGTTCAGACATTTATCCTCCGTATCGAAGAGTGGTTGACGTGTTTTGGATTGCGAGCAAGCGGATGGAGTCTCCTGCCATCCTTTTGCCGCTCTAAGTTTTTGATCTCCTCGCCGATCCGCCAGATTCGCGGGCATCAGCGATACCAGACCTCCTCACATCTGGGAATAGATGCGCGAGCCGCCCCAAGGTCGCGGTCAACCAACCCGATTTTTGCGTTTTTTTTCCCCTATGACTGTCCGCTAGCGTACCGATTGAAAAGGCGTGCCGGCGACGGGAAAATTCCAACTGCCTGCGCCGGCGTGGTATTTTTTATTGATGAGCGCGACGCAGCAGGTGATCGTAATCGGGGCGGGCATCACCGGGCTCGCCTGCGCATTCCGCCTGCAGCAATCAGGAATCCGCGTTCTGGTGCTGGAAGCATCGGATTCGCCCGGTGGGCTGATCGCTACGTTCGAGAGGAATGGGTTTCTTTTCGAAGCCGGGCCGCAGTGTCCGCGATTCGCTCCGGCGCTGTGGGGGCTGGTCCGGGATCTCGAACTAGATGACGAATTCGTCCCGGGCGATTCCGGCCTGCCGCGCTACCTGCTTAAAAACGGCAAGCTGCACAAGGCGCCCTTTTCGCCGTTTGCTTTTCTCGCGACGGGACTGGTTGGCGCCGGTTCGAAGTACCGGCTTCTCACCGAAGCGCTGCGCGGATCCCGGCCACCGGCTGGCGAGGAGTCTTTAGCCGGATTTGTGCGCCGGAAATTTGACGATGAGGTTCTCGCATACGTCGTTGAACCTTTTATTTCGGCGATTTTCGCCGGAAATACCGAGCAAATCGGTGTAGCGAGCGCCTTTCCCTTCCTAGCCCGTTGGGAGCGGGAACACGGGAGCGTGTTACGGGGAGCCATTCGCGAAAGGAAACGCAATACGCCAGCTAATTCGCAGCCAGCGTCTGCAGCAAGGAACACAGCACGGAATCTTGCCGTAACGGACGCTCTCCCCGCGATGGGCTCGTTTCGCCGCGGACTTGGCACGCTCCCCCAGGCACTTGCGCAAAAGCTCGGAGATTCGATTCGCTTCCGGGCCAAGGTAGAGACCATCTGTGGGCGTACTGCCGCCGGAGGCGCGGGTTCTCCCTGGCGACTCCAACTCAGCGATGGAGAAGAAATTATCAGCGCGGGCCTCGTAGTGACTGCGCCCGCTTACGAGGCTGCGCGCCTGCTGGGGAAGACGGCGCCGGCACTCAGCGCCAAGCTTTCAGAGTTATACTATGCTCCCATGGCGGTCGTATCCTCCGGATATGATCGAACGCAAGTGCGCAATTCGCTCCACGGATTTGGACTCATGATTCCCCGCCGCGAGAAACTCAACACATTTTTCAACGTGTGGAATTCGTCGGTTATCGGCGGCCGCGCTCCGGCAGGAAAGGTTTTACTGACGAGCTTTGCCGGCGGCGCCACAAATCCCGAGTTTGTGCGACTGGAGGAAAAGGCGATTGCGCAAATCATCGAAGCAGAGATGGCGGCGGTGTTGGGAATTAACGGACCGTCCCTAGAACGGTTGGTATGGAAGTTTCCCAAGGCTCTGCCGCAATTCAACGTGGGCCATGCGCAGATGGCGGCGGAGATTCGCGAGGCACTGACGGCACTGCCGGGCCTGTACCTTGCCGGGAATTATCTGGAGGGGCGGTCGCTCGGAGATTGTGTGGAAATCGGATCGCGCACCGCCCAGGAAGCGATGCATCAGTTTTCCACACAGAGCATCTAAGTGGAGAGCTGAAAGCAACATGGCGTGAAGTTCAATTGACGGGTAAAGGAGAGGCGGTTGCACTCCCTGATTTTAAGTGCGATGGCGATCATTGCTTTGACGCTCCTGGCCGGATGGGTTTACCAGCAGGTGGCGACGGCTGGGGATCGCAGGCGGCATCCTGGACCGGGGGAGATGTTCGACCTGCAAAGCCATCGTTTGCACCTGCTGTCCATGGGTCGTGGCAGCCCGACTGTGATCCTGGAGTCTGGCCTGATGTCTACCGTGCTCAGCTGGCAAAGCGTCCAGCCGGAGATCGCAAAATCCACCCGCGCCGTGAGCTATGATCGCGCAGGACTTGGCTGGAGTGATCCTGGTCCAGCGCCGCGCGATGCCGAGCAGATCGTCAGCGAACTCCACCGACTGCTCGAGCGAGCGCACGTTTCCCCGCCGTTTATTCTCGTTGGACATTCCTTCGGAGGACTCACAACGCGCCTATTTGCCGAGCGGTATCCGGAGCAAGTAGCCGGGCTGGTGCTGATCGATCCAGTGGTTCCCGGAGAGTGGAATCCCGCGAACGAGCACAACGCGAAGCGGATTCGGATGGGCGCAAGAATTTTGCGGCGAGCCACTTTGCTTTCGCGTTGCGGCTTGATCCGATTTGTTTCTCTGCTGTTCCGAATGGGCGCTAAAACAATCGCCGAGCCGTTGGTCCGAATTATGAGCAAAGGAGCGCCCCAAGGAGACGGCACGGGCCGGAGCCCGCTTTTTTGGAACCTGCCGCCCAGCGAGCGGGCCATGGCGTCGGTTTTCTGGGTGCAGCCGAAATTCACGGAAACGATTGCCAGCCAGCTGGAAAATCTGCCGCGAAGCGCGGCGCAGGTGGCCATTGCCGAGGATCTGGAAGGCAAAGCCATCACGATTATTTCGGCTGCGAATACCCCGGAGGAACGAAAAACGGCGCACAATGCGACGGCGCGGCTTTCCTCGGGCGGGAAGCATGTCATCGCAACGCGGAGCGGCCACTGGGTAATGACGGACGAACCGGAAGTTGTCCTCGGGGAGATTCGGGAAATGATTGCGCGAATGCGCGAGCCTAGCGTGAGAAGCGCCAGCGCGTGAGTTCGGGATGGAGCGGAGGGAAAAATGAGAATTCTCGGAAAAATCGCGATGATCTTTTTTCTAGCCGCGACGGGTGCGGGGTGCTGGGCTGGCGCGCCTGCCATGGCGCAGGAGCCGTCTCAACCAGCGCCAAACCAGTCGCAACCTCCGCAGCAGCCGCAGTCCTCTGCAACACCGGCAACAACACCATCAGCGGGTACAAGTCAATCTTTGCCGGATAAGCCGCAACCAGCCGCGCCCGCCAAGGACCAGAAAAATGTCCAGCACGAACAGCAAACTGGTACTTCGAAGGACCGCATTTTCTGGACCATGCCGAACTTTTTGACGGTGGAGGATGCGGACAATATTCCGCCGCTCAGCAGCGGCCAAAAATTCAAAGTTGTGGGGCGGTCCTTGATTGATCCCTCTGAATTCGTGCTGATCGGCTTCGTCGCCGGCCTCGGGCAGGCAAGTAATAGCGATCCATCGTACGGGCAGGGCGCACAGGGGTATGCAAAAAGGTACGGAACCGCGTACGGCGATAATGCCATTGAGAACTTCATGGCGAGTGCAGTGCTACCGTCGCTGCTGCATCAGGATCCTCGTTACTATCAATTGGGCCACGGGGGTTTTCGGCGCCGCGCCGGCCATGCGATCGAGCGAGTCTTCATCACCCGTTCGGACTCTGGCGAAAAACAGTTCAACTATTCCGAGATCTTCGGTTCTGGAATTGCCGCAAGCATTTCGACCTATAGCTACCACCCGAGCCAGGATCGGAACTTTGGCACGGTAGCCAGTGTGTGGGGCACGCAGATCGGATGGGACGTTGGCACGTATATGATCAAGGAGTTCTGGCCGGATCTTCGCCGCAAACACCACAAGGAAAATCAGACCAATCCCTAACTGATGCGCATTCTGCACTGCTAAGAGCGTCTCAAGCGACCCGGCCATCGTGCGCTTGCTTTTCACACCGGGCGCAGAAGGATTGCGAAAATAAAATTTTCGTATTGATTCACTTTGGGCAGCCGACGCAGCATGTCTCAGCGCCAGCTGTGTTCGGCGCGATTGTGCTTGCATGATCAGGGTGGGACGGCGATGAAACTTTTGGGTATTGATATCGGGACTGGCGGCACGCGAGTGGTGCTGCTGGATGGCGACGGCTGCGTGGTGAGTTCTGCCACCGCAGCGCATCCTCCCTTTGCATCGCCTCAAGCGGGCTGGGCCGAGCAAAATCCTAGTGACTGGTGGGCGGCGGTTTGCAGCGCGATTCCGGAATGTCTGACGCGCGGCAACACCTCGGGAGGCGAGATCAGTAGCATTGCGCTCACCGGGCAGATGCATGGCCTGGTGCTGCTGGACCGCGGAGGAACCGTTCTGCTTCCCTCCATCCTATGGTGCGACCAACGCACGGAGGTGGAATGCCGCGAGATCACCGAAGCGATCGGCGCGGCGCGGCTGATCGAGCTTACCGCCAACCCGGCGCTGACCAATTTCACGCTACCTAAAATTTGGTGGGTGCAGAAGAACGAGCCGGAAATTTGGGCGCGTGCCGGCACGATTCTGCTGCCAAAAGATTACATACGCCTGCGGCTGAGCGGTTCGCCTGCGACGGATGTTGCTGATGCGTCGGGGACGCTGCTGTTTGACGTGGCGAATCGCCAATGGTCGCGGGCGATGATGGAAGCGTCGCGGCTGAACGCAGACCTGCTGCCTCGTGTTTTTGAATCGTGCGAAGTTTCCGGACGCGTTTCGGAGCAAGGCGCGCGCGCCACGGGACTTCGTGCCGGAGTACCCATCATTGCTGGAGCCGGAGACCAGGCTGCGGGAGCAGTGGGCGCGGGAATTGTGCGGCCCGGAGCAGTGAGCGCGACGATTGGAACTTCCGGCGTGGTTTTTGCCGCGACCGCCGGACCGGTGCGCGATCCCGCGGGACGCATCCACACATTTTGCCACGCGGTGCCGCAACGCTGGCACGTGATGGGAGTGACGCAGGCGGCAGGATATTCGCTGCGTTGGTTTCGCGATCAGTTTGGCGCGACCGGGGATCCCGCGCAAGAGGAGTACGCGCGAATGCTAACGGAAGCAAGCGCGGCTCCCGCCGGGGCGGATGGTTTGCTGTGGGCGCCGTATCTGATGGGCGAGCGGACTCCTCATCTGGACCCGCACGCACGCGGCGCGCTGGTGGGAATTTCCGCGGCGCACACGCGCGCGCACGTGATTCGCGCGATTCTGGAAGGCGTGGCATTTAGTCTGCGCGACACTTTGACTATTTTTGCCGAATTGAAAATACCGGTGGAGTCCATTCGGCTGGGCGGGGGCGGGGCGCGGGGCGCTTTGTGGCGGCAGATTCAGGCGGATGTTTACGGAATGTCAGTTGGACTGCTGGAAGTCGAGGAAGGTCCCGCTTACGGCGCGGCCTTGCTGGCGGGAGTGGGAGTGGGCAACTGGACTAGCGTGGAGAAAGCGTGCGACGCGACCGTGCGGGTTTCGCAACGTATTGAGCCAGATCCGCGACACGCGGCGTTGATGAATCGGCAGTACGGTACGTATCGAAAGTTGTATCCGGTGCTGCGGGACATCTGGCGCGATGGACCTTCCTAAGTTGCGCGTCCGGAATTAGCGGGAATCATCAGCGAGGCGACTGCAGCGCTCGCCACGCATAATCCTGCGCAGATCAACATTACGATTCGGAATGCCAAGACAAACGCATGGGAAATTGAGGTGCGGAGCAGCGCGGCCGTGTGGGCGTCCAGGCCGGAGGGTAAGTCCAGACCAGCGAGCTTGATTTCGTTGGCCTGAACGTACTGGAAAATCCCCGGGGGCAGCAGCGCGCCTGCGAGAGTGCGCTGCAAGCTGGAGCTGAATAATTTCACCATCACGATTCCGAGAATTGCGACGGCTAGTACGCTTGCGACCCGCGCGACCGCGTTGTTGATTCCGGAGGCAGCGCCGGCACGGTCTTGTTGCACTGCACTCATCACCACGGTCGTGAGTGGCGCAACGCTGATCGCCATTCCCAAACCAAGTACCGTGAACGCCGGAAAAAATCCTCGCCAATAGCCTGCGCCCACGCCGGGCAACGCGCAAAGAACAAAACCTAGCGCCGCAATCAGCGGCCCGACGATCAGCGGAGCTTTCGACCCGTACCGCGCAACCAGGCCGCCGGACCAACGCGAAAGAAAAAACAGCAGCAGAATCAGCGGCAGCCCAGCCGCGCCGGCGGCGGTTGTGGAGTATCGTTGCACTTGAATCAGATCCATCGGGAACAAGAAAAAGAAAATTCCGAGAGCGGCGTAGAGAAACAGAGTGAGCAGGTTCGCGCCCGTAAAGCCGCGGGACGCAAACAGCGCCAGTGGAACCATGGGTGAAGTGATTCTGTCCTCGACGAATGCGAAGGCGACGAGACAGCCAAACCCCAGGATGAGGCTGCCGTAAACCAGCGGGTGGTGCCAGCCGCGACTGCTTGACTCGATCAAGCCGTATACTACGCCGCCTAATCCCGCGGTCGCGACCAGCGCGCCGAGCCAATCGATGCGGCCGGCTGTGGCGTTGCGGCTTTCGGGAATGTGCCACCGCGAAATTGCGATCACCGCGGCCGCGAGCGGAACGTTGATGAAGAATACCCAGCGCCAGGAGCCATGTTCAATCAGCCAGCCGCCCAGAACCGGGCCCAGCGCCGTGGTGATGGCCGTGAAGCCCGACCAGGTGCCGATTGCTTGGCCGCGTTTTTTTTCGTCGAAGGACGCGCTGATGAGCGAGAGGCTGCCGGGAACCAAAAACGCGGCGCCTACACCTTGCACACTTCGCGCGATCACCAGTTGCTGAATACTTGACGCAAGGCCACATGCAACGGACGCCGCTGCGAAAATTCCCACGCCAATCAGAAACACCAAGCGGCGGCCCAGTAGATCGCCGAGCGAGCCGCCCACGAGAATCAAAGCGGCAAGGAACAAACCATAAGATTCGACGACCCATTGCACGCCAACGACGCTGGCGTCGAGGCTCGTTTGCAACGCGGGCAGAGCGACATTGACGACAGTGCCGTCAATGAAAGCCATGCTGGAGCCGAAAATCGTCGCGGCCAGAATCCATCGCCCTGTTCTCGCTGCGCACAGAACGGTAGCATTCGCTGATCGGACCGCGCCTTCGTCGCATGGCGGTTTCATGAGGTTAGGAAGGCATTCTACCGGCGTGAAGCCTGATTACGGTCAGTCTTTTGGCGTGACTACGATCGTGCTGGAACTTCTATGACTCGTCGATTTGGCGGCCGAACCTCTCTGGTTCGCAGCCGATTGGGAGTTTTCCTAGTACCAAGGGATAGTTGTGACACATCCCACGAATAAAATTCCGGGGTTTCGCGCGTCGGGATTGTTGAAGCACGTGTCGCGACCGATTCGTCCATAGATGTCTACTTCGGCGATGCGTTCGAAATTTGTGATGAGGCGCGGATTGTAGGCCTCCTCAAACAACGCATACACCTGCATGCCGCGCTTCCTGGCAGCCGGCGTCACGTCCGCCAGAATATCGAAATCACCCAGTTCCGGCGCGCGAATATCCCTGACCACGGAGCTTGCGTAAAACTCAGGGTGAACTTTCGCATAGCTCCTCCGTGAATCTGATCGTATTCCTGAACTCCGTGATCCGGCAGGGGCTGACCCGGAACTTGTCTGCCGGAAAGACCTCGGCCATAGGTGAACACGGTGGGCATCAACACATTGACGCCGCCTTTCTCCTGCAGCGTGTCCAGACATTTAGCAACGCCTTCATCCACAAACGATCGCGCGCCGATTTTGGAGCGCGACGAAGCGCTTCCCGTCTGAAGCGAAAGGAGTGCGCGGGTAGATTTTTGCCGGCTCGGGAATACGGGTCGGGCCGCCGAAGCTTTTGCCGGCCGCAAGCGCAACGGCAGGCACGGCAACGATTTTCTTTAGGAACTTGCGTCGCGATGCGCTGTTTATTTTGTCTACTTTATCCATTTCGCTCCTTCCCGTTGGGAGAGAGATCGGAAAATCTCACCGTTAATTAAGACAGGAAAACTCGCGTGCGCAACGATGCGCGGCTCGGCAGGGGCCGAGGAAACAATCTGGCGCACCAAGAGGTGCGATTGTAGGATGAAGCGGGCGATTTTGGGACTGGTTTCCTCAGGAATTGGGCGGATCGCCCGACTGGTTCTCGGCCGGATCGGTTCGCCGCAGCAGTGTGCAAGCTTCAGGCAGCGCGAAGCTTACGGGACGCCTCGAGCGGAGGATGTGCTGTCCTTAGCGAATTCTCGCGCCCGCGAGATTATGTGTCCATCCGTTCGACCCATTGAGCGCGGAATGCGGGAGCCACGAATGGATCCGCAAAGTATTGTGTTTCCCGCGCAACCTTGTCGCCCCTAAACTCCATGATGCTCACGGTGTAGGACGGCTTGCCGTCATATGTCAGGATGAATTCGGTGACCCAAAGCTCACCGCTGCCAATGATTCGTCGGATCGAAAATCGCTTATTGCTCGGCTGACCGGCGCGCTGGTTCAGTATGTTGCGTCGACCGCGGGTTCGCTCGCCTGACTGCGGGTACTCCAGCACTGCTTCCTCGAGATAGATGCTGTGTTCCGTTTCAAAATCGTTGGCATCGGACGCCGCCCAATGCTGATCCAGCGCGGCATGGATTTGTTCCTCTTGCATCGATTGTTCTGGCTGTGGTTTGGTTCCCACGTGCAGCCTCCTTTGTGCAGCTCGCTTGTTCATCTTTGTTTCGGAACAAAACCCGAAACGCCGCTGCTCGCCACCGGATCGGAGCCTTTGTCCGATCTGAATTCGATTGATTTCGTCGAGCGCGTCTTGCGGAAAGCGCCCGACGTCGAATCTTAGTCAAGCACGGTTCGGCCGCGCGCCATTGTAGCCCATCCTTTCGCGCACAAGTTCGAGCTGGCGGACCTGGCCCCTCTCTGTCATTGAAATTCCAACATGCTAGAATGCGCTCCATGGCTAGAAATTATGCGCTTCGCGGAAGCGCATGTCGCGGGCGGCCGAACTTGGGCTGCGCGTGAGAATGATGGAGAGGTTCATGGACAAGAACGGCATCGCGGCAGTGGGGACCTTGTGCGTTCTTATGATGTCGTGCTTCTCGTGGGGTCGGTCATCACCTCCAGCAACGACCCTTTTCAGTAAGCTAGAAACGATAGACATCGAATCCAAGGTACGCACCATCGTTTACGTCGCACCTGAACACTTCGAGGCGCCGAATTGGACGCGCGACGGCGTATTTTTCCTGTTCAACCAGGATGGCCGGATATACCGCCTGCCCGTTGGCGGCGGAAAGCCGGAAGTGATTGATACGGGATTCGCTATTCGCTGCAACAACGATCACGGAATTTCGCCCGATTCAAGGTTCTTAGCGATCAGCGATCAATCGCAGGGTGACCATAATTCAATCGTTTATACGGTTCCGTTTGGCGGCGGAGCGCCCCAGCGAATCACACAGAACTCTCCTTCCTACTGGCACGGGTGGTCGCCGGATGGAAGTACGTTGGCATTTGTTGGCGAACGAGACGGGGAGTTCGACATTTATTCGATTCCAGCTGCGGGCGGCACGGAAACGCGCCTGACCACGGCTAAGGGCCTCGATGACGGGCCTGAATATTCGCCCGATGGAAAGTATATTTACTTCAATTCCGTGCGCACCGGCATCATGCAGATTTGGCGCATGCGCCCCGATGGAAGCGAGCAAGAGCAGATCACACACGATGATTTCAACGATTGGTTTCCGCACGTCTCCCCGGACGGAAAATGGATGGTTATTCTCTCCTACGATAAAAGCGTGACGGGTCATCCGCCCAATAAGGACGTTTCGCTGCGGCTGATGTCGCGCGAGGATGGGAAGATGAGCGTGCTAGCCAAGTTGTTCGGCGGGCAGGGCACAATGAATGTGCCGTCATGGTCGCCGGACAGCAAAAGGTTGGCATTTGTGAGCTATGAACTGGCGGATACTGCATCGAAAAGATAGCTTTCCCTCGGATTCTGCTTTTCGCACCGCTACATGCGCTTGTTCTCGCTCACCCGATCCAGCGTCGCCGAATCGACGGACCGCGCCTCCGCAGAAAAATCTCGACATCGCGTTTATCGCGGCCGACAATGCACTCGGTTGAGCGGGCACAATGGGTACAAGAGAGGACGAAGAATGAAGCCTCTAACACGCAGAACATTCATGCGGATCAGCGCGGGCTCCGTGGCTGCCGGAGCGAGTTCCAAGATCAACCTGTTGAAACCCGTAGCGCTCTGGGGTGCGGGCCGCGCGGTCGCGCCGAGCGATCGCGTGCGATTCGCATCCATTGGCACGGGCACACGCGGATGCGAGCTTCTCGATGCGTCCCTGGCGGTGCCTGGCGTGGAATGCGTCGCGGTGTGTGACCTTTACGACAGCCGGCACCAGGCGGCGCAGGAAGCCGTGCAGAAGCAGGTCCCGGCAACGCGCAGTTATAAAGAGATCCTGGACCGTAAAGATGTGGACGCGGTGATCGTGGCGGTCCCCGACCATCAACATCGCAGAGTCGTGGTGGACGCTTGCGTGGCTGGGAAAGACGTTTACTGCGAAAAACCGATGTCCCACAACGTGGAGGATGGATTCGCGATGGTCGATGCCGTGCGAAAAGGAAATCGCATCATGCAAGTCGGCAGCCAGCGCGTCAGCTCCATTGTTTATGCAAAGGCGCGCGAGCTCTATTCGTCGGGGGCGCTGGGCGAGGTTTTCCTGATCGAGGGGTCGTCAAACCGGAATTCGCCCAGCGGCGCTTGGGTGTACCCGATCCCGCCGGATGCGAGCGAGCAGACCATCGATTGGAACGCTTTCCTGGTGGGAGCGCCGCAGCGGCCGTTTGACGCGGCACGCTTCTTCCGCTGGCGCTGTTTCGCTGATTATGGCGAGGGCCTGGCGGGAGATCTGTTCGTGCACCTGCTTTCAGGGATTCACTTCATAGCGGGAATCAATGAAGTTCCGCAACGCGCGCAATCAACGGGTGGATTATTCCGTTGGAAGGACGGGCGCGACTTCCCCGACGTAATCGAGACGGTGTATGACTATCCGAACTTCCGCGTGTCGCTGTACTGCAATCTAAACAATAGCAATCAAGGCGGCGAACCGATCAAATTCCAGGGCACGAAGGGTACGATGGAAATTCTGAATCAGACGCTGACATTTACGCCGCAAGATATTACTCCCAAGCCCGAGACATATTCGACCAAGGGGTGGCCGGCGCGACTTCGTAATGCGTATCTCGCGAAGTGGGCGGCGGAAAATCCGCAGCCCGCCCCGCTCGATAATCAGACCGCGATCCAGTCCGAGATTTTTACGGCGCCAGCCGGCTACAGCGACGTTGCGGCACACCAGGCGAATTTTTTCGATGCGGTGCGCACGCGCAAAGCCACGGTTGAGAATGAAGTGTTTGGCAATCGCACGGCGATTGGCTGCCATCTGGCAAACTACGCATACTTCCATAAAACGATTGCAACCTGGGATGGGGACGCGAAGACGATTCAGGGGTGAGCACGGTGCGCTCGAGTTACGGGGATGACCATCACTTCGGAACAGAGGCGGTGAGCATGCGGGGAATCTCAAGAAGGAAATTTCTAAAGACCGCATCGGCGTCGGTGGCAATCGCCGCCGCGTGTACCGATGCACCCTGGCTGATGGCGAATCCGCTGGGATTGCCGCTGGGATTGCAGCTCTACTCCGTCCGGGATTTGTTGCCGCAGGATTACGAAGGAACCCTCCGCGAGCTGAGCGGGCTAGGTTACCGTGAGGTTGAGGCCGCGGGATTTTTTGGCCGCAGCGCGAGCGACGTGAAGCACGCGATGGAGCAAGCAGGCCTGCATTGTGTGAGCGCCCACTATTCGTATGCAGATCTTGCGCCGCGCCTGCCCCAAGCCATCGAGTTCGGAAAGGCTCTCGGGCTTGAGTACATCATCTGCGCCTCGCCCGGACTTCCCGATCGATCGCCTGCGAAATCGGCGGATAAGAGGGTCGCCCGAGAAGCGATGACGCTCGATGACTGGCGCTGGAACGCGGAGCAATTCAATCGCATGGGAGAGCGCGTGAATGCCGCTGGAATCAAATTTGGATACCACAACCATACGGCGGAATTTCGCGCGGTCGACGGCGTGGTAATTTACGACGAGCTGCTGCGTCTGACGGATCCCGCAAAGGTAACGATGGAAATGGACTGCGGGTGGGTGATTGTTGCAGGCAAAAATCCCGTGGATTATTTTCGGCGCTACCCTGCGCGCATCTCCCTGCTGCACGTGAAGGACTTCAAGTTGGGCGGAAGGCCGGGCAGCGATACGGATCCGCCGCCTTCCGCGGAGTTGGGCCAAGGAAACATTGACTACCGTCCAATTTTCGCGGCGGCAAAGAATATTGACATCAAGCATGCCTTCATCGAGCAGGAGCAATATGACATGCCGCCGCTGGAAGCGTTGAAGATTGACGCGGAGTACATGAAAGCGTTGACGGTGTAGCGCGCAAGCGCCGGCGGATGGAATTCCCCGGCGAACGCACCTTCCCCTCCGCGCAGCGCGCTACAACCACCATGCCGCCGACGGGGGCTCGCGGATTACGATCTCATTGAGGAAATTCGCAGCCTTGGTAAGCCCCTCTTGCGCGGAGAGCAGGCTATCTTCGTGTTCGATCGAGAGCACGTAGTCGTAACCGAACATTCGCAGCGTCGAAATGAATTCGCTCCACCACTGGGCGCCGTGACCGTAGCCGCAGGTGCGAAATATCCAACTACGCCTGCGCTCGTCGGCGTAGGGCTTGGTGTCGAGCACCCCGGCGCACTGCAGATTACTTGGGTACAGCTGCGTATCTTTAGCGTGGACGTGGAAGATCGCCCCTTCCAATACGCGCACGGCGGCTATGGGATCGATGCCCTGCCAGAACAGGTGGCTGGGATCGAAGTTGCAACCCACAACCGGCCCGGCGATCGCGCGCAGCTTTAGCATCGTCTCCGGACTGTAAACTACAAATCCAGGATGCATTTCAATGGCGAGCTTCACGCCGTGATCCTTGGCGAATTTTGCGTGCTCGATCCAATAAGGTGCGACCACTTCGTTCCACTGCCAGTCCAGAACCTTCAGATATTCCGGGGGCCAGGGACAGGTCACCCAATTAGGGGCGGTAGCACGCGGCGAATCGCCGGGACATCCCGAAAAATCAATGACCACGGGTATGCCGAGTTTTTCCGCAAGCAGGATCGTCTTGCGACTGACCGCGCGGTCTTGCTCGGCTCGCCCCGGATCAGGATGCAAGGCATTCCCGTGGCAACTCAGGGCGCTGATCTGCGCGCCATGGTCCGCAAGCACCTGCTGAAACTCTGCGAGCGCGCGGCTATCGTCAAGCATCGCCAGCTTACAGTGCGCATCACCCGGATAATTCCCCGTGCCCAGCTCAATTGTATTGATGCGCAGCGCAGCGAGTTTCTTGAGAACGTCAGACAGCGAAAGCTGAGAGAGCAGGGGTGTGAAGACTCCGATACGCATGGTGACTGTTGTCTCCTAGCGGCGTCCAGTGCCTTGCACTTCTCTACCGTTGGGCGGACTTATTGCATCGCACGGGCGTTCTGCCGATCGATTGCCTGAAGTGCCAACGCTCGGAACTCGTTCGCAACGGCCGCGTTTTGTCCCGAGCTCACGTCTTGCATCCAGCGCCATTTCGCGGAGTCTACCACCCTATTTTGCCGTTCCGCGCGCTGCTTAGCCATGCGCGTATTCTATTGACCACGCGCTATGTTCACCCTGCCCCTGCACAACAACACGTGACGATGGAGAACTGCGAAAAATTTCGCGGCGAGGCAATGATCAGCGCCGCGGCGGCGCAGCGAAGTCAGGCGGTAACTACAAAAGTCACTGCCGTCGAGCCAGTCGCGACTCCCAGCGAGGAGATCCGCAAGAAAGGCGAGGCGCACTCCCGCGTCTGAATACGCCCATGGGGGTGAGGGTTAAAAGCTAAACCGCGCCTGCGCTTCGATCACGCGGCCCGCTAACGCAAATTGAGCCTGGTCAAACGTAGTGTTTCCGCTCACTGTCTGGCCAGTCGTAGTCAGCGCAATGTTCCCGATGGTTTGGTTGCCGAGCGCACCAAGATTGACCTGGTTGAACAGATTGTAGAAATTGGCGCGAATTTCCAATCTTGCATTTTCGCCAATCACCTTCGCGCTGGGCAATCCGAAAGCTTTGGCAAGCGTAAAATCCACCGAAGAATAACCTGGTCCGCGGAAGGAATTGCGCGCGACGCCCGGCACCGGCGGAATGCTGGTTGTCGTGAGGGCTGGCGGCGTAAAATAGGCTGTAGGGCCATTGGGGAAGTTGCCGAGCTGCTTCTTAAAAGTCGAGTTGCTGTAATTGGTGCCCGCGCCGCCCAGGTAAGCCGCTGGCCTCACCGAACAATAGCCGCTGTTCTCAAAGATCAAACTGCAGGTATCGGGGTCGCCGACGACCTGAACGTTGTAAAGAGGCGTCCACGGAAAGCCGGAGTGCACGTTCCAGATGCCACTGAGCGCCCACCCACCGACCACCTTTTCTTCCCAGCTGTGTTGGTTCTTGAAGATTTGTGGAGTCCACAATCCCCAGAGCTTGAAACTGTGCTTGGCGTCGTAATCCGAAGGGCCATAACCCGCCTTGGCGTTGAAAGGGTAAGCGTCAAAATAGAAGTTGGTTGATGCGTCGTCCATCGCTCGGCTAAACGTGTACTGAGCATCCAACTGGAAGCCGTGCGAGAAATGCTTCTGAAATTCGGTGAGAAGCGCGTTGTAGTTGCCGTCCACGTCGTCCGTCCAGTAACGAAGGTTGTTAACTTGGGGATTCTGAGGCTCGAAGAGAATTTGCCCATTGAAATTCCATCGCAGAAGGCGATGGGATGAACTGCCCTGGTAACCCACCGTGGCAACCATGGCGTGCCCCAGGTCGTACTGGGTTTCAAGTGAGTAGCGATACGTATAGGGAGACAGCAAGTTCGCCGGAAGCGCATTCAGAGTAATCGGCGCACCCGTTGCCGGGATGTTCGTAGTCGGGTCAAAGGTAAGCTCCGCGTTCGGGTTGGCTGGATAGGGAGCAAATTGATGCGGATTAGCCGGTGCGGCGTAGACGATGCTCGATCCGGTGATGATGCCGAAACTGGCGAAGATCGGAGAAGGGTTCATGAGGGCGTTGAGCGGAACAGAGTCCTCCGTCCGGTTATAGCCGATACCGAAGCCGCCACGCACTACCAGCCGATTCCCGAGGTCCTTGTGGAGAAGAGGCAACGAGTTCGGGCTCCACGCGAAGCCAATTTGAGGACCAAAATTATGATAATCGGCATTGTAGAGGTTCCCGCCTAACTTAACGCTGATATCCGCCAGTTGGTCCGGTGCAGGGCCGAGCACGGCTCTGCCGAGATTGTTGTACTTTTCGTGGAAGGGGCCAAAGTACTCCCAACGCAAACCGAGGTTTATAGTTAGATTCGGCTTCAGTTTGTAATCGTCCTGTACGAACAGTGCAATATCGTTATCGCGAACGTAACTGGTGAGGGTGGTAGGCACGCCCGTCACAGGGTTAAAGTTGCCACTTTCCAGGACCGGACCGTCGTTGGCGAAGTCCCAAAGGTCGTTGAAGTTGTACGTTGGACGTGCGCCCGAGCCTTGCACCTGCGTATTCTGCTCTTTGTAGATATCAACGCCGAATTTAACAGTCTGCCTGTTCAGAACTTTTGTAACCGTATCGCGTATGTTGTATCCCGTCTTGAAGAAAATCCCTGGAGGGTTAGCACCGTAAACGATCTGGTTGATATTATTCACGCCGCTGGGTAAGCCGGTGATCGTGCCCTCCGGCAAGCCCCACGGCTCCTGTGGGTTGCTCGTCAGTTCGTCGTAATACCAACGCGAAACGTTAAAGCGCGCTTCATTGATCAAGGTTGGACCGAAGGTGTGGTTCCACACCAAACCTTCGGCGTAATTGAGCGGATTATGGT
>Ga0209420_1000036_pt1 | contig 85439 bp, 75 predicted proteins | sample BlaSpr_A8_OM1_O1_FD_187972 | JGI IMG/M metagenome (GOLD analysis project Ga0209420, IMG submission 187972) | Forest soil microbial communities from Thunder Bay, Ontario, Canada - Black Spruce, Ontario site 2_A8_OM1_O1 (SPAdes) (version 2) | ecosystem: Environmental > Terrestrial > Soil > Boreal... | reverse complement strand
GCGCAAGCAAAAGCGAAAGCCTCGCGAAGCCAGCAGCTGTAGGTTCCGGTGATTCAGCCATTTAGCCGGGTAACGGCAGTACTGGTAGATGGAAACGGATTTCCTTTCGACGGCCATAAAACCAGGGCCGAGTTTTTTCACTTCTCACGTAATCTGCTGTAAATACACAGGATAGCCTGCTCTGCCAGGTTGGTCCCGCCCGTGCACTCCTCTATCGCGTCAGGCGGTTACAGGAGACCTCCTCCATGGTTTTGGCCGTAGCAGCGCTCTTGCTTCCGTTTCAATTTTTCGCTCTGCCGGCTCCGCCTGTTGGCGCGCAGACAGTCTCTTTCAAGGAGAGCGCCCCTGTGAGCACACATCCGTCCGTTGCCGTTGAGGAAGATACCATCTCGACGGCCAGCGAATCGTCCTCGACCCGCATGAACCTCGACCAAGTGCAGCTGGTCAACGGAGATTCCAGAAACCAATTCTCCGGCAGTCTGAAGACGGTGGCGTTTGAAACGCCCGGCGATGCGCAGTCATTTTCCACCGTGCGCATGCCAGCCCCTTTCACCAAAGAAAGCAGATTCCGGGATGCGCTCTCGCAGCCTTCGCGGCGCCAATGGCTCGCTCTGGCGCTGCTGCAACATGGCGCGGCCGCTTTCGACGCTTACTCGACGCGTCAGGCCGTCGGTCACGGCGCTGTGGAAGATAATCCGATGTTGCGGCCGTTCGCGGGCTCGCCGGCCATATATGCGGCCACGCAGGTGGCGCCGCTGCTCTTCGATCTGATGGCGCGGCACATGCAACGCAGCGAATCTCCGCTATTTCGTCGTTTTTGGTGGGTGCCGCAGACAGCAAGCGCGGGCCTTTCGATTTTATCCGGCTTTCACAATTTGAGTATCGCAGGCAAAGTGTAGTTTCAAGGGCTGTCGTTAGGCGTGATCACGAACACTAAATTCTTTCTCTGGCGGGGAAGATTTCGAAAAGGCATCCGGCGACCTCCCTGGATGCCTTTTTTGTTTTTGCGCAGCCGATTTGCCGAATTATTTCGGTGCGGCTGCCGACGATTTTGCCGCTCCCTGCGTGCGCGCTCGCGGAGCCGTCGCGCCCATTTGCTGTACCGTCCACTCCACCGCGCGGCGCGCCGCCTCCACAGCGCCAGAAATATCGGATACCGGCCCGATTGAATCCGTATTCGCGAAAGCGACGCAGCCGAAAGGCTGGTTCGCCACCGGAATCACTTTCGTGAAAATTCCCGGCGCGGGCAAGAACATGGGATGCCCCCGGCGGTACATGTGCACCTCAATCGGTGCGGCGCTGAATTCAGGCAGAAGCTTCTGAAAATCCCGCAGCACGTTTTCCGCAATTCTTTGGCAGCCGTCCACGGTGAGCAGCCGGTCGCGATGCAATTCCGAAATCGGCGTGTAAAAAGTCAGAATATTATTTTTCTGCACGTAGCCCGGCTGTTTCTGCAGCACCCAATCCGCCACGATGAAATCGGTGAAGGCATTGCCGGGGCACCACGTGTCGTACGCGCGATTGTAAATGGGCTTGTCAAAAATCATGTTGATCACTGGATAGGGGCAGTAGCGGAACGACATCATGGCTTCGTGCTGCGCGTCTGGCAGCCCTGCGATCAGCCGCGCGGTGATAAATTTCGGCGTGGCCATGATCACGTATTTCGCTGCGACGGTGCGCAGCTGGCCCGCCTGCATGTAAGTGATGTTGACGCCGGTCTTTTGCGGATCAACTGAAACAATCGTCGCGTCGCCGATCATCTGTTCGGCGTACTTCGCTTGCAGCGTGTTCGCCAATTGGCGCGACAAAGCGCCGTTGCCACCCGGCAACGTTCTGCGAACGTCTTCGTCGGCCGTCATCTCCTGCAAATCACCGGCGGCGACCAGCGCGGAGGCGTCCTCGGATTTCGCGCCCCAATTGGATAGACCGTAGGCGTCCCACCATTGTTTGAGTTCGGGCGCATGGCCCTTCAGATAATTCGCGAGCGGCACGCTGTCCAGTTGTTGTGCGTTCTTATCCGGGTCCAGCGCCTTCATTTCCGCGCGGAATTTCTTGAAGCTATCGCGCACGGCGTCCGAGTAGGGAAGCTGGTCCAAGCCGTCGCGCCAGGTGTCCGCCACCCACTTTCCCGCGACGATGGTGGGATCCCCGGAATTAATCGGCAACTCGATCAAGCCGATTTCGCGGGCGAGTTTCTCGCTGGCGCTGTCCTTTTCGTCGAAAGCGGAGCCCGTGGCGAATCCCTGGCCCTGATATTCCTCTAAGTAGGCGTTGCCGCCCCAGTGTGGTTCCTTTTCGAGCAGCAAGAAATCGCGGCCGCGTAGAAAATACGCCGCGCTCATACCGCTCACGCCGCCGCCGACGATCACCACATCGTGATGGCTCGATACCGCGGGCTTATCGAATGGCTGGCCGTCGCGCACTTCGTGACAAATCGCAAAATGGTCGCCGTCCAGTTGCGGCTTCGGCCCGCTTTCCGCCGCGAGCAGCGAATGATTTACAGGGCATCCCGCGGCAACCGACCCGGCCACCACAAATTTCAAAAAATCCCTGCGCGTTTCCATCATGCGGTCTCTCCTTCGATCGACGCGGGAACCAGCGGCGCACGGGCTTCCTCGGCGTGTTGCAAACGAGTTCTCAGGCGATACCACAACAAAATCATGGCGATGGAAAAAACCAGAATCAGCGTGGAAATGGCGTTGATTTCGGGAGTGATTCCGCGGCGCAAGCGCGACCAGATCTCCAGCGGCAGCGTGTTGGCACGCCCGATTAAAAAGAAGCTCACGGCGATTTCATCCAGCGAAAGCGTGAAAATCAGCAGGCCTGCCGCGATCAACGCTACGCGCAAGTTCGGAAACGTCACGCGCCAGAACGTCTTCCAATGATTTGCGCCCAGATCGAGCGAAGCCTCTTCCTGCGCGCGCTCCAGCTTCTGCAGTCCCGCGAAGATTTCGGTGGTGGCTACCGAGATCAACGCGGTGCCGTGGCCCAGCGTGATCGTCACCAGGCTGAGCTTCATGCCCACCGCGACGAACAACATCAGCAGCGAAAGCCCGGTAATGATGCCGGGAAGAATCAGCGGCAGCAGCACCAATCGGCGGAAGAGCGCCTTGCCCGGGAAATTTGTGCGCTCCAGCGCCAGAGCTGCGGGCAAACCCAGTCCTAGCGCGATCGTCACGGCCACCACGGCAACGATCACGCTATTCCATACTGCTTCCCACAGCGCGCCGTCGCCGAAAAGCTGACGATACCAATCGAGCGTCCAGTGCGCAGGAGGAAAACCGCCAACCCCTGAGCCGTTGAACGAATAAACCACCAGAACAACAATCGGAAAATACAGGAACGCATAAACGAGAGACGCGTAGATACTCAGCAACAACGGCGCGCGAGGGGACTGGAATCCGCCATTCATGAGACCGCCAGCCTTTTTTCAAGGCGCTCAGTGATGAACAGCAGCGTGACCACCAGCAGCATCATGCAGAAAGAGATCGCGGCGCCCAGCGGCCAGTTGTAGGCCGCGCCGAAAAGGCTCACCACCACGTTTGAAATCATGATTCCGCTCGGCCCACCGACCAGCAGCGGCGCCAGGAAATCCCCCAGCGTCAGCACGAAAGCAAACGTCGCGCCGGCAAGAACTCCCGGCAGCGAAAGCGGCAAAATCACGCGGCGAAATGTGGACCACGGCGAAGAGCCCAGGTCGTGTGAAGCCTCCACCAGATTGCGCGGAATATGTTCCAGCGATGCGTAAATCGGCAACAGAGTGAACGGGGTATAGATGTGCGTCAAAGTAATGACCACCGCGAACGGGCTGTACAGAAAAAACGCCACCGGCTTGTGCGTAATGTGCAGATATTGCAGGAATCCGTTCAACACGCCGTCGCTGCCCAGAATCGTCTTCCACGCATACCCGCGCACCAGGTAGCTCGCCCACAGCGGAATGATTACCAGCTGATACAGCAGATCCTTTCGCTTCGCTGCGTGGAACGAAAGGTAGTACGCCAGCGGATAGCCCAGCAGCAGCGCGAACACGGTGACCGAAGCCGCGATGCGCATGGAACGCAAGAGCACATGCACGTAAATCGGATTGCGCGCCAGCTGCAAGTAGTCCTGCAAATTCCAATTGTGCACGATCACTTGCGCGGGCGAGACGGACCAGAAGCTGTAGCAGAAAAGAATTGCGTAGGGGATCAGAAGAAACACCGTGACCCACAGCAGCGGAGGAATCGTCACGCTGGCTTTGTACGCGCGCGAGTACATGGCTACTCCGGCTCTCCTTCGCGCACGCGCACGGCGTCGTTCGCAGCGAACTCGAATTCGCGCTCTCCCGTAAGGATTCCGGGGTTGGCGATGCGCGCGCGGACGCTCTGCGCGCCGCCGCAATCAATTTCGATTAAATCCATCGCGCCGCCGAATGCTTGGTCGCGGACGCGTCCACGAAATCGCGCGCTGGCCGCGTCTGCGAAGGGAAGTCCGGCGGATTCGGTTACGAGACGAATGCATTCCGGTCGCAGCGAGTAGGTTGCCTTACCGGGCGCGCCGGAGGTCCGCCACACGATGCTTCCGGCGCTCGCGGTTCCGTCCCTAATTTCCGCGCGCAGCAAGTTCGTCTGCCCGATAAATTGCGCGGCGTAGGCGGTGTCTGGTTCTCCATAGATTTCGCGCGGCGGAGCCACCTGCTCCAGAAGCCCGGCGCGCAACAAAGCCACGCGGTCCGACAAAGCCATGGCTTCTTCCTGATCGTGCGTGACAAAAATAAAAGTAATCCCTACTTCGCGCTGCAGCGATTTCAATTCCACCTGCATCTGGCGGCGCAGATTGGCGTCGAGCGCGGAGAGCGGTTCATCCAGCAGCAGCACGCGCGGACGATTCACCAGCGCGCGCGCCAACGCCACGCGCTGTTGCTGGCCGCCGCTGAGTTTTGCGGGCGCGGCTTGCGCGAATTCGCCCATCTTCACCATCGCCAGCGCCTGCGTCACCCGCTCAGGTATTTCAGATTTCGCCGTGTTTTTCGCGCGCAAGCCGTACGCCACGTTTTCGAATACCGAAAGATGCGGGAAGATCGCGTAACTCTGAAAAACGGTGTTCACCTGGCGGCGATGCGCGGAAATGCGATCCAGCCGCTCCGCGCCCATCCAGATTTCGCCGCTGTCCAGATCTTCGAGTCCCGCGATCAGCCGCAGCAGCGTAGTTTTTCCCGATCCGCTTTCGCCAAGGATCGTCAGAAATTCTCCACTGGCCACGTCCAGGCTGATTCCACGCAGCACCGGACGCTGCCCGAATCGTTTGATCACCTGACGAATGGAAAGGATCGGCACCGCAGCTGACAAGGCTGTACCCGCAGCAGCCGCAATAGGAGTAGCTTTCGTCACTGCGCTGCCTTTATTTCATTCCAGATTTCGTTGTACTTGTCCCGGCGCGGAACGTTCTGCCAAAAATAGATGCGCGTCATATATTCGTCCACATTGTCCAGGTGCAGTGATTTCTTCTGGGCGTCAGTCATGAAATCCGCCGCGTGTGGGTTGGCAGGATCGTATCCAGTTACGTCCGTCACCATTTTTTGCGTTTTCGCCTCAATCATGTATGCCAGAAATTCCGTGGCGAGGTCTTTGTGTTCGCTCGCGGTAGTGATCATCAGGTGGTCAATCCATCCCGTAGTGTTTTCCTTTGGAATGGTTTCGCCGATTGGGAATCCAGCCGCGCGCAGCTGGTTGGTGGTGAGCGGCCAGCCCATCGCCGCCACGATTTCGTGGTTCTGAAACAGATTCGTCAGCTCGCCGCCTGTGGACCAGAACTTCCGAATATTCGGTTTCAGCTCGATCAGCTTTTTTCGCACGTTCTCCAGTTCCGTGTCGCTCAGATTGTAAATGTGATTCGGATCCGGCTTGTCGTATCCAAGCACCTGCGCCGCCATGTACATCGTCGAAAGCTCGTCCCACGCGGAAATTTTGCCTTTCAGCTTCGGATCCCAAAGCGCTGCCCAGCTATCGGGCGGCTTCGCGAAATATGTCGTGTCGTAGAGCAGGGGATTCGGCCCCCAGGTGAACGGCACGCCGTACACATTGCCATTCACGCGCACCAGCGGCATCGAGCGGAGGCGCTCCGAGAGCTGCGGGTAAGCCGGAAGCTTCGCAAGATCGAGCGGCGCGGCGAGTCCCGCGGCAGCAATCATCGTCGCGACGTCGCTCGACGGCGAAATCACGTCGTAATTGCTCGCGCTGCCTCCGCGAAGTTTCGCCACCAGTTCGTCGCTGGAACCCATGTACGCAGCGCTGATTGTGCACTGATGGGATTCTTCGAACGCGCGCAGGTAAGAGGGATCGGCATATCCTTCCCAGACCAGCAGACTCAGCGATGGCGTCTTCTTTGCGCAACCTCCAGCTGCCAGGACGGCCGCCGCTGCAAAAGCACCGAGTAACAACATTCCGCGCGTGCGTGTGCTGTAGGTCACTGTGCGCTCCCGCCGGTGAGCTCGAATGGCTCGAAGCCACGACGCCGCCACGATTCAATCTTCAAATCAGTTGCCACCGTTTTTTGTATCCGCCCTGCGCTCGCCTCAACATCAAAACGTCGGCGGCGTATTGATCCACAGCACCAAAGTGTCCTTCTTCCCCGGATTCTTCCAGCGATGCGCGTTGTTGCTCTCAAAATAAAAGCTATCGCCTTCCTGCAAGAGCTGCCGTTCGCCATCTGCCAAAGAAATCTCCAGCGCGCCTTTTATAATGTACAGAAACTCCTCGCCGTCGTGCGCATACGATTCTCCGCTGCCCGATGAAGGGGCTATCCGAAATAGATGCGGCTCCATCAGCGTGTTCCCCCAGGCCAGCAATTCCATGCGCACCCCCGGACCGGCATCGAGCACTTTGCGGTCCGCAGGCCGCACTCGTCCAGGATTGGAATTGGAAGGATCAAACAGCGCCAGAATATTCATGCGATAAAACCGCGAAATACGCCGCAAAGTTGCCACTGACGCGGTCATCTGCGCGCGCTCTAGTGCGCTCAGAAATCCCACCGACACGCCCGTGGCCCGCGCCACCTTGGAAAGCGAATATCCATTCCGCAAACGCATGCGCCGCAAGCGCGGGCCGATCGGATCCGCTTTCGGCCGCGCTCCAGCCGGAGGCAACACGCCCTCCCGCTTCAGCAGATGCACGATCGCCGGAGCGTTAAGACCACGCACGCGCCGTAAGTATTGCGCGCGTTTCAGAATGCGTACGTCAGCCTGCGTGTACAGGCGGTAATGACTGCGCGTTCGCTGCGGCGTCACCAATCCCAGATTTTCCCAGGTTCGCAAAATGGACGGAGAAACTCCCACGCTGCGCGCCACGTCGCTGATGCGTAAGTATTCCTGCGTGCGCGCAGTCTTCATCGGGCGTTTCTGAGTCCGCGTGCTCGCCAAACCAGTTTCCCCTTGACAACCCGCTGGCCTTCTTCTAACGTTCGCGGATTATAGTAAGGTTTTTTCTCTAGCTGCAACCGAAAAACTCAAAGTTAGGCGCCGGGGGCCGGGATGGCGTCACCTTTTGCAAAGGAGCAGCGATGAAAACGACGGGCCGGTTAGGGGTGTACCTATTGGCATTGGTGGGGCTCTTCGGCGGCGGTGCAGCGTGGGGGCAAACCAACGGCTCGATTCGCGGGATTGTGAATGACCCATCCGGCGCCGTGGTTCCAGGCGCGACCGTCACCGCAACGCTCACCGGCACAGATTCCAAACGGTCAGTCACCGCTGACAAGGACGGCGCGTTCGATATCCCGGAATTGACCGTCGGAACCTACGATCTCACCGCGGAAGCCCAAGGATTCAAGAAGTTCGTCGCCAAAGACGTTGTCGTTTCCATCGGCCACGTAAACTTCATCACCATCACATTTCAAGTCGGCGCGACGAACGACACAGTCACAGTAGAAGCCAACGCCTTGCAAGTCGAAACGACCAGCACGCAACTCGGCGCGGTGATGACGGATCAATCCATCCGCGAGCTTCCCCTGAACTCCAGAAACGCCTACGCCTTGCTCCAACTGCAGCCCGGCGTGCAGTCGCAGCTCGGCGCGGACCTTTTTGCGGGTAGCGACAACCCCGGCGTCGTGTCGGTGAACGGAGGCCGCGGGCGTTCCAACAACTACATGGTCAACGGTGGAGACGGCAACGACATTTTCGTGAACGGCCCTGCGATTCAGCCTTCGCCCGACGCCATCGAAGAATTTCGCGTGCTGACGAACACGTTTGATGCCGAATATGGCCGCAATTCCGGATCAGTTGTCAATGTCGTCACCAAATCAGGAACGAACAGCATCCACGGCGACTTTTACGATTTCCTACGCAACGATGCGCTGAACACGCGCGGCTATTTCGACAATTCCATCGCGCCCTACAAACAAAATCAGTTTGGTGCCACTCTGGGCGGCCCGATCAAGAAGGACAGCACGTTCATTTTTGGCTCGTACGAGGGCAATCGGCAAATTCAAGGCATCTCGACCGGCACGGTGTTGCTGCCCACAACCGCCGAGGTGACCGGCGACTTCTCGGAAGGCGGAGTAGCTCAGACGTTTCAGGGTGCTATCGCGGACCAGACATTCGCTGATCTGCTGAACTCACGTACGGGTTGCTCTGCGGCGGCGGGGGCTCCGATTGTGGTGGGCGCGACGTATTCCAGTCTCTTTCCCAACAATCACATTCCCACGCAGTGCTTCGATCCCACAGCCCTCGCGCTCTACAATAACAACATCGCGCCGCTGGGAACGGGGTCGTTCTCGGCTGTCCCAAAGTCCAACCAAGACAATAATCAGTTCACAGTTCGCTTCGATCGCAAAATTACAGGCAGCCAGCAATTCAGCGCCTACTACTACTTTGAGAACGATGCCAGCACCGAGCCAATTTCCAGCTTCCAGGGCGCCGGCGGAAACATTCCGGGCTTCGGAGCGCTGTTCGGCACGCGCGTACAGCAATGGAATCTCAGCCACACCTGGACGATCAGTTCCTCAGCGGTGAACGAATTCCGTTTCAATTACTTTCGCGAAGGGCAACAAACCAACAACCACCCTGTCCATACCCTGGCGAGCGTGCAGGATTCTTGCGGCACCGCCGTCGCGCCAGCGAATTGCTTTAGCGACCCAGCGAATCCCAGCGCGGGCATCACTACGGATCTTCCTGGCCGCGTGGGCGTTCCGTACGTAAACGTTTCCGGTGGATTCGCGCTGGGCAACAACTTCGAAGGCGAGCTGCCGCAAACTGGCAACACTTTCCAATGGACGGACAATTACACCAAGATATTCGGTAAGCACACCACCAAGTTCGGTGTGGACGTCCGCCGCCAGCGCTTCGACCAATTCCTGTATTTCGATGTGAGTGGCGAATACACAGTCACCAGCCAAAACACGGCGGACGAGATCGGGTCGGACAGTAACTTTCCTTCGTATCCTAATTATTTTCTTGGTGCGCCAACTTCGTTCACCCAAGGCGCAGCCCAGCGCGAGGATTTGCGCAACACCGCCCTTTATCTCTTTGCGCAGGATAGCTACAAGCTGAAGCCGAACTTGACGTTGAACTACGGCCTTCGCTGGGAACTGAACACTCCCTATTACGACACAGGAAACCGGCTACAAACTTTTCGTCCGGGGCAGGCCACGACGCAATATCCCTGCGAGCTGTCTGCGACTAACGCTGCTGCGTTGGGGCTCACTGCCGGTGACTGCGGCGAAAACACTACGAACGGCAACAACGCCGTGTTTCCTCTGGGCTTGGTATTCCCTGGTGATAAGGGCGTGCCGCGCGGCCTCACTTCTACCTATTACAAGGGTTTTGCTCCGCGCATCGGATTAGCGTGGAGTCCTGATGCGACCGACGGCTGGATTGCCAAGCTCACCGGCGGTCCCGGCAAGATGAGCGTGCGCGCGGGTTTCGGACTTTTCTACAATCCAATCGAACAGCTCGTTCTCGAACAGTTCAGCGCCGAGCCACCGTTCGGTGGCAGCTCCTTTGTCTCTGATCCGCAATTCAATCTGCCGTACCTTTCACAGGGCGGCACGCAAACACCGAATCCTTTCAGCGGCGTGATCAACCAAACGCCGACAACTCCGTGCGCGGTCGATGCCGGTGGCCCTCCGGGATGCGTGGACTGGTCGAATTTCCGCAGCTCCATTTACTTCGGGGAATTTCAGCCCAATCTGAAGTCGCAGTATGCCGAGCAGTACAATTTGACGATCGAGCGCCAGTTGACGAAAGACATGCTGCTGCGCGTATCCTACGTTGGCACCCAGGCGCACCACCTGCTGGCGTCATACGATATCAACTACGGCCACGCGGAAACTTGCCTCGGGCTGAACAATCTTCCCGCGGGAAGCGTTTTGACCGCGCCGCCTGCGTTCGGCGGAACACCCACATCGTGCGGGCCGTTCGGATCCGATTCCGAATATTTCATTCAGCCTGGCACCGTCATCCCCGCATACACGGCGGCACCGGGAACTCCGCCCACTACGTGCAGTGGCCTAACGTTGCCCTACAACGCGGCGCCAGGCGGAAGCACTTGCATCCCGTCGGGAACGACGATCGGTCCTAATGGCGTCATACTCGATGGTCTGCGGAAATATTCCTCGCCAAATTGTCAGCCTTTGAGCGGTTCAAACTTTACCGGTTGTCCGTCAGACGGCGTGGCCGTTTTCAGTAATATTTTCGCTGAAGACACCATCGCAAATTCCAATTACAACGGTCTGCAAATTTCCGTCGAGAAGAACTACTCACACGGCCTGCTGTTCCAGGCTTCCTACACTTTCAGCAAGGCGATTGACCAGGGCGCATCGTTTGAAAACGAGCTGAATCCGCTCAATTTCAACGGCACTCGCGGCCTTTCCCTGCTGGACGCGAAAAACCGATTCGTCTTCAGCCCTGTTTGGGATTTGCCGATTCCGAAATATGAGGGCGTCAAAGGGAAAGTTGCGAATGGCTGGGGCGCATCTGCGATCATCACCTATCAGAGCGGATTCCCCATACGCGTTCAGGACGACAACGATTCGGAACTCATGAGCAGCCTTTTCTTCGAGGGCGCAAATACTCCCGAAGTTTCCGGACCGATTACGTTCACGAGTCCGAAGAACGGCCCCTCCAACAACAACCCCAATCATCAGTACGTGGTGGGCAACTTCTCGGATTCTAATCCCGGAACATTCGGCAACGTGCCGCACGCGTTGTGCTGCGGCGCGCCTATCAACAACACCGACCTGGTCATCTCGAAGAAGACGCCCATCAACGAACGGTGGAACACGGAGTTCCGCGCCGAATTTTACAACGCGTGGAATCACACCCAATTCAACAATCCGGATGGAAACTTCACGGACTCGACGTTCGGCCAGGTCCTGAAAGTTCGCGAAAGCCCGCGCGTAATGCAGTTCGGGCTGAAGTTCCTGTTCTAGACGTTCGGGTGGGCAACGTGAGCGAGGGAGTCCGTCCTGGCGGGCCCCTCGCTTTGTTGCGTAGGGGCAAAATTCGAGCGGCGCGGCGTCGGAACAGCGCGCGGGGTATAGTAATTAAGGTGAGCCGGCGGGCCTGGACGCGGTCTGCCACAGGCGTAGCGATGCCAGGGCGCCGATGCACGGCGCTGAGACGGACAATTGCACAAGGGGACTCGAACCGAGATGAAGATTGTCGTCCTAGGCGCGGGATTGATGGGTCGCGCGGTGGTTTACGACCTGAGCGGCGCGCGCGAAGTGAAGAGCATCGTCGTCGCCGATTTCGATCGCCGCCGCGCGCAGGAAGTCGCACGCAAGTTCGGGCGCGGCATCACGCGCGCAGCGTTCGCGGACGTGCGCGCCACATCGCATCTGGCGAAGCTGCTGCACCGTTGCGATGTGGTCGTAAATTGCACGCAATACAATTGGAATCTGGACGTGATGCGCGCGGCCCTTGCGGCTCGCGTGAATTACACGGACCTCGGCGGCCTCTACCACATGACGCGCAAGCAATTTGCCCTGGACCGCGATTTCCGCCGCATCGGAAAACTCGCCATTCCCGGCATGGGCGGTGCTCCGGGCATTACCAATGTTATGGCGCGCGCTCTCGCCGAGCCGCTGGATCGTGTGGATGCGATCAAAGTTTACAACGCAGGCGCGGACGAGCAGCGTTATGACAGTCCCGTCGCGTATTCATTTTCGATCGCGACGATTCTGGACGAGCTGACCGTACCGCCGATCCACTTCGTCGGCGGGCGCTACGTCGAAAAAAAAATGCTCTCCGACCCCGAGACCGAAACTTTTCCCGCGCCCATCGGAAAAATCGTGCTGCGCCATTCGATTCATTCCGAGCTGGGCACGCTGGCCGAGAGCTTTCGCAAGAAAGGCGTGCGCGAGGTATTCTTTAAGATTAATTATGATCCGAAATTGGTGGGTTTGGTGCGGTCACTGGTAGATGTAGGCTTCACAGAACGCGAACCGCTAGCCGTGAATGGCACGCAGGTGGCGCCGCGCGCCGTGCTGCTGGCGCTGCTGCAGAAAAAAGCTCCTGCGAAGACGCCGCTCGACGTGGAAGCATTGCGCGTCGTCGTCACCGGCCGCGCCGGCAAGCATCGCGTCGGCGCTGCCATGGAAATGTGGGCGGATCACACCGCACGGCCGCAATTTTCTGCCGTGGCGCGCGACACCGGATTTCCCGCTGCCATCGCAGCGGTAATGCAAGGCCGCGGCGAAATTCCCGGTATGGGCGTGCAGGCGCCTGAAAACGTAGTCCCGCCCCATCCATTTTTCAACGAACTCAAAAAACGCGGATTCACTTTCCGCCGGTGGAACGTAAAAGTTTAGGTCCATAGCGGCAAATCTCAGGGCCGTGCGTCGGCCACAGTACCAGCATTTGGAGGCAGTTATGCACGAAGGACTGCAACAGGAAATTAACACTTACGAAAAGCGCACGCCGCGTTCAAAAGCGGCGCACACCCGAGCGGAAGGCCGCTTGCCACTGGGCGTCGCCAGCAATTATCGCGCCTATGATCCGTATCCCCTTTTTGTTCGCGATGGAAAAGGCGGACACATCCACGATATTGATGGCAACGAATATCTCGATTTCAATCTTTGCTTCGGCGCGTTGATGGCCGGGCATTGCCATCCCGCGGTGGTCAAGGCCGTACAAGCGAAGCTCGGCACCGGCACGATGTTCGGCATGCCGCACGACCTTGAGTGGGAACTGGCCGAAGAAATCTGCCAGCGGTTTCCGGTAGAAATGGTGCGCTTCAGCAATAGCGGCACGGAATGCACCATGCACGCCGTGCGTCTTGCGCGCGCCGCCACCGGACGCGATCGCATCATCAAAATGGAAGGCGGCTACCACGGCTTGCACGATTCGGTTCTGGTCTCGCTGAAACCCAAGGCCAGCGAAATTGGCGACCCGAATTTCCCCACGTCTGTTCCGGGCGGGTCCGGCATTCCGAAAGCCACCGTGCAAAATACTTTGATCGCGCAATTCAACGATATTGCCGGCGTCGAGCGCCTTTTCGCCAAACATACCGGCGAAATCGCGGCCGTAATCGTCGAGCCGATCATGATGAACGTGGGAATCCTGATGCCGCAAGACGGCTATCTCCAGGCGCTACGCGAGGTCACCAAGAAAAACGGCGCGCTGCTGATTTTCGACGAAGTGAAAACCGGCGCCAAGCTCGCCTACGGCGGCGCCTGCGAATATTTCAGCGTCAAGCCGGACATCGTTTGCCTCGCGAAATCCATAGGCGGCGGCTTTTCGCTCGCGGCGTTCGCCTCCATGCGCCAGGTGATGGGCCAGATTTCCGATCATAAAGTTTTTCACGGCGGCACCTACAACACCAATCCCGTCGCGATGGCCGCGGGCCTGGCCACGTTCCGCGAAGTGTTGACGAAAGACGCGTACGCCCACGTCACCAAGCTCAACAAGAAGTTGCTCGATGGCTACAACAAAGAAATCAGCAAGACCGGCCTAAATGCCTACGTCATCGGCGCGGGCTCGAACGGCGCCCTGATGTTCTTCGACAAGCCCATTCGCAATTATCGCGATTGGCTGAACGCAGACAGCGAGTTGTGGCGGCACTACTGGTTCGCCATGGTCAATCGCGGCGTGATGGCCCAGCCGTATTGGTGGGACGAGCAGTGGACCATTTCCGTGGCGCACACCGAAGCCGATATTGACCGGCACATCGCGACGTTTGCCGAAATTGCACCAGCTCTAGCGAAAGCGCAGAAAGAGCCGCACGTGGCGGCCACGGCAGGTCACTGAGTTTTCTAAGCGCCGAAGGTTTTAGGCCTTGCGCCGCCACACGGGCAAGGAGCAAAACTTTTTGGTGCGATGTTTCCGTTTGGCGAGGAGTCCTTTTGGCCGAGCCGCTTCCAGTCGCAGCGACCACCGAAACGGTCCATCTGAAGCGTTCGCTCGGCCGTTGGGACCTCGTCGCGCTCTTCGTCGTCGCGGTGTTCAACCTGAACGTGGTTCCGAGCATCGCAGCAAACGGCGGAGTCACAGTTTGGCTTTGGCTGATTTCGCTCGTGCTGTTTTTCTGGCCGCAGGGTATTGCCGTGATCGAGCTGGCGCATCGTTATCCTGGTGAAGGCGGCGTGTATTTGTGGGCTAAGGAGGTCTTCGGCGACTTTCACGGCTTCCTTTCCGGTTGGTGCTACTGGACCAATAACATGATGTACGTGCCGACGGTGATGCTCTATTTCGTAGGCGTTTCCGTGTTCGTACTGGGCCCTGGCCACCAGGGGTTGGCCGAAAACACCGCGTTCACGGTGGTGGCGTCGCTGGTCCTGATGACGCTGCTGGTGGTTCTGAATATCGTGGGCCTCGGCGTCGGAAAATGGATCAACAATCTAGGCGGGATCGGCACAGGAGTCGCCGCCGCGGTGCTGATCAGCCTGGGGATCATCATGTTTGCGCGGTTTGGCACCACGGTAACGGTCGCGGATTTTCGCATTCCGGCCAATCCGCGATTTGTGCTGAATTCTTTCGGCGTGATTTGTTTTGGATTGGTCGGCCTGGAGCTGGCATCTGTAATGGGCGACGAAATCAAAGACCCGCAGAAAACTTTGCCGGGCGCGGTGGCCTGGGGCGGCATACTTTCCGGCGTGATGTACATCGCCACCACGCTCACGCTGCTGATCGCCGTCAGCAAAAGCGACATCAACGTGCTGCAGGGAATCGTACAAGCCGTGAGTCATATGGCCAGCCGCGTCGGCGCCGATTGGATCGTGGCACCGTTCGCGCTGATGCTCAGCATTTCCATCGCGGGGATCGGCTCGGCGTGGCTGGCGGGTTCTGCGCGCATCCCGTTTGTGGCGGGCCTGGATTCCTACCTGCCCAGCTGGCTGGGAAAGACGCACCCGCGGTTCGCCACGCCCTACGTGGCGCTGATCGTGCAGGGCATCGTGTCCATGATTCTGGTGCTGGTGAATTCGTTCGGCTCAGGAGTGCAGGAAACCTTTCAGCGTTTGTTGTCTCTGGCGGTGGTGCTGCAGCTGATCCCGTTTCTGTATATGTTCGGCGCGCTGCTGAGAATCGCCGCGAAGCCGGATTCGGGCAAGGGGCTCTATAGCACGACGACCCTGTTCCTAGCCGGTGGTAGTGGCCTGGTGACGACGACGCTCGGCATCGTCCTGGCGTTTTTCCCGGCGCAGCAGATCAGCTCGCTGTGGTCGTACGAGAAATGGATGTTCGGCGGCACGGCATTTTTTATCGGCCTTGCCGTGTTTTTCTTCTACGTGTACGGCCGCCGCAAGGAGGCACCGTCCGCTGCGTCGGGCATCTAAATCAGATTGGCACTCGTAGGGAGGCTCCGTGGCAAGCAAGGCTAAAGCAATCGCAGCGAAAGGCGCGAAGTCAAAGGCAGCGGCGCGTAAATACAAAATGTACATCAACGGCGAATTTGTCGAAGCGCACAGCCGAGGCGTCTTCCCCGTTTACAACCCTTCCACCGAAGAAATCATCGCCGAAGTTCCCGAAGCCGATGAAAAAGACGTGGACCGCGCCGTAGCTGCCGCCAAAGCAGCCTTCGATTCCGGCGCGTGGCCGCAAACCACCGCGCAGGACCGCGGCCGCATTCTGTTCCGCCTCGCCGAACGCATTCGCAAGGAAGCCGCGCACCTCGCCGATCTTGAATGCCGCAATTCCGGCAAGCCCATCGTCGAAGCCGAGTACGATATCGCTGACGCCGCCACTTGTTTTGAATATTACGGCGGCATGGCCACCAAGGTCTTGGGCCATGTGAACCCGGTGCCGGACAACGCGCTAAGCCTTTCCTTGCGCGAGCCGATCGGCATCGCCGCGCAGATTATTCCGTGGAATTATCCGCTGCTGATGGCCGCATGGAAGCTCGCTCCGGCGATCGCTGCAGGCTGCACTTGCATTCTGAAGCCCGCCGAACAAACTCCTCTCACCGCCCTGGAATTCGCAGGATATCTCAGCGACGCCGGATTGCCCCCGGGAGTCGTCAACATTATCACCGGGTTCGGCGAAGGCGCAGGCGCGCCGCTGGTGAAGCATCCCGACGTAAACAAAGTCGCCTTCACCGGCAGCGGCGCGGTCGGCAAAGCAATCGTAAAACTCGCAGCCGACACCCTGAAGCGCGTCACTCTGGAACTGGGCGGAAAATCGCCCAACATATTTTTCGCGGACGCCGATTTTGAAGCCGCCATCGACGGCGCGCTCTTCGGCGTCTTCATCAATCAAGGCGAAGTCTGCTCGGCAGGCAGCCGTATCCTGGTAGAAAAACCGATCTACTCGAAATTCGTCGAAGCCATGGCCGGCAAAGCCAAAAAGATTCGCCTCGGTCCTCCGCTCGAGCGCGAAACAAAAATGGGCCCGCTCGTCAGCAAAGAGCAGTTCGACCGCGTAAGCGCCTACCAGGAAATTGGCAAGAAGGAAGCGAAGCTCGCAGCCGGAGGCGGCCGGCCATCCGCCATGAAGCATGGCTACTACGTCGAGCCGACAATTTTCTACGACGTGGATAATTCCGCCCGCATCGCGCGAGAAGAAATCTTCGGCCCGGTGGCCACCGTGATTCCATTTGCCAACGAAGCCGACGCCATCAAAATCGCCAACGACACTCCCTACGGCCTGGCCGCTGCCGTCTGGTCGCGCGACATTTTCAAAGCCTTCCGCGTGGTAAAAGCTTTGCGCGCCGGAATCGTCTGGGTGAATCACATGCAGCCCACATACGTCGAAGCTCCCTGGGGCGGCTACAAACAATCCGGCTTCGGCCGCGAGCTAGGCCCCTGGGGTGTCGAAGAATATCTGGAGACCAAGCAAGTACACATCAACCTGAACGAACAGCCTATCGGATGGTACTAACATGCCCACGATCCAATTGCGCACCGCGATACCGGGTCCCAAATCTCTCGAGCTAATGCGCCGCCGACAGGCCGCGGTGCCGCGCGGCGTAGCTCACGCCACGCCGATTTTCGCGGCGCGCGCCGAAGGCGCCATCCTGGAAGACGTGGACGGCAATCGCTTCCTCGATTTCGCCGGCGGTATCGGCGTGCAGAATGCCGGACATCGCCCGCCGCGCGTGGTCGCCTCCATCCGCGAGCAGCTCGACGCTTTCATCCACACCTGCTTCAGCGTCGCGCCGTACGAAAAATACATCGCGCTGGCGGAAAAGCTGAATGCGCTCGTGCCCGGTAATTTTGCAAAGAAAACAATTCTGCTCAATAGCGGCGCCGAAGCCATCGAAAACGCCGTGAAAATTGCGCGCGCTTACACGCACCGTCCGGCCATCCTTTGTTTTGAGGACGCGTTTCACGGCCGCACCATGCTGACCATGTCGCTCACCAGCAAGACGCATCCCTATAAAGCGGGTTTTGAACCCTTTGCCACCGACATCTATCGGATTCCCTATGCTTACTGCTACCGCTGCTCGTATTCGCTGCAGTATCCCAGCTGCGATGTTTTCTGCGCCCACCATCTCGAAGACACTTTTAAACGGATGGTAGCCTCGGAAACGGTTGCGGCTGTGGTGGTTGAACCGGTCCTCGGCGAGGGCGGCTTCGTCGCCCCGCCTCCGGAATTTTTTCCCGTACTGCAGGAAATCTGTAAGCGCCACGAAATTCTTCTCATCGCCGACGAAGTGCAAACCGGATTTGGCCGTACCGGCGCGATGTTTGCGTCGCAGCGCTATGGCATCACTCCAGACATCCTGGTGAGCGCAAAATCCCTTGCCTCCGGCATGCCGCTGGCGGCTGTCACCGGACGCGCCGAAATTATGGACGCGCCAGGCGTCGGAGGTCTGGGCGGCACGTACGGCGGAAATCCGCTGGCCTGCGCGGCCGCCTTGGCGGCCATCGAAACGCTGGAACGCGATAATCTCTCCGCGCGTGCAGAGGAACTGGGCGCGCGATTCGAAACGCGTGCCAAGGCATGGAAGAAGCGATGGCCGCTGATCGGCGACGTGCGCGGCCTGGGCGCGATGCGCGCGCTTGAGCTCGTGCGTTCCGCCGAGCGACGCGAACCCGCCAAGGAGGAAACAGAGCAGGTGCTGCGTCATTGCCGCGAACGCGGGCTGATCTTGCTCTCCTCCGGAACCTACGGCAATGTGCTGCGCCTGCTCGTGCCGCTCGTCGTCACCACGGAGCAGTTCGACGAAGGCCTGAACGTTCTGGAATCCGCCCTGGCGATCGTGGCAGAGTCGCAAATGGAAACCGCTCCGCGTCACGCATAATTCGAGGACCATTCATGGCCACGACAACAAAAACGCCAGTGAAAACCTGGGGATTTTTTCTCGATGGAAAGTGGATTAGCGAAGGTGAGCGTTTTGAAGTTCTAGCTCCGTACGGCGGCGCCGTAGTGGGCGCGTCCTATCGAGCCACCGCCGCCCACGCCGAAGCAGCCGTGCGCGCCGCCCAGCGCGCGTTTCAAATCACGCGCAAAATGCCCGGTTACGAACGCCAAGCTATTCTGCGGGCCATCGGCGATGGAATCAGCAAGCGCCGCGAGGAATTCGCGCAACGGATCGCGCGGGAAGCGGGAAAACCCATCCGCACGGCGCGCGCCGAAGTAGATCGCGCGATTTTCACCTTCGCCGTCGCGGCCGAAGAGGCCACGCGCGTCGGCGGCGAATGGCTGCCGCTCGATTCGCAAGCATCCACCGCAGGCCGCGCCGGAATCGTCCGCCGCTTCGCTCTGGGCCCGATTCTGGCCATCACGCCATTTAATTTTCCGCTGAATCTGGTAGCGCACAAAGTGGCTCCGGCAATCGCCGCCGGCTGCACCACGGTGCTGAAGCCTGCTCCGCAAACTCCGCTCACCTCGCTGTTGCTGGCCGAAGTCATCGAGCAAGCCGGGCTTCCTGCCGGCGCTCTGAATGTACTGCCGCTGGCAAATCAAGAAGCCGAGAAATTGGTCGGCGACGACCGGCTGAAAATGCTCACCTTCACCGGAAGCGTCCCGGTCGGCTGGGCGCTGAAAGGGAAGTCCGGAAAGAAAAAGGTCACCTTGGAATTAGGTGGCAATGCCGGAGTGATCGTCCACTCCGATGCTGACGTGGACGTCGCAGCCGATCGCTGCGTCGTGGGCGGTTTTTCCTACGCCGGACAGAGTTGCATTTCCGTGCAGCGCATCTATGTGCAGCGCAGCGTGCAGGATCATTTCCTGGCGCGCCTGCTCGACGGCGTCAAAAAACTGCACGTGGGCGATCCGCTGGATGAAACCACCGACGTCGGCCCCATGATCAGCGAAGATGCGGCGCGCCGCGCTGCTTCCTGGATTGAAGAGGCCGTCGCTGGCGGCGCGAAACTCCACGCTGGCGGCGCGGCGCGCCACGGTGCCGTTTTGCAGCCCACGGTCCTTACCAGCGTGCGCGCGGACATGAAAGTCAGCTGCCAGGAAGTCTTTGCGCCGGTGGTGATCGTCGAGCCGTACGACGATTTCGCCGACGCCATCCGCCGCGTAAACGATTCGCCCTTCGGTCTGCAGGCGGGCATCTTCACGCGCGATTCCAAACTGTTATTTTCCGCGTTTGAAGATCTGGAAGTGGGCGGCGTCATCGCAGGCGATATGTCCGCTTTCCGGATTGACCACATGCCCTACGGCGGCGTGAAAGATTCCGGAATCGGCCGCGAAGGCTTGCGCTACGCTATAGAAGAGATGACCGAGCCGCGGATACTTGTTCTTAACTTGGGATAGCACGCGGATCGGAGATCATTTCGCTTTTTCACCCGCGGCAGGGAACAGCAACGACGCCGCCACCGTTACAGCCAAGATTCCCACAATAACGCCAAGCGAAACAGGCGCGGAAACGGGCACCCATTCGCTCAGCGACATCTTGGCCCCAACGAATACAAGAATCCCCGCCAGCCCCTGATGCAAGAACCGGAATCGCGGCAGCACATCCGCCAGCGCAAAATAAAGCGCCCGCAAACCCAATATCGCAAACACATTCGAGGAATAAACGATGAACGCGTTGCGCGTGATCGCCAAGACCGCGGGCACCGAGTCCACAGCAAAAATAATGTCCATCGCCTCCACCGCCACCAACGCCAAAAATAGCGGCGTGGCAATCCATTTACCAGCCTGCTTCACAAAAAACCGCTCGCCCTGGAACTGATCGGTCACCGGAATAATCCGCCGCGCCATCCGCACCAGCGGATTGCGATCCGGCCGCACCACGCGCTTGCCGGGAAAAAACATGCGCAACCCCGTCAGCAAGAGCAGCCCGCCAAAAACATACAGCACCGCGTGAAACGATTGCAGCAACTCCACACCCGCCAGCACGAAGACCGCGCGCATCACCAGAGCCCCCAGCACCCCCAAGAACAGAACCTTGTGTTGTGATTGCGCCGGCACGTGGAAGGCCTGAAAGATCAGCAGAAAAACAAAAATATTGTCCACGCTGAGCGATTTCTCAACCAAATAACCGGTAAGAAATTCCACGCCTACCCGGGGCCCTTGCGAATAATAGAGCCACAGGTTAAAAAGCAGCGAAACGGAAATCCACGCCGCGCTCTCCAGCAGTGCTTCGCGCAGGCCGATCGTATGGTTTTTGCGATGAAACACGCCCAGGTCAACCACCAGGGCGGCGGCCGTCGTGACTAAGAAGACGATCCAGACGTGTATGGGCGTTCCCAGCATGGGCTAGCGGCGCTCGAAAATGGCGCTCGCAAGTGGCGTACAGTCTAACCGGGCATTTGCTCCGAACGAAGGCCGATATTGCACATATGCGCCACTTAATAGTTGCAGGCCATGCAAGGATGCACGATAATCCGCCATTGTAGTCCCCGATTTGGGGCCTTCCTGGCGGCTTTTTCGTGATCAATTGTCCTCACTGCAGCACGGTGAACCCGGACTTCGCTGAGTCCTGCTCACGTTGTGGAACTCCCATGCCGTTGGGCGAGTCCGAAACGATTCAGATGGTGGACGCCACCGTCATCGCTCCCGGCAGCGATTTCGGTCCGCGGTACCGCATCGAAGTGCTTCTCGGCCAAGGCGGCATGGGCCGCGTTTATAAGGCCTATGACAAAGACCTCGACCGCACCGTAGCCATTAAAGTGGTCCGCGACGGCGCCATCGGCGAATCCGACGCCCTCAAACGCTTCAAACAGGAATTAGTTCTCGCCAGTAAAATTTCCCACAAAAATATTTTGCGCATTCACGACATGGGAGATGTCGGCGGCCTGCGTTTCATTTCCATGGCCTTCGTCGAAGGCAAGGACCTGCAGCACATCATCCGTGAAAACCCCAAAATGCCGCTGCAACGCATTCTGAATTTTTCCCGCCAGATTGCGGAGGCGCTGGCGGCCGCGCATGCCGAAGGCGTGGTCCATCGCGACTTGAAACCGCAGAACCTGCTGGTCGATAAGAACGACCAGATTTTCGTCTGCGATTTCGGACTCGCGAAATCCTTCGAAGAAGGCGCCATCGGCATGACGCGCACCGGCGCCTTCCTCGGCACCCCGCGTTATATGTCTCCGGAACAAGTAGAGGGCAAGCCCGCCGACGGCCGCGCCGACCTCTACGCTTTCGGCCTTATCTTGTACGAAATGGTGATCGGCGATGTGCCCTTCACCGGCGAATCCACACTGAAAGTGATGTACCAGCGCATTCAGGAAAAGCCCAAGAGCCCGAAGATCCTGCGGCCGGATCTCCCCAACTGGCTCGTGAAAATCATCATGCGCTGCCTGGAACGCGATCCCAACGATCGCTACCAGAATGCTTACGAAATTCTGGCTGACATGCAAGGCGGGTCTTCCGGCAGCGTGTCTCGTGTCGGAATGTCGCGCATCGGGTCCGGCTCGCAAAGCGTCATCATCCAGATCCCCGAGTTCGCCAGCCGCCGTTGGGTGTGGGTCGTCGCCGGCGTTGTGGCGCTGCTGCTCATCGCATTCGCGATTCCGCCGGTGCGGCACTTGATTCCAGGATTTCATGTGGAGCAGACCGGGCCTGCGGGCTCAGCGGCTTCCGGCATTCCGCCGCTTTCCAGCGGACGCTACGTCGCCATTCTGCCGCTGCAAGTTCTGGGTGATCAATCGCAACTCGGCTATCTGGCGCAAGGCATCCAGGAAGCGCTCGCGGCGAAACTTTTCCAGTTGAAGGGCGTGCACGTCACTTCGTCCGATGCCGCCGCCAAGGCCGATCCCAAGCAACCTGTGGAGAAAATCGCACGCAGCTTGGGCGCGAACACCCTGGTGCAGGGCATGGTGCAGGGCAATGGCGACAAAATTCGCATCATCCTGAATATGGAAGACGCGGTGAACGGCAAGCGCATCTGGAGCCAGCAATTCGACGGCGTTCCGGCGGACCTGTTCACCCTGGAGGATCATATCTACGCGCAAGTGGTTGGCGCGATGGATGTGAATCCCACGAACGAAGAAAATGCCAATGCCGAAGCTCGCCCTACAGATAATGTCGCGTCGTACGATTTTTACCTGCGCGGTCGCAACGCCCTGCGCGTCAATGACGCTAAGAGCATTCAGACCGCGCTTGATTATTTCAATCAGGCGGTAAAACAGGATCCCAAATTTGCGCTGGCCTACACCGGTGTGGCCCAGGCCAGCTTGCGCATGTTCGGACTGACCAACGATGGATTTTGGACCCAAAAGGCACTGGCCGCCGCCCAACAAGCTCTGCAGTTGAACGATAAACTTCCCGAAGTCCACTCCACTCTGGGCAGCGTCTATCGCGCCACGGGAAAATATTCGGAAGCGATCGCGGAGTTGAACCGCGCACAGGCCTTGGCGCCCAATTCCGACGAAGTGTATTACCGTCTGGGCAACGTATATATGTCGAAGGGCGACATGCCCCACGCGATCGAAGCGTTTCAAAAGGCCGTCCAGCTCAATCCCTACTACTGGATCAATGAGAATTCCCTCGGCGTCGCTTACTTCCAGGTCGGCGAATACGATAAAGCGCTCGATGCGTTCAAGCAGGTCTCCACGCTCGAGCCGGACGTGAACGCGGGATACGAAAATGCCGGAAACGTGCTGGTGCAGCAGGCCAAGTACAGCGAGGCGGTTCCCTCTCTCCAAAAGGCGCTGGCAATCGAACCCAACGCCGGCGCTTACTCGAATCTCGGCACCGCGTATTTTTTCCTGAAGCAGTATGCCGAGTCCGCACAAGCCTTCGAGAAGGCTGTGGCGCTTAACGCCAACGACACGCAATTGGCTGTAAACCTGGGCGATGCCTATCGTGCCTTGGGTCAGACGGACAAGGCTCACGCTGCCTACCAGCAAGCAATATCCGCCGGCTACAAGGAATTGCAGACGAACCCGCAGGACACGTCGGTTTTGGCCGAAGTGGCGCTCTCCTACGCCAATCTCGGAAAGCCTCAGGATGCGGATACCTTCATCGCTCGCGCTCGCGCGCAGGACAAGAAGGACGTCAACCTCGCCTACACCGAAGTCCAGATAAATGCGCTGAACGGAAAGCCGAGCCAAGCGCTGACTTTACTCGCAGCCGTGCTTGCAGATCACTATCCGGCGGAGTCCGCCGCCGTTGATCCGGATCTGGAAAGCCTCCACAGCAATCCTGAGTTCGCCAAGCTCATCAAGAAATACTCAACGAAGCCCTAACTCAGGCGGTTGTTTCGTTCCCCCGTGGTTCTCGAATTTGTGAATCGCGCTGCAGCGACATCCCGTTGCACGGACAGGAGGGCGCCGGCCGGTTCGGCTTCGTCGGACGACGCAGCCGCTGCCACGCCGTTGCCGTGCCCAGTGCCGGCATCTCGCCGGCTCTTTTCCCGATGAAATCGCCACACCGGCGCCGTGCCGTCGCCGCGGCACAACCCGGCCGTGCGCGGAAACGCTGGAAATCAACTGCAATCAATGGTCTTGCCTCACTCGCGCGCGGCAATTCCGCGTCGCGCGAAAATCGACAGCAACAAGGAAGCCGAGTGGGATTTAGGTGAAGCGTGGTGGCACACAACCGCCAAGCCGGTCGCGACAGCATTGGGGTAATTCCTTCCTCTAAAAAGCGATCTGCCCGCCACAAGGTCAGTCGTGGTGGGCAGATTCAAATCACATCAGATCGCCAGTTACTAAAGGCGAAGTCTAACTTCAGCAGGCAGCCAGATTTCCTTGGCTAGCCCGGCTGAGTTCGACGGCCTGCCGGCGCTTCCAACCACAAAATCCAACCAACGCGATACCCAGTCCGAGCATCGCGAATTCGCCAGGCTCAGGGGCGATCTCCGCCGATCCTTCTTCGCCAGGGAGCATTCCCGTGCAGGCGCTGATAGCGGGGTTGCACGCCAACTCGAGCAGTTCAAGACCACTGCTGTTAATCCCAACCGCTGCCGGGCAGACGTTGAAGGCCGCCGTCTCGCCAGGAGATGACCCGAGGGTGCATGTATAGATCGCGTTCTGGATCGTCGGAGTGATGGCGATCCATAGGTCCGAGAGCGTGTCGGACGCAGGGCAAACACCGTTGACGCAATCCGTCGGTTCATAAATGAAGTTGGTCACTAGATCGAACGTGCCGTTCAATTGAGCCTGGGTTGGCCCGGCAACATCTACCGGATTCTGAAAGGAATTCGACGTGAAGCAACTCACCCCTTCCGGCACCTGACTGCACGGCTCAATGGTCGGATCCGTCGGGATAATCAACTTCACCTTGGGATCGACGGCACCGTCGGCCTTAGCCACGCTCGCTGCAACCATTGCCAAAGCCACTGCAGCCACGATCGCCAATGCTTTACAAGCTCTCATCGACCCACCTCCGCGCAATTTGCTTCCACAGGGAGACTTGCACGTTAGCCACCAAGGGACATTTCATGCCCCCGAAATAACCCCTTTGCGCTGAACTACATCGCGGACACCAATGCTCGCCCGAATTTCTCAATATGCAACACTTTGCACAAACCGGTACCTGTGCTATCTCTATGTCGCAATTGGTGTTGTCCTCACTTATCTGCCCCAATTTGACACCGTGCATCCGCCTCTATCGCAGCCACCCACTCTCGGTCCATAATCCACCCGGCTCGACTGCCACAAAACATGACCACTTCCTCCGCGAACTTTCGACTGGCACTGAAGACAGCGCTTGCCGGCTGCCTCGCCATGTATTTTGCCGAACTGCTGCGCCTGCCGCAACCATACTGGGCCGCGATCACCGCCATGATCGTGATGCAAACAAACCTCGGTGCAGCCGTACAACAATCCTGGATTCGCTTTGCCGCGACAGCCGTCGGCGCCGCTGTCTCCATCCCGTTCGTGGCCTACTTCGATCAAAACCTCGCCATGTTCGGCGTGGCGGCGTTCGTCACGGTCCTGCTCTGCAGCGTCTTGCACCTGGAGGAAGGTTTGCGGCTCGCTGCCGTAACTGTTGCGATCACATTGCTCATCCCGCACACCGGCCGTCCGTGGGTCCCGGCGTTCAACCGCTTTCTGGAAGTTTCGTTTGGAATTCTCATCGCGCTGCTGGTGGCGGAGTTCGTCTGGCCCTCTTCGGCCCTGGAAGATCTCCGGCGCGGCCTCGGGGCGGCATTCCTGCACCTGGATTCCTTCGTCGCTGCGCTGCTGGGACGGTTTCGCCGCCAGAATGCGGTCGACTTCGAAGCCTTGCGCGCGTGGCTTGCAACTCAAGCGCGCAAAAACGCGGACTTCCACACACATGGCCGCTACGAGCCTGCGCGTTGGTCCGCACTCCGCATCACTCTTGTGAAATTGTTGCAGCAGGAGGAACGCATGTCTCAGGCGGTGGAAACTCTGGACATCGCCTGCGATGGATCTTTTTGTGGAGGCATTGACCCGCAGTGGGAACCGGAGTTCACAGTGCTAAGCGCCGGAATCTCTGCAACCTTGCAGCGAATCGCCGGAGGAATCCTGACGCGCAAATTTTCCACGCCCGAGTTTGATTTCGAAGCCGCGATCCAGGCGCTCGATGCAAAAGCAAACGCAGCGCGCATTTCCGGCCCGCCCGCCGTACCCGTCGTGCAAACCTTAGAAGGCGTTCTGCGCTCGCACACGATCTACTTCGCCCTGGAAACCTTGGCCCGCGAACTCGCCGCCGCGCAAATCACCGCACGCGAGCTTGTCCCCGCCAGCAGCGTCCCATCCACGATCAAGTAGGGAACTGAGGCGCGCCAATCCGCGCGTCGGATCAGGGCGCACTCATCGTAGCCGCGCGGATAGACGCCAAACGGCTTTCCACGTCCGCGGCTTCTTTCGCGCGTCCCAGCGTCCGCAGCGCACGCGCTTCACTGGTCAAGACCGGCGCAAGTTGCGGGCTGTTCGGGCCAAACTGTTTTTCTGCCACGGCCAGCAGCTGCCGGGTATATGGTTCCAGTTTGTCGGGCTTGCCCCACTTGTCGTAAAGATTGCAGGCATTGCTCAAGGGCATCAGCATGCTGATTCCGTCGTGGCCGTACAACGATTCGTCAATATGCACCGAGCGCAGAATGTACGGTTCCGCCTTTGCATAATCCTTTTGCACGATGTAAACGCTCGCGGCATCCAGCAGGCTGGCCGCCACGCGATCGCTGCCCTCGCCGTAAACTTTCTCGTTCACATCCACCTCTCGAAAATAAAATTTCTCCGCCGCGGCATAATCGTGCTGCATCAGGGCATTGCGGCCCAGCGACTGCAGCGGCAAAGCCGTGTTCGCCGAGCGCACGCCAAATATTTCCTCCGTCACTTTTAATTCGCGTTCGTAAGCAGCTTCGGCCGCTGCCGCGTCTTGCCCCAGATACTCGTTCCCCACGTGATCCAGCGCGGTGACCAGGCGCTGATCATGAGGCTCTATTTTCTCGGCCAGCGCCACCGCTTCCTGGAAATGCTTCAGCGCCTCGTCAAAATGTCTCTGCTGATTGGCTTGGGCGCCCGCCTGCAGAGCCGCATCAATCTTTTCCGAAAGATTCGGCGCGGCTTCCAGGTTACGGATGCGCGCCTCCAGTGCGGCCGCCTCCGCAGCTTTTCCACCGGACTTCAACCCCGCGATATGTAGCTTCAATCGCTCCTGGGCTTTTTTGTATTCAATCTCCGGATTCGCCGCATCCATCCGCGTTATTTTCGTTCGATAATCCGCACTGGCGTCCCGCAGCGCGGCCTGGTGATATTCCTCTACCGACTCAGCCCACTCTCCTTTCTTCTCCAGCGCCTCGGCCAATTCGATCATCACCGGAACCTGCCCTGGCGCAAGCGCGATGGCCTGCTGAAATTCGCTGACGGCCGCGGCGCTGTCCCCCGACGCCAGCAAAGCCTGTGCATAGTATTCGTGCACGTACGCGCTGCTGGGCTGCAGCTCCTCGGCTTGTTTCAGCTGGTCGAGCGCGTGCGCATAGTCTTTCTTGGCCAACAGCACGCGCCCCGCTCCTAAAGGCGCATCTACGGACGTAGGGTCCAATTTTGCGGCAAGCCGATATTCCTCAAGCGATTCATCGTACCGTTTTTGGGTTTCGCGCACCGCGCCAAGCCCTATATGAGGCAGCGGGTCCGACGGGTCCAGCTTGGTCGCCAGCAGAAATTCTTTCTCCGCGCCGGCCAGGTCCCAAGTCCGGTGCAAAGCAAGCCCCAAACAATAATGGCAAACGCCAACATCCGGAAAATCCTTCTCCAGTTCGCGAAATTCCAGGACCGCCTCCGCGTTGAAATTGTGATTCAGCAGCGCCGCCGCCAAATTGTGTCGCCCGTCATAGCGTTTCGGGTCCAGCCGCTTCACCTCGCGATATTCCCGAATGCTGGAATCGAAGTCGCCCTTCCTTTCGAAAGCCACACCCAGGTTGTAACGTGCATCGACGTCGCTCGGGTCCAGCGCAATGGCCTTCCTGTACTGGGCAATCGCGCCGTTCACGTCGCCTTCCAGCGAATACATCAGTCCCAGATCGTAGCGCACCGCCTCGTAGTCCGGTTTCCCTCGCAACGCCGCTTCGTATTCCGCATCCGCTGCATCGAATTTGCGCATCGCCGCCAGCGCCAGCCCCGCATTCTTGTGCGCCTCCGCGTTGTCAGGAGTCGCCATCAGCGCCGCCTTCGCTTCGCGCAGAGCCGCCTCTTCCTCCTCCAGGCGGTGCAGGATGTAACTCAACTTGGTATGTGCTTCGGGAAAATTTGGGTTATCGCTCAGGACTTCGCCGTACACGTATTCGGCCTGTGGGAATAGCTCCTGCTGCCGCAGCATCTGGCCCATCACAAATCCGGATTCCGGACTCCCCAGCGCGTCCTTGATTACTGCCAACAATTCTGTAGGGTCGTCCGGAAATTTCTCGCTCTTGTACTGGGTCGCCATATCAAGGATGCGCTTCTGGACTTCCTTGTTCGGCACTTCCTTCGCGCCTGCTGGCACGATCACTTTCGCCGTATCCAGCGCTTCTAAAGTCCGCGGGTCGGCACCAACTGCTTCCAATTTTGCGCGGAAATCAGCATCGCTCGTGAAACTCACGCCACGATCGCGGATAGCCGCGACAATGTTTTCTGGCAGCGCCGCACCGGCCACCAGCGCCAGAAGCTGAGTTTCCCCGAGCGGCTCATGACTCCCTTGCGCACGCACGCCACAGGAAGAGCAGCCCATTACCAGGAAAAGCAAACACGCGGAAATTCTGTTCATCGCCCCCTCCGCACCACACGCTAGTTGTACCGTGTAGTTACCGATGGTTCGCTGGTACCTTGGTACTATCGCGGCCGGATTGTTCCCAAAGAAGAACGATGTAGAGGCGTTGACGCTGAATCCGGCAACTCGGGTCGGACTCAGTGCCCACGCGCCCTGACATCGTTCCGCTCACGGTGCGAAAATCTGCGCCGCCCGAGCAGTGGGCGTTCCAACGGACTGATCCTCACTCCCCGGATGTCGCCTTGCGCCTCGCAGATTTGCTCGCGGCGCTTCCTGCTCGCTCTGTTAAGCTACAGGCTGCTTTCGCTTCCTGGTGGCCGGACTGCGGATTTCTCATCGGGGTCGGCGACGTCAACGCGCACCCCCCACCTCCGCGATTTGTTTTTGCAACGCAATCATCAAGGGAGCTTTTTCATGGGCGAACTCTTGGAACTGGCAGTCAAAGCGCACGGCGGTTTGGACCGTTGGAACGAACTCCACACCATCAGGGTCGCCGCCTCCATCACCGGTGCGATCTGGGACGTGAAAGGGAAGCCAGACGTTCTCAAAAACGTGGTATTGACCGCCGAAACGCGCAAGGAACGCGTCATCGTGGACTTCCCGGGCCAGGACAAACGCGCGATTTTCCAGCCCGACCGCGTCGTAATCGAAAAACTGGACGGCACGTTAATCGAAGCTCGCGACGATCCGGAAAAATCTTTCGCAGGCCAGCAACGCGAAACTCCCTGGGACGATATTCAAGTGGCCTACTTCGTCGGCGAAGCCCTGTGGACCTACCTCAACACTCCATTTCTCTACACCTACGATGGATTCGAGACGGAAGAAATCGCGCCGATCAACGTCGAGAGTTCCACTTGGCGGCGCCTCAAAGTCATTTTCCCCGAAAACGTGAAGAGCCATACCCGGGAACAGATTTCCTGCTTCGCACCGAGTGGTTTGTTGTGTCGCCACGATTACACCGTGGACATCCTGGGCGGCGCCACCGGCCTCAACTACGCATTCGATTATCGCAATGTTGACGGCATCGTCGTACCCACCAAGCGCCGCGTCTTCGCCTACGAAGGCGATTACCAGCCCGTGACAGAGCCTCTGCTGGTCGCGATTGACATGGGCGCGATCACGCTCGCCTGATGATTTTTCCGCACGTGCGAAGCTCGCTCGGGGCGCAAGCCTTGGTGCTCATGGCGTGCCCTCGCGCGGCACGTTGGTGGTCGAATGTTTCGGCAAAAATTCGCGGAGGATATTCCCGCCGACACGTCCGGCGAGGCCCACGGCCGCAGTGCTGAAGACCAGATGCGCACCGCGATTCGCCGCTGGATAATACAGATTGGACAGCGCTCCCGAGCACATATCGCCCAGAACGTAAGAATAGTTGGGCTCGGTGCGTCCGCTATCGCTGCGCGTCAGAAATGCGGATCCAACCGCATGCAGCAGGCGCGACTTAAACGATCCGGTGCCCTGGTAGTAGTAGCGCGGATCCTGGTGCAGCAGCGTGGGAAAAATCGCATGAGTCAAATAGTCGCTGCTCCGCCCGTCCGCAAACTTTGCCGCGAAACGCTTGCCGTATCCCGCGCCGCCTTGCCCGTACCCGGCGAAGGAGTTGTTCGCCTGCTCGATGCCAGCGGCGAAGCCTACGCCAAGCAGCGCCACCGGATCGAATGTGCCGCGTGTCGCGAGCGCGAATTTCTGTTTCCAGGTGAGCGGCGCGGCGTCCGGGACGTAGCTGGTATAGAAATTCGGCAGTACGCCCACCAGACGCTGCTTTTCTTCTCCCCGGATTTGTTCGGCGGCGATCAGCTCGGTAGGACGCACGATTACTTCCATGTTTGTCGCGGCGAGCGAAAGTGAAATGTTCGGAATCTCGTAAGCCTGCAGCGCCGCAACGGCGAATTCGGCTGATGTGAAAACCGCAAAACCCTTCGCATTGATCATCACGACGTAAGAACCCGGGAGAATCTCTATAAAATTAAATTCGCCGTTCGCTGCAGATACCATGCTGCGCCCCGGCGCGCCATCTCTGGCGAGCAAAGTCACCTCCGCACCGGAAACGCTGGCGCCGCTCAAATCCAGGACAGTGCCGGCGACGCTGGCCGACGCCTCCTTGGGGGGTGTTGTCGCAAAAGGTCCTTGGGATAGGGAAACGCCCGCGAACGAGGGTGCAGAATTTTGTGCTTGCGCCCGGGTACTCGCCGAAACCACACACAACAGCAGAGACGCCCAGGCGAAAACGAGATAGAGACGGCAAGGCGCGGACTCTGTGCGGGCGCGGTTTGGATGCACAGAAGCAGACACAACGCGTACTTCTCTGACGCCGCGGGGGGTGCTGCGGCTCGCGTCGACCAAAGTAGGCTTACAGATCACAAAGTCACCGTGAGTCGGCCCGGGCTGGTTCCGTTCTTCTCTTGTCGCCGATGGTGCACGTGCCAATTTTCAGCGTCGAGGCTCCTCAACTCTTTCATTAGCGCATAGCGAGGCTTGCGAAACTGTTCCGTAATGCACACAGTGCGCAGAGTTGAAAAGAATGGTCCGTGCTAAGCACATCATTGTCGTGACTCGGATGCCCGAACCGCTGTACGCTCGTCCCCAGATAGGGAAGAGATAATGTCGCGACTAAAAAGTGCCAGGAAACGCACTGCCATCCTCCGCGCGGCGGTGCGCGAAGTTGCCCAGTCCGGCCTCGGCGCGCCCACGGCAAAAATCGCTCAGCGCGCGGGTGTCGCCGCCGGCACCCTCTTCACCTACTTCGCGACCAAGGAACAGCTGCTGAACGAGCTTTATCTCGCGCTGAAGAGCGAGGCGTATTCCCGGGTCAACGCCAAATTTCCGGGGAAGGGAAGTTTGGAGCGCCGGGCGCAGCACATCTGGACGAGCTATCTGGATTGGGCCATCCAATTTCCAGAGAAACGCAAAGTTTCCGTGCAACTCAACGTCTCCGACGTGATCACGCCCGAAACGCGCGCGAAAACCGCTGCGGCGGGCGGTGCAGTTGGCCAAACGCTCAGCGAGCTGGACGGCTGCGCTGCGCTGCGCGGCCTGCCTGCTGGTTTTGCGGCGGCCACGATGACGGCGCTGCAGGAAGCCACCATGGGATTCGTCTCTAGAGCGCCCGGGCGGCGCAAGCAACTCATGGCAAGAGGCTTCCAGGTCTTCTGGCGAGCCCTGCGCTGAAAGTCCGCGCTACAAATAAATGAGCATCCAGTCAGTCATTCTAATCATCCAATGTCGCGGAGGATATCTCAATGGCCAAAGTCTGGTTGATTACCGGAAGCGGGAACGGATTGGGGCGGGACATCGCCGATGCGGCTCTGGCCGCTGGTGACAGTGTGGTAGCGGGAGCGCGTCGCACCGAGGAACTCGCGCCGCTCGTACAGCAGTATGGCGAGCGCATCAAGCCCGTCAGGCTGGAAGTGCGCGATGAGGCCGCCGCAAAGGCAGCCGTGCAGTCGGCGGTAGACAGCTTCGGGCGCCTGGACGTGCTCGTCAACAACGCTGGTTACGGGCAGTTTGCACCGTTCGAGCAGATAAGCGCGGAGGACTTCCAGGCGGTCGGGGACACCTGCTTTTACGGTGTTGTGTACACCACACGCGCAGCTGTGCCGGTGATGCGCAAGCAGAAGAGCGGTCACATCTTTCAGGTGTCTTCGGTCGGCGGCCGGCTCGCGGTTCCGGGCAATACGCCGTATCACGCGGCCAAATGGGCGGTGGGCGGTTTCAGCGACTCTCTGGCGATGGAAGTCGCGCCGTTCGGGGTCAAGGTCTGCACGCTCGAGCCGGGAGGCATTCGGACCAACTGGCTACGGCGGGCCGGTCAGAATGCGCCGGAGTTGCTGCCGGAGTATGAGGGCTCGGTCGGTTCGTTCCTGAAAATATTGCGCGGCCTCGAAGGGCGTGCGGAAGGCGATCCGCAGAAGATCGCCGGCGTGATCCTGAAACTAGCATACAACGACGAGGTACCGGTGCGGTTGATCCTTGGTGTCGATGCGGAACAGCGAGCGCAACAAGCCGAAGCCGCCCGTGCCATCGAGGCCGAGAAATGGAGACATCTCACGGTATCAACGGTATTTGAAGACGGGCGGTTCGATAGCCAATTGTATAGGGAAAATAGCGGAATCAATTCCTGACTCGCAGGAAAGGGGCACAAACATGAAATACCGATTACTCGGCAAGAGCGGAGTGCGGGTGTCGGAAGCGTCTCTGGGCACGATGACCTTCGGCGACGAGTGGGGATGGGGGTCATCGAAGGCTGAAGCGCAGAAAATCTACCAGACCTACCGCGAAGCAGGCGGGAACTTCATTGACACAGCGAATTTCTACACCGGCGGCACGAGCGAAAAATTTGTAGGTGAGTCTATCAAAGGCCATCGCGACAGTGTCGTTCTAGCGACAAAATACTCCAACGCTGCGCCCGGCAACGATCCCAATGCCGCAGGCAGTCACCGTAAGAGCATGATGCAATCAGTGGAAGCCAGTCTGAAGAGATTGCAATCCGACAACATCGACCTGTACTGGGTGCACATCTGGGACGGGATCACACCTGTGGAAGAGGTCATGCGCGGCCTGGACGATATCGTTCGCCAAGGCAAGGTTCTCTACGTGGGGATCTCGGACGCTCCCGCCTGGTGGATCGCCCAGGCAAACACTCTGGCGGAGCTTCGAGGCTGGACGCAGTTCATTGGGTTGCAGATCGAGTACAGCCTCATTCAGCGCACGGTCGAGCGCGAACTGATTCCCATGTCGAAAGCTTTGAACTTGGGGGTTCTGGCCTGGTCTCCCTTGGCGAATGGCATTTTGTCCGGGAAGTATCACGGTGAGAGTAAAGCCGACGGAGGGCGGATGAGCCATGAGGGAATGAAGGAATTCCTTCCCGAGGAACAGCACACGACGCCGATCATCTCGGCGGTGGAGTCGGTCTCTGAACAAGTTGGTCGCAGCATGGCGCAAGTCGCACTCGCGTGGCTGCGCCACCAAGCGGTGCCAGTAATCCCGATCGTCGGAGCGCGAAAGGTATCTCAACTCCTGGACAATCTCGGCAGTTTGGATCTGCAACTCTCCACCGAACAATTAAAATCCCTCGATGGAGCAAGCCGAATCGAGCTTGGATTCCCGCAGGGTATTTACGAGAGAAAAACAGTCCGTGCAATAAGATATGGTGGCACCTGGGATCGATTGCAGCTGCAAGCTACCCACTTAACGCAGGATAGTGATGTCGGTGCCAGCGCCGGCGCTTAAGCCTCCCGTTTGCTCGTCGCTGGCTTTTTTGCCCTTAAACTGGAATTGCGCCGAGCGCGGACGTACGGGCTGTCGGCAGGTCCGTCCGCCGGCAGGTTTCACTCACCGCGGCCGCGCCGTAAGTCCAACCTGCCTCCACAACTTCTCCCAGTGCCACACGCCGGGAGTTTTGTGAAGCACGCGGTAGCCCAGCTGGTGCGCCAGCATCAAAATCTGCCCGCGATGGTGTGCCTCGTGCGAGAACATGTAAGCAAACATCGTCCCGCCCGCCGGCCAAGTTTGCGCCCAACTCCCGCGCGCGAATTTCGCCACACGCCGACTCGGCGCAGCCGACAACGCATCCGTCAACATCCGCAAACACTGCGTCCCGCTTTTTCGATGCGCCGCAGCCGCCTGCTTCATCGTGCAGCGGTCCGGATCGAGCGGCGCCGGGCACTTTAAATGCTGCGCCGAATTCTTTAGCCATGAAAGCCGGCAGTTGTGCAGATGCGCAAAGATCGCCGCGATCGTCCGCCCACCGCGTTTTCCGCCCGGCGCCTGCGCACGCCAAGCACGCGGGTTCAACTCCGCCAAAATCAGCTGGTTCATCGCGTCGTTGCAGGCATAGGTTTGCAGCAGGGAATCGCGAATCTCAGCGAGCCCCGCGTGCGTCCCGCCCGATTTGAGTGACATTCCAGCTCCGTTGTCAGCTTCCGTAAAATCAGAAGATTGAGACGATCACCAACCCGGCGACGTTGCCCCAACCCAAATCATCCGAGCGCGTGTCCAATGCGAATCGAGCAGCCGCCCTCTTCGCGCCGACGCGCACCAGTAACCGCAATCAAGACAGCCAGCACAACAAATGACACAACCCCGACCTTCCAGTACGATTCCAATTCCAAATGAAACCAAATCACATACATAACCGCCAGCTTCACCGCGGCGCCATACCAGTTAAGCTTTGAACGGGCTTTGTCCAGGCCGCCACCCGGGCGGGCAAGCTTCAGAATGTGCGAGCCTATCAGCAACCACACCAGCGTAAGGACGGGCGGGACGATAAGTTGTGGCCAAAGTTTGTCGGTCATTACCAACACCGAAGCAGACTCGTGCCGATTGCGACCCGATCGTATCTGAAGTTCAGCAAGCCGACAATGAGCAGAACGTCAAGGCCCCCACTCCAGCTCGGTTTACTTCGCGTCACTGACCGCGCGCACCGTTCTTCCTCGGCAACGAAATCGCGTCACTCCGCTTTCAACGAAGCCATATCAATCGAAAAGCGGTACTTCACGTCCGACTTAAGCAGCCGTTCGTACGCTTCATTAACCTTCTGGATCGGAATAACCTCCACATCCGAAACAATATTGTGCTTCCCGCAGAAATCCAACATCTGTTGAGTCTCGGCAATACCCCCGATCGGCGAACCAGAAAGGCTGCGGCGCCCCATGATCAGTGAAAATACCGAAACCGCCAGCGGTTTCTCCGGCGCGCCGAGCATTACGACACGGCCATCGCGTCGCAACATATTGAGGTAAGCGTTTATGTCGTGATCCGCCGAGACAGCGTCCAGAATGAAATCGAAGCTGCCCGCGTGTTTTTGCATCGAGTTCGCATTGTTCGAAATAACCACCTCATCGGCACCCAGCCGCAGCGCATCTTCCTTCTTTTTCGGCGAAGTCGTGAACACCACGACGTGCGCCCCCAGCGCGTGTGCGAATTTAACTCCCATGTGACCCAGTCCACCCAGACCGACAATGCCAACCTTCTTCCCCTTGCCAACTTTCCAGTGGTGCATGGGCGAGTACGTCGTGATCCCGGCGCAAAGTAAAGGAGCAGCTCCAGCAGGCTGCAAGCTCGCAGGCACGTGCAACACAAAGTTCTCGTCCACTACGATGCTTTCGGAATACCCGCCGTACGTGACGCCTCCCAAAATCTTATCGGGGAAGTTGTAAGTCAAAGTAAAGTTCGGGCAGAACTGCTCCATGCCCGCTTTGCACTCCGGACAGGTGCGATCGGAATCCACCATGCAGCCGACAGCGGCAAGCTCCCCGGCTTTGAACTTCGTGATGGCCGACCCAACCTTCGTCACGCGGCCGACGATTTCGTGTCCCGGAACGCAAGGGTACACGGTGGGCATCACGCCGCTCCACTCGTCGCGGACTTGGTGCAGATCGGAGTGGCAGATGCCGCAGTACAAAATATCGATCTGCACGTCATGTTGCGCCGGCTCGCGCCTCGAAATCTTTGTAGCAGCTAGCCGCGCGCTCGCGCTGGCGGCCGAATAAGCTTTCGCGTGATACACAGGATTCTCCTCGATTGGATTAGCCCACTGATTATTGCAGTTCTAGGTTTAGGTTAGGCCCACGGCGATCGACCGGGGCGAGTCGGCGCGCTCTCGCCAATCACAGTCCAGTCATTTTCTGCAGCGCCTCCGGATAGCGCTCACCTTCCACCGTAATTTTCGACGCTGCAATGTCAATTTCGCGCAAGTCGTCTGCCGTGAGCTTCACGTCAAGCGAACCGATGTTCTCATCCAGCCGCGACAACTTCGTCGTCCCCGGAATCGGAGCAATCCACGGCTTCTGCGCCAGCAACCAAGCCAGGGCAATCTGCCCAGGTGTCGCGCCTTTCTGCTTTCCGATCCTCGCGAGCAGATCCACGACAGCCTGATTCGCCTTGCGAGCCTCCGGGGTAAACCGCGGCACTTTGTTGCGGAAATCATTTTTGTCGAACGCGGTGTTTTCGTCGATTTTTCCCGTCAGGAAGCCTTTACCCAGTGGGCTGTAGGGAACCAAACCGATCCCGAGTTCCTCCAGCGTGGGAATCACTTCCTCCTCAGGCTTCCTCCACCACAACGAATATTCGTTCTGCAGCGCCGTCACAGGCTGCACCGCATGCGCGCGGCGTATGGTTTTCACTCCCGCTTCCGAAAGTCCAAAGTGTTTCACCTTACCCTGCCGAATCAATTCCTTCGCCACGCCCGCCACATCTTCGATCGGCACGTTCGGATCCACGCGATGCTGGTACAACAGGTCGATCACATCGGTCTTCAGTCGCTTCAGCGAACCTTCCACCGCCTGCTTGATGTGCTCGGGCCGGCTGTTCACGCCCGCCGTTCCCGGCCGCGTGTCGCCACTCACATCGAATCCAAATTTGGTGGCGATCACCACTTTGCTGCGGTACGGTGCCAGCGCTTCCCCCACCAGCTCTTCATTCGTGAACGGACCATAGACCTCCGCCGTGTCAAAGAACGTAATCCCGCGCTCCACAGCTGCGTGCAGCAAATCTGTCATCTCCTTCTTGTCTTTCGGCGGTCCATACGAAAAGCTCATTCCCATGCAACCGAGCCCCAACGCTGAAACTTCCAGTCCGCCTTTTCCAAGTTTGCGCTTTTGCATCATCTCTCCTTTATTCACCTACTCTGCGTGCAGGAATTGCTCTGGCCTTCGAGTGAGTGGATCGCGAATGCGGCCGGAAACTGGCCCACACCAAGCATTCGCTCGGCGAAGACATTTTTCGCAACAGCGATCGCCGACATCGCGTTAGACCAGCCGAAATAAAACGCGAGATGAATGATGTTTTCGGATCGCGCGATCAGCGCGGCGAGCGTAACCACGCTGCGGTCCCGTGGCCCGAGGCTGGACCGCGTCCATGGCGATCGCCCCATCATTAATAACAGCACGCAGAGCGAAAGCAGCTCTTGCATACTCGTGCTCCAACTCACTTGTGTGCGCCCCCAACCCCGCCCTCGAGGCTACAGAAGCGTGCCGTTCGGGCGGTAGCCTGATCCTTCCGATTTATTGCCTAATTCTCTTGCGCCGTGAAAATTCATTGCCCTATCCACCGTCGGGCAACTATTCTAGGGGCCGAACGGGGAAGGTACCCCCATGAGAAAGCTGAATAAAAGCGCCATTTCGTCTTCAGATCGCGCGAATGAGTTGCGCCAGCAACTGGCTCGCAAGATTGCCTTTTTTGCTGGGTCTGGACAGACAGTGATAACCAAGGTCCCCGGCCTGCGCCTCAGCCGCAGAACCGCTCCCGCCGCGCCCGCTTCGTGCACCTACGAGCCGAGCCTCGCCGTGGTCGCGCAAGGCCGCAAGCGCGCGGACCTGGCCGGGACTACTTTCATTTTCGACCAGTCACGCTACCTGCTCACCTCGCTCGATCTGCCAGTCATCTGCAATGTGATTGAGGCCAGCGAGCGTGTGCCCTATCTCTGCTTCGTCCTCAAGCTGGAAATGCCCGTGGTCCGCGAGCTCTTGGGCCGCGAAGAGATTCTCGCTCCCGCAACGCCATCTGACGGTCCCGGCATGATCACCGGTGAGATCACCGCTGAGTTGCTCGATGCCTGTTGCCGCCTCATGGACCTGTTGAACACACCGCGCGACATTCCGTTTCTCAGCGGCCTCATTCAACGCGAAATAATCTACCGAATCCTGCGCGGGCCGGAGGGCGCTCGCCTGCGTGCGATTGCCACGCTCGGAGATCAGAGCCACCGCACAGCAAAAGCGATTGCATGGGTGAGGACAAACTACGCCAAGCCGCTTCGCTTACAAGATCTAGCAAAAATCGCAGGCATGGGCGTCTCCACGCTGCATCACCATTTCCGCGCGCTCACCGCCATGAGTCCTCTGCAGTATCAAAAGCAACTTCGTCTGCAGGCGGCACGGGAGCGCATGCTGGTGGATGGAATGGACGCCGCCGGCGCAGCCTTTGAAGTCGGATATGAAAGCGCCACGCAGTTCAATCGCGAATACAGCCGTTTGTTCGGCCAGCCACCCATGCGCGATATTCGCAGCCTCCGCTCGGCAGGCGCAGCTCCGCTGGATTTGGCCAGCGATCGCCACGCCGCCCTCTAATCGCACTGCTCCCGAACAAGCTGATCACGTTAGAAGAATCCTTCGAGAAAGGCCGCGACCTCATCCGAGATGCCGACGATTTTGTTCGTTGCCTGGCGATAGAATTTGAAATTGAGCTCGGTTTCTGGCTGGCTATCCTTCCAGTCGGTAAATTCTTTGAGTTCACTCCGCCCCAGTGGCTTCTTTGCTAGAGTGGTGAGTTTGACGGCGATGCTAACTCGGGGCGTTTGACGGGCGACTCCGCTCTTCTTCGCGATTGCCTCGGCGGAAGTGACGGCGCCACGCGCGATGAGGCCTCGCCCGCCCTCGTTCTCGCTTGCGAAGAGGAACACTGAGTCGCCTTGAGCGATATGCTTGCCGCCATACATCGTCTTCTGCGCGCTAAACACCAACGTCTTCGAGCGCAGATCGCGAATTTCGGTTTTAATTGCGAACGCCATGGTTTCGCAAGAAGTGAGCGAATTGAACCCGATGATGTATTTTATCGAGTTAGAAAGTCAATGGAGTTTGCGGTACATCGACAAGTATTTCCACTCCACTCCCATAAAGACTTAGACCAGTTGCGCTTGAAATATTCGTGTTGCGATAGTCTTCGTTTGCAGATCGCTAGCTCGTCCTGGGAGCTTCAGTGCTGCACCTTTCGGACCTGCGTCGGGTTAGGCAGATTGAGAATGCCCATCGCGTTTTCCGATGGTCTCTCCTCTGTGATTACGCGGTCACTGGCTTGATGCTGGAACTCCGCTTGATGCCGTAACGACGGGTCAGCCAAGCGCGAACCGGCTCGTCGAAGTACATCAGAGCAATCCAAGCCACAAAGATCACAAATGGAATAAGCAAGAAAATCCAGACCAGCGTCACATCCATGCTCGGATGCCTGGTCCAGGAGTAGCCTGCAAGAACATATACGAACGGAATGTGAGTGATGTAGAGGGGATAAGAAAGTCGGCCGCTGAACTTGCAGAGCCTGATCATGCCTGTGCCTGCATTCGAGTGCGCCCCACAAAGGATGACGAGCGGGAACAAGAAGAGCACGCATGCCGCGTCATAAATACCGTTTAACGAGAGACCACTCACTTTCGAGAACTGTGGCATCTGAAAGCTCACCACAAGAACAATCGAAAGTAGGAGCAGTCCAATCTTGGGGAACCGAATGCGGTCATGAATTCGATAAAGCCAGAGACCCAGCACGAAGGAGAACGTGAGGCGTAGCGGCGCCATCCAGACCTCCGGATAACCCCAACCTCCGTCAAGCGATTCTTTCGTATTCGCGGTCCAAATGAGAAGCAGCCCTGACAATCCAAAGATGATCGCCAGAGTGATTGTGCGCAACCTGCGAAGAATCAGGCCGTATGCGATGTTCCCGAGATATTCCTGCATCAGCGACCAGGCAGGCCCATTGAGTGCCTGCGTCTCGTGTAATCGCCCCCCAACCGGAGGTGACGGCAGCAGGAGCAATGAGGCGATATATGCGAGCAGCAGCATCGGAGCGGCGGTATGATTCATCGCCTTGCTGAAGGGATCGAAGATGTAACCCAGCAGGCCCAGGGTGGCCCCGATCAGAACCAGAGGGTGAAGCCGGATGAGACGGATGCGGAAGAATTGAAGCATCGTCATCCGTGTCCAGCGATCGTCGTATGCATACGCGACCACAAAACCGGACAGCCCGAAGAAAAAGTCGACCGCCAAATAGGCGTGGTGCATTAAGTGAAGGGGAGGCCTGAAGCCAAATGGGTAGTTGAAGAGGTGAAAGAGCACGATCAGAAAGGCCGCGGTTCCTCTCAAGCCATCCAGCACTTCAAAGTGTTGTTTTCCACTACCCGTACGGTCGACAGTGACGGCATCACTCATCGCACAGTTCTCCACAACCCAGGCTCCGCGCCTTTCTCTATGCGCGTTTTGCAGCGACGGATGTTTCAGCGAACCACAAGACTTGCGGTCAGAGGCGTGTTCTCCGAAGAACTCCCGGCCAGCACTTGATATTCGCCCGGGGGCAGGTTCCAAGCATTCTTGTCTTCATCAAAGGTCTTCAACACCCGGTCATCGATCGCAACCGTAACGGTCTGGGATTCGCCAGGAGCAAGGGTGATTCGCTTCCACCCGACAAGCCGCTTGAAGGATTCGTCTGAACCTTTCGGAAGCCGCCCGTAGACCTGAGCAATCTCGGTGCCGGTTCGCGTGCCGGTGTTCTTGACAGAGAAGCGCGCAGTCTTAGCGGTTGAATCGACAGATAGGCCGGAGTATGCGTAGGTGGTGTAAGACAAACCGAAGCCGAAGGAAAACAGGGGCTTCTTATTCTGTGCTTCATACCACTTATAGCCAACCTCAGGCCCCTCATCGTAGTGGACTGCGTAACCAGCGTGAGCCGAAGCATTCGCTGTAGGAACACCGTTGTCGGCAACATCTCCGGCGGGTGCCTGGTTCTCGGATGGAATCTTCGGCGCATCAGGATGCGGAAGATCTGCTTCGCTTTTCGGGAAAGACAGCGGGAGCTTGCCCGCCGGATTGACGTCCCCAACGAGCACGTTTGCCAGCGCCTTGTGTCCGGAACTTCCGGCGTACCAAGCCTCGACTACGCCCGCTACTTTGTCGATCCAGGGCATCGTAACGGCGGTGCCAGTTTCCAGCACGACGATGGTGCGAGGATTCGCTGCCGCCACCTGCTCGATCAATGCATCCTGGTTACTCGGAAGCGAAAGGCTCGGCACGTCCATGTCTTCTGCCAGCCACTGATATGCAAAGACAATCGCAAGATCAGCAGACTTAGCGAGGTTCGCAGCCGAGCTCGGATCGGTTCCCGGATCGAAATCAATCTTTGCGTTCGGAAGCTTCGTCTGGAGCGCCTTTAAGGGAGAAGTTGGGAACCAAACGGGCTTCTGCCAGATCGTCGCGCCTTTGCCAGGAGGCATGATGGCATTGCCGCCGGGAGGATCGACTTGCGCCGATCCTCCGCCGGAGATCATCCCGATGTCGGCATGCCCGCCAATAACCGCAATGGTGTGGACCTTGGATGGATTGATCGGAAGCACCGTCGGGCTGTTCTTCAGGAGAACGATGCTCTTTTCCTCTACCCGCTGGGAGACTTCAAATCCTTTCTCGACATCCAGCACGCCCGTCTGCGGCGGATCGTCCAGTATTCCCGATAGAAACTCGGCATACAGAACTCGGCGTGCATGGTCGTCAATTTCCGACAGCGGAACCTTGCCGGCTTCAACTGCTTCTTTCAGCTTTGGACCAAAGAAGTTGGCCATAGGCTGTTCCTGATCAAGACCTGCTGCGGATGCCTTTTCCGTACTGTGTGTTCCACCCCAGTCGGAAATGACAAATCCCTTGAAGCCCCAGTCATGCTTGAGCACATCACGCAGCGTGTAGGAGTTCTCGCAAGCGAAGTCGCCATTGATCCGGTTGTAGGAACACATCACTGCACCGGGATTCGCGATGGAAATGGCGATATGAAATGCGAGCAAATCAGATTCCTGCATCGCCCGCTTCGAGATGACGGAGTTCACAAAGTTACGTCCCGTCTCCTGATCATTCATCACATAGTGCTTGATGTCGCCGACCACATGTTGCGCCTGCTCACACTTCATAAGGTTGCCGACCACGGTGCCCGAGAGGAGCGGATCTTCACCCGCATACTCGAAGTTGCGTCCATTCCGTGGCTCGCGGGCTAAATCTACACCGCCTCCCAACGTCATGTTGAACCCTTGCGCTCGGAGTTCCTGGCCAATCACAGTGCCGAACTCGCAAGCGGAGCCTTGATCCCAACTGGCCGCAGCGCCTAAGCTCGAAGGCATAGCTGTCGAGTACCTACCGTTCGCCCCGCTGTCTCTCACTCCATAGCCCGCATCGGAAATGACTAGGGGAGGAATTCCCAAGCGCTTGACGCCCTCAACATATCCCGCACCGCCGTTGGTAAGGTGTGTCAGGGGCATCTGCCACTGGGCCGCGTGAGCCATCCCGTTCCCGTGCAATAAAGCCAGCTTCTCGTCAAGAGTGAGCTGCTTGAGAACCATATCGGCACGTTCTTCTGGGGAGAGTTTGGGATTCATCCACGGCCGGTCTGCGACCTGAGCGGCGGCTACGGAAGTTGCAATGATCGTTGCCAAGGCTACGATAACGGTGCAAAGGAGGTAAAAACCAAACTTGCGATTCTGCATTTGTCTCCCGACGGGACTCATTTAGACCCTTCTATCCCGTTTTCAAGTATGAATTTGGCATTGCCTGCGTGAAGCTCCTGCACCTGCGAAACTCCGTCCTCGACGAATCTGACCACCCCGGAGTCTATCAGCACCCCGTTCCTGCCGCGTCATAGGCTTTATGCTGCCCGCTCGTTCAGTGAGAATTTTCTTGCCGTCACATGTTTGCAAAAGATCGGCACGCACGCCAGAAGGGCTGCCAGAAACCAAAACGCGTTGTGCAAGCCGATTCCCTTGGACAAGAAGCCAATGACGGCTGGTCCCGTCAGCATGCCCGCGTAACCCGCCGTAGTGAGGGCGGCAACGGCCAATCCCTTTGGCATTTTGTGTTGCGTACCGGCGAGTCGGAACAGGATAGGCACGATGTTGGCGGCTCCAAGGCCCACAAAGACAAAACTGACAAGCCCGATCCATGCGACCGGTGCGAGAAGGAGGCCGCACAACCCTAGAAGCGCTATCACCCCGCCCAGTGTCAGCACAAAGCGGTTCCCGAATCGCGCTACGATGCCATCGCCGACGAAACGGCTGAACGTCATCGCGATGGAGAACAGCATGTATCCCAGCCCTCCGTGCGCAGCAGAGACGAGGTGTTCGCCGACAAGCAAGAGCGCACTCCAGTCGAGCAGAGCCCCCTCAACCAAGAATGAGATTGCCGCGAAGATAGCGATGACGAGCACGATTCCTCTCGGGATTGCAAACAGAGGCTGCTTCGTTCTCTCTCGATTCGAGAGCATGCGCGGAAAAGCCACAACCATCAGTGAAACAAGAATAATAGAGCTGAGAATTGTGCTTGAACTGAGTGCGATGCCTCGAGAGAGAAGAGCTGTCACGATTCCCGACCCCAGAAATCCACCAACACTGAAGAGTGCGTGAAATCCAGACATCAACGGCTTCTCAGAGACACGCTCGACATCGACGGCATGCAGGTTCATTGCAACATCCAACGATCCCAGAGAAGCCCCGAAGGCGAACAGCGCGACTCCAAGGGCGATCGGCGACGATACGATGCTCAAGAGCGGCAATATGAGTGCCAGTCCTACTCCACCTGAGAGTACGACGGGCTTACTACTGAAGCGCGCGCTTAGGTTCGCAGCAAGCGGCATCGCAACGATGGAGCCGGCGCCCAAGAGCAGAAGAACCAACCCCATGGTGTCGTCGCCGAGATGGCAGCGAGTCTTTGCGAATGGCACTAGGGGAGCCCAGCAAGCCACGCCGAATCCTGCGGCAACGAACGCCAGCCTGGTCGATAGCTTCGCGCGCGATAGATACAATGCCTCTGTCACGAAAATTCTCGCTCTCGGTTGTGTCGAACGAGACGCAACCTACGGTTGCCCAATGATGACTTTGGGGCCAGCACTGGAAAAGGTCGAGACAATCTCCTCCGATGTACCAGACTCAAGAACGACATGGTCAAGGACTGCCAGTTCGGCCACCTGAAACGGCGCCCGAGTCTCAACTTTGTCCATAGTGACAAGCGCTGCGGTGCGATCACATCTTGCAATGAGTGTGCGTTTGAATTCGGCATCTGCCATGTGGAACGCGCCAATTCCAAGAGATACGGAAACGGCGCAAGCTCCGAGGAAACACAGATCAAAGCTCAAGCGTTCGGCCTCGCGGATCGCAGACATCCCGATGGCCGCGCCGGTTTCACGATCGATCTCTCCTCCCAGGACAATGACTTTGAAATTCTTTCGATCGAGGAGGGCGCTTGCGATTGAGATCGAATTTGTGGCGATTGTAAGAGAGCGATCGGGTGGCATCGCTCTGGCCAAGGCCAAGTTGGTAGTGCCGCTGTCGAGGAAGACCGTCGAAGCTTCAGAGACTAAGGTCAGCGCGGCCAAGGCTAAAGCGCGTTTCTCTTTCGAGTCGTTCAAGAGTCGGTGTTCAAACGGGACCCCCTCCGGCGATATCGGAAGCCCGCCACCGTAAACCCGTTTGCACTTGCCCTCGGCGGCTAACGCCCGCAGATCTCGTCGGATGGCGTCCTCGGACACCAGGAACTCCTTCGCGAGGGCAGTGGCATTGACGGGGAGGCCACGCAGCAGTCGACTTTCAATCTCGTTTTTTCTTATTGCCCCTGATGAACCATGCATAAACAAGAATTTAGCATGCACGATCAAGAAACACAATAGATCTACGCTTAGGCAGCGATCCTATTTTTCTGACTGCCTTCTAACTGGGGCGAATTCCTTGCAGCATGTTTTTGCAACAATGCGATCGGACGCTCTATTTAGCGCGTGCCATGTAGGCCGCCTAGGAACAGGGGCTTGGGAGAGATTCTGCGAAGCTCCTTTTAGAGGCTTTTCAAGTTGACCGATCGTTCGGGTGAGATCGGTGCCGCGAAACGTCTGGAGGAGCAGGACCTCAGTGGTCAGGTGAAAAAGCGCCAACGGTGGTGAGGTCAAAACCAGCCAACGGATGCGGCCCGGAACTTCCTTTGTCACTCATGATCGGACCCGAGCGCAACACTTAAAGGAATCGGGGCGCTTCGGGGCTTGGGAGCTTCAGTGCTGTACCCTCCGGGCCTGCAAAATGTGTCGGGTTAGGCAGATTGGGAATGCGGCGCTCGTAGCTTCGGTGCAGCAGTTTTGCGTCGACGCACTTTCCTAAGATAGGAATCTCCTCCTGCTTTGCCGATATGGCTGAGTTCGACTTTCCGGTCCTCGAAATCCGCGATGATAATCAGGCTTCCGCCCATTGCGGAAACGATGGACCGAAGCTGATCGACATGGATGTTTCGGTTCCGTCTTTCGAGCTTTGAAATTGCAGCCTGAGAAACCTTCATCCGTTGGGCGAGTTTGGCCTGGGTAACCTTCAGCGTGTCTCGCAATTCGGCGAGTTCCATCGCAGCGATTTCCTTCATTGCCGCTTTTCGCGATCTAGCAATGGATTTGGGCGTCATCGTCTGTTTTGTGAGCTCGCTAAATTTAATTCGCGCCATCAGAGAAGTCCCTCCTTCTTCAGTTCAGCTAGGTAAGCATCGTAAATCTTGTCTGCGGTGGCGACCATTTTCGGAGTCCAGTTCTTACCAGACTTAATTCCGCCAATTAAAAGAATTCCGGTTTGACGTGGATCGAACGCAAAACAAATTCGGTACGGTGTACCTGCAAATTGAACGCGCAATTCCTTCATGTTGGGATGCTTCGAGTCTTTCGCCAGCGTATCGACTCGCGGCCTTCCGAGGGCCGGGCCCTTTTCTTCAAGAATGGTCACGCCGATAGTAATCGCCTCATGTTCGGCCTCCGAAAGGTCGGCCCACCATGCCTGAAATTCATCGGTCGCTTCTATGTCCCAGGCCACCAACACAGTATAACCTTAGAGTTATACACAATCAAGTTCGACTTTGGTTCGCCAAGAGACGGTATGCGCAGTCTTGTCCGCTTTCCCCAGGTCGTGTCTTGCGGTACTCTTGGCTGTCCGCCGGGGCTTAAGAAGCACTCTCTGGCGACAGATTTTTCACTTGACAATACTGAACGACCACGTTCAATATAGAATGCGGAATTATTCAGTCACGGAAGCTGCAAAGGAGCTGGGAATCCAGCGCGCTACCCTTTACGAATGGATTCGCCGCAAGAAGGTGCCCATTCCAACGGCTCAAGTGATTTCAGGAGTTCGTTTTCGTTTTTGGACCGAAGCAGAGTTCAAGACCCTGAAGAGTTACAAGGCCGAGCATTATCGTAAGAAGCCAAATCGCAGGAACAAGTAAACGGGACGCGCCCGTGCTATGAACACGAACGCGGCCCTGACCACAGTCGCACGGATGAGGTGCAACCATGGCTGCAAACGAAGTTATCTTTTTCCCATTTTCGGCGCAACTCTCACCGCGCAAAGCGTTTCCGGACTTCCGCCTGCCTGAGGCGGTTGCTGAGCCCCCTCCTCGCTGAAAGCTGTTGAGCGCACGTTTCATTTCGAATTTTAAATCCCAGCACAACGGACACTGCGACACAATTGGTGCTCGTGAGCGAACAAAACACTTCGATCCCGCGAGTCGTGTTCCTCGCTTGGATGGGGAATTAACCCAATGGATGTACGCGTCTATGAAGGGTTGTTTCAATTCAATCAAGGGATGGATCAAGCTGTTGGGTCTCTCGATCTCATCGAGAAGCTGGAGCTATCGTCTCCCAAGGGCATCAGCGGAGTCCGCACCAATCTCAGCGAACTCCGCTGCTACGCCAATGACCATTTTGCTTCCGAGATCGCACAGAAGGAGCAGGAGGAAGAGAACAACTTCTACCGCGCTCGCCGGAACCGCGAGAAGGCTGAGAACGGTCCCAATGAAGTCTACTTCGAAATGAAATCTCGCGAAGCGGTTCGGCATGAACAGGGTTTGCCGCCGCGGGTCGTGATTCTACCCAGGATCCAGGCCGATGACGAGCGCATCCTGGCCAGCAGAAGGCCGCGTCCTGCTCGCTACCGACACAACCAGAACAGGCTCGGACCATAGCTGATAGCGAACAGGAAAGCCAAAGAGGAGGTAGGCCAAAGTGAAACGAACTGCCTACGAATTGCTCGCCCAACTCGACCGCAACCTTCGCGACTCCATCAACCTCTTCAAACAGATTGCCGAATGTCCGGGGCAGAGGCCCGACGTACTCACGCCTCTGTCGAACGAGATTCAATACGTGAGAGCACAGGCCGGCTTCGAAGTGACCGCCGAAGCCAGCGAGTTCGAACAAGACCAGTCGACGCATTGGTCTCGCGTCCGCCACAAGTACGAAATGTGGCTCAAAGACCCGGACGACGTGTTCTTGGATGCCGAGGAGCGCGACCAGCAGCGCAAGAAGCTGGGCCTTCCGCCGCGGATCGTCGTCCTGCCTTGGTCTTCTGAGGAGGAAGAGAAGCTCATGGCCGCGAAGAGAGTGGAGGTCGCGAAGAAATGCAAAGCAACGCGCCAGCGAGCATCCTCGCCGAAAGCAATTCAGGAAGGGAAGAAAAAATGAAAATCCATCTGTTCCAGGAACTTCTTGCGTTGAACGAAGAGTTCGGTCACGTGATGCATGGCCTGGAGCGCATGGAACAGGAGCCCGCTCACAAAAGGGAGATGATTCGGGGGGCGGAGGCCCTCGTGGGAAGTGCGCATGCGGACGCGAATCGACAGTTCTTCGAACAGTTCGACGCCATCGTCAAGAACGACGCGCTTGAGGGGCCCAAATTGTTGCGCGACCACCGAAAGAGAGTTACCCACCCCGCCGATGTTTATCTGTAGATCAAACAGCGCGAGGCAGCATGCCAAGCGAAGGGACTTCCGCAACGGTAGCGATCTTTCCCGATTGGCATTTCGGTGATGAGAAACGCTACAAAGAAGAGCAGGCTGAAAGGAAAAAGCGCTCCGCGAAGAGACGTCGAACGAGGACAAACAAGCGTTCGCCGAAGCTCGCGAAACCGCCGCAACTGCAAATCGCTAATTCAAAGCGCGACGCTAGGCCAACGTAAGAGGAGGCAAATCACCGATGACGAAGCGCAAATCACGTGTGAAGCTGCCCCCTCGCGACATCATGCGGGGCAAACAATACCCCGGTGTCCGTGGCAAGGTCGTGGATTGGGTCGACCATGCATTCGAGGACGGCGTTCTTTATCTCCATGTCCGGTTCACAGACAAAACCGAGTTGTGCTGGCGAATCGGCACATCCCTGGTAATTAAAGAAGCCGACCTGAGCGACTGGAAAACGGGGAATTTCAATCAGCTTGCGATATTTGCTGAGCGCGAATTCGACCCTGACCGCGAGCAGTGAAGGCAGTCGACTCTAGGCACGGACGCCCAGACTTCCGGGCTATCAAATAGGCGGGAGCGACAGCACTCGAACCCGCGGGCTCCTGCGTGACCGTAAAGTACTTTCAACGACATGGAGGGCCACGGACGGCACTGGAAGGCATTGGAAGGACCTCGTACAAACGTTGTCGTGTATTGCGATGTGTACGGCGATCCGAAACGAATCGCTCGCCGGCTCGGCGTTATTGGGCGCACATTTCCTTAGTCTCTTACGATTGACGCAATGCGTAACTCATGCCATCACGAGGTAGTGATCGTGAGCCCTGGCGGCGCCGGAACAGAATTCATCCGTCTTGAGCCTCGCCCCCGCCGTGTTTCGCGCCAAACTGATCGTGTAAGACAATAGCCCGACTATGAGCATTGCTTGCTTGGCGCCCCCGCGCGCCCTCTGGCGATGGCCCCGATCGCAGCCTCGAGGATTATTTCTTCTGCAAGATGGCGGCGCAGCGCGGCCGGAGCGTCGAAGAAATCGAACACAAAATGCTGGAGGTCAGCGAGAAGGCGAGAGAGCGCGCGAGGTGCGGCGAGGAGGGGTACGCGCATATCACGGCCGTCAATGCAGCCGCAGAGGCAGAGGCAGAGGAGGAAGGGAGGCGGGGCAGGGAATAGTTTTCAAAATACCGGGTGTGTGCCGCGCTCAGTCTTCCGCTTGGCTCAGCATTGTTAAGACTGACTTAACGTTCATAATTCTGTACATTGAGCAGGATAGTGACCATACAAATGGACGTTAATTATGAGGACAAAGAAACCTCCAGGGATGCTCCCCATACCCGTCGCGCGCGCTGCGCAAGCTCGGCAACGATGTACGTGATGCGCGCCGGCGCCGGCGTATTCCCGCAGAGCTTGCCGCCGCGCGTGCGTCCATCAGCCGGACGCTCAGAGGCTTTGAACTTGTTCGAAGACCTACCTGCCGGGGGACGCTACCGGTTTGTGGCCTGAGACCGAGCGTCCAAACCAATCTGCGCGGGCAGCCAGGCAATAATCCTGTCGATCACTTCCCCCATCTTCGACGGTCCCCCCAAAACGCCACAATGTCCAATGTCCGGAATCAGATACACCTCGGTGTTGTGGCGGCCTTTAAAAACGAGCGAATCGGCCTGCGGGACGAAATAGTCGTTCGCACCGTTGATGACGAGCATTGGAGAATTCTCCGCTCGATCCAGCAGCGAACGCCGCGAGAACTGTTGTACTGCCGCCATGAAGTCCGCGGAGGTCGGCTCACTCTCGCACTCGTGGCCGCGATGGGGACCCTCTCTCACTCTAAAATGCTGAGCGAGAATCTTTCAGGCGTGCCAGCGCAACCGACGTCGGCAAGCGTCGGTGCGACTCCCCGTAATTCGTCCGGCGCGGTTGCGGCCGGTCCTCCACAAGTCGAACGGAACCCTGAGCGCAACGTCTATTTCGGCGAAACGCACCAGCACACCAGCTGGTCATTCGACGCCTATATTTTCGGCAACCACATCACCGGCCCGGCCGACTCTTATAAATATTGGAAGGGCGAAACGATAAAACATCCTCTCGGTCATGACATCAAGATTGATACGCCCCTGGATTGGGGCGGCGTGACGGACCATTCTGAATATTCCGGCGTTGTGCGACTTTCCAACGATCCTTCGTCGCCGCTCAGCAAGATGCCGATTGCACAGAAATTAATCGTTCGCCAACCATCGGACATCCAAAAATCTATTTCTGGCTGGGCCAAAGCATGATCGACAACAAACCGATCCCCGAGCTGATGAAGCCGGAGGTCGCGGGCACGGTCTGGAAGGAAAATAATAAGGCTGCGGACGAGGCCAACGAACCTGGCAAATTTACCGCATGCTGCGCGTACGAGTGGACCTCCACACCCGATTTCCGGAATATGCACCGTAATGTATTTTTCAAAGACTGCGCCAAGGTCCCAGAAATGCCGTTCAGCTCGCTCGATTCGCAGCATCCGGAAGATTTATGGAAATGGATGGACGCCCAGCGCAAGGCCGGGAACGAGCTTCTCGCAATATCGCACAACGCTAATTTGAGCGACGGCCACATGTACCCGATCGACGTCGACAGCTATGGCCGTCCGATTGACGCGGCGTGGGCGGAATCGAGGGATCGCAACGAGCGGCTCATCGAGATGAAACAAATCAAGGGATCCTCGGAAACGCACCCGGCGTTGTCGCCCAATGACGAGTTCTCGAATTTCGAGATTCTTACCTATCTATTAGGCGAGCCGGAGGGCCGATTCGATCACATCGTGGGAAGTTATGCGCGGCAGGGTCTGAAAGACGAGCTGACGATGCAAGACACCAAAGGATATAACCCATATAAGTTCGGCTTTGTGGGGGGTCTGACTCTCATAATACCGGCACACCTTATCGGCAGGACAACTTCTACGGCGGCCATGGAGAGGGAGATGGGACGATCGAAGTGCGCATGGCCGGCCACATTTTTGCGGATTGGGTGAAGACCGGGTACAAAGAAGGCGTACCTATGGGCGGCGACCTGAAAAAAATTGAGAGTAAGGCGCCCACCTTTATCGTATGGGCGGTGAAGGATCCGACCTCGGGTAACTTGGATCGCATCCAGATCGTGAAGGGCTGGACGAAGAGCGGCCAGAGCTTCGAGAAGATCTTCGATGTTGTGTGGGCCGGCGACCGCAAACCGGATGTGGCCAGCGGCAAGGTCCCGGCAATCGGAAGCACGGTGGACCTGGCGAACGCCACCTATACCAATACCATCGGCTCCACGGAGCTGAAAACGGTGTGGACGGATCCGGAATTCGATCCCAGCCTCCATGCGTTCTATTATGCCCGCGCGCTGGAAATTCCCACGCCGCGCTGGACCACAATCCAAGCACATCAATTGGGTGTGCCGATCCCCGACGTGGTTGCCGCGACCGTTCAGGAGCGGGCATGGAGTTCGCCGATCTGGTACACCCCTTCGGAGGAAGACCGAAAGAAAGCCGCACCTGGCCTCAGTGTAACCGATCTGAAAGCGAAGGGCGGCGTTGCCTTAACGGATGCGCAGCTTACAGACTTGGTGGTAAATAAGTTTGTTTGGGTACAGAACAACGTCACCGGCGGCCGCATGAAGATCATCTACAACAAGGAGGGACAGACCCTCGTGATTAACGTTGGGCGAAATGCGCTGCTGCCGAGTGCGGTTGGAAACGTGGCGCAGATAGCCTATTCGGGTATGTCGTCTCCGTACTCTATACAGAATGGGGAAATTACAACCTGGCTGCAACAGACGCCATTTGAAGTTACCGTCTACAAACTCGGCGACAAATATTATGGAGCGCGCAGCAATGAGTTCGGTTACGCCAACTACCAGATCATTCCACCGGTTCTCAATTTGCTTGAACCCGTAAAAGCCAAGCCATGAACCGGGCGGGAACGATGATCCGGAAATAAACAAAAGAAAACGCACCAGGCCTCAAACTCGAAATGAGCTCCATAACATCAGTGATCGAAGAAACGCAGCACGCTGCCGAAAGGCTCGGGCTGCGCCGTCATCTGGGGATTCTTCGCAAGATGATTGGTGAACCGCTCGTACATTTCCTGCTGATCGGGCTCGCGCTATTCGCGTTGTATGCGTGGATGGAACGCGGGAATACGAGCAACGGAGGCTACCAGATCACATTGACTTTGGACGACTTGAGGCAGTTGGACATTTCCTTCGTCTCGCAGTAGCACCGCCAGCCGACGCAAGAGGAATTCAGTGGTTTAGTCGAGGGCTTCATACGCCAGGAAGTTCTGTATCGCGAAGGCCTCGCCATGGGACTCGACAAGGACGACACGATCGTGAAGCGCCGCATGGCTCAGAAGATGGAGTTCCTATCCGAAGACGTGGCTGCGGCCCACGAACCAACCACCGAAGAGTTGCGAAACTGGTATGCCAACAATTCGCAGAAGTTTGCGCTGGCCGACCGCGCCACGTTTCGCCATCTTTTTTTTGGATTTGATCGCCGCGGACAAAATGCTCAGAGCGACGCGTTGTCTGCGCAGAGTAAACTCGCAGCTCAATCCGAAGACAGTCCTGTTGGCAAGCAGCTGGCCGATCCGTTCATGTTTCAAGATTATTACGGAGACCGCGCCCCGGATCAGCTGGCAAAGGAATTTGGTCCCGCGTTTGCCGTCGGTTTATACAAATTGAAACCAGGATCGTGGCAAGGCCCGATTGAATCGGGCTATGGCTGGCATTTGGTCTGGATCGAATCGATCGAACCAGGCCGTGTACCAGCATTCGAGGAGGTGGAGCCGGACGTCAAGACGGCGTGGGTAGCTGACCAAAAAGCGATCGAGTGGCGGAAGGCATACGAGACCGGCTATAAGATCTTCGATCGTTATCAGGAATGCGGCGTGCAGGGGCTCACGGACAGAAGCCGACGCCCGTATCGCTACGCCAACCAACTTCCGTTCCAGGGCAGCGTTGTTATGTAATCGCTTAATATCAAACGGTGTCGGCGGACACCTCTTGATACTACAAGGTACCGGATGTCACTTCTTATCGTCCCCTTATTGTACCCAGATTGATTCATCCCGTTTTTCTCGCGCTAAAGCGCTCAAATTCTGTAGGTCGTGTACTGCTTGACATTCAATGCGACGCAGTATACTATTGGATTGTGATTCAGTCCTTCCGCTGCGCTGATACCGGGCGCCTATTTCATCGAGAGTCTGTCCGCCGATTCAAAGCTATCGAGCGTCAGGCTCTTAGGAAGCTCGACATATTAGATGCGTCGCAGGACATCCGGACGCTCTCAAGGCTGCCAGGAAACAGGCTAGAGCGCTTGATAGGGAGCCGGAAAGGGCAGTACAGCATCCGGGTCAATGACCAATGGCGCATCTGTTTTGAATGGCGCAATGGGCATGCCTACGAAGTTGAAATCGTCGATTATCACTAGGAGACAGCAGCATGACGAAGAAACTTAAGCCGGTGCATCCGGGAGAAATTCTCCGAGAAGAGTTTATGCTCCCTTTGCGACTAAGTATGAACAGAGTTGCTATGGACTTACGCGTCCCTGTGACGCGGATCGCCGATATCGTCAACGAGAAACGCGCAATTACTGCCGACACAGCCATTCGTTTCGCGCGCTACTTTAACAATAGTCCGACGTTCTGGATGAATCTCCAAACGCGCTATGACCTGGAAGTCGCCGAAGATGAGATTGCAGCTAAGGTTGAACGCGATGTCCGCCCTCTGGAAGCGGTACCAGCAAGGTAGTTCAACGATTTCTCTTTGGCAGACAAGTGCATGTATCGCCAGGGGATCGAACAAGCGATCTGCGCAGACCGCTGTCCTTATGCAGTTCGGCACGGAATATAGACACAAACAACAGCATGGCACTGGAGCCTATAGCTTTTTGGTCCCTTTTGTGCCCCCGCACGAATGGAACCTGTTTAGTAAGTGTTTGAATGAGCGGCCTGATTAACGCTTATACCGGGAACTGGCTTCAGTGGAATCGCGCGCGCCAGGAGCAGGCTGAAGCGGACGTCGCACGATCATGGCGACGGACCCAATCGTGCTCCTCGAAGGGAAGGGGACACGGTACACGACCAAGCTAAGTCTATGAAAAGAAAAATGGCGGGGACGACGGGACTCGAACCCGCGACCTCTGCCGTGACAGGGCAGCGTTCTAACCAACTGAACTACGTCCCCCGCGCCTAGCGAGTAATACGATCCGATGGTGGGCGGTCACGGATTTGAACCGCGGACCTTCCCGGTGTAAGCGGGACGCTCTAACCGCTGAGCTAACCGCCCTCTAAATTCCACCTCGTATTTTACCACAACTATTTGATTTACTTCTAATTGGCCGCTGTTGTGGCTGAGTCCAATTTGTCCGAGTGAGTCCAAGACGGCAATTCATGAAAACGGGCCGGCTGTGTCGATCGGCAATTCAAGCGTCCTCGGTTCGTAGCTCCGCGGAACCGTCAGCAACCAAACTCTGACGCATTCTTTCCGCAAAACTTTGAATGGCTTGCGCTCGTTCGCGATAAATGGCGGCAAGCAAATCCCATTCAGCTTTTTCTTCCTCTTTAAGTTTTGCTGCAAGTTGTTCAAAGTTCCGCGCGGCCTCGTCCAGCCGTTTTGACTCGCTTTCCACCAACGACAGAAATTCCTTGAGTCGTTCGCTCATACATTACCCCGTGGAGGTTCATCGAAGTACCGCATTGTCCGGAAACTACCACGGCTCAAATCATGCTTCTGTCCGCTACCGTACCGTTCGCAGTAAGCGCAACGCGATCAACTACAGACTCGTTTTGTACATGTGCCTGTTTCCAGATCGCTGTTGCGATTTCATCAAAGGACGGCGTCATAGCCGAATTGTACCGACGATTCCGGCACTCACGTAAAATCCAGCTCTATGCCAACACAAACGAGAACGAAGACAAAAGCGACTCTACAGGAAGCAGCTGAAAAATCTGTTGCCGGTGCTTGCGCGCTTGGTCGAGAACGGGAAGATCTCAATCCGCCTTGGACCAATCAGAGACCTGAAACACTGGCTCAACAATTACGAAGCGTTCGAGAAAAGCCCGGTTGTCGCCATTGATGCGCAGAGCATTCGATCGGAAGGGACTGAATTGCAGCTTGATTGCGGGCTCGACGATTACGTGGCCTAACCGAACCCGATTACGTCGGCGAAAAAGTGTCCGAAAACCACGGGTCCGGTAGCGCGACTAATCAACGCCGTAACTCGAGAAGTGGAATACCCAACGGACAACTTGACACTCTCATTGCCCCCGACTAGATTTGGTGCGAGAGCAGGCAGGCAAAGAGCCACCGCAATAGACCAACACGACGCGATAATAATCTGTGGCATCGCGAGGGTGAGGGAATTAGTGCGCGCAAATGGTTCCTAGGAGAGAAAGGAGGACTCCATGGCCAAGAAGGGATATTGGGTAGTGAGCTACCAATCGGTGTCAAACCCCGGCGCGGTTGCCGAATATGTGAAGTTTGTACAGCCCGTGTTGGACACCCTCGGAGGCCACGTGATCGTTGCGGGCAAGCCTGCGAAGATCCGTGAAGTGGGAGTGGATCAAACGGTTGTGGTCGTCGAGTTCGAGAACCTGCAAAAAGCGATTGCGGCGTATGAGAGCGACCAGTACAAGGCGGCCTTAAAGGTGTTCAGCAACGGCGCGCAAAGGGATTTTCGTGTTGTCGAAGGCGCGTGATCGGTTGAACGAGTATAACGTAATTAAAGGTCAGCCGATTGCGCTCGCTAGTCACACATGATGAATATACCTTTTAGTGAACACATCCTGGCACGGTCTGCTCAGTTGAAGTCGCGTGTGGCGCTCAGTACGGGTTAGCGCGGTGATCTCAATGGGTCGGCGCAACACTAAGCCAAAACCCGCCTGGCATTGAAAACAAAAGCTGAAGTAGCTTATTAGCGTTCAACGAGTCGGAATGCTGCTCTGGCTGCGACCCTCTGAACCCGCAGCCTAATCGGGAACTGACCCCACCGCCCAAAATGCCCCACTTTTTGTCTGAACTTGTCCGGGTTCTCAGACAAAAGCCGCCCGAAACCGGCCGAAAGGGAAGTGCAATATTCCTAGATTTGCTTGGGTTTCGTTGGGTTTTCTGTTGGTGTAAAAATCGCGGTGTAGGCGGAACGCTCTAACCGCTGAGCTAAGCGCCCATCGAGGCCGCACCATCCTGACAGACTCCGAACGCCCCCCCACTGTCCCCACTGCGCAAGATTTTTTCACGCCGTTATCAGCACAAAATGCGCAAGAAAATCGCCGCGAATCCGCGCGCGCAAATTTCACGAAATATTGCACATTGTTAGCCGTCAGCCCCCCGCTTAACCCCCGCTAAGTCATTCACATTAATACACCTGTCATTTAGGACAGGAGCAAAAATTAGCCTGTCCTTTGGTACAGGTTTCTTCGCGCCCTATCGGCTGTTAGCTGATTCACTACGAGCTGCGCACCGATGACTTTTTTCGGCACCCGCCCGTGCTACGCTGGCTAATCGGGTGGGTTCTAGTACCACTCTCGGACACTCATGTCTTCTCGACTCGGCGAAATTCTCGTCAAAGACAGTCTGATCACTGCCGATCAGCTGCGGCAGGCGCTTGACCACCAGAAAAAGACCGGTGGCCGACTCGGTACCTGCTTGGTCAAGCTCGGTCTGGTGAGTGATGACGACATTACCGCCGTGCTCTCCCGTCAGTACGGCGTGCCTTCCATCAATCTTAAATTCTACGAAGTCGATCCCGCGGTCATTAAACTCGTGCCGCAGGAAACCGCCATCCGCTATCAGATCGTCCCGCTTTCGCGCGTCGGCTCCACGCTCACCATTGCGATGACCGACCCGACGAACGTCTTTGCGATGGACGACATTAAGTTCATGACCGGCTTCAACGTCGAGCCTGTGGTCGCTTCGGAAACCGCCATCAGCGAAGCCATCCACAAATTCTACGGCGATGTCGAGAGCGTCGAGCAACTCGACAAAGTAATGAAGGACCTCGCCGGCGATGAAGCCTCCCTCGAGCTTTCCGCTGAAGAAGCCGAGATGGACCTCGCAACACTCGAGAAAGCCGCCGAGGAAGCCCCGATCATCAAGCTGGTCAACCTGATTCTCACCGACGCCGTCAAGCGCGGCGCCAGCGACATTCACGTCGAGCCCTACGAAAAAGAATACCGTGTGCGCTTCCGTGTGGACGGCATTCTGCAAAACGTCATGGCGCCGCCCATGAAATTAAAAGACGCCATCACCAGCCGTGTCAAGATCATGGCCAAGTTGGACATCAGCGAAAAGCGCTTGCCGCAAGACGGCCGCATCATGATCAAGTACCTGAAGGACGGCAAGAAAAAAGAACTCGACTTCCGTGTCTCCACCGTCCCCACGCTCTTCGGCGAAAAAATCGTTATGCGCTTGCTCGATAAAGAAAACCTGCGCTTGGATATGACCAAGCTAGGTTTCGAGCAGGAATCCCTGACCAAATTCGAGCGCCAGATTCTGAAGCCCTACGGTATGGTGCTCGTCACCGGCCCCACCGGTTCCGGCAAAACGAACACGCTCTATTCTTCCGTCGCGCGCCTGAACACTTCGGAAACCAACATTATGACCGCCGAGGACCCGGTCGAATTCCAGCTCCCGGGCATCAACCAGGTGCAAATGAAGGAACAGATCGGGCTGAACTTCGCCTCCGCCCTGCGCGCCTTCTTACGGCAAGACCCTAACATCATCCTGGTGGGCGAAATCCGCGACTTTGAAACCGCCGAAATCGCCGTCAAAGCGGCCCTCACCGGCCACTTGGTGCTTTCCACCCTACACACGAATGATGCTCCGAGCACCATCAGCCGATTGATGAATATGGGCATCGAGCCGTTCCTGGTCGCGACTTCGGTCAACCTGATCTGCGCGCAACGCCTCGTGCGCCGCATCTGCTCCGGCTGCAAGGAGCCGCTGCAGATTCTACCGCAGGCGCTGATTGACGCCGGCTACACCAAGGAAGAGGCCGAAAAGACCGTTATCCAGCACGGCCGCGGTTGCGGCACCTGCAACAACACCGGCTACAAAGGGCGTGTCGGTCTCTACGAAGTCATGGAAATCAACGACGATTTGCGCGAACTGATCCTGGTCGGCGCATCCGCCCTGGAAATCAAGAAGAAGGCCTTGGAAACGGGAATGATCACGCTGCGCCGCAGCGGCCTCATCAAATGCGCGCTCGGCCAAACCACTCTCGAAGAAGTCGTGCGCGAAACGGTTCTCTAAGCGGAGGAAATATGGCTGGCATCACATTAAGCGAACTCTTGAAGAAGATGATCGAAATGTCCGGCAGCGACTTGCATCTCTCGACGAATAGCGCGCCGCGCATTCGCGTGCACGGCAAACTGCGTCCGCTCGATATGCCTCCACTCACCGCGGCAGACACCAAAGCTCTTGCCTACAGCGTGCTCACCGACGTGCAAAAGCACCGCCTCGAGGAAAACCTCGAACTCGACTTCTCCTTCGGCTTGAAGAGTCTGGCGCGTTTCCGCGGCAACATCTTCCATCAGCGCGGAGCAGTCGCCGCCGTCTTCCGTACCATTCCATGGGAAATCAAAACCTTCGACAACCTCGGCCTCCCCGCCGTCGTTCGCGGCTTGTGCGATAAGCCGCGCGGCTTGGTGCTCGTCACCGGCCCCACCGGTTCCGGTAAATCCACCACGCTCGCCGCCATGCTCGACAAAATCAATAACGAGCATGAAGAGCACATGATCACCATCGAAGACCCCATCGAATTCCTGCACAACCATAAAAAGTGCCTGGTCAATCAGCGCGAAGTGCACTCCGATACGCACTCGTTCTCGAACTCACTCCGCGCCGCTCTGCGCGAAGATCCAGACGTGGTGCTGATCGGCGAAATGCGCGACCTAGAAACCATCGAATCCGCTCTGCGCATCGCCGAAACCGGCCACTTGACCTTTGCCACCCTGCACACCAATTCCGCCGTCTCCACCATCAACCGTATCGTGGACGTTTTTCCCGCGCACCAGCAGCCCCAAGTCCGCGCGCAGCTCTCCATGGTGCTGGAAGGAATTCTTTGCCAATCCTTGCTTCCGAAAATCGACGGCCGCGGCCGCGCCATGGTCATGGAAATCCTGATCCCCACCGCCGCCATTCGCAACCTGATCCGCGAAGACAAAATTCACCAGATTTACTCAGCCATGCAGACAGGTACGGGGCAGTCCGGCATGCAGACCTTCAACCAGAGCCTGGCCAATGCCTACTTCCAGAAATTGATCACCTTGGAAGTGGCCCTCGCCCGCTCTTCGAATCCAGACGAATTGCAGGATCTCATTAATCGTGGGGTCACCTCGCCGCAGCCGGGCGCCGGCCGAACGCCAGTCCGCCGCTAGCGAGCTCGTAACACAGACAGCTTAACAGGAGGTATCTAGTCATGCCGGTGTTTACATATCGCGGAACTAATAAGACGGGCGCCACAGTACAGGGCGAACGCACGGCGGGCACCAAGGCTGAAGTCAAGGCCACCCTGCAGCGGGAGCAGATCACCGTCAGCAAGCTCTCCGAAAAGGGCAAGGAATTCAATATCCCCTCCTTCGGCGGCGGCGTGGACTCTAAGGAGCTGGCCATCTTCACCCGCCAGTTCTCCGTCATGATTGACGCCGGTCTGCCCTTGGTGCAGTGCTTGGAGATTCTCGCTGGACAGCAGGAGAACATCACCTTCCAGAAGATTCTCAATGGCGTGCGCGGCTCGGTCGAAGGCGGCGCCACTCTTTCCGCTTCCATGAAGCAGTACGAGAAGGTCTTCGACCCTCTGTACTACAACATGGTCGAAGCCGGCGAGACGGGCGGTATTCTGGACACCATTCTCCAGCGCCTCTCCAGCTACATTGAAAAGAACGTCAAGCTCAAGCGCGCCGTGCAGTCCGCCATGATTTATCCGGCCGCCGTCATGGGCATTGCCGGCGGCGTCATCATCCTGCTGCTGTGGAAGGTCGTGCCGATTTTTACCCAGCTCTTCAACGGTCTGGGCGTGGACCTGCCGCTGCCGACGCGCATCGTCATCATGCTCAGCAATTTCGTCGGCAGCATCTACGGTTTCATCATCGCCTTGTTCGTTGCGGGTGGCGTGTTCGCCTTGAAGTCCTGGTATGGCACGCCGCAAGGCCGCATGGCGATTGACACGATCATTCTGAAAATTCCTCTGATCGGTCCGCTCATGAGAAAGATCGCCGTCGCCCGCTTCACCAGGACGCTCGGCACTTTGATCTCCAGCGGCGTGCCCATCCTGGAAGGTCTGGACATCACCGCGCGCACCTCCGGTAACGCGGTCATCGAGCGCGCCATCACCCAAACCCGCAAGGCCGTCGAAGCTGGACGCTCCCTGGTTGATCCGCTGAAGGACACCGGCGTATTTCCGGGCATGGTTACCCAGATGATCGGCGTCGGCGAGCAAACCGGCGCGATGGACGCCATGCTCCAGAAAATCGCCGACTTCTACGAAGACGAAGTCGACGCGGCCGTGAAAGACCTGCTGACCGCCATGGAGCCCATCATGATCGTCGTCCTGGGCGTGGTCGTCGGCGGCATCGTGATTTCCATGTACCTGCCTTTGTTCTCGTTGATCGGCAAACTGGCAGGCCACTAGAACCCGTGCGGCGCTCGCCGCATGCGCATCCAGGCGCCTCCTTCGCGGGGCGCCTACCTGTACTTGTAGCAGTACTTGTACGCGATGCGCAGGGCAGCTTTCGCAGCGCGGCAGGTTTCAAGGACGCAACACACAGCGGTGCGCGCTCGTAGCGCGGTGAAATATCTGAAATGAAGTCCACACCCAATGTGAGTGAATGGCTTTCGTGGCTGGGACGGGTCCGCTTCCTGGCCATCACCTTCCTTGTGGGCATCGTCATCGCCGCCCGGCACCTGACCCCCATGGCTCTGCCGGTTCGTTCCTTCGTGCAACTGATCGCCCTCTGGTACACCCTGGCGATTTTCTACGTAATCCTGCGCCGCTGGGTCCCCGAAGCGCGCTGGCACGCCCCGCTGCAAATCGCCTGCGACCTGCTCCTCGTCACCGGCGTGGTCTACTCCACCGGCATGCAGGACAGTTACTTCGTCTCGCTCTATCTTCTGGCTATCCTCATGGCGAGCGTCCTGTTTTCACGCCGCGGCGTTTTCGTCGTGGCCGGATTCGGCTTCGTCCTGCTGGGAGGCGCGCTGGAACTCATCTCCTACGGCGTCGTTCCGCGCACCGCCGCCTCCATGCCCACGCTGCGCGTGCTGGATTCCTGGCTGGCCAGCAACCTGTTCGCATTTTTCGCCGTTGCATATCTGGGCAGCCTGCTCGCCCAGACCCTGCGCAAAAAAGGCGTCGAACTGGAAGCCAAGAGCGAAGAACTGAAAGATCTGCAAACTTTCAATCAGGACATCATCGAATCCATGCGCGGCGGCCTCCTCACCACCGATATGGAAGGCCGCATCCTGGTAATGAATCGCGCCGGCGCGGAAATCACCGGCTCCGGCCTGGGTTTGCATCGCGGGGAAAAGATTGCCGACGTTTTTCCCGGCTTCTGGCCTGTCGAACGTGACGAGCAGGGCAACCCTCTGGCGGCGCGCAAGGAAATCGAATACAAGACCGCCGACGGCGCCTCGCGTTTTCTTGGTCTCTCGATCTCCCCGCTGCGTACCGCGCAAAATCAGAATATGGGCTTCGTCTACAATTTCCAGGACCTCACCGAACTCAAGCGCCTGGAAAGGGAAGTGGTCACCACCGAGCGCATGGCCGCGCTCGGCCGTCTCTCCGCCGCCATCGCGCACGAAATTCGTCAGCCATTAACTGCCATGACCGGCGCGCTCAAAGAACTCGCTCGCCTCGCGCCCCTCGATGAAGACGACAAGAAACTCGTCCACATCGTCAGCCGCGAATCCCAGCGCCTCAACCAGATCATCACCGACTTTCTGGATTATTCGCGCGTCAAAACCTATCACTTCGCCGATATCGACGTCATTCCGCTCTTCGAAGAAACCCTGCTGCTCCTCGAGCACGACGCCAGCGCCATCGGCAAGCTGCGCATCGTCCGCCAATTTAAAGTGCGCAGCCTGCGCGCCCGCGCCGATCGCGACGCCTTGAAACAAGTTTTCTGGAATCTCTGCAACAACGCCCTACGCGCCATGCCCGCCGGCGGCGTGCTCACCGTCAGCATTGACGCGGATGAAAATTGGGCGCGCATCCGGATTGGCGATACCGGCATCGGCATTCACCCGGCCCAAGCCACGCGCATCTTCGAACCCTTTCAGTCCGGATTCACCGGCGGCACCGGCCTCGGCCTGGCCATCGTGTATCAAATCCTCCAGGCGCACCGCGGACGCATCCGCGTCGAAGCCCAGGAAGGCCCCGGCGCCGAATTCATCGTCGAAATACCGCGCGCCGTTCGCGCCCGCGCCGCCGCGCCCAAGTTGCAGCCAGCGAGCGAACATGACGAGCGGATGCGCGTCGTAGGGAAGGGGTAGCGCGCCATGGCCCATCTACTCGTCGTTGACGATGAACCCTCCATCTGCGAACTACTGGAAATCAGCTTCCGCAAGGAAGGGCACAAAGTCGAAGTTGTCTCGAACGGCCAAGCCGCCAAGCGACGCCTGGCCGCGCAAATCTTCGACATCGTCATCTCCGATATTGCCATGCCGGATATGAACGGCGTCGAGCTTCTGCAATACTCGAAAGAAGTTTCGCCCAACACCATTTTCATCCTTATTACGGGCGTCCCTACCGTGGACACCGCCATTGATGCCGTAAACTTCGGCGCCGATCGCTACGTCGTCAAGGGCGACCGCCTGCTCGATGAACTTCGCCCGGCCGTCAAACGCATCGCCGAAAATCAAGCTCTGCGCAAGGAAGCCGGCGAACTCCGTCGCCAGCTTCGCCGCTTCACCGGCTTCGATCGCATCATTGGCGCCAGCCCCAAAATGCGCGATCTTTTTGACTTGATCGAAACCATTGCGCCGCAGTCCAGCCGCGTGCTCATCACCGGAGAAAGCGGCACCGGAAAAGAACTCGTCGCCCGCGCCATTCACGAAAATTCCGCGCGCGCGAAAGCCCCCTTCATCACCATTAATTGCGGTGCGTTCCCTGAAACGCTGCTCGAATCCGAACTCTTCGGCTACCTGCGCGGTTCCTTTACCGGCGCGAACGAAAATCGTCGCGGCCTGTTCCAGGCGGCCGACGGCGGCACGCTCTTCATGGACGAGATCGGGAACATGAGCTTGACGATGCAAGTGAAGCTCTATCGCGTCCTGCAGGAAGGGAAAGTCCGCCCGCTCGGCAGCACCGAAGAAAGCGATGTGGACGTCCGCGTCATCGCTGCCACCAACAAAGACTTCGCCAAGGAAATCTCCGAAGGCCGCTTCCGCGAAGACCTCTACTATCGCCTAAGCGTGATCCCCATCCATCTCCCCGCCCTGCGCGAACGCCGCGAAGATATCCCGCTCCTGGCGCGCTCCTTCTTGGATCGCTACTCCAAATCCATGGGCAAGAAAATCGAAGCCATCGATCCCGAAGCCATGCGCCGGCTGGAAGTTTACGACTGGCCCGGCAACGTACGCGAGCTGGAGAACACCATCGAGCGTGCCGTCGCCCTGGAAGCTTCGCCGCGCATCTCAGCAGACGCTCTGCCCGCGCGCATCCGCGATCACTATCAAGAAACCATCTCCAACCATTCCGGCAACGGGCACGGCAATGGCAACGGCAGCGCCAACGGTTCCATCCTGCCCGCCGAAGGCCTCGATCTGGAAGTCTACATTCAGAAGCTCGAGCGCTCCTTCCTGCTAGCCGCCATGGAGCGTTCCGGCGGAGTCCGTACACGCGCCGCTGATACCCTAAAGATGTCCTACCGCTCATTCCGGCACTATGCCAAAAAATACGGCATATGACGCTAACCCCCAGTGGCCCGGTTCAGTCAGTTCAGAGTGACAATATTCGTCGGCTTCCGGGCTTTTCGGTACGCGCCCATTGACGAAGCTGGAATAAACGGTCCCGAGGACCTTGTATCATGATGAATCTAAGGGTTATAATTCGATGTGCTGCGAAAGTGACCCCTTACTTTGATCATGGCAGCCCGCTTGCACTATGCAGGGTGTACCCCGCCAGGGTGTATGACACAAATTCCGGAGCTAAGGCTCCCAGGAGCTACAATGAAAAAGAACCAGAAGGGTTTCTCGTTAATTGAGTTGCTGATCGTCGTGGCGATTATTTTGATCATCGCGGCCATCGCAATTCCGAACTTGCTGCGCGCCCGCATCGCCGCCAACGAAGCTTCGGCCGTCGGTTCGGTCCGTTCCATCGTGACCGCTGAAGTTTCCTACTCCTCCACGTGGGGAGTCGGTTTCGCGAATGCGATCGCCAATCTTGGCGGTGCGCTTCCTTGCACGGCAGCGGTAGCCACGGCTTGCATTCTCGATCCGATCATCACCGTTACCGGCATCAAGAGCGGCTATAAGCTGAAAGCCACCGGCGCCGGCGGTGCGGGCACTGCAGCCAGCCCGAACACCTCGTTTGAGGCCTCAGCCGTTCCGGTTACAGTGGGAACGACCGGCCAACGCACGTTCTGCTCGGATGAATCCGGCGTCGTCCGGTTCGACCCAGCAGGTGGCGCGGATCCTGGAACAGACGTGCTGTGCGAAGCTTTGACGGCACTTCAGTAGTCTTCGCTTCGGTTCTGCCGGGAAGGAGGGCAACCTCCTTCCCGTTTTTTTAATCGGCAGTCGCTCTACAAAGAGATTCGCAGTTGCTTCAAAGGGCCACGCTTCACCGGCTCCGCGGTAGGGAAGGCTCAGGACCTTAGCCGAGAAGCACAATTGCTCGGCCCAGCTCGCCGCTGGATAGCTCGCTTCCAGAGGAAAATTGTTGCGAACATGTTCACCGAGAAAACAAATTCGACAAAGCAACTCGGGACCTCCGCTCAGCGCGGTTTCTCCCTGATCGAACTGCTGGTCGTCGTCGCGATAATACTCATCATCGCGGCCATCGCGATTCCGAGCCTGCTGAATTCGCGCATCGCTGCCAATGAAGCAGCCGCCGCCGTCACCGTGCGCACCATAACCACCGCCTCCATGACCTATAGTTCGACCTATGGCAACGGTTTTCCCCCGAACCTCGCCACACTGGGCGGCCCGCCGGCTGGGCCTGCGACTTGCAACCAAGCGGTTCTGCTCGACGAAATCATCACCACGGCGCCAAACACGAAAAGCGGATTTGCGTTCGGTTTCAATCCTGTTGGCCCGCTGGTCACTGCTCCCGCCGGCTGCGGCGCGGCGGGCACGGATGCCTATCTTGTCACCGCGACTCCCGTAACCGAGAATCTCACCGGTATCCGCAGCTTCTGCAGCGACGAGCCCGGAACGATTCACTTCGACACGACCGGCACCACCGCCGCTACCCAGTCCGCCTGCGAGGCATTGCCCGCGCTGCAATAGTCTCTGGCTCGTGCGGGCCCAGCTACGATGCTCGCTTGCAGTCTCCGTTCAGTTATCCGCAGGCCCATGGCTTCCTGACGCTGGCCTGTTCGCATTTTCGTCGCTAGCTCTGCCGGGGTGCTCTTCGCTCAACTCGCCTTTAAGTGTCATGTTTGTAGACATTTAAAGTCCATCTCCGGTAATTTATACCTTCACCGCGCTCTTCCCAATTCCGTCCTTTTCGCGCAGGCCTGCGCATCCCCTGATGCCTCATAGCGATGAGAGTGTGCCGCTTCGGAACGGCGCCGAACTGGTCGTTTGGCGCTCGCATTGCTCTCTACTACCACGACACACCTTTGCAGAAATCGCACACCGCCCCCAGATCTCCAGGAGAAACGCCATTGCGTGGCAAACAGAAAGGATTTTCGTTAATCGAGCTTCTAATTGTCGTGGCCATCATTCTGATTATCGCGGCGATCGCAATTCCGAACTTGCTGCGCGCGCGCATCGCTGCCAATGAAGCTTCCGCCGTCGGCTCGGTCCGCTCCATGGTCACCGCCGAAGTTTCCTATTCGTCCACGTGGGGAGTGGGCTTCGCGGTCGCCATCACCAACCTCGGTGGTGCCCTTCCTTGCACCGCTTCTGCAACCACGGCTTGCATTCTCGATCCGATCATCACCGTCACCGGCATCAAGAGCGGCTACAAACTGAAAGCCACCGGCGCAGGTGGCGCGGGAACTGCAGCTAGCCCGAACACCTCGTTCGAAGCTTCGGCCGTACCGGTCACGGTGGGTACGACAGGTCAGCGCACGTTCTGCTCCGATGAATCCGGTGTAGTCCGCTTCAATCCAGCGGGTGGCGCGGATCCTGGAACAGACGTGCTGTGCGAAGCTTTGACGGCACTGCAGTAGTCTTCGCTTCGGCTCTGCCGGGAAGGAGGGCAACCTCCTTCCCGTTCCTTTGGTGTGCCGGGCAGCCCCGCGCTGCAGTACGCGCTACGCACTGCTTACTTTGACGCTCTCGGTCTTCCTCGACTCCTCGATCCCCTAACGTAACCCTCTGAACCGCCGTATGCGGACCCGCTTGTTTGGTGGTGTGGCAGGGGAGAACGGGACCGCTCCCCCTATGCCGATCGCGCAAGCGCAACGGAGCAGCCTCCCCAGCGCTTCACTTCTGTTAGAATTTACGCGTGAACTCGCTCGCCCTCATTCTCTCGTCCCTATTCCTTTTCGCAACCCCCGCTCCCAGCGCCCAAGCCGTGCTCCACGCCCTCGAGGCCCGCTACCACCGCGCACAAACTCTCAAGGCCGCATTCTACGAACGCTACAACGACGAAGGCACCGCCAACTCCGGCTCGGCCGAATCCGGTACCGTCTATTTCTCCCAGCCCGGACGCATGCGCTGGGAATACGAATGGCCCGAGCAAAAACTCTTCATCGTCGACGGCACCAACGTCTGGTTCTACGTCCCTGCCGATCGCACCGTCAGCCGCGCCAAAGTTAAAGAAAGCTCGGACTGGCGTACTCCACTCGCGCTGCTGACAGGGAAGTCCGACCTCGCAAAACTTTGCCGCACCATCGAAATCGTCGATCCCGCCAAAGACGAAAACTCAGGAGACCACCCCACCAACGCCGACAACAACGTTCTGCGCTGCATTCCCAAACGCGAACCCGCCGACTCCGATCAGGACATCCGCGAAGTCCTCCTCGAATCCGACCCCGCAGCTCGCCTCGTCCGCCTAATCATCCGCCAACCTGGAAATCTGGAAACCGAATTCCGTTTCGCCAACTGGCAAGAAAACCTCGCCATCCCAGAAACCATGTTCCACTTCGCCCCACCCCCCGGCGTCGCCGTGGTAGACGAATCCGCCCTAGCCAATCAGATCCACTGAACATCACGCCCGTCGCAGGAAGACATCGTGCCTCTGCTCTTCGGTTTTCTCTGCCTTCTCTGCATCTCTGCGGCAGTAGGCTTTATCTTTCTCCGATTTCTCTCCGTAGTCTCGCTGTGACCGCTTTGTCAAATCTTTTGCTCGCCCCCGCGCCCTGTTACTCCTGTATTAAATCTAAACACCTTTTCTCCTCTCCCCGTTTCCCCCACGAAGGGTATGCTAAACTTTGCAAGAGACGTCCCACCCTCCGGGCCGTCTATACGCACGTGGGCCAATACGTATGTAAAGTCGGAGACACTTCCGGCCGGATCTTCCAACAATTGGAGACGGCCCAGTCCGAGGGCGAAGCCCGCCAGCGTCTCGCCGATCAGGGCTTCCATGTCTTCTCCGTCCGCATGCATTTCGATTTTCTCTCGCAGCTGAGCGGTACCCACCGCGCCAAAAAAATTGTCCTCAACGATTTCGTCATCTTCAATCAGCAATTCAACACTCTCATCAAGGCCGGCCTGCCCATCCTCAGGGCTCTCGATCTACTCGCCGAACGCGCGGCCGCCCCGCGCCTCCGTCCTGTTCTCCAAGACGTTCGCCAAAGAGTTCGCGAAGGCGCCCTGCTTTCTGAAGCTCTCGCCGCCCAAGGCTCCTTCCCGCCGGTCTATGTCACCGCCATCACGGCCGGCGAACGCAGCGGCAACCTCACCGGCGTTCTCGAACAATATATTTCCTACCTCCGGGTCAGTGCCGGCTTCAAAAAAGCCCTCACCACCGCGCTGATCTATCCCACCATCCTGGTGGTAGCCGTGATCGTCATCTTGACCTACCTCGTCACCTTCGCCATGCCGCAATTCTCGAAGCTGTATCAAGACCTCGGCATCCAGCTCCCAGCCATCACTCAGTTCATGCTCGATGTCTCCACCCCGCTGCGCGATTATTTCCTCGTCGTCCTCGCCGTCGTAGCCGGCCTCGCAGGCGCATTATTTATTTGGACGCGCTCCGACCAGGGCGCCCTCGCCATCGATCGCCTGAAACCCAAAATCCCCATCTTCGGCGACATCTGGCTGAAATCACAAATCGCCCAGTTCGTCCGCACTCTCTCTACTCTGCTCGCAGGCGGCACGCCGCTCGTAGCGGGCCTCGAGACCTCCTCGCAAGCCATCGGCAGCCGCCTCATCGCCACATCCGTCCAAGGCGCAGCAACCAGAGTGCGTGAAGGCAAGACGCTCCACGAAAGCCTCGCCGAGACCCGTCTCATCCCCGACCTCGCTCTGGAAATGATCGAGGTCGGCGAAGCTTCCGGCGCGCTCGCTGCCATGCTTACCAGCGTCGCCGAATTCTACGAAGAAGAAGTCAGCACGCGTCTGCAACGCACCTTGATTTGGGTTTCGCCTGCGATTTTGGTGGTCATGGCCATTGTGGTAGGCTTTATTTTGATCTCTCTTTATCTCCCGCTCTTTTCCCTCCAGGTCGGTACGGGGGGCTAGAATCCGATGGCAACCACCACCAACAATCCGGTTGTTCCCGGCGGCACGGACGACGCCGCCGAACGCGACCAGGCCCGCCGCCTCGCTGAGCGCTATCGCTGCCCCTTCGTGGATCTCCTCGAACAGCGCATTGATCCCGACCTGTTCCGCAGCATTCCAGCCGAACTGATGTTTCGCTACAAGTTCGTCCCGCTCGAAGCGCACGACACCACCCTGATGGTGGCCATGGCTGATCCCAGCCAGCTTCAGCTCACCGACGAACTTTCGCTCCTGCTTGGCAAGCGTCTGCAAATAAAAGTCGCCACCACGCGCCAGATTGACGACCTGCTCAAACGCACCGAGCAGTCTCAACGCGTCCTGGACCAGGCCACCGAAGGATTCACCCTTCAGGTCGTGAGCGACGAAGAAGACAGCGACGAAAACATTTCGATGGACAAGCTCACGCGCGATTCCGGCGTCAGCCCCGTCGTGCGCCTGGTTGACACCGTAATCTTCACTGCCCTCGAGCGCCGCGCCAGTGACATTCACATCGAAACGCGCAACACCGAAGTGGTCGTCAAATACCGCATTGACGGCGTTCTGCAATACGCCATGCAGCCGCTCGCCAAGGAATGGCACGCCACCATCCTTTCGCGCATTAAAGTCATGAGCGAACTCGATATCGCCGAGCGCCGCGTTCCGCAAGACGGCCGCTTCCGCGTGCGTTACAAAGGCCGCTTCGTCGACTTCCGCGTCTCCATCATGCCCTCGGTTCACGGTGAAGACGCCGTGCTCCGCGTCCTCGACAAAGAAACGCTCAGCGAAAAATTCCGGAACTTGACTCTGGATGTCGTCGGCTTCGACGGTCCTGACAAAACCCGCTTCCGCCGCTACATCCAGGAACCCTACGGCATGGTCCTCGTCACGGGACCCACCGGCTCGGGCAAGACCACCACGCTCTATGCCGCCATCAACGAAATCAAGAACGACGAAGACAAAATCATCACGATTGAAGACCCGGTCGAATATCAAGTGCGCGGCATCACCCAAATTCCCGTGAACGAAAAGAAAGGCCTGACCTTCGCCCGCGGCTTGCGCTCCATCCTGCGCCACGACCCGGACAAGATCATGGTCGGCGAAATCCGCGACCAGGAAACTGCGCAGATCGCCATCAACTCCGCGCTCACCGGCCACCTAGTTTTCACGACCGTGCACGCCAACAATTGCACCGACGTCATCGGTCGCTTCATCAACATGGGCGTCGAACCCTACAATTTCGTCTCCGCGCTGAATTGCATCCTCGCGCAGCGACTGGTCCGCGTCATCTGCGAAAATTGCAAAAAACAAGTCCAGTACGCTGCCGAAATTCTCAAGGAATCGGGCCTGGACCCCGCCGAATGGTCCAAAGTTCCATTCTATGAAGGGTCGGGCTGCTTGGAATGTTCCGGCAGCGGCTATCGCGGACGCTCCGCCATCACCGAGCTGCTCGATCTCTCCGATCACATTCGCGAGATGATTATCAATCGCCGCCCGACTTCCGAGATCAAGCGCGTCGCGAAGGAAGAGGGCATGTCCTTCCTGCGCGATTCCGGCTTGGCAAAAGTCCGCAGCGGCACCACCACGCTCCGCGAAATCAATAAGGTGACATTCCTTGACTAGCTCTGCCAGCTTGGCCAGCCAATTTTTCGACCTCGCTCCGGTGAAGCGCCTGGAGCGCTGGCTCAACGCCATGCCGCATCCATCGCTGGTTGTCGAAATCACCTCTACGCACGTTGCCGCGGCTCACTGGTCCGCCGCGGGCCGCCATTTGGAATCGCACGCCATCGAGCCGCTCCCGTCCGGCGCCGTCATGGCTTCGCCCGTGGATACCAATGTCGTTCAGCCCGACGCTGTCCGTTCCGTGCTCCGAAAAGTTTTCAATCGCGTTCCCGCGCACAGTGCGCCTCTGGCGCTTTTGATCCCGGATCCCGTCGTGCGCGTTTTCATCCTGCCCTTCGATACTCTGCCGCGCCGCGCCGATGAAGCCGTCCAGCTTCTTCGCTGGCGCCTGAAAAAAAGCGTCCCCTTCGATGTGGACGAAACCGTCGTCTCCTGGATGCGCCAGTCGAGCCGCCAGGGCGCGCTGGAAGTCGTCACTGCCGTGGGCCGTCAGCGCATCATCAAGGAATACGAAGATCTCCTGCAGCCGCTCGGGGCTACTGCCGGCGTCGTCCTTAGTTCCACGCTCGGCACTTTGCCGCTCCTAGGCGATGAAGGCTCGACGCTGCTCGTGCGTATCTCCGGCAAGACTCTCACTACCGTCATCGTCAGCGCCGGAAATCTCTGCGTCTATCGCTCCACCGAAATGTCCAGCGAAGCCGCCGCGCTCGATCCCCAGCACATGCTCGATGAAATCTTTCCGGCCGTCGCCTATTTTCAGGACACCTGGGGCGGAGCTCCCGACCGCGCCCTCATCGCCGGTTTCGGCCCGCGCGAAGAAGTTTTTCGCCGCGCCCTTACCGCCGAATTGCAATGCCCCATCGCCACTCTGGCGGAATCTGACAAGGTCCATGAACTTGATTCCATTGCCAAAGATTTGATCCATCAGGATCTGGATGCGCTGGTAGGCTGGATGCTCAACGGAGGTTCCTGAGCGGCGCTGTGCCGCGTGGAAACATGAAACTTCGGCTCAATCTCTCGACCACTCCGCTCGACAACAAGCGGCCGTTCCTGGCCGCCACGGGCGCTCTGGCCGCCGTCGGCCTGCTTACGTTTCTATTGCTCGGCCACGCCGCGTATTCGTCCTGGCGCTCCAGCCGCGACCTGCGCGCCGAGATTTCGCGCTGGCAAACCGAAATTCGCGCCAACCGCGAAAAACAAGCCGCCCTGGAATCCTATTTTCAGACGGCCGACGCCAAACAAGTCCTCGATCGCGCTGCCTTCCTGAATTCTTTGATCGGGCAGCGCAGCTTTCCTTGGACCAAAATCTTCATGGACCTGGAACAGATTCTTCCGCCCGGCGTGCGCGTCGTCAATATTTCTCCCAAGTTGCAAAACGGCCGCGCCCAGGTCGAACTTACCATCGGCGCCGAATCCGACGAATCCAAAATAAAATTCCTGCAGAATCTGGAACGCTCCAAGGTTTTCTCGGACATTCAAGTGAAGGACGACCGCCATTCCGATCAGCTTTCCGGCGGCGATAAAATCACGGTGCAGTTGACCGCCTGGTACTCCACAACCTGAGCATGAACATGTCCTGGACCGTTTGGAAAAAAGTGCTCGTCGTCGCTCTCGCTCTGCTATTCGCGGCGGACCTGGCCCTGGTTTACCAGGTCTGGCAATCCTCGCGCGAGGGCACCGAAACTCTCACCGCTCAGCGCGACCGCTTGAAGATCCAGGCCGGCTTGCTAAAAGGAGATGTCGCCCGCGGCGCCTCGATTCGCCAGGATCTTTCCGGAGAAGGGAAGGAATACGATAAGTTTTATCACAACGCCTTTCTTTCCGCCGACAACGGCTACTCCACCATTGAGGACGACCTCGGCTCCATCGCCGCTAAAGCCAATCTGCGCAGCTCCGGCATCAGCTTCAAACAGAAGGATCTGAAAGGCCGCGACATCACCGAAATTGATATCTCGGACACCGTCGAAGGCGATTATCCCGCCATCATTCAATTCATCAACGGCCTCGAGCACTCCAAAAATTTCTATCTCCTCAGCAATTTGCGCCTGCAGTCGGCCCTTACTCCCGGCGGTGGAATCCGCTTGCAACTCGATTTGCAGACTTATTTCAGGACCTGAGCATGTCCAGACAAAACCAAATCTACGTGCTGATTGGTCTGCTGCTCATCGCGGCGTACGTCTTTTATTCCGAGCGCAGCGCGGCCCCCGGCATGGGCGGAGTGCTCGCCTCCGATTCGTCGTTTCATCCGCTCAACGTGGACGAGCCGCACCTGCGCCTCGATCTCCTCGACAAAATCAAGAAGCTCGATTATTCCGGCTCGCACCGCAATATTTTCATCTTCGGCCCTCCGCCTCCTCCTCCGAAGACGGAGGCTCAGATCGCGGCCGAAAATTTCCGGGCGAAGGGCCCGCATCCTCCTCCTCCGCCGCCGCCCGTCTCCGTCCCGGCGCAGCTTTTCGGTTCCGCCTACATGTCCAATAGCGGCAAGCGCGTCGCATTCTTCCTGCAGGGAGATGACGTTCTGGTCGTCGAAGAGGGTTCGGTATTCATGAGCCGCTATCGCCTGGACAAAATCAATAACGACTCAGCCGACGTCGAGGAAACTTCCTCCGGCCGCCACGCTACGGTTCCCATGACCCAGCCCGCGAACAATGATGCCGGCGCAGGCGCAGGCCCACCGAACCAATGAACGCTGAGCGCATCTACGACCTAATCCTCAGCGTGTCACTCCGCCTCCGCGCGTCACTCCGTAATTCACGCCGCCCGGATGCAGCGCGTAGCGGCAGCCAGATCGCGCGCAGCCTCGAGCAGAGCACCCAGCGCCGCCGCAATTCGGAATCCGGCTACGCATTCCTGTTCGCGCTCGGCCTCATCCTGCTCATGATTGCCGGCAGTGTCGTCGTCATGCAAAAAGGCGCCACCATCCGCCGCCGCGAAATGGAACAGGAAACCATCTGGCGCGGCAACCAATACGCCCGCGCCATTCGCCTCTACTACCACAAGACCGGCCACTACCCGCAAACGCTCGACGACCTGCAGAAGGGCGCGCCCGATCTCCACTTTCTCCGCCAGCCCTACAAAAATCCCACCAATCCCGCCGACGGTTCCTGGCGCTTCATCTACGTCAACGCCGCCGGACAAATTATCGGCAGCACCCGCTACGCCAACTTGCAACAGATGGCTCTCATGGACGCCAATGGTGGCCAGCTGCCCACGCTGCAAGGTCAGCCCGGTCAACTTGGCCAATCCGTCGCCAGCCTTTCCGATTCCAGTTCCAGTTCGCAGGCCAACACTCCTGCGGCGATTGCAGCGCTCGGCAATCCCAACGGTCTACCGTCCCCCTCTACCTCGTCCAGCACTTCGGGGTCGGACACCTCCGGAAATCCTCCGCCCGACGCTCAGAATTCCCAGCCCCCGACGGGACAAACTCCTCCGAACCAGTCAGGCCCGCAAAATCCCCAAAATCCGCAAAATCCATCCAGCAGTCCGTTCGGCGCAGGTAATCTGGGAAACGGTCAGGGCACGACCGGTCTCGCTCCAGGAGGACTCGCCCCAGGCGGCCTCTCCGTAGACCCGGCGACGCTGGCTGCCATGGCTCTGCTGAAACCGACCGGACCCGTCGATGGCCCCGTTCTCGGCGGCTTCCTTACTGGAGTCGCCTGCACCCAAGACGCCCGCTCTCTGAAGTTCTACCACGGCGGCAAAAAATACATCGACTGGGAATTCATCTGGAACCCTCTGGAAGACGCCGCAGCCGCAATGCAACAACAATTGAGCGGCGCCAGCGGCGCGACTGGCAGCACCATGGGTCTGCCAATCGCCAACCCCTTCGGCGGCGGCCCAACAGCAAACCCCAGCGGCACAAACCCTGGCGGCACAAACCCCAGCGCAAACCCCGGCGGCAGCATGCCACCGCAGCAAAATCCCTCGCCCCAACAAAACAACCAGTCTCCCCAATAATCCCGCACTAACCTGGGGCCTCCGCCCCCTCGCCATTCGCCCTTTGCATTCGTCGTCGCCCTTGCCCTAGCAGCTGTCTTTCTGGAGAATTCTCTCCGCGGTTCCTCAATCCCCTCTGTGCAGAATCCTTTGAGTTTCTCTGCGCACTCCTGCGCCTCTGCGATAGGCCGCTGTCTTGGTGTTTTGACACGAAGTCGAACAGAGGAAAATTCGATGGAAGTTCAGAACTGAGGATTAATTCTTCGCGGTGAAAACGTTCTTTTCCTGCATGTGCCCGGTAATCAACCTCACATACTTCTGCGTCTCTGGAAACGGCGGCACTCCCCCATAACGCTCCACCATATCCGGCCCGGCATTATAAGCCGCCAAAGCCAATCGCAGATCCCCGCGATACCGGGAAAGCAGATCCTTCAAATAATGCGTCCCCGCATCGATGTTCTGAGACGGATCAAGAATATTCGCCACAGAATAAAGCGCCGCCGTCTTCGGCAGGAGCTGCATCAACCCCTGCGCCCGCCGCCGCGAAACCGCTCGCGGATTAAAATTAGACTCCGCCGCGATCACCCACGTGATCAAACTCTCATCCACCCCATGCTTCTCCGCCGCCGCATGAATCAAATTCCCAAACGGCCCCGCTGCAATCACGGGCGGCACCGGCACCGAGGCGAAATGCTCCTCCGGCTCGACAGCAAGCAAATCCGCAGCCGCCACGGAAACCGTCCCTCCATCCACAGCCAATCGCACCCGCGCTCCATCCCGCTCGTAGCCGCTAATATGCAACCGTGCCCCCGAGCGCAGCACCGCATAATCCGCCGAGGCCGCAGCAGGCGAAAGCCCCACAGCGCCAAGAGCGAACAAGAAACCCATCGCCGAAAATAAACTACGCTCTCTCACAATCCTCTCGTCGCCAACTGTTAACTTGTAACTCTCGACTCGGAACGCTCCGCTCCGCCCTCAATTCTCATTCAGCGCATAATTCCGAATCGCCGCCGCCACTCCATCCTCATCATTTGAAAGCGTAATCGGCCACCCGCAAGCCTTCAACTCCGCAATACAATTTCCCATCAGCACCGGACTTCCCGCAAACTCCAGCATCTGCCGGTCATTCCAATTATCCCCAATCGCCAGCACATGCTCGCGCGCAAACCCGCGCTGCCTGGTCCATTCGGCCAGCGCCTTGCCCTTCGTGACGTCCCGCCGCAGCACATCCAAAATCGAAAAATCTCGGTCCTCATACTCCGTCAAAGCCAAAGTAAAATCCCGCGCCCGCGAAAGCGCCTCCAGACTCTGCATCGCCTCCCGCATCGGCGCGCAATTTCCCGCGTACATTACCTGTATCGGATCCTCGGCGCCAATCAAGCAGTCACCCAACGGTGAAACCTCCGCAATGTACTCACGATTCCGGCGGAAATAACCGCCGCGAAACGGATCGTCCCAATCCACCCGCTCCATAATCACCTGCCGCACCCCCGGACGATCAAAAATCACCGCCGCGCTCCCGCGAAATTCCGGCGTAGCGGCCAAAACCTGCCGCGCCGTCTCCGCCGGCAGCATGTAACGCAGATGGGTAGTCCCGTTCCGCGATTTCGCCAGCGCCCCATTATTCACAATCAAATGCAAATCGCAGGGCAAGGCATTGGCAATCGGCAAAGCAAAATCAAATCGCCGCCCGGTCACCAGCACGATCTCAATCCCGCGCGCCGCCGCTTCCGCAATTGTTTCCGAATTTCTTTCCGATATCTCGGACTTGCTGTTCAGCAAAGTTCCGTCGATATCCATGGCAATCAGTTTGATGGGCACGCCCTGATTCTACCGCGTCCCGCCGCTCGCCGTCACACCCTCTATGCTATTCTTGCGCTGTATCGAAAGGCAACTGACCTGACGGACAGGCTCTACTACCACGACTGCTTCCTCCGCGAATTCGACGCCATGGTCGTTTCCTGCACAGCCGAAGGCCCGCGCTTTAGAGTTATCCTTAATAAGACAGCCTTCTACCCCACCTCGGGCGGCCAACCCCACGATCTAGGCACATTAGGCGATGCGCAGGTAGTAGAAGTTGTTGACGCCCCGGGCGGGAGTGCCGCCGCCGCGCCAGACGACTCAAGCGCAAGCGACCCCCACCACGTAGTCCACTACACCACCGCAGCGGTTCCTCCAGGTCCAGTCCACGGCCAAATTGACTGGCCCCGCCGCCTCGACCACATGCAACAGCACACAGCCCAACATCTACTCTCCGCGGCCTTCATCGAACTGTTCGGCTTCCCAACCGTCTCCTTCCATCTAGGCAAGGAAATTTCGACCATCGATCTCGCCGCGCCGTCCGTCGTCCCCCGCCAATTAGAAGCAGCGGAGCGCCGCACCAACGAAATCATCTTCGAAGATCGCCCCGTAAAAATCCGCTTCGGCACCGCCCAGGAACTTGCCGAATCCGGCATCCGCAAAAAGGTCGACCGCGAAGGCATTCTCCGCGCCATCGAAATCGAAGGCTTCGACCGCCAGCCCTGCGGCGGCACGCACCTGGCCACGACCGGCCAAGCCGGCCTGATCCTTCTCCGCAAACTGGAAAGGAGCCGCGATCACTGGCGCATAGAATTCGTAGCAGGCTACCGCGCCCTCACAGCCGCCCGCGGCGACTTCGCCACGCTGACCCAATCTGCCACGCAGCTCAGTTGCGCCTTGCAAGACGTCCCAGCCGGCATCGCAAAAAATATCGAAGAACGCCGCGCCAACACCTCCGCTGTCAAACGCCTCGAAGAACGCTTAGCCACACTCGAAGCCCACACGCTATTGCAGCAAAACCCAGAAACGCCCGGCTGCGTGCGCCTGATCCTCGCCACTCCACCCGACGCGGGAGCGGGGTACCTCGCGCTACTAGCCACCAAACTCACGGCCGAGAGAAACGTAATTGCTCTCCTAGCCAGCCGCGAATCCGGCCACGTAGTAGCCGCCCGCTCCGCCAACCTCACCCAAGATGTCGGCAGCACGCTCCGCGAATCCCTCAAAGAATTCCAAGGCAAAGGCGGCGGCGCAAAACATTTCGCCCAAGGCGCGCTCCCGGATCCAAGCCAGCTCGACGCATTCATCACCGGCGCCAAGTCCCGCATAACAAATTCCTAATGTGCCACCGACTCTTGAGCCCGATGCCTGTGCCTCCCGCCGACCGAAGGATCTCTCTCTTTCTCTGTCCGCTCTGCGGCAAAAGCCCACTCCTGCTATAATCTGCACTACAAAAAAATTCTCAACACCAGATTCCACGGAGGACCGCAATGAAAAAATTCCTGATCGCCGCAGCACTCGCCGCGATGCTATCCGCCGCCACCCACGCCCAATCCACCACCTGGCAACTAGACCCCGCCCACTCGAACGCCCAATTTTCCGTCCGCCACCTGGGCATCTCGAACGTCCAAGGCGAATTCACAAAAGTTACCGGTACAGTCAATCTCGATGACCAGGACATCTCCAAATCCACAGTCACCGCAAGCATTGACGTAAGCTCCCTGGACACCCGCGTGCAACACCGCGACGACGACCTCAAAAGCGATCACTTCTTCGATGTAGCCAAGTACCCCGCCATCACATTCCAATCCACCAAAATTGTCAGCTCGGGCGATGGCACCGCAAAAATGACCGGCAATCTCACTCTCCGCGGCGTCACCAAAGAAGTCACCTTCGACGTCACCGGCCCCACCAAAGTCATCCAGGCCATGGGCACCCGCCGCGGCGCCTCCGCCGCCACCAAACTCAATCGCCAGGATTTCGGCATGGTCTACATGACCAACAACCTGCCCGGCGGCGACGAAATGATCGGCGACATCGTAACCATCACCCTCGATATCGAAATGACAAAAAAGTAACGATGCGAAAAGCATCGTCATCCTGAAACGGGCGCCTTTGCCTCTAGCCAGTCGAAGGTGCTCCCGTCTTCCTCAGGTTTTTCTGCGCCGTTCTCGCTGCACACTGTGTCGAATCTTTCGCCTTCTCGATCCTCAAACAATTGCCCAAACCTCCCATCGATAGTAAATTACTTCCGCCAAACAAAGCCGCGCTAACCTCGGTCATAACCAACCAACGCGCGGCCAACAAACATCAAACAAAAATGTCACAAATCCTCAAAATTCTCTGCCACATTCTCGCCGCAACCGGCGTCAATCGCTGGCGCACCGGCGCCGAGTCATGTGATTGTTATCCAGTCCTTACGCCTTCATTAGCGAACCTGTGGCCTGCTGCCATGCAGTACAATCGAACGTGAGGTACTCGATGAAATCGATGGGCGCAACCCACCTGCCCTTCGCGCTCGCGGCGGCAATCCTGCTCGCAGCGGGATGCGGCGGAGACTCCACCAAAAACGCCGCAGCCGAAGCTCCTCCCCCCGCCCAGGTCGAACACGAAGGTGATGCCAACATAGTCCAGGTAGACAAAGGCAAAGCCGCGCAATTTCCCCTCGCTACCGCCACCGAATATAAAGCCGCCTCGCAACTCACCGTCACCGGCGTCGTCAATCCAGACATCGCCCGCACCGTCCCGGTAATCTCGATCGCCTCCGGACGCGTCGTTGAAATTCGCGCCCGCCTCGGCGACACCGTAAAAAAAGGCCAGCTCCTGCTGCGCGTGCAAAGCGCGGACATCGCCGCCGCCTATTCCGACTACCGCAAAGCGGTAGCCGACGAAACTTTAGCCAACACACAATTCGAGCGCGCCAAAGGTCTCTACGACCACGGTGCAATTTCCCTCAACGATTTCCAGGTAGCGCAAGACACCGAGAACAAAGCCAAGGTCGACGTCGAAACCACCGCTGAACATCTCCGCGTTCTAGGCGCTCCCCTCGACCATCCCTCCGGCATTGTTGACATCCTCGCGCCCATCGCCGGCGTCATCACCGATCAGCAAGTCACCAATGCCGCCGGCGTGCAAGGCCTCTCCTCCACCAATCCCTTCACCATTTCCGATCTCTCCGACGTCTGGATCATCTGCGACGTCTATGAGAACGACCTCTCGAGCGTGCGTCTGGGCGACACCGCCGACGTCCGCCTCAACGCCTATCCCGATCATGTCGTTACCGGCACCATCAGCAACATCGGCGCCGTCCTCGATCCCAATATTCGCACCGCCAAAGTTCGCATCCAGGTCCACAATTCCGGCAACATGCGCCCCGGAATGTTCGTCACCGCCACTTTCCGCGGACAGAAAAAAGAATCCCACGCCGCAATTCCAGCGACGGCCATACTGCACTTGCACGATCGCGATTGGGTTTACTTGCCGGCCGGAGGCGATAAATTCAAGCGCCTGGCCATCGTGGCCGGAGAATCGCTCCCGAACAACATGCAGGAAGTAATCACAGGCCTCCAACCCGGCGATCAGGTCGTCAGCAACGCGCTCGTTCTGCAGAACACGGTGGAACAATAGGTGCCGCTCTCTCCCTACCAGCAAGAGGCGACGCCCTAGATGCAGCGCCTCATTGATTTCGCGCTCAATAACCGCTTCATGGTTCTGGCGCTCGCCGTCCTCTTGCTCGTTTGGGGTGCCATCTCCTTCCACAGCCTTCCCGTCGAGGCCTATCCCGACGTCGCCAACAACTACGTCCAGGTCATTACCCAGTGGCCGGGCCGCGCCGCCGAAGAAGTCGAGCAGCAAGTCACCATCCCCATCGAAATTCAAATGAACGGCCTGCCGCACCTGGCGCACCTTCGCTCCGATTCTCTTTTCGGCCTCTCCAGCGTGATGCTCATTTTTGACGACAGCTCCAACAACGATTGGAACCGAGCAAAAGTTCTCGAGCGCCTGTCGCAAGTCACGCTCCCCAACGGCCTGCAGCCGCAAATGGGCACTGACTGGAGTCCGGTCGGCCAGATTTACTGGTACACGCTCCGCAGCACCAATCCCAAATATGACCTCATGGAACTGAAATCCATCGAGGACTGGACGCTCGAAAAACAATTTAAATCCGTTCCGAATGTCGTCGACGTCTCCAGCTTTGGCGGCATCACCCGCGAATATCAAGTCCGCGTCGATCCCAACGCGCTCGTCTCTCACGGCCTCAGTATCAGTCAGGTCGAGCAGCAACTTGCGAACAACAACGCCAACGCCGGCGGCAGCTTTGTCGAAACCGGCCTGCAGCAAATCAACGTCCGCGTCGTAGGCCTGTTCAGCAATGTCGCGGACATCGAGCAAACCGCCATCACCGCCAAAAACGGCACCGTGCTCCGCGTGAAAGATATCGCTACCGTCACGCAAGGCTCGCGCATCCGCCTGGGTCAAATTGGGAAGGGAATTCACCGCGCTGACGGCACAATCGTTGATAACGACGACGTCGTCGAAGGCATCGTCCTGCTTCGCAAAGGCGCCAACGCCGACGAAACCCTTGTCGCCATCCATCAAAAAGTTGACCAGCTCAATAGCGAAATCCTCCCGCCCGGCGTAAAAATCGTTCCTTTCCTGGACCGCAGCAATCTGGTGCACCTCACCACCCGCACCGTTCTCGACAATCTCACCGAAGGCGTCTTGCTCGTCTCCGTCATCCTGTTTTTCTTTCTCGGAAATTCCCGCGGCGCGTTCATCGTCGCCCTCACCATTCCGTTTTCGCTTCTGTTCGCCTCCATTTGCCTGGACCTGAACAAAATTCCCGCGAATCTGCTATCCCTAGGTGCTCTGGATTTCGGCATGGTCGTTGACGGCACCGTCGTCATCATCGAAAACATCGTCCGCCATTTCAGCCTCTCCTCGAGCGCGCAAAAATCTCCCCTGGAAATCATCCGCGATGCAGTAATGGAAGTCCTGCGCCCGGTCTTCTACGCCCGCGCCATCATCATCACCGCCTATCTCCCCATCTTCACCCTGCAAAGCGTCGAAGGCCGCCTCTTCAAGCCCATGGCCTGGACTGTTTCCTTCGCCCTGCTCGGTGCGCTGCTTTTCGCGATTCTGATTGCCCCGGTCCTCGCTCTTATGGTCTTCGGCCACGGCGTCAAAGAATGGCCCAACCCTGTAATGATTTTCCTGCGCGATCGATATCGCCTCGCGGTTCGCTGGGCCATCCACCATCGCATCTTCACCGTCAGCATCGGCGCCGCTGCGTTCGCCCTCGCCGTTTTTCTCATGCTCAGCGGCGTGATCGGCTCCGAATTTCTCCCCCACCTCGACGAAGGCGCCATATGGGTGCGCGGCACGCTCGCCCCCAGCACGGGCCCCAGCGAAGGCGTTCGCGTCGCCAATCAAGCCCGCGACACCCTCGCCTCGTTTCCTGAAGTCACAGTCGTCACCAGCCAGGTAGGCCGCCCAGACGACGGCACCGACACCACCGGCTTCTTCAACACAGAATATTTCGTGGACCTCAAGCCGAAAAACCAGTGGCGGCCCGTCTTCCACAAAGATAAAGACGAGCTAATCTCCGCCATGGATACCGAGCTAAGCAAAATGCCCGGCATCCTGTGGAATTTTTCGCAACCCATCGCGGACAACATGGAAGAAGCCGTTAGCGGCGTAAAAGGTGAGCTCGCCATCAAACTGTACGGTGACGATCTGCAAGTCCTCGAAGAAAAAGGCGACGAAGTCGTCAACGTAATGCGCGGCATCGCTGGCGTAGAAGATCTCGGCCTCTTCCGCGTCCTCGGCCAACCCAATCTGAATATTTCAGTTGACCGCCAGCAAGCCGCCCGCCACGGCATCAACGTCTCCGATGTTCAGGACGCGGTCGAAACCGCAGTGGGCGGCAAAGCGGTAAGCCAAGTCCTGCAGGGAGAGCAGCGTTACGATCTGGTCGTCCGTTACCAACCCAACTATCGCGACACGAAAGAAGCCATCGAAAATATTCGCCTGCTATCTCCAAGCGGCGAACGCGTCTCCCTCTCGCAATTGGCCACGGTAAACGTCCGCGACGGCGCCTCCGAAATCTACCGCGAAGAAAATTCCCGCTACGTCGCCATCAAGTACAGCGTCCGTGGCCGCGACCTGGGCAGTGCCGTAGAAGAAGCCATGAAGCAAGTGAAAGCCCGCGTGAAGTTACCGGTGGGCTATCACATTGACTGGGCCGGAGAATATGAAAGCCAAAAACGCTCGCAGAAACGCCTGATGATCGTAGTCCCCATCACCCTGCTGGTAATTTTCATAATCCTCTACACCATGTTCAGCTCCGCAAAGTGGGCCGGCCTGATCCTCGCCAACGTAGCCGTAGCCCCGCTCGGCGGCCTGCTCGCCCTCCTGCTGACCGGCACGCATCTTAGCGTGTCCTCCGGCATCGGCTTCCTCGCACTGTTCGGCGTCTCGGTCGAAACCGGGGTAATCATGCTCGAGTACATCAACCAACTCCGCGCCCACGGCCACTCCATCGAAGATTCCGCGATCGAAGGCGCCGTCCTCCGCCTCCGCCCCATCATGATGACCATGCTTGTCGCGACACTCGGCCTCCTCCCCGCAGCCACCTCCCGCGCCATCGGCTCGGACTCCCAACGCCCGTTTGCCATCGTTATCGTCGGCGGCCTAATCACCGCCCTGATCATGGGCATCTTCCTGCTTCCAGCCATGTACGTATGGATAGCCCGCGAAAGCGATAAACTGCCCGAGACCGAAGAGTCCTTCGAAGTCTAGGCGCTTAATTTCTCGGTGGGGAACTCGCGCTTCAGCGTGCAGACGCGCCGTTGTGTTGCCTGGTGGCGAAGTACGCGCATTTCCTAGCGCCAGCATCCCGCCGGCTCCGTTGCCTTGCGCCGTCATGCTGAAGCCGCGAAAGCGGGTGAAGGATCTGGCTTCGCTTTCTTCAACAGTACCGCCAACCCCAACCCCGGGCGCGCATTTTTCTACTCCGCCCCCACAGAATTCCGCTAGAATCGCCGCGGCATCGATTCGCGGCACCATAGCAGAGGCCCACACCCAAAATGAAACGCGACGAAATCCACGCCCGGATCGAACGAATCGGCATCATACCCGCCGTCCGCCTCTCCTCGGCCGAAGACGCCCTGTTTGCCGCTGAAGCCGTCTCCCGAGGCGGCATCCCCATCGTTGAAATTGAAATGACGGTCCCCGGCGCCATCGCCGTAATCGCCCACCTGGTAAAACACGCCCCGCAAATGATCGTCGGCGCCGGCGACGTTTTCGATTCCGACATAGCCCGACAATGCATCGACGCCGGCGCGCAATTCCTCACCAGCCCCGGCCTCGACCTGAAAATTATCGAATTCGCTCTCGGCGCAGACGTAGTCGCGATGCCCGGCGCGCTCACGCCCACCGAAGTCACCCGCGCCTGGAAAGCCGGCGCCGATTTCGTGAAAGTTTTTCCTTGCGCCCAAGTCGGCGGCGACACCTACATCCGCGCCCTAAAAGCCCCGTTCCCTAATCTCCCGCTGGTAGCCTCCGGGGGCGTCAATCAACACACCGCCGCAAATTTCATCCTCGCCGGCGCAGCAGCCCTCGGCATCGGCGGCGAACTAATCCCCAAAGACGCGATCCGCCTGCGGCAGTCCGAACGCATCTTCACCCTCGCCCATCGCTTCGCCAAATTCGTAGCCAACGCCCGCGCCCTTCTCCACCAATCCCCCCCATCCGCAAAATAGCCCACGCGACAGCGCTCAAGCAGCGCGCCACAGCACGCACTCAGAATAGATTGTCGCGGATTAAAATCACCGAGCGAAGGGCCCCGCCCTTTGGTCTTGGAAAGGGTGAGCATTTGACTTTGTTTGTGGTGGCGCACCCGGGGTGCGCCACCGCGGCCTTAAACGACCTCAATTTTCCTATTTCTATTTTCGCCTCTGCCAGCCTCTAGTGCTGATTATGCCGCCAAGCGAAGTATTCCTTCTTCTCCGCATCATTCCGCTTCGCAAAATCCACGTGCTCCCGACGCGTCTGGTGCTCCCAATTGTTGTAGTAGACCACTTCGCCATGATTCCAAGTATGGTAGTCGCCGTACCCAGCATCGTAGTAACGCACCTCACCCTGGCACCCGCCAATCACCACCGCCGCACTGAAAGCCATCGCCAAAATCAGCAACGCAAGATTCCCGAATAAATTTCGCATCAGCAGTTCCTCCGGCGCAAAATATTCTCAAAATCCCTCGGTACAAGCTACCCAGACAAACAATGATTCCGCTCCAGGAAATCCTGTACCCGAATCGCGAGAAACTCTCCCGCTCCAGACGTACGGCGCTACACAACTAAGTGTTTGGTTGCTGAATTCGAAACATATCGGCGCCTAGCCCCTGCGGTCCGCTGTCTCAGAGATGCCGTTCAGCAACATTTGAAACTCCGGGCGTGAAGCTATTTCTGCAAAAAGATCGGAATCCCAGTCGGAACGACTCATGCGTTCCGGCACGGAAGTGTTTCCGTTTTCCAGCAGAACCTTGTTCCTGGTGACTTGATCAAGCGTTGGGTTGGGCATTCATCGCTCAGGACGACGAGCAAATATAGTCACTTCACGCGGAAATTCAGGAAGTAGATCGCTGCGAGATTGGGATAAATGAGACCGATCATGGTCCCAAGTTGTCCCAACTTGAAGCATATAAAGCATTGCTGTAAAGTGTCTTAACCTGTTAAATCGGAGGGCGTGTAGCTCAGTTGGGAGAGCGCCTCGTTCGCAACGAGGAGGTCAGGGGTTCGAGCCCCCTCACGTCCACCACT
>Ga0209420_1000035_pt1 | contig 86563 bp, 61 predicted proteins | sample BlaSpr_A8_OM1_O1_FD_187972 | JGI IMG/M metagenome (GOLD analysis project Ga0209420, IMG submission 187972) | Forest soil microbial communities from Thunder Bay, Ontario, Canada - Black Spruce, Ontario site 2_A8_OM1_O1 (SPAdes) (version 2) | ecosystem: Environmental > Terrestrial > Soil > Boreal... | reverse complement strand
CAGGCGAGCCGTGGTTATCGACACTGGGCCAAAGAAATATGACGAAAGAGAACACTCTTCGGAGTGAATGCGGAAGTGCGTTCAAAAAAAGATTGACAGGGCCGGCGTTGTTAGAGATGTCCGGTTATCCGACTTACCAGGAACTAGCATTTGCGACCACTTTTTTAATATTTGACGCGCTGGTTGCACGTTATGCCGGTCTTTCATCCACTCCATGCTGTGGCATCCGCATGAACAATGAAGGATTGAAAAGCGCCCACGCGGTGAATGCGGTCTTCATTGGCTTGGGGCCGGCAAGCCTACGCGGCGCGTCAGGTCAACAAATCGCGGGTCAGAATGAAGATTCTGGAACTCGTGCCGAACGTTCATCAGGATCAGCCCACCTTCGCGATACTCATATGCTTTCTCTAAATAGGCTAATGCCTGATCATTCTCTCCCAGGGCCGAGTAAATTTGCGCAACGTTTAACGCGGAATCTCCGCGATCCTTCGAGTCGCTTAGCATACCTTGCAAGATAATTTCAGCTTTGTTTCGCTCGCCGGCCAGGGCATAAATAGCGCCGAGCCGCGCGAGGGTCCATGCATCATCGGGGGCCAGACTGAGGGCTTTCTGAAGGTCGGCGACGGCACCCTGATAATTCTTGGTCCCGACGTAAACGTCTGCCAGGCACAGATGTGCGGGCAGGAAATTGGGGTCCATGTCCAGAGCCTTCTGGGCTTCTCTCTGAGATTCGGCGAAGCGGCCAGAATAATTGAGCATCTCCGCAGTGTCAGCCTTGATGATCAACGAGAGCGGGTCGGCTTTCTGGGCATAGGCGAGTTGCTCGACGAGCATTCTTCCCCGCGCCCTTGTATTGCATGGCGGATACGCGCGCGATGATTGCGAGCTTGGTGGGGTCGAGGTCTCCCAATTGAGAGATCATTTCCTCTGTGAAGCCATCGGCAAAATATTGCTGATCCGGCGCACCGCTCAAATTCTCAAAGGGGAGCACGGCAAGTGTTGCTCGGCTTGTGGACGCAGACGCCGAGCGCTTTAGATGCTCGCGCAACAAATATGCGCCCGAGGCTACTAAGGCTACGACTGCCAACATCCAAGCGATCATTCGAAATCCAGAGCCGGAAACCGGCAACGAAGTGTCGGAAGGTCTGATTGCTTTGGATCTGTCTGCTGTCTCCACGGTAACCGGCGCCACGAACCGGTAGCCTCTCCGGGGAATGGTCTCTATGTAACTTTGGCCGCTAGCGCTTTCTCCCAAAGCTTTGCGCAGCGTGGAGATGTTCTGGGCCAGCGTGCCTTCCTCTACGAATGTGTCCGGCCATACTCGCTTGAGAATCTCATCCTTTTCGAGGACGTGACCGCTTGCTTCGACAAGTACGAGCAGGGTGTCGAAGGCCTTAGGAGTCAGGGGAACTCGCTCGTCCTGAGTGGTTAGGACAGACTCCTGACTATCGAGCGTGAAAGGCCCGAAAGTATAGAACGCCTTTGTTTTCTGAGGCATTAGAGCTTTCAAAACTCTTTGAAAAAAATTTCAAGGCCTTCGCAAGACTCAAGGGATGGCTTCTGCTATGCAATTCGGGGACGAGCGGGAGCAGAAACCGGTACCGCTGCGCACATTATAGGCAGATGCCGGGGCCGAGGCAATAACAGGCCGACGCCAGGTCCCTTCGAGCTGACCTCAGTCAATCGATGCGCGCCTTTAATTGCCGTCGCCGCGGGATATAAGGAGGAAGTATGTGCCGCAGTCGTGATGCTCTACTGGTTTCAATATTCTTTGCATTCATATGTGTGGGTTCGGCGCGAGCACAAGATGCCAGTCTGTTGCCGACGGAGCTGAGTTTCTCGAACCAAGCTGTCGGCACGACCAGCGGAGCTCAGATGGTGACGCTGACGAATACGGATGACGCACATGCCCTAACCATCTCCACCATCGTGGCCAGCGGCGACTTCACGGAGACAAACACGTGCGTTCCTAGTGTTGCGGCCGGAAAAAGCTGTACCATCAGTGTTCAGTTCGCGCCCACGGCGATCGGTGCGATCGACGGCAGCATCAGCATCTTCGATAACGCTCCGGCGAGCCCCCAGGTTCTGTTGGGACTTACCGGCACAGGCATCGCCCAGGAAACCGTTTCTCCCTCCAGCTTGAATTTTGGGACTGTAGCGATCGGCAAGACCAGCGCGAGCAAGACCATCAAACTAACGAACAACACCGGCTCATCCATCCCAATCGCCAGCATCACCGCCAGTGGCGACTTCAGCGCGGTTCCAGCAACAAGCGGAGGCTGCGGCTCGTCGCTGGGAGCAGGCGCGAGTTGCACCGAGGACGTATCTTTTACTCCCACAGAACTCGGCACGGTGGACGGCTCGGTGATCTTCGCCGACGCAAGCAGGAAACAATACGTCACCCTCACCGCGAAAGGCTCCGGCACAGCGGATTCACCGATCACACTTACGCCCGCAACGCTGACCTTCGGAAATCAGAGCGTGGGCACCACTGGCGTGGCCCAGAGCGTGACGATCAAGAACACAGGCCCCACAAGTCTGGGCCTCACATTCGTCGTTAGTGGAAGCTACATAAAAAGCAATCCCGGATCCGGAGCCTGCGGCAGCAGCCTTGCCGGCGGCGCTAATTGCACCATAGACGTGCAATTTTCTCCTGCGGTTTTGGGTGCCGTTGATGGAGGTGTTAGCGTGAGCTATTCAGGCGCGAACAGTCCCCAGGTCGTCGGCCTCACTGGCACCGGGATCGGCCAAGTGACGTGGTCGCCTACCAGCCTCGTTTTCTCGCCGCAGCAAGTGGACACCACCAGCGCGATCAAGAAAGTCACGGTAACCAATAACTCCACTTCCGCGATTAGCGTGAGCAGCATAGTTCCCAGCGGGGATTTCAAGGAGAGCGATATCTGCGGCGGGAGTATCGCGGTGGGATCAAATTGCGTTATCAGCGTCTCGTTCGCTCCCACCCGAGGCGGATTAGTATCGGGATCCGTCATCATAACTGACAGCGCCACGAACAGCCCCCAGGTCGTGGACATTTCGGGGAGCGGCTTTCTCGTGTCACGCTTCGCCTACGTGCCCAACTCTTCCAGTGAAACCATTTCCATTTACGCAGTAAATCTGAAGACTGGCCAATTGCGGAGCAACGGCTACGTGTTGGCGGGATCGAGCGTGGGCCCAGCGACAGTGGACCCCTCGGGTAAGTTTCTCTTCGCAGCGGGTGGCGGAACCCTCGTATCGGGTGGCACCATCTCAGCGTACACGATCAACACCAGCACGGGGCAACTAACGCTAGTCACCGGCTCGCCCTGGGCGACGGAAGGAGGAGAAGCCGCGCAGGTAACAGTAGATCCATCGGGCAAGTTTCTTTACGTTCTGAACGAAGGTAACTTTATTGAGTCGGCTGCTGGCTCTGTTTCGGCGTTTACCATTGATGGCGGCACTGGCGCCCTGACCCCTGTGACCGGCTCACCTTTCACCACGGGGGTCGGCGCCGCTTCGATGGCGATAGATCCCACGGGCAGGTTCGCCTATGTCGGCAACTTTGGTGATCAGCAGGGCGAAAATCTTCCCGGCGACGTCTCGGCTTATACGATTGACCCCACTTCTGGCGCGCTGAACGGTATTGCCGGTTCACCTTTCCTGCGTAGCTCCGGTGCGTACGGGGTGGCAGTAGCTCCTTCGGGCAGATTTGGCTATGTGCTGGGAGAAACTTCGACCAACGAAATCACGGCTTTCAGCATCAATTCCACGACCGGCGTTCCCACCCAAGTGGCCGGATCCCCTTTCACATTGGGCGAGACTGCCAATCTCCACTCCATCGTAATTACTCCTTCTGGAAAGTTTATCTATGTGGTGGGAGACAATCCCACAGGAACCATTGCAGCTCTAAGCATTGACGCCGCCACGGGCGCCATTACGCCTGTTACGGGTTCGCCCTTCGCTACAGGCGACAACCCTGAGTTCGCGACGATAGCCCCCAACGGCACACTGCTGTACGTGACGAATAATGGTTCAGGCGAAGTCTGGACTTACAGCATCGCCGACGACGGGACTCTGGCTCTCTTAAACAGGGCGCGCGCGCAGCAGGGAGGTGAACAAGTTGCGTTGGGTGGCGGAAGCGCCAGTGTCACCTACACGCCCAAGTTCGCCTACGTTGCCAATCAAGGCTCCAGCACAGTTGCCAGCAGCATTTCCGCGTACACCATCAATGCCCAAAACGGCAAGCTATCTGTGGTCAGCGGCTCGCCATTCCCCGACGGAGCGGCGGGAACGTTTGCCTTAGCGAACTCGGTGGCCGTAGACCCTTCGGGCAGATTTGCGTACGTGGCGAATGGCGCGGGTTCCGTGGCGGAGTATACGATCGACCCCAGCTCTGGAGCTCTGGCCGCAATCCCCGGCTCGCCGCTCACGGTGGGTTCAACACCCACCGCGGTTGCCGTGGACCCTTCGGGTCGATTTGTCTACGTGACCAATGGGGGTTCCGGCGGTCCTTTTGTTTCCGCCTATGCGATCAATACCAGTACGGGAGCTCTGACCCCGATCAGCGGCTCACCATTCCCGGCCGCAGGGGCGGTTTCGGTGACGGTAGACCCTTCAGGACAATTCGTCTACGTGGCGAGCGGATTTTCCGTTGAAGGATCCGGCAACATCTCCGCGTTCACCATTAACCCCAGCACTGGCGCCTTGACCGCGGTCGCCGGGTCGCCGTTCTCGTCCGGAGTGCACGGCCCCGGTGCAGTGGCAGTCGACCCGTCAGGACGTTTCGCGTTCGTGACAGCCGAGAATGCGGTGCCAGACTCTGGTGATATGTTCGAAATGTCGTCGTTCGCTATTGACGCCGCTACGGGAGGCCTGACCTTTCTCTTTGGCAGCTCAAACCTGGGCGGCGCGACTAACTCGGTGGCGGCGGATCCGTTGGGCCAGTTCATTTACGCGACCCAGGATGTTGTCGGTGACCTGGTAGCGTTCAGCTTTAATTTCACCCAAGGCTTTTTTTCCACGCAGCTCACCACTGACGTGTGCATCCCAGACGCCCTACCTTTCTCGATAACAGTGGACCCTTCTGGCGAATTCGTGTACGTGGCGAATTTGGGAGCAAATGACGTAACCGCCTGCGCCATTAACCAACAAACCGGCGACCTAGGGAATATCTCTGGCGAAGACAAAGTTGCGGCGGGTACGAATCCTGTATCGGTGGTCACGACGGGAATGATTCACTAGTTTTCTCAATAGAGCCTGAACTACAGCAATTCGGCCTCTTACGCTGATGAGCCGATTCGAGAGGATGAAAGTGTCGGCTGGAACCTTGCTGCCTGGATCGCAAAACCGTCTCAGCCTCAATTCCGTGAATTAGCGGCACATCTGAAGTATCTCCGCACGCGGAGCCAAGGCCGCCTTCCTCTCTCACGATGAGCGCACCAGCGACAAGGCGGAGTGCGATCGGGCGAGGAGCCCGGTTCACCGCACTGGAAAACTTTTCGAAAGATTTAGAAATGAATAGCGGGAATTTTCCTAACTCCTGATTAACGCGCTTACCGGACAAGTAGAGTATTACTTTAAATGTCCGATTATCCCTACGCGAAATCGGAAGAGATGTGGAAAACGGCGCACACATTTTGAATAATTTGTGCGGGTTATTGCAATCCACTGTAAACAAGAGAGATAGAAATGTAATTCAGGACAGAATAATTTCCAAATTTCAACAACCAATCACCGAACTGCAAATTCTCATCACCGCCGAAATTACCATCGGCTGCCCGCGATCTGCGTTAGGCCCGGTACTGTTTCCAACCACCGAAATTTAAATCGTCATCGAAGTCCACTTCCGCCGTAAACACAATTGCAATTTTGCGCGCGCAGGCGACCGCACTTAATTTTGCATCGGCGATAGCGCCAAAACCGGGGGTGTATCACTTTTCCCCGCCCTGTAAGCTACCCCCTGGAGGTCTTTGACTACGGTGGGCGCAGCCTTTACACTTCCTGTGTGCCAACTTTTTCGCGCGGATACGGACATCGGTTTGATTTAAGCGGGTACTTTCCGCGCGCCATTAAGACGATCTGCATCATCTGCATTTCTGTTTTTTTCCTGCAAACAATTTCGGCGCTGCTGTTTCACGAAGCGGGCGCAAGATTTTGGATCGGCTGGTTCGGCCTCAGCCCCTGGGCGGTTGTACGTGGTTTCCGAATCTGGCAACCGTTCACCTACATTTTCCTTCACGGCGGAATCCTTCACATTCTTTTCAACCTGCTGTACCTCGCGATGTTCGGTGCTGACCTGGAGCACACCTGGGGGGCGCGGCGGTTCTACACTTATTTTTTGGTGTGCGGAGTGGGTGCGGGGATCGTTGACATCATCGTAAAACTTTTGATCGATCCTCACGGACGCGGGACGGCTCTGATACCTACGATTGGAGCTTCGGGAGCGATCTACGGCGTCTTGCTAGCGGTGGCTATCGTGATGCCACACCGCCAAGTGTGGGTATTTCCGCTGCCGGTCACAGTTTCCATGCGAATTTTTGTGATTGTGATGGGAGCCATCGAATTTTTTACCACCATTGGATCCACGGGTGATGGGGTGAGCCACGTTTGCCATCTTGGCGGAATGCTGGTGGGATATATTTACTTGCGACGCGGATCGTACCTTTACAACTATCGGAATTTTTTTACGGATTGGAAACGGCGGCGGCTACGGAAGAAATTTGAAGTGTACGTGCGCGACCACGATGAGAAGCCGCCTTCAAATCCTGACAACTGGGTGAATTAAGGAATCGTGCCGAGATTTCGTCTTACTTCAATTCCGAACTTGGCCCTAGAAGTCACTCAAACTTCGGTTGCGGCTTCACCGCAAACTCCGCTCGATCTTGGTTCACCGGCCACCAGTCTCTCCATTTCCTGATGTTTTCCGGCCTGGCCTTTGCTCCGGGCGGCAACGGAGGATCTTTAACCATGTACCCCAAGACTCCGATTACGCAAGTGTGAAAAGTCATGGCCCAGCAGATCTCCTGGTGGGCTTCCGTTTCGTCCGACTTCAAGCTCCAGATCTGCTTCCAGTTTTCGTTCGTGTTTGGATAACAAAGTGTCCTGAGGCCACACTCTTTATTCCACGCTTTCCATATCGAATCTTCGGGAAGGTCCAGCGCGTTCACCAGCGCCTCCACTGCGCGTTTTCCGCCAAGATATTCCATCTTTCGCACGGCCTGATAGGAGTTGCCACTTCCTTTTAGCTCTTCTTTGATCTGCTGGAACGTCTCTTCGTCACCCAATTGTTGCGTACTTAGAACCTGGCCACATACAGGTCTGTGAAAATAAATGGGGTGGAGTAATGTGACTAACAAATTCCATTGGTCTTACGGCTGGTGATGAACTTTTGAATCCTCGGGGCCAAGCAGCGGTACGAAAACATTCAATTCGAAAAGGAAGTGCAGTATTTCTCATCCGCCTATTCGGATCAGCTTCATCAGGTTAGTGGATCCAGTGGTGCCCAACGGCGTGCCAGCGATCACGCCTACGATGTCGCCGCGCCTCACTAGATGCTCTTCGAGCAAACGCGCTTCGGCGGCTTCTGCGAGCTGATCGACATCATGCACGCGCTCAATGGTACGCGGAAGAACGCCCCAGAAGAGACTCAGCCGGCGGCGCGCTTCTTGCATGGGCGAAAACGCAACGATAGGCGCACGCGGGCGGTATTTTGAAACCAAGCGCGCGGAAGATCCGGATTCAGTGAAGACAGCGATGACTTTCATGTTCAATTCTTCCGCGGCATGGCAGATGGCCTCGGCAATGGTTTCACTAATCGGCAAGTCGGCGGAGATCGCAGGACGCGGCAAAGACGTGACGCTGGCTTCCGCCTCGCGAATGATGCGGTCCATCATTACTACCGACTCCAGCGGGTAGTTTCCCGCCGCGGTCTCGCCGGAAAGCATGAGCGCATCGCTGCCATCGAAAATTGCGTTGGCTACGTCGGAAGCTTCCGCCCGCGTGGGCCGCGGATTTTTCTGCATGGAATCGAGCATTTGCGTGGCGGTAATGACGGGAACCAGAGCATCGCGCGCGCTGGAAATAATGCGCTTTTGTACGACGGGAACTTTTTCCAGACTCATTTCCACGCCTAAGTCTCCGCGCGCGACCATCACGCCGTCGGTAACCTCGAGGATCTCCTCGAGGTTGTCGATAGCCTCGGGCTTTTCCAGTTTGGCGATAATGGGTGTGTCTTTTCCGGCGCGGGCAATGGCCGCCTTGGCTGCTCGAACGTCTGCGGCCGTGCGCACAAAACTTTGGGCCACGTAGTTTGCGCCCATCTGCAAGCTGAACTGCAAGTCGCGGCGATCCTTGGGAGTGAGCGAAGGGATTTTCAATTTCACACCTGGCAGGTTGATTCCCTTATTTTCGCCCAATTCTCCGCCGTTTTCCACCTGGCAGACGACCTCCTGTCCTCGGGTAGAAAGAACACGCAACGCGATTTCGCCATCGTTCAAAAGAATTCGATCCCCTTTGCGCACAGATTCCGGCAACGCGCGAAAAGTTGTGCAAACGCCTTGTTCCGTACCGATTACTTTCTTGGTGCTAATCACAAAACGCTGCCCGAAGTGCAGATGGACGGGCTTGCCCTGTTGCAACGCGCCGGTGCGGATTTTCGGCCCCTGCAAATCCGCGAGGATTGCGACGGGCTTGCTGTAGCGTGCGGAGGATCGCCGCACATAATTGATGAGGCGCGTTTTTTCCTCGTGAGTACCGTGCGAGAAATTCAGGCGTGCCACATCCATGCCCGCATGTAAGAGCGCGTCAATCATTTTTTGAGACGAGCTGGCGGGTCCTAAAGTACAAACGATTTTGGCCCTTCGAAGATTTTGCACGATTATTATTTTGTCACAGCAAACGCGTCAACAACCGCGTAGAGGAACTGAACTCCCTTGCGGAAAGATTCGACCGGAATGCGTTCGTCGTCGGCGTGCATGCGCATCACGTCTTCTTCAGTGAGCGGGAAAGGATCAAACCCGTAGGCTTGTACTGTGCGCATGCGCAGACGAGCCGAGTCTGTAAGTGGAGTGGACATGTATGGAACTACCGGTGCGCCGCTGAATTCCTGAGCGGTTACCTTCTTAATTGTAGCGTACAAATCCGTCTCGAGTGAGGAAGACGGCGCGGTTTCTCCGGCGCCAGCCTGCGGTTCCAAGCGGACTTGGGGATCGTTCACAAGCTGAGTGAGCTTGCTTAACAGCGGCGTGACCATATTGCCGGGTAGCAGACGTATGTTCAGGACGCCGCGGGCTTCTGAGGGAACAACATTTGCGCGAATACCTGCCTGCAACATTGTGGGCGTGACGGTGTCTCGCAGCATGGCATTCCAGATGGGGTTGGCGTTGGAAAGCCATCGCGCGGCGTGATCGACGCGGTCTGAACTTTCCAGCGCTTGCATCCACTTGCTGGTCTCTTCCTCTTGAAGTGGAGCGATTGCCTCAAAATATCCGCGAGTGACGGAATTGAACTGCACCGGGGCTTCGTAGGTGCCCAATTTCGCTATGGCCGCCGATAGATGCGTGACGGCATTGTCTTTCAGCGGAACCGAGCCGTGGCCGGAGGTGCCGGTGGCGATTACATTCACGTTTACCGCGACTTTCTCACTGACTTGTACGGCAACGTATTGCACCTTGCCGTTTTTCATAACCGTGCGGCCGCATTCGTTCAGCGCGAAACCCGAAGCAATTTTATCCCAATGTTTTTCGACCGCGAATTTCATTCCGGTTTCTCCGCCGGCTTCTTCATCACCTTCAGCGAGAAAAATCACGTCCCGATTCAATCGTGCCTGGGAGCGCTTCAATGCAATAAAGACTGCAAGATTGGCCGCCAGCATTCCTTTGTCGTCAATGGCGCCCCGTCCGTAGAGGTAGCCGTCTTTTATGACCGCGGCGAAAGGGTCCACGGACCATTTGGCTTTATCGACGCCAACCACATCCAAATGAGCCATCAAGAGCAGCGCGCGCGAAGGATTGGGCATGGCCGTGGAGGAAAGGCGCGCTACCAAGATTCCGCGACCCGGCGTGCTCTCGAAGATTTCCGAAGGAATTCCCTCGCGTTTCAGAACATCGCCAATGTACTTGGCGGCCACGATCTCATTGCCTGGCGGATTAGTGGTATTGATGCGAATCAGGTCTTGCAACCAAACGAGCGCTTCGCCTTGGAGTTTTACGATGTCCGCGCTGGGACTCGCCGAAGGCTGCGCTGACTGAGACGCCGTGGCCTGCCCCGCACTATTTGTGGCCCAACACAGCACGCCGCAGAATGCCAGAGCAAGAATTCGAACGCTCGAACGCGCCATTCTTTTCGTTCTCCTAATTGAATGTGAATTAGAACGATAAGCAGACTAGCAATTCATATTATCATGGCGTCAGGAACCAGCTGGGCGCTTGCGAAGACGCGTTTTCTGGATGGCAATAGACCATCCGAAAAAGGCTTTGGCGGCATCAAAGCGGGAGGGGGGAATCCATGAGTTTGAGTATCTGGACACGGGCTATATTCGTGGGAGTTTTGCTGGCGGCGTTAGGCGTACCTCCCGGCACTTTGACTGCCTGGTCGCAACAGGAGGAAGGGCCGCAAAAACCCGCGCCCACGCAACAACCTGCCACTCCGCCTCAACCCACAGGGCAGCAACAATCGCCGCAAGCCGGGCAGCCGCAGAACCAGACGCCTCAAACGTCTATTGCGGTGGAATCGAACGTGGTGAATATCGATGCGGTGGTCACGGACCAGGAAGGCGATATCCTGACGAATCTTAAGAAGGAAAATTTTCGAGTATTGGATAACAACCAGCCGCAGCAGATTTCGAATTTCGCTCCCAGTGAAGCGCCGATCACGATTGTGGTCTTGATGGAGTTCAGCCAATTGGGCGGGGAGTGGTTTGCCTATCAGGCAAAGAGCTGGGCTTACAATTTCCTGGGCCACCTAAACGATAAAGATTATGTTGCGTTGAAGATTTTTGACCTGCAAACACATGTGGTGGTGGATTTCACGCGGAACAAACAGGAAGTAGCGCAGGCGGTGGCGGGACTTTACTTCCCCAATTTTCATGAAGCTAATTTATTCGATGCGTTGCTGGAAACGCTGGACCAGCTTAGAGATGTGAAAGGCAAAAAATCGATACTTTTACTGGCTAGCGGCTATGACACTTTCAGCAAGCACACACTGGATCAAACCCTTCGGCGCGTGAAGGAAACGGAAGTGCCGATTTTCAGCGTGGGGATGGGTGAAGAGTTGAATGTTCGCCGACTCAGCGGCAGTGACAATATCGGATATCTCCAGGCGAAGAATCAGCTGACCACCTTTGCTGAACTGACTGGAGGTTATGCTTGGTTTCCGCGATTTCAGGGTGAGATGGGTAGCATTTTTAACAGCGTGGCGGAATTTTTGAGGAGCCAGTACACGCTAGGCTTTACGCCTTCCAGCGCTCCGGACGGAAAATATCACAAGCTGAAACTCGAGATTGTGGACGAGCAAGGCAATCCGTTGATGCAGCCGGACAAAAAAGGAAAGATGAAAAAGGTGATCGTTATTGCTCGCCAGGGTTATACGTCGCCGAAACCGACGTCCGGGGATTAAGTTTCCCGGCTGATTTCTGGCGAGTTATGACTGGGGCCGCCGCAAGATCACGCCGAGGATCGTTGCGGCAATCATCAAGCCGAGCAGTATCAAAGCCGCGCGTAGCGACCACATCAGCCAGGTCGCGACGAAAAGAAGCGCGAGCCAGAGGGCGTTCATGGGGCGCATATATCCCATGATTTCGGCTCGCTTGTCGCTGCCTTTGGATTGTTTCGGTTCTTCTTCCATTTCTTACCAGTATATTTTCCGCGGCTGAACTGTAACTTTCAATTATTTTGTGAGGATGCGCAGGTCGCGTCCGGTCATTTCGATCGGCTCGGCGACGCCCAGCAGGCCCAGCATTGTTGGGGCGATATCGCGAAGCGAACCTCCCGGGGCCAACCGCGTTTGGCCGTCTTCAGTGAGCAAAATAAACGGGACAGGATTTGTGGTGTGATAGGTGTGGTGCTCGCCGGTGACGGGATCGGTCATCATTTCCGCGTTGCCGTGATCGGCAGTGATAATCCACGCGCCGCCGCGGGGACGCAGCGCCTGAAAAATCCGTCCCAGACACGAGTCCACGGTTTCTACCGCTTTAATGGTGGCTTCCAAGTTTCCGGAGTGGCCGACCATGTCTGCATTTGCAAAATTCATGATGATGGCGTCGAATTCGCCTTTTTCGATGGCGTGGACTACGGCGTCAGCGATCCCGGCTGCGGACATTTCCGGCTTCAGATCGTAGGTGGGAACTTTGGGCGATGGAACGAGGACGCGTTCTTCGCCTGGAAAAGGCTTCTCTAGGCCTCCGTTGAAGAAATAGGTGACGTGAGCGTATTTTTCGGTTTCTGCGACGCGCAAGTTCTTGAATTGCAGCTCGGCAAAAACGTTGGCGAGAATGTGTTCGAGCCTTTCGGGCGCGAGAAGATAGCGAAGCCAGGGCCAAGTCTTTTCATATTGCGTCATGGCTACGAAGAAGAGATTTTTCGGCCGGTCAGGGTCGACAATTTTGTCGAAGCCGGGCTCGATTAGGGCGCGCGTCATCTGGCGGGCGCGGTCGGCGCGGAAATTGAAGAAGATTACGGCGTCGTCATCGCGGATTGCGGCGCGTGGGGCGGCGGGCTTTCCTGGCTCAGGCTCGGTGGTGATTACGGCGGGGATAATAAATTCGTCGGTGATGCCTTTTTCGTAGCTGGCGCGAACGGCCGCCATGGGATCTGTGAACTTCACTTCCGAAGCGCCGTGAACGACTGCGCAATAGGCCTTTTCGACGCGTTCCCAGCGATTGTCGCGATCCATGGCGTAGTAGCGGCCGCTGACGGTGGCGATTTGGCCGACTCCAAGCTCGCGCATTTTTTGCTCAAGCTGTTGGATAAATTCGATTCCACTGTGAGGAGGAGTATCGCGCCCGTCCATAAAGCAGTGGACGAAAACATTCTTAACTTTATTTTCGCACGCTATTTTCAGCAGGGCGAAAAGATGGTTGAGGTGCGAATGGACTCCGCCATCGCTCAGCAGTCCCAGCAAATGAAGCTGGCGAGCGCGGCCGCGTTCCATGGCTTGGAGCAGGAGAGGCTGGCGATAAAATTCGCCGTCGGCGATGAGCTGATCGATGCGCGTGCTGTCCATATGGACGATGCGACCGGCGCCTATGTTTAAGTGGCCGACTTCGCTGTTACCCATTTGTCCGACCGGGAGGCCGACAGCGGGACCGGAAGTTTGGATCAGCGTGTTGGGAAAATCTTTGAGGATGCGATCGTAGTTTGGCTTCCGCGCGAGAGCGATCGCGTTTCCGTTGCTTTCGGCGCGATAACCCCAGCCGTCCAGGACGGTGAGGACGATGGGTTTTGGGCGTTCGGTCATATAGGTCCGCGGTACGCTACTTTTGTTCGAGCTCCTTCAGTTTGTCTACTGCGTTTTGATTTTTGGGATTGAGCTCCAATGATTTTCGATAGTTGGCAATGGCCTGCTGCTTTTGACCGTCCTTGGCGTAGGCTTCGGCCAAGCTGTCGTAGGCATTCGCTGATTTGGGATATTCCTCGACGTTGAGATTTAAGATGGCGATGGCGTCGACATTCCGGCCTTTTTCGAGGAGCGTGTAACCGAGCTGATTGAGGGCGCCTTCGTCGAAATTGTAACCATTCGGATTGGTGCGCTTGAGTTCGCGGTATTGTGCAACGGCAGCTTCAACGCCACGATTCACGATAGTCTCGCCGAGGTCATGGGCGAGAGGGCGTTTCGGCGTGGCCGGCTCCTGGCCGTAAAGGATAGCGCGAATGCCCTTGGCCATTTCGCCCAGGCTCGCACCGGGCGTGTTGTTAAAGATGACGATAAGGTCGTGATCGCCGACCAAGCGCTGTTCAAGCGTGTTGAAACCGTTGATGCCCCCTCCGTGGGAGATCATAGTTTGTCCGGCACCCGGCTCGTTGACGGAAATGGTTCGAATGTCCCAGCCGTATCCGTAGTTTTCCAGGTTTGGGGTGAAGAGCCTTTGCTTGAGATCGTTGGGAACAAGCTTGTCGGTGTAGAGAGCCTGGTCCCATTTATAAAGATCTTCGACAGTGGAATACAGGGAACCGGCGGCATAGGGCAGCGCCATGTCCAGATACGGGGCATTCACAACTCCGCCCAAATCCTGTTGGTAGCCTGAGGCGCGTTTTGGAAGGATATCGGCGTAATGATCGTAACCGGAATCCTTCATTCCGAGTGGTACCAGAATGTTTTCCTTCAAGAGAGTCTCGTAGCTTTTTCCCGTGATACGCTCGAGAATCGCTCCCAGAAGGAAAAATCCCGAGTTGTCATAGTGGAACTTGGTGCCGGGTTCGAATTGCAAGTCGCCGCTGCAGAATTTTTTCACGAAATCGTCGACGGCGTAGTAGTTGCGGGAAACTTCATCAAAGAATTTCGGGTCCTCAGTGTAACTGGGAATGCCGGAAGTGTGGCTGAGCAGTTGGCTGATGGTGACTTTTGAACCGGTATCCTTGCGGTAGTAAGGCAGATAGTCAGAGAGGTGGCTGTCGAGCTTAATGGAGCCTTTGGCCACTTGCTGCATGACCAGCATAGAAGTGAATTGCTTGGTGATGGAGCCGAGCCGAAATTTCACCTCCGGCGTGTTGGGAATATTCCACTCCCGATTGGCCAGCCCATAGCCTTTTTTGAAAATAACCTTGTCATGGTCGGAGACCAGGATCGTACCAGTGAACGCGCAGCAATCTACATACTGCGACATGAGCTTATCGATTTTTGCGGCGTTTTCGGAAGTATCTGCGGCGTAAGAGAACGAAATTTGCCAGAGGGGAGCTAAAAGAAGAACGCACAGGATCAGTTTTTTCATGATGGCCCTCACATCTAGAGGCGGTGTCAGTTGATCGCACATATCAGCGCCCAACAGGCTAGCACGGCGGTCAAATCTGGCGGGGTCTGAGTGCCTAAAGCGACCAACCGCTATTAGGTAATGGCTTTGCCACGTCCCTTCGGCGGACAAATTCGGATTCCACCCGCCTGTTGGAGCGACGGCCACGTTCGGCATTCCGAGACACGAATCCGCGAAGTAAGAGAACCGGTGAATTTGAAGCGAATGACTCGGTCGGAAGTGGAGCAAAAACTCCTCACTCCCGTATTACGGGAGACCGGCGTGGCAACCACGACGTATTCTTTGCACACATGTTTTTGGCATACGCTCGTAACGCTGAAGCGGTATCCAGACTTCGTACACCACGCGCCGAAGGTACAATTTGCACCGGCCAACGAAGCATCAATCATGCTCGCGTGGTCGACCGATGAGCTGCTCAGCGTCTGTGGATCTGGCCCGAGCGTGGCTAAATCGGGGGCGAATCCTCGCTGCGGATAGGTAGCAGCCTAGTAATCTGCGCAGTATTCACCGTGCGCATGTTGCCGACCGTGCTGGCTTCATGGGCTGCCATTCTCGCGCGCAGAAGGTTGGGGATGGTGACCGCCGCCACTATTAAAACCCCGCTTGCGTCACAGGCGACGTTCGTACTTGCTTCGCGAATTGCGGATTCTTCACCGTAAACGCAGATCACAGCGGGCGAGCCTTTTCCAGACAATAGTGCGGATGTGGATGCGCGTGGCCGGAGTGGTGATGGTAATGTTTCAGGTTCACATTTGGAGCGCGAATGCTGGGGAACTTATCATGCACAGGTGGCACACGCAATCCTGGCGGAACCGGTGTGCAGACGCAAGTTGCCGAAGAAGGCCGCTACAGCCATTGCTTTCGCAGCCAGTTGCGTAGGGGGTTGCGGAGTGTATCTAGATACGCATTGGCGGCAAGTTTTATAGCTTGGGCTTGGGTTGGATAGGGGTAATTTACACGGGCCAGAGCCCGGAGGCCGATTTTTGCGTTCATGGCTAGCGAGATTTCGCTTATCAATTCGCCGGCATGGCTGGATGCTACAGTAGCGCCTATAATCTGGTCGGTTCCTTCTTTGACATGAATTTTTACGAAGCCTTCATCTTCGCTGTCCGTGATTGCGCGATCCACGTCGCTCATCATGACAGTGAAAGTTTTGACGGGGATATCTTTTGCCCGCGCCTCGGTAACGTATAGGCCAACGTGCGCGATTTCCGGATCGGTGTAGGTGCAGAACGGAACCGCCGACATGCTCAGCCTCTCGCGACCCCAAAAAAATGCGTTACGCACTACAATTTCTGAAGCAGCTACTTCGATGTGAGGGAATTTCTTTTCCGAACATACGTCGCCGGCAGCATAGATTCGAGGATTGCTAGTTTGCAGATAATCATTGGTCATAATTCCGGCGTCTTTATCGTAATGCACCCCGGCGTTCTCGAGATTCATATCGCTGACGTTAGGCGTGCTGCCGATACCGACCAGAATGTCGTCAACGGTTAGCGTGAACTTGTAGTCGTCGCTAACCAGATCGACGATTTTTCCGTTGCCGTCCGCACGTACACGGACAGCTTGGCTGTTGAGATGGATGTCGATTCCGTCGCGAGCCAGCGCTTCGGAAAGAATCTGCGCCGCGTCGCGCTCTTCGTTGCCCAGGAACATCGGTTCATCCTGCACGATGTGAACTTGCGAACCCAGCCGGCAGAAGGCCTGCGCCAGTTCGCAACCGAGAGGACCGCCGCCGAGAACAAGCAAGCGCCGAGGACATTGGTCCAGATCGAAAACATTTTCATTGGTCAAGTAGTCCGCCGCGGCAATTCCAGGGATCGAAGGAACTTTCGGCCGGGCACCGCTGGCGATAAGAGCCCGCTTAAAGTGCAAGAGCTTGCCTTCGACTTCAACCGACTCGGGTCCGGCAAAGCGGGCCTGCCCGAAAAATACGTCGACGCCCGCGGAAGTCAACTTCTGGACCGAAACCCGACGGCTCACACGCGCCCGCACGCGCCGCATTCTTTCCATCACAGCCGGAAAATTCACGCTGATACCGCTAGGCACTTCGGCACCGAAGTTATCCGCATTGCGTATCTCTGCGTACAGGCGCGAGGTACGAATAATAGTCTTGGAAGGGATGCAGCCAACATTGAAGCACGCACCGCCGAAACGATCGCGTTCTACGATCGCCACCTTGGCACCGACTTTGGCGGCATTCAGGGCCGTGAGAATTCCGGCGGGTCCGGCGCCGATGACTACCAAGCTGTATCTGTGAGCCGGCTCGGGATTTTTCCAGTCCTGCGGGTGGACATTTTGCAATTCCCGCAGGTCGAAGTCAGTCGATGTCCGATTGGAGGACAATTGTTCAGGCGGCATTGGATTCCTCTAAGGTGCGGATTAGCCTTTACAACCAAGCACCTCGAAAACCGGCTCTGCGCAATCCGTTCCGGATGTATGCACACTGACGCATTAGTTTCCATATGAGTTGCGAGCGATAGTTTTCGATCATCAATGTAACCATACCTTGATCGAGGCCCAAATATCCTTCGCTCGTCCATCCCCGGGATCCATTGCGAATGAAACTGGGATTGAACCCGCTGGGAAGCCGGCATTCCTTGATAACTTCCGGATACCGATCACACATGCAGCGGACGGCTGCCAATGCCATATCCGGTACGAAAACAATGGAGGCCAGAGCCGCGGGGGGACAGATCGTGCCGTCGTCCGGTCCATAAGGCACGCCACGAGCGGTATAGCCGAAGAAGCTACGGTTCACACCATCAATTCGGATACGTTGAGGGCTCGGGCCGTCGCCCGCCGAGAAGCCCCAGAAATTCTCGCCATAACCGCGAAAATCTTTTGGATTGCGCAACGCATATTGCCGCTGAATATATGTTGCCTGACAGCTATTTTTGAAATAATCGCTGCCCTTCTCGCGCATGAACTGATCTTGAATACGCCGGAAATCGATCCACGCGTGAGACAGCTGATGAATGAAGAGGGGACCAGCGTAAAGAAAGTCATAGCCATACAGGTTTTCCCATTGATAGGTGGAGGTCCATGCTGAATAGCTATTGGCCGGAATCGGATGGGTGGGGGAGGCTAGCGCCAGAACATAGAGAAGGATCGCTTCACTGTAGCCTTCCCAACCGTAATGAAGAAAACCGGATTCCGGTTTCCATCCCTGCGGAAGAGTGGGCCTACCATGCTGGGCCCATTGCCAATCGATGCGACCATACAGCGTCTCGGCGACTTGGCGAATCTGAACCTCGATTGGAGAATTGCCGGTAAAATAGGCACTCGCGACGAGTATTCCGCCAAGCAGCAGAGCCGTGTCGATAAGCGACAGCTCGCAATCCCAAACACGTTTGCCAGTTTGCATGTCAAGGAAGTGATAATAGAAACCCATATAGCCGGTTGCGTCTGGCGCCTCGCTCTGCGCGCTATTCAGGAAAAAAAGAAGAGTGGTAAGAATTCGCTGAGCGGCGTCGTCACGCGTCATCCAGCGGCGTTCTACAGCTATTGGATACGAGCTCAGCGCGAATCCGACCACTGCGATGCTGCAGGGCGCACCGGCCACAGACCTATCGGCGACCAATCCATTGGCCGAATTGCATTGAGTTAAAAAATAGCCGAATGCCGCGCACTGCAGGGCATTGAGGAGGTCATCGTCTGGCAGCGTAATGAGCTGAGCTGGAGTTTCCGTGTGAATGCTCCGATTCTGAAAAGTTTTATGAGCTGTAAACTTTTCTACACCTGGTACCCCTCACAATTCGCTCCGCCCGCCTTCTGCTGGGCCTACCTGGCGCGGTGGACGCAGGACCGGGTGGGCGGAGAGCGCTTTGAAGCCGGGGAAAACGGCGTCGGCGCCGAGGCGCTCCTCGATGCGCAGGAGCTGATTGTATTTGGCGATGCGATCGGTGCGCGAGGCGGAGCCGGTCTTAATTTGGCCGCAGCCCATGGCAACGACGAAGTCAGCGAGGAAAGTGTCTTCGGTTTCACCGGAGCGGTGAGAGACGATAGAAGCGTAGTTCGCTTTGCGCGCCATTTCCACGGCTTCGACGGTTTCGCTTACCGTGCCGATCTGATTGAGCTTGATCAAGATGGCGTTGCCTATTTTTTCGGAAATTCCGCGGGCAAAAATTTTTGGGTTGGTGACGAAGATGTCGTCGCCGACCAGTTGAATGGTCTTTCTCTTTTCCATTTCTGCGGCAGGCGATCTGCCGAGCTCGTGAGTGAGGAGCTTCCAGCCGTCCCAGTCGTCTTCGGCGAGACCGTCTTCGATTGAAACGATGGGATATTGCTGGACCCAGGATTTCCAGAACTCAACCATTTGCTCCGAGGTGCGTTCGGACTTGTCGGATTTTTTGAAGACGTATTTTTTCTTGTCGCGGTCGTAAAACTCGCTGGAAGCGGGGTCTAGGGCGATGCCGATTTGTTCGCCGGGCTTGTATCCGGCGGCGGTGATGGCTTCCAGCACGCGTTCGACGGCTTCGACATTTGATTTTAGATTTGGCGCGAAGCCGCCTTCGTCACCCACCGCTGTGGAGTAGCCATTTTTCTTTAGCACAGCTTTCAGGTTATGGAACACTTCGATGCCCCAGCGCAGAGCTTCCCGAAAATTGGGCGCACCGAGTGGCATGACCATGAATTCCTGAACGTCCACGGAATTATCGGCGTGCGCGCCACCATTTAAAATATTCATCATAGGCACAGGAAGCGTGTCAGCAAAGCCTTCCGACGAATATCTGGCGAGATATTGGTAGAGCGGGAGTTCGAGCTGGGTGGCTGCGGCTCGCGCGGTGGCCATGGAGACAGCGAGAATTGCGTTCGCGCCGAATTTTGATTTGTTGTCCGTGCCATCGGCTTCGATCATGCGGCGATCAATGGCGCGTTGTTCGGAAGCGTCCATGCCCACGATGGCTTTGGCGATGCCGTTGTTCACATGGCCGACGGCTTTGAGCACGCCTTTGCCGAAGTAGCGGGATTTATCACCGTCACGAAGTTCGATGGCCTCGTGTTCTCCAGTAGAGGCGCCGGAAGGGACGGCGGCGCGGCCTATTACCCCGCCTTCCAGACCTACTTCAGCTTCGACTGTGGGATTGCCGCGTGAATCGATAATTTCACGACCGCGGACGGTGATGATTTTTGTGGACATCGTGCCCCCTGAAATGTTTCCCTGAAATTAATGCGGAAGACATTCTAAGCTTTTACGAATCATAAAATACAGTTGAGCAATACGAATTGTAGCGGAACTGCGCTGCTTATTGGGATGACTTGGGCGATTGCGTTTTGGCGGCAACTAGGGGTTGCGCAAATGTGAAGACGACGATTACTTGCGAAGGGATGGTTGCGCCGAGATGTTTTCCGGGTTCGAAACGCCATTGGTGGATAGCCGCGGTTGCGGAGTCTGTAAAGGGGTCGGCGCCGCGCAATATTTTTACGGAATCGAGCTGGCCTTGCTCGGTGATATCGGCTGAAAGAATTACGCTGGACTGAACATTTGCGTCCGGCGGATATTCGGGCTCGACGGCGGCAACAGGGAGCGCGGCACGTTCTGGAGAGTTGCGCTCGCGCGAATCTGAAAAGGCGTTTTCGTAATTGTGAGTTTTCGGGGCCTTTGAAGCGGCGAGACGCGGAACAAAATCGAACGCGATCCCGATTCTGGGCCCCACCGCCTGGCGGTCCTGACTCGCGGGGAGAAATATCCAGGTGCGAACAGACACTAGAGCTTTTTCAAGATAGGGGGCTTCGCCGTGGATGGTCTGGATGTCTGTGAGAGTTCCCGTGCTATCGATTTGCGCGTCGAGGATAACCTCACCGCCGAAGATGGACTGCGAGGGATAAGCTGCGGGAACTAACGAAAGCGCTGCCGGCACCGAGGAGTTTTGCCCGTGCTCGGTGATGTCTTGAGGGTTTTGTTCTTCAGCGCCCAAACTCGTATGCCAAGTGACGTGTTTCTGCTGAAGTAATGCGATGGCGTAATGAATCGGCAGGATTGCACCTGCCGGCTGGCGCTCCGTAGCGACCATGGCGAGGGAGCTGCGGCCGAACCATTGGCCTTCGACCAGGCCGACGACCTTTTGAGATTCGGTGGAGATTACCGGAGCGCCGCTTTGGCCCAGAACTACTTCGTGGCCGAAGATTAGCAACTCCGTGTCACCCTTTCCCTTTTCCAATTGAGAAAATTCTGAGTCCAGAACTTCTCCGCGCGTGCGCATTTCTATGGTGGCGTTGAGCGTATAGGCTTCGCGAGGCTTGGAAGGTAACAACGCTGCGGTTAGGACTGTATGACCCGCTAGTGGCCTATCGGGGCACAGAGGTAGAAACGAAACTCTGTAATTTCCTGCGAATGGATTGGGCGACACGCGCAGGATGGCTACATCATGTTCACGATCGATGGCTACCAAAGCGGCTTGAGCTATACGAAACTCGGAAGACGACTGGTGCAGCAGGACGTAGGGCTGTCCGCCGTGAAGCTGGCTGAGAACGTGGGCGGCGGTGACGAGGTAGCCGTCGCTGTTGATGAAGAAACCGTTGCCGTAAAAAAGATAATGATAGCCGCGATCGGAGGCGGATTGATCGACTGGATAAATGATGGGGCAGACCGCGTCGAACAACTTTTCGCCATCCGCGATTGGCGTTGCTTGGCCCGATGCGGAGATCGCGAGCCACACAACAGCCAAGGGCCCCACAACCCCACCCAGGATTTTTCGGTATGTTTTCATTGCAGATTCGAGAATGCCGGGATCGCCACGCGACGCACTTTGTTAAGTAACCCTAATTAGCATATCTGGTTAGGCGCAAAGCGCTAGTTGTCCGTTGGGACAGTTACGTCGGAATTGATAACTGTAGACTTCGGAATCGCCCGGGAGAATTTCAGAAGACATGTGTGACTTATGACTTTAAAGAGAGCCTGCAGGGAGATTGGTGGCGCGGGCTAGTAAAGCGCGGAGATCTTTTTGGGCTGCTATTGGAGTCTTCTTTCCCATTTCGCTTTCCAGTTGGCGGCGGGCGGCTTGTACGGTTTGTAACTGATCTGGGTCGGCACTGGCGAGAAGATTTTCGGCGCGAAGAAAGCAGGCGTAGGCTAGGTCCTTGGGCAGTTGATGGCGGCGCAGAAATTGGCCGTAGTTGAACCAATCGAGGCCTTCGGCTAGCGCATCGTCAGCCTTGGCGTCCAGGGCCAGGCCGCGTTGATAGGATTGGGCTGCGGCGGCCGCGTCATTTTTCTTTTCTTGCAAGTCGGCCAAGTGAGCCAACGCGAGGCTTTCAAGTTTGGGATTGTTTGCGTTCTGCGCGAGGGTAATCGCGGATTGATAGCGTAGGAGGGCGGAATCGGTACGATGGATCGCGGATTCGTCGTCCGCTAGCTGAATTGTGGCGGAAATTATTTGATCCTTAGTGGTGACGCGAGAATCGTCTGGCTGTGACGCAGCCAAGCGCAAGAAGATTTCCCAATGACGGGCAGCGGTTGCGGGCTCACCTCTTTGATCGAGAGCCTGGGCTAGGTAGAGGTGGGCGTTCGTCTCATTTGAGTTTAGGTCTACCGCTTTTAGCCAGGAGTCGATCGCTTGATCGGGATTGCCGAGGCGAGCGGCAAGTAATCCAAAATTCACCAGCGAATCGACGTCGCGCGGAAATCTTTCGAGAGTCTTTCGGTAGAGCGCGTAGGCATCGTCATAGCGGCCCGCTTCGATCAACGCGCGAGCGTAGGCTTGTTGCAGGCCGATGTTTTCAGGATTGAGATCGACGGCTTGCGCCAAGGCGGCGACAGCTTCTCGCTGATTCCCCGCTTTTGCTTCCGCAACCGCGATGCGTGCGTTCAGCGCGCTGTCGTAGGGATTCATGTCGGCGGCGCGGCGGAGAGACGAGAGGTCTACGTCATTATTGCTGAGCGCGAAATGAACTTGGTCCATGCCGCCCCATAGGAAAAGCAAGGCGGCTAGGCCGATAGCGAATGCAGGCGCGGCGATACGCCGACCGGACTGCTTTTCGGCAGCGGGCTTTTTGCGCGATGCTTTTTGCGCGTCGGGCTGCGTTTGAGCCACAGGCGCGGCCTTGGGGCCCTCCACTAACAGCGAGGCCACGCGGGTGTCGCGCAATTTCCACAATCTGCCATCGAGAATGAAATGATGGATGTTTACGACGGCCATAAATATCAAAAAGCTGGTGGTGAAATCGAAATGGAAGATGTAACTCACCAGCCACGGGCCGGGGATGAACAGCGCAATCCCGCCGGCTAGGAGCGTGACGAAATATATTGGCATGCGCCAATTCGATTGGCCGCTGGCGCGCGCTTCGCGGCGCTGGTAATAGCTCGTGATCCATATGTACTGCGTGGAGTGCAGAACGGCGAGAATTCCGCTGCTGTAGCGCGTTTGCGGAATTTGATAGGCCGAATGCAATTCTAGCAGCGTGGGTAAAACGAACCACAGAAATTGCGTTATCGCTAGGGTGATTGGCGCGACCATTTCGCGAATACCGTGTTTGCGGACCAGGCACCGAAAACCCAACCAGGTGAAAACTGCGAAGGCTGCTCCGAGCGCGAGGCGCAACGTGAAAGTGAATTTTCCGGGAAGACCCAAAGAAAGAATTAGCGGGTCGGTCGAGCCGCCGGTTTCGAAACTTGCAAGTAGCATCAGGTAAGACGCGATGAAGGCAGCGCGGAGCCAGCGGCGTTCGTTTGGGGTAACTTCAGCGCCGCTTCGGCGGGCAAACATCATCAGGAGGCCGTAATTCTGTCCGCTGTAATGCCAGGGACTCCAGCAGATATAGAGCGTGAATACCCAAGGGAACAGGCGCGGGGACGCGTGCATCAGGATCACGGTGAGCGCGAGCAGCAGCGTGATGTGCAGCGTGAAAAACTTGTATTTTTCAAAATTTTCGCGCGTGTGATAGGCGCGATAAATCGTGGCCATGAAGTGCGGGTAGTTGAAAACGAGGGCGAGCGCGTAGAAGGCGACGACCCAGGCGTGGGTATGCGTGGGCGCCATCCACATGGCCACGGCTAGAAGCGGGGCAGACCAAGCGCCGCAGCCTACGAGCAGGTCTAGCCAAGGGCTGTAAATCCAAGGTGTAGACGGCTGGGGCGCGCCTTGTGGAGTCGCTGGTCCGGCACCAGTGGAAGCCGAGATGGTTTCCGTATCTACGAGCGTGGTCAAGCTGGATGTCTCTGGTCCTGAAATGCGAAGCGCGTGCCTACGGCTGAGCTGGTTGCCATTGCCTCAAAAAGGAGATCCCTCAAAACGTGCGCGCTTTGCGCGCTTCGGGATGACAAGGTTAGACAAACGGCAGTGAGCATCACCGAAGTTTACTTCGGCTCGAACATGGCCGTGGGACGCAGTCACGCGCTCATGTAGAAAGGGTAACTTCCGGTCGGGACACATGAGCGCGCTCAGTAAACCGCGCTCAGCTTGAACGAAGCAGAACTGGTTAGATGCGTTTTGCGGCTTGGGACTTTCCCAAAATGAAAACGAAGACGCCCATAACCAAAAGCAAGATTGTGAGGCCGATTATTTTTACGACGGCTGAAACTTTGTGGGGATCGTCTTCGGCGGGGAGCACGGAGAAAGCTATGGTGATTAAGGTTGTGGTGAAACCGAGGACACCCACTATTTTTGCGACCGGGCTGCCGCCGGGAATTCGCATGACCTCTGGACCCGGAGGCTCGCGCTGCAAGCGGATCAGCGAGGCGAACACGAAAAGGTAAGGTATGAAATACGAAATGATTCCCATGCTCACCAGGACTTCATAGGCGCCGTAGACGCTGGTCCCGGCCTGGCCGAGAAAGATGAAAAGAACGCCGCAGGCGGCCTGGACGAGAAGGGCGACGTAGGGCGTGCCCCACTTGGGATGGATGCGCGCGAAGGCCGGAGGGAGATAGCGATCGAGTCCGGCGACGAAAGGAAGGCGAGCAGAAACTGCAAGCCAAGCGCCCATGGCGCCCAAATTGCTCAGGGTGATCAGCAAAGCGGCGAACGAAACGATTCCGATGGCGATGGCGCCAGAGAGGCCGATGCGTTCCACTGATTTGGAAATTGCTTGCATGATTCCCTGCAGGCCGCTTACTTGGTTGGCGGGGAGCGCGATTAAGACGGCGACGGTACCGAGGATGTATCCCGCGGTGACGAAGGCTCCGCCGGCGAGCAAACCTCTGGGAAGATTTTTGCGCGCGTGGTGGACTTCGTCTCCGAGAAAAGAGGCGGATTCAGAGCCGCCGAGAGCGAAAACGATGGTGGCCATGAAGAGCACATCGTGAAAACGCATGTGCGGAATCATCGTCGTGTGCGTGAAGCTGGTGGCCGAGCCGAAGCGATGGAATGCAATACCGGCGATGGCGAATAAGATCGCGATCGGCAGCCAAGTGCCGATCCCGCCGAGGTTATGCAACCACTTGCCCACGGAAAGGCCGATGAGATTTAGAAAAGTTGCCAGCCCGAGACCGAAAAGAGCGAAAAGCAGAAAGTAAGTTTTGCTATTTGAAAGCGATTGCCAGCGAGCGGGACCTATATACAGCGCGTTGCTGGCCGTGAAATAAAGTATCGCGGGATAGTAAGGAAGATTGCTGGCCCAGTAAGTCCAGCCGGTAATGAAGCCGGGGAATTCTCCGAACGCGCGTTTGGACCAAACGTACAGGCCGCCTTCCTGCGGGTAGCGCGAAGAAAGTTCCATCACTGAGAGCGCGAGCGGAAGATAAAACGCGGTCCAGGCAGTCATCCAGATGGCCACGGCGCTGGCGCCGACTGTTGCGGCCGTCGCAATCCAGCGGAGGCTGATGCCGGTGACGATGTAAAACAGAACCAGGTCGCGAAAACCCATCGTCCTCCGCGGACGATTTGAGTTTTCGTTTTCACTAGCTGTGAATTCCGCTGGAGCCATCGGCTTTAGGCGGACATCATGCTCCGAGAAGATTCAGAAAGCGAGAGCGTTTCCCAAGCCGCGTTAGGTGGCCTTTCCGCTAGCCTTGGATTTATCGTCGTGTCCGTAATATTCGTAGGCGGACATCGGCTTTTCGCCACCTTTTTTCCAGACACGATCATCCGCGGAAATTTTTCCCAGAGCGCGCGCCATCTCGCGAATATGTGTTGCTACGGCTCCGCAACATGCGCCGATATAATTCACGCCGATTTCGCTGGCTTTGGTCGCGTAGTTGGCCATTTCGCGCCGGGTTAGCTGGTAAGGTTCGAGCTGATCTGGAAACGCGGCGAGGCTGGTGAAGTCGCGATGCTCGTGCGTGGTGCGATAGGCCACCGGCTGGCAACCGATATAGCCTTTCACCGCTTGGCGCATTTCTGCCATTAGGGGGAGGGTGTGTTCGGGACTTCTTAAGCAATTGATGCCGACAATGTCCGCGCCGGCATCGGCTAAGGCTTGGGCAACGTCGGCGGCTTTCTTACCATCGGGAGTAATGTCTTCATTTTCGAAACAGACGGTGACCATGACTGGCAGGTTTGTAGCTTTTGCGCGCTCGACGGCCAACAGAGCTTCGCCGAGAAATGAAAACGTTTCGCCGATGATGAAGTCAACGCCTTCGGCTACTTGAACGTCGAGTTGTTCGTCGAAAGTCTTGCGCACGCGATCGGCCGCGGCTTTATCGTTGGGCTCGTACATCCATGTGAGGCTCAGGTTTCCAGCGACCAGACAGCGGTCTTCGGCCGCTTTTTTCGCGATGCGAACGGCGGCGCGATTCAATTCTTCGACGCGCTCTTCCATGCCGACCGTGGCCAGCTTATCGCGGCTGGCGTAGAACGTGAGGGCTTGCAGAACTTCGGCGCCAGCATCGCGGAATTCGCGATGGAGTTCGAGCAGAGCGTCAGGATTATTCAATGCTACTTCGGGCGTGAACGGGCCGGCACGGACCCGTCCGCGCTTTTCCAGCTCGAGTAGGTAGCCACCGTCACCTAGAACGGGCCCTTCGGCGAGTTTTTCGAGGATTCCCTTTTTTTGCTGCTTTGCCATTTCGATCTCCTTTCACCGCTAAAATTGCGGCGAGAAAAATCTATGCGCTGACTTTCTTTACACCGCCGCTTTTCCAATCGCGCAAAGCTTTGTGGGCCGCGTTGTAACCTGGGGCGCCGGTGACTCCTCCGCCCGGATGCGCGCCAGCGCCGCAGAGATACAGACCGGCGACTGGTGTTCGATATTGCGCCCAACCGGCGACCGGGCGCATAAAAAAAAGCTGTTCCAGGGAAAGGTCGCCGTGAAAAATATTTCCTTCGGTAAGGCCGTAGGTGCGTTCCAGATCGAGTGGAGTCAAGACTTGGCGCGCGATGATTGAATTTGGAACGTTGGGCGCGTACTCGGCAATTTTCTTTACTACGCGGTCGCCGAGGAGTTCGCGCTTCTCGTCCCAGGTGCCTTCGCGCAGGCGATAAGGAACGTACTGAATAAACGTGGTCATCACGTGCTTGCCTTGCGGCGCGAGGGTGGAATCGACGTTGGAGGCGACCACGCAATCGACCCAAAGCTCTTCGGGAATGTCGCCAAACTTCGCGATGTCATAGCAGCGTTCGGCAAACGCGAGCGAAGGAACCAGGGTGAAAAGCGCGCGCTGCGGAGCCGGCCAGTCCGGCGGCATGCCAGTGACGCGAGGTTCTTCGCCCAGGACAAAATTCACTTTGGCGCAGGGGCCGTCCATCTTGATGCCTGCGATGGCGTGCCGGAAACCTTCCGGTAGCTGATTTGCGTCCAGCAGGCGTAAGAAAGTGCGCTTCGGATCGGCGTTCGAAAGAACAATACGGCTGGAGATTTCTGTTCCACCTTCCAGGATCACACCGCGGGAAATTCCGTCGCGGACATCGATCTTGGCGACGGGAGAAGATGTGAGAATCTCCACGCCGCTTTTACGACCGGCGGCTGCGAGCGCTTGCGTGATGGCGCCCATTCCGCCGATTACGTGACCGTAGAAGCCCTGGACTTCGCCATCTCCGCCGCCGAGCAAATGAAAGAGCAGGCCGAGAGCCGAGCCCGGGTCGTAGGGGCCTCCGTGTTTTCCGTACAGATTATTGGCGAGGAACATCGTTTTCATTTTCTCGGACTCATAATTGCGGTCGAGAAAATCGCCGAGGCTGCCGGTTAAGAAGGACACTAGCTGAGACACTTCCGCGCTCGTCATGCCGCGGAATCGTTTTCCTACGCGCAAGAGCTCCCAGAATCCGTCGGCGCCGTGTAGCGAAGGTTGGGGAGGCGGCTCGAGAAAAAATGGCTGCAGGTAGCGTGCCAACTTCTTGAGCTGCTCGTCTACGCGAACGAAGGTTGCGGCATCGCGCGCGGACAATTTTCGAAACGCGGCGACCGCGCGATCACGATCGGCCCACCAGGGGACCACTTGTCCGTCGGGAAAAGGTACCAACAAGCTCGGATCGCAGGGCACCGTGCGCAGACCGTGTGCGCCCAGGTCCAGATCGCGAATTACGGTGGGACGCAGCATGCTGGCAATATAAGAGGTTGTGGACGCGCGGCAACCAGGGGCGATTTCTTCGGTGACGCAGCAGCCTCCCACGATTTCGCGTCGTTCGAGAACGAGGGTAGAAAGCCCTGCGCGCCCGAGATAGGCGGCCGCAGTGAGGCCGTTGTGCCCGGCGCCCACCACGATTGCATCATAGGACTTGCGCGAAGGAGGCATTTCGTTTAGTATGACCGCCAGTCAGCAGCAATGTGGTAGCACTTTCATAGCATATATGGGGGAATATTCCAATGACAGCTTCAGTTAATGACCTTAGGTCACCGCCACACATTAAGCAACGCCGGGCCATTCTGGAGCCGCCGGTCGCAGGAAAAACTCATCGGCATCCGCGCATGGAAGCCAAACGCGAGCGCATCGTGAACGCGGCGATGCAACATTTCGCGGAACACGGATATCACGCAGCTCGCATCGAGGATCTTTCTGCGCAGTTGGACGTGGCCAAAGGTTCTATCTTCCAATATTTCGGCAGTAAAGGCGGCTTGTTTCTGGAAGCTTACAAAAAAGCGGTGCGGTCTTTTCCTACTTATCTGGATTCGCCTTCGCAAATTCGCGAGAGAGGATTTTTTGAAATTTTGCGCTATTGGCTGCTGAGAACGGAGCGGCTCGTTCGCGAAGATTGGATTCCCTATCGCGTGGCGTTGCTCGGAAATTATGGAGTGGATCTTAGTTTGAAACGCGAGATCAACCGGTTTCTGCTGGCGGAAGATCCCTATGGCAGCACGGCATTCGTGCGCCTGGGAATTGCGCGCGGCGAGGTTCGGTCTGACATTGATTCGACGCTGATCGTATCGATTCTGGACTGGACCATGGAACGTTTTCAAGACGCACTGCTCACCGAGGAACTCGATCCAGGACTTTTCCCGCATCCCGCGGACCCGCAGAAAAATCAGATGCGCATCAATCAGTTTTTGATGGTGTTGAAGGGCGCGATAGGCGTGTAAGAGAAGAATCGCGCGGTTGCCGCAGCTTAAAGAAATCGATAGGAGAAATTGCATGGAACAGACGGTAAAAGAAATCCTCGCTTCCTACAATGCGTCGGCGCCACTGGCTGAAGCGCACACGATTCCGGCGCTGTGGTACACCGATACGCGCATCGCCGATCTGGAGTTGCAGAACGTTTTCTCGCGAATGTGGCAGGCAGTTGGGCGCACGGAGCAAGTTGCAAAACCGGGACAGTATGTTACGGCGACGGTGGCTGGCGAGCCGGTGGTGGTGGTACGCGGAAGCGACAATACGTTGCGCGCGTTTTTCAATGTTTGCCGGCACCATGCGATGACGGTGATGAATGAGCCCTGCGGACACACACCGCACCTACGTTGCCCATACCATGGATGGACTTACAATCTGGAAGGCGAACTCCGCGGGATGACGGAATTTGAGGGCGTTCGCGATTTCGAACGTTCGCAAAATGGATTGGCGCCCATACGAGTTGAGACCTGGGAGAAGTTTGTGTTTGTGAATCTGGATCCGCATGCGGGGTCGCTCTTGGATTTTCTTGGCGCGCTGGTGAAGTTGGCGCAGCCGCTCGGGTTTGGCGATTTGAAATTCGTGGAGCGGCGCAGCTATATACTTGATTGCAACTGGAAAGTGTACGTGGACAATTTTCTGGACGGCGGATACCACGTGCCGCACATGCACAAGGGCTTGAACAGCGTTTTGGACTACACGAATTACACGATTGAAAATGTGGATCGCTGCTGTGTGCAATCGAGCCCGGTGACGGTGGACAGTTCATCGGAGGCCAGCGCGGCCAACACGCGCAAAGGCGACCGTGCCTATTATTTCTGGCAATATCCCAACTTCATGCTGAATTGGTACGAGGGATATCTGGACACCAATCTTGTGCTACCAATGGGCGTGGGACGCTGCGAAGTAATTTTTGATTTTTATTTTGGCGATACGAGTGAAGCGAACATGGCCTACGTTCGCGAAAGCATGGGAGTGAGCGAGATTGTGCAACAGGAAGATATTGTGATTTGCGCCGGGGTGCAGCGCGGGCTCAGTTCGCGCGCGTATCAGGCGGGGCGCCTTTCTGTGCGGCGCGAAGCTGGAGAACATTTGTTTCATCGGCTGTTGGCTGCCGATTTAAAAGATACGCGGGCGGCTGTCGCGCGATAATGCGGGACCCTGAACTAGCCAGATTTACAGCCAATTTGGTAGCTCTATCGAGCTTGCTCGTCCTTGCGACCGTTTCCCTGCCCTGGTGACACGACGTTCGGGGCGGGGAGAATTTTCGGCGGCTTTTTTCGCGCGACTTCCTCGACCGCCTTCCTCGCTTGGCATAAGAATAGGAAGGAAACGCGAATGATTTATCATTCCACGCGCAAGAAGAGTTGATCGAACCAGCTAGAGCTAATCGAAGATGACGGTCTTGTTGCCGTATAGCAGGATGCGATTTTCGATGTGCCAGCGGACCGCCCGAGAGAGAACAACCTTTTCGAGGTCGCGGCCTTTCTGAATTAAATCCTCCAAAGTATCGCGGTGAGAAATGCGCACGACGTCTTGTTCGATGATGGGGCCATCGTCGAGAACTTCGGTAACGTAATGGCTGGTAGCGCCGACGAGTTTGACGCCGCGTTCAAAGGCTTGATGATGTGGCTTGCCGCCGACGAACGCAGGCAAAAATGAGTGATGGATGTTGATAATGTGGTGCGGCGGATACTGGCGAATGAAATCCCAGGACAAGACCTGCATGTAACGCGCGAGGACGATTAAATCAATTCCGTGAGGGCGCAGCAGATCGAGTTCTCGGCGTTCGGCCTCCGGCTTATTTTCCTTGGTCACTGGGATCACGTGCAGCGGGATTTTGTAGAAGTCCGTCCAGCGGCGCACGTCTTCGTGATTGCTGATAACCAATGGAATCTCGCAAGCGAGTTCCCCGCTGTGCTGGCGATAGAGCAAGTCGCTGAAGCAGTGATCGTAGCGCGAGACAAAAATGGCAACTTTAGGACGATAGCTGGAAAGTGCGACGCGCCATTTCATGCCGAAACGGTCCGCGACAGGCTGGAATTCCTTGGCGAAGTCCCGCATGTCGATGGAGAAGCCGGCCAGATCCCATTCCACACGCATTAAGAATAGATTTCGTTCGTAGTCCTGATGCTCGTCGGCGTGAAGAGTATTTCCGTTGGCGCGATAAATAAACTCATGGACGGCGGCGTTGAGCCCTTTTTGGTCCGGGCAACTGATGAGCAGGATGGCGCTGTTTTTCAAAACATACTCCGGAATGCGGTTTCGCGCGGCAAGCTATTGATGATCTCTCGGAATCGTGTCATGCCAGCTTTTTTCGCGAATCAGTTTGCCATTCTCGGTGAGGTGGCGCTCGGAATGATAGTAAAAATTGTGCAGGTCGCTGCCCAGGTCGATGACTACGCTCCAGACCAAAGTGCGACCGGGCAATTCGATTGTGGTGGAACCTTCGGCGTGGACCGAGCTTTTTTCCGGATGGTCATCACCGAGAACGTATGTCATCTGCTCGTGATCTTTCATGCGGCCCCAGGGATATTGGCTCGCGTCGTCTCCAATCCAGGAAATGCGCGTGATGCCAGTGAGCAAATCGTGTGTTTCGGTCCAGACCTGAGGCGGCCAAGTGTCACCTTCGGATTTCACACTTTCGAGAGGCGGGGTCTCTTCGGGCGCGGAATAATGCGGGCGCGCCGGCGGCTCCAGCGGGACAAGCGGAAGTTCCAATCGAGAAGCGGGAGCGCCGCCGAGTTGCAAGGACGCCGTCATCGCGGATGGCGTGGGCCAAATCATGGGCCAGATAGCGTTTGATATGGCGAGGCGAATGCGATGTCCGCGCTGAAAGACCCAGCTAGTGAGATGTAATTCGATTGGAAGCGAATACACGTGACCCGGGACGAGATCAGTTGGGTTGGTGCGCGAGTCTCGTTGCGCGCCACTTTGCCCGGCGCCGGTGACCATGGTTACGGTGCCGTCGGGCGCAACGTCTGAAAGACGCGCGAACCAATTTGCGAGCGGGGCACTTGCGGAAACTTGCAGGAGCGCTTTAGGCCATCCGAGAATTGCGGTGTCTTTTTCTAATGGCTCGGAATCGTAAACCAGGCTGAAGGCGTCGATAGGACGTTGATCGGTGGTGAGATCGCCCCACCAAAATCCTGCTTCGGCTCCGATCGTTGGGACATACTTTAATTCTTCTGTTGCCGCGGATGGCACTGAGTCGCGCAGCGAATGATTCGGCGAAAGGAAAAGAGTCTCCGTGCGCGCGTTAGCTGGGGGGAAACTATTTTCAGCGCGCCAGTCGCCTGGAATTTCTGCGATGTTGGGATCGGGCGGGTACCAGTGGCGCATGTAAACCTCGAAACGCGGCTCGTCGAGAATGCCGTTCTGCTTACCTTTTAGCCAATAATCCCACCAGCGCGTGGCTTCCACCCGCCATTCAATACTTGGTCCGGGTTGAGCATCGTGTGGAAAACTGTGGTTCCAGGGGCCGAGCAGGGCTTTTACCGGCGCGTTCTTTGCGCGTTCGAGGAATCGGCCGACGCTGTCGCGATAGCCATCGAGGAAGCCCCCAATCATGTAAGTGGGAACTTTGTATGCCGCGTACTGATCGCCCGAGATCGAAGCGCGTTGCCAAAAGGTTCCGTCGCGCTGATGATGAAGATAGAGAAGGAACCAGGGAGTGGCGTCGAAACGCGGCGCGAGGGATTTTTCATCGGTGGGAAAATCCGGGGCGGGCGTGATGCCGACCTGCATATCCATGCCGAGCTCAAATTCATCGACGTGCATGAGGCCATCAATGTAGTGAATATCGTCGTGGAAAAGATCCTCGGTGGCACACATCGCGATTATCGCCTTCAACGCGGGGGGATGCAGGTTCGCCAACTGAATCGCGTTGAAGCCACCCCAGGAAATTCCCATCATGCCGACGTTGGCGTTGGACCACTGCTGTTTGGAAAGCCAGTCGATCACTTCCAGGCCGTCCTGCTGCTCTTGATCGGAATATTCCCGGTCGGGAGGATTTCCTTTGCTTGCGCCGGTGCCACGAATGTCCACGCGCGCAGTGACGTAGCCGCGCTTTACGAAATAGGAATGGAGTTGCCAGTCGCGCGCTAGAGTCCAATCATCTTTGCGGTAGGGCAAATATTCCAGGATGGCTGGGAATTTTCCGCCGTGCTCTGCGTCGGGCGTGGCGGACTGGACCGGGGCGCTTGGCATGTAGAGATTCACGGCCAAGCGGATGCCGTCTTTCATGGGAATCCAGGCTTGGACAATTTTCACGGCTGCGTAACCAGCAGGCTGTGGAGAAGGACCTTCTGATGGCGTGACTTCCGTCGGTCCACCGGTGGGCTGAAGCATTAATTTAAAATTCAGTTCTAACTGCGCGCTAGGTGTAAGCAACAGCCTTTCTTCACGCGCGATGGAGAATCCAAATTCCCGCACTTGGACGTCGTAAGTTCCGGGTTCTAGCTGGATTGCGTACATTCCATCGGCATTAGTGAGGACAGTGTACTTTTTGTCCCACAGGAATTCTATCGACGCTCCGGAGATTTTCGCGCCGGTTGGATCGGTGACAACTCCATGGACGGTGGCCGTGTCGGCTTGGTCTTGCGCGGTGTTCGATGGCGAACTATGTATTTTCGCGCAAAGCGGAAGACAAATGGCTCCAATCAGAATTGCCGCTACGCTCGCGAGTTTACTTGGATTCACGTCTTCAAGTCCTCTTGGCGTGCAAGGCTACCACACCACGGAGTCCGGTTAGACTCAGGGTGCTATGGAAATACTGGACCGGAATGACTGGCGGTCGGCCTGCGCGGTTCTTACAGGATAGCGCGAATGACTCCGCCATCGACGCGTACAGCGGCGCCATTTGTGGCAGAAGCCAGCGGACTGGAGAGATAGACGATCATATTAGCGACTTCCTCCGTGCTCGCGAATCGCTGGAGGAGGGAGGACGGGCGAATGCTTTTGAAGAATTCTTTTTCGAAGGCCGTAGAGTCAGAACCTTTTTGCGCGCCCATTTGCGAGATGAAAGTTTCGACGCCTTCGGACCTGGTGGGACCAGGTAGTACGCTGTTCACGGTGATGCCAGTGCCGGCGACTGTTTCGGAAATACCGCGAGCGACGGCGACTTGCGCTGTTTTAGTCATGCCGTAATGAATCATTTCTACAGGGATTTGAACGGCTGATTCACTGGAGATAAAAATGATCCGGCCCCAGTTTTTTTCGCGCATGCCGGTGAGATAGTGGCGCGAGAGGCGAATGCCGCTCATCACATTGGCTTCAAAAAAGCGCATCCAATCTTCGTCGGGAATTTTCTCAAAGGGCTTGGGTTCGAAAATGCCCATGTTGTTGATCAGGACGTTCACGGTTCGGACGGCTTGGATCACTTTCTCGCAACCCTCTCGATTCGAAACGTCAGCAGCGACTCCTGTGACCTCTGCCGCTGGGTGAGCTTTGCGAATTTCGGCAATGGCAGAATCGACGCGTTTTTGGGTTCTTCCATTGATCACGACCGACGCGCCTTCCGCCGCCAGAGCTCGCGCGGTGGAGAAACCAATTCCTGCGGTCGAGCCAGTTACCAGCACTTTCTTGGCTTTCAGTTGTAGGTCCACAATTTTCCCTTTGAAATTCCGAGATCGCCGCTATCGGCGAAATTAGCCACTAATGACTCAACCTTTACGTAGTGGATGCTTGAGTCTTGTTACTGGTCGCAAAAAGATTGCAATCTGTGCTGAGTTCAAAGCGTACGACGTCTTTAATTAGAATTCGAGCCCGAACCCGAGCATGGTTTCGAACGACGTGTTTCCGCTGCTGCTCTCCTCGCTATGCGGGTACTGATTGGCGGTCCTTCTCAAGTTTCCCTGCGACGCCACATTCTAAGTAATCACTGATGGTATGACTTATCGCAGAATGTATTGGACTGGTACTAGTGTAAACTCTCACGCGCGGGCGGTGCCACATCTTGAACGAGCCGATCGGAGAAAGAGTTGAGGGAAAACCTTGCACGATTCGACTTTCAAATAGCTTTTTGTATTACGCTCTTAATTAGCGTACTCGCTTGCCTTTACTCTTTCAGTTTTTACCGAGCGAAACCTTCTCGCTGGGTCCGCACCCTTCAAAGTCTGACGACTGTTTTCGATTTTTCACTGGAGGATCTGGGCGGTTTTTCATACGGCGGACTTTTCCTAGCGAGCATCTTAGTATTATTTCTAGAACTTTTGATGATTCGGTGGATTTCTTCAGAGGTGCGCATCTTTGCGTATCTAAAAAATTACATGTTGGTCTCTTGTTTCCTCGGTTTTGGCGTAGGTTGCTTTCTTTGTCGCAAGCGCATGAACCTCATTGCTCTGATTGCGCCGCTGCTTTCTCTTGTCTTCCTGATTGAGTTCCCTTGGCAGCCTCTGCGGGCGTTAATCAGCGCTCTTCCCTCCTACCTAGGTGTGTCATCGGAAGTGAATTCGATGGGCATCCCGGCGGTGCCATTTTCAGGGATAGCTCTTCTGGCTCTCGGAGCGGCCATCGTTATAACCGTTCCACTTTTTATTTTGAATGCAATGATTTTTATCCCACTCGGGCAGATCGTGGGCGGTTATTTGGAAACTGCCCCTCGCGGTATCTTTGCATATTCGGTCAATATTCTGGGAAGTCTGGCGGGCATTCTTCTATTCACTCTGTTGTGCCAATACTGGCAGCCTCCGGTGGTTTGGTTTGCAGTTGCCGGTATCCTTCTAATCTTACTCGTTGGCAAGGTTGTTGCTCTTCGGTGGGCCACGCTCGCAGCGTTCGCAGTCTGTCTGAGCTTTTTCTTGTTGCAACCCCACGGTCTCGTCCAACGATATTGGTCACCTTATCAGTACTTAGAACTCTCCGCTCGTGTCGAGAATGGCGAAGTCATAGCCTATCAACTCGACACTAATCACACCTGGTTTCAACAAGTCGTTAATCTCTCTCCCGCTTTCGTCGCTAGCCACCCTGACTTTTTCTCGACTACTAAGAGCGACTGGGATGCCTACAATCTTCCGTATCACTTCTATCCCGATCCGCCCTCCGTGCTAGTTCTTGGTGCTGGCATGGGAAATGATGTTGCTGCCGCACTTCGCAATGGCGCCGGCCATGTTGTCGCAGTCGAAATTGACCCACTTATTCAACACCTTGGACGGGAGTACCATTTTGAACGTCCCTATTCGTCTCCACGCGTGACACCTGTGGTTAACGATGCTCGCAGCTATATTGAAAACAGCCACGAGAAGTTCGATCTGATTGTCTATTCGTTGCTGGATTCACATACTAACATTTCGAATTATTCTTCCGTTCGCATTGACAATTATGTTTACACGCGGCAGGCGCTGGAAGCTGCGCGCCGTTTACTAACAGATGACGGCTTGCTTGTTCTAAAATTCCAGGCGCATACACCATGGATCGCTGGCCGCCTTTACGGTCTGCTGCAAACGGTCTTTGACCAAACGCCTCTAAATTTCTCCGCGGATGCTTCGAAGTACAGTAGTGGCGGGCAGTTTTTTGTGGTGGGATCCCAGAACCGTCTAAACCAAGCTCTTGCGAATAGCGAAGTCAGCGCCTATCTTAAAACTCACAATGGCGTAGAAATGGAAGCCGCTCATCTCACTACGGACGACTGGCCCTATTTCTATCAACACGAGCCGGGTTTGCCACTCATCATTATTATTATGTCCATTCTACTCGTCCTGTTGACGCGCCTTTTAATCCGACAAACGGGGGCGGCAGGACAGGCAATCAACTGGCACTTCTTTTTTCTCGGCGCAGGGTTTCTGTTGCTCGAAGCACAAATCGTCAGCCGCATGGCTATGCTGTTCGGTACGACCTGGTTGGTGAATTCTGTGGTAATTGCCGGGATACTTGTCCTGATTGTTGCAGCCAATTTTCTTGTGGATTGGTGGCCTGAGGTTCCTGTGCGATTTGCGTACGCCGGGATCCTAGTGTGTATGTTAATCTCTTATTTCTTGCCACTCGAAAGGCTTTTCTTCCAGTCCTTTTGGATTAAAGCTCTGGTCGCCACTCTGGTTTTGTGCTCTCCGGTAGCGTTTGCCTCTATCGTTTTCATCCGCAGCTTCGCGGATTGCCATTTCAGCGGGCAGGCACTCGGATCGAATCTTATGGGCGCGCTGGTAGGCGGGATGCTGGAGTCAGTGTCTTTGTGGACAGGTATTCGAGCCCTATTGATATTCGCCGCGCTGCTCTATTTTTTCTCATTTCTTTTTCTGCGGCGCGGAGGAAAGGAATCTTCGCAACAATCGAATTTAGAAGCAAGCAAGGAGGCAGTGACCTAGTTGAATTGAAACGGTTGTGCCAGGCGATTGGGTGCCAACCGTGATGCAGTAATGATCGCCGTTTTGGACTTAGAGTTGGCACCATACAATTGAAATTTCATTTTTGTAGCTCAAGGATCACAACTTCGACGGTTCGCTTCTGCCTGTAGATTCTCGAATTCCCTGTAAAAGTCTCGAGATCCATTGACGCAATGCGAACTAGTTTGTTCTGTGACTCCAAGCCGCCGAAGGCTTCGGCCAGAGGCGCGGGATAGTCTGGTGATCTGACGACCCATCGCACATTCATATCGTTTAACAACAGCAAGAGCTGGTCGGGTTTATTGTATTTGGAAGGATCGATGGTCCAGGAGGTTGCGGGATCTCCGTAAACATAGGGAACTTTGAGATAGTACAGATGCCTTAAGAAAACGATCACGTTTCCGGCGTTGTGATTAGTCTCAGGGCCGAGCGTATCGTTTATGAAGGTTGCCAACTTGTAATCGGGCCCCATTCTTTCGAGGAACTCCGCTCTATTCTCGGTCCCGATTACGACCGGCAGGAAATCGCGTGCATAGACAATGTCGGATAGGCCCGCGAATGCTAGGAACAGGATGAGCGTAACAGCGCACGCATATGATGCAAGCTTCCACTTGCGCGCGAAGAGATCTGCCACACCCGAGACAACTAGGGCGAGCGCCAGAATGTAAACGGGTAACAGAAACCTTCCCATTTGCGTGGTCAAAGCGTTCGAGGCAAATACAAGGGCACAGACGGTCGCGGTCAACCTAACGGTGTGGGATTTCCATCGAGCGAAAATGAGCAACGGACTGAAGGCGAGCACGAGCGGTCCGAAATATTGGCCTAGGCCATACCGGTTGCCATCTAGCACAACATTAAACGGGAATTTCAACAGATGAAGCCAGTTCGTCGAAAAATTACCGGCACGAGTATCGGTGACCAGAGCCTGCAAAGCGAAGGTGTTTACATTGGCAGGACTAAACCGTGGCATAAGGAACGGAAAGAACGGATCCCCGGTCCACACCAAGTTACGCACTTGCGTTAGTGCTCCAGCAATAAAAGAGGTTATTCCGCAAGCCAACGTTAGTTTCCACGAGCGGGTCGCGAACAAAATATAGACACAGATTGCGAATGGAACAATCCAGCCGGTATATTTGATACCCGCTGCCGCCCCCGCGAAAAATCCCGCCAAAAGGACGAATTTCATGCTGGCGTCTTGGATTGCGCGCCCCGCAGCGACTATTGTTAGGCCGACATAGAATCCCATCCAAACATCTGGTGAGCCGGATGTGGTGATCTGCCAAAAAACCATCGGTGAAATTAAAAAAACCAGTACGGCGAGAAGCGTCCATTGGTAGGTCATAAGCTGACGCGCAATCACGAATAGGGCGGCAGCAGTAAGAAGACCTCCTAGGAAAATCAAAGCCAGTGAAATTCGCTCGCTTCCAAGAGCCATACCGAGAGAGATAAGCAAGTGGGCTTGGCCGGTCAAAAAGCTGTGGGTGAGCCAGAAAATAGGGTGAAGCGGGTGACCGAGTTCGAGCGCTGGCGCTGTGAAATGATAGTGCATGGCGTCAGAACCCGTCAGAGGCGCCACTGAGACGAAAGCTTCGAGGACAATAACAAGAGCGAGCAGAGTCAACGTTACTCTATTTACGAAGCCGCCATTTTCGCGACAGCGGCTGATGCCTTTCAGCATAGATGCGAGCCAATTTCGCAACAAAAACCATCCACGCCACGATGCGATTGCTAGAACAGCCATAAGTCCCCAGGCGGAGCGCATGCCAAGCCATCCTGGGACCGATAGACCAAAAACGAAAAATCCTATGACAGGAAAAGATATCCCGGCCGCAAACAGCCCCCACTCAAATGTCTCTTCGGGCGCAAAGCCGAGGAATTCAAGTATCCGAAATCCAGACGCTAAGGCGACAGCGAGAACAAGTAATACAGGAATGAATACGGAAAGTGAGACTACAAAGGTCATTGATGTTTTATTGCCGCAAGCCGGGACAGAAAGAGGATCTTGAATTGACGATAGTACATGAAATTCATGAAGAATAGCCAAGCGACAAATACGAATTGAAAAAAGCCGCGATAGAAGGTCGAGCTATATCGAGAGAAAGACGACATTTGAAACTGAAGCATAGCATCTTATAAGAGTCGAGCAAACTTGTGGGGCTCATACACTCGCCGATGCATGATGTCTTGACGTTGGCGGCCCGTACGTAGTGGGACGGGATTACATCAAGCTTGGTGTCCGAACTGACGCGACAGGAGTCCGGCCCAATGTGAAAGATGATTGAGCGACGGGGCGTGCGTGTGGTCAAGCTGGAGAGGGGTGATGGAAACGGCGCCGTCGCGGATGGCGGCCATGTCGGTGTCAGGTTCGATGCCCTCGACAAGCTTTTGCTCGTGCAACCAGAAATAGCGGCGGCCGCGAGGGTCGAAGCCTGGCTGAAGGACGTTGCGGGTGATCTTGGAGGATTGTTTGGTGAAACGCACTTCGCCGCTCCACGGATCTGGCACGTTGACGTTCAGCAAAATGCCGGGTGGAAGACCTTCCCTGATGATCAGCGGCACGAGCGTGAGCATAAAATTCGCGGCTGGAGAAAAGTCGATCTCCTTGGTGCGATAGGAAACCGAAACGGCGATGGATGGCACGCGATTGATGGCGCCTTCCATGGCGGCACCGACGGTTCCCGAATAATAAACGTTTTCGCCCATGTTGCCGCCGCGATTAATGCCGGAGATTACGAGATCGGGTTTCTGTTTAAGTAGCGTATGAAACGCGAGTATTACGGCGTCGGCGGGAGTGCCTTCGATCGAGTATTCATTCTCCGCAATCTGATCGCAGTAAATCGGCTGGCGTAGCGTGAGAGATTGCGCAGAGGCGCTGCGTTCGTGCGAGGGCGCGACAACGGTGACTTCACCTATGGGGGTGACGGCTTGGACCAGCGCTCGAAGGCCAGCGGCATGAATGCCGTCGTCGTTGGTAACGAGGATACGTGGTTTCGTTAGATTATCCGGCATGGAAATATAGCGCGGGCGAAGCACCTTTCGAAGTTCTTCAATATTACTGAGAGAGGAAGATGGTCGGGACGACTGGATTCGAACCAGCGACCTCACGCACCCCAAGCGTGCGCGCTACCAGACTGCGCTACGTCCCGACCGCTTTCAACAGCAATCAGCGTATCACCCGCGTTCGAGAAGGGTCAAGACAGCGAGAAGCTCTTCGTGCAAATCCAGGAGGAATTTGCGTTGCGCACGCGAAGGAGGCTCGCGTCGAGCGATTCGTGCCGGCGCCGCGGGTTGGTCCACGCCACTTTCGCCTATTGAGCTGCTTGCTCCGCCGTTTGCAACGGCCTGATCGGCAAGATGTTTGCGGGCGCCGACGATGGTGAAACCTTCGTCATAGAGAAGGCGCTTGATCTCGAAAACGGTTTCGATATCCTCGCGACGATATAGCCGATGACCACTCGGGCTTTTCACGGGCTGAAGTGTCGGAAATTCCGTCTCCCAATAGCGCAGGACAAAGGTTTTTGTCGCGGTTAGGCGACTGACTTCGCCAATGCGGAACAGGCTCTTGTCCGGAATCGATGAATTCGTTGGAGCTTGCGCAGGAGTAGCCATGGATTTCCTTATCGTAGGCCGATTTCGCGCCGTGTCAACCCCTGAGAGAGATCCTCAGCAGCCAGGTTTTCCACGGTGCATCTCCTGTGAGCCAGCCCGGCAGCTTGGGGAGACGATGCCACGTGAATTTTGTTCAATCGAAGTCTTCCACTTGCTGACTATATACATGAATCTCGAACTCATCGGACAAATGCGATGGCCATTCGACGATGATTCGCTCGCTGCCGTGCTTCTTGTCGAGAAACGCAGAAACCACTGTGGCTTCTACTTTTCGTCTCAACCTTTATTTTCAGCTAATCACATTTAGCAGTTACTGGCATCCTTCTCATGGTCTCGCGATGCGACTCGAAAACACGTTGCAAGTTTCCTGACTGCAGGACCAAAAGATCGTTTTTCGTTAGGAACCGTTGTAGAAAATTTACTGTTAGCGACCATTAGCTAGCGGCGGGAGGTTTGACTCCCGCTGCTCAGATTCTTTCGAGCGTAGGATGGAGCATCCTTGGCGATCAGTTTGAGTACTCCGTCCCGGAGCATACTGCGGTATTGTTCTCCCGACTGTAATTTAGCTTGAATCTGTAAGTTCGGAGGTAGTCATGCGAAGGATGATGTTGGGCATGTTAGTCCTGCTTGTTTCGGGGTCGGCACCGGTCATACTTGGCCAAGTTCAGTCAAAGAATATATTTGGCGAATCACGCGTCAAAGATGCAGGTAATTCGAATGCGATTCCCCAGGTCAATGGGGAGTCACGTCCGTATATTTACGTGACCTCCTACGGAGCGAAGGGCGATGGCCACACAGATGATAGAGCGGCAATTCAGTCTGCCATTACTGCGGCCTGCGCTGCTCAAATCGGTGGAGTGAACATATATCCCGAAATTGATTTCCCCGCAGGTTATTACGTGGTGAACCAACCACAGACTCCCTCAACAGCTCCGATTTTCGAAGTGCCGTGCAATCATTTGACGTTCAGGGGCCTCGGTAGCTCTGCTGGCACCCAGCAATTTGCCAGAGCTCCGATGTCCGTTTTAAAATCCATCCCAGGCGCAAGGCCTAACGCTGCCCCGATTTTTGATTGCCGCTATCTAAGGTGCAATGTGGGAATCACCTTCCGCGATTTAGAGATTGATGGGTACAACAAGGCCCTATGGTTTTATGCCAGTTCGGATAATAAGCTCGAGAATGTCAACTTGTCTGTTCAGAATACGGGAATGGTCGACAACTCGGCTCTCGAACTGACCAATTCGTTCTGGTTTGAATGGCATGGCGGCGAGTGCGTTACCGCCGAGGTGCCAGGAATGTATTGTGTCTTGATGACGGGAGACACTCGGCTCTCAAGTGAGGATCCGCTCGTGGGACTGGTGGAATTCGATAATTTGCAAGGAATCGGTGGGACATTCCATTACGACCAGCGTGTGAATACCTCTGGCAGCGGACCTGGAACCTTTGTATTCAGAGACATTCGCGGGTGGGAAGTGAATCACACGCCCTTTCTTTACATCACCAATAGTACGGAAAACCCCGGGTCGGCCGCTCTGCCAATCTTATCCAGCGTTACTTTTGATAACGTATCATCGTCGGATTCACCTGGTAAGCCTGCCCTCATCGAATTGAATTCGTCTGGCACTGTCCTGCAAGGCGTCATAATCGATATGTCCATTGGCGGCAATGGCGGATCGCCTGCAATTCAGTTAGACAATCCAAGCGCGTCTCGCGTTACCAGTTGTAATATCCGAGCGGGTGGGAGCAGCTTCACATCCTGGTGGGTCGTGGATTCGGCTGGCAACCCTCAGCCTGGCTGTTCTATCACGAGTGGAGGCGGGTGGGATTTCGTTTTAGGAATGCAGGGTGTCGGAAATGGCGATACACGGCTACGTTCCGACATATTCACTGCTTCCGATTCAAGTGGACCGGCTGTACGTGCTACATTCGCTGGTAAGAGATTCGCTGGCGTCGCTTTAGACCCCGTCCTAGGTTTACTGCTAAATACGGGAACCGACTTCGGATACGGGGCTAGCGTCACGGAAAATGCGCGCGGTAGCATTGACATCCAGTTCCCAGGAACATATCCACCAACTAACGTAGCTCTTTCTTCTATGGAAGGAGGCTCAATCCGGGCGGGAACTTATTACGCGACGATGTACTCAACTACCACAAATTGCAATTCAACAGAGTCGGCGCCCTCTATTCAAAGCGACGGTGTTGTCCTTTCCGGTGCGAAAGACGCGATAAGCCTCACTTGGACCCTGCCGATCGACGGTCTCAGTAATATTTCTGGTTATTGCATCGCCATTTCCACTGTTCCAGATCTGAATAAAGGCATCTGGCAGCCTGATCAATTCAATTACATATTTGTCCCTGGCGCGAAAACCGTCCGCTATTCTATGGTGGCATTACCGACGGCTGGTGGTCCGGATTCGGTGGTTAGTACGATGGTTGCCGCGCACCGGTTTACTCCTACATCACTTGGGGTGAACACTCTTAATCCAAAGTATAATCTCGATGTAGCGGGAACCGGAGAATTCACCGGTGCGCTAATAATAGGAGGGGGTAGTCCAACAAACAAGATTCTTATGGAACAGCATGTTATCTCATACACGGCAATTGCCCCACAGAGTTGCCAGGAGCAAAGCTTTAGCTTAATAGGATCAGACTCGAAGGGCGTCGCAATGGCGTCACCGTCGGCTTCTCTGGGTAGTATCGACCTACTGTGGTCAGCATGGATAAGCGCCCCCGGGATTGCTAAGATACGAGTGTGCAATGTTTCTGAAAATAGTATTACGCCATCGGCGGTATCTTGGAACGTGAGGGTAGCTCAGTGATCTACAATGATCTTTTGTAGTTCTGCACTTGAGCTGGATGACTTCAAAATTGGAATCCGCCTCGCGTGCGTTTTTTCGGTGAAGGTAGTTGAAGAAGACTCGGCGCACTCGCCTGGATTTCCGGCAAACGAAAAAGTATTCCAACTAAAAGCCAGAGGTAGATATTGTTAATATAGTTCTGATAGGCTGATAACCCACCGAAGGTCATCGGATAGAGCAACAAGAAGATGTACCAGAAAATGGCGAAAGAGATGGGGAAAAAACGCGTCTGTCGAAGACGGCTTACCATGCCCCAGCCGTGGTAAAGGAGTGCGCCCGTCCAAAGAATCCATAGAAAAGGAGCGATAATTCCCATTTCCACTATCAATACACCGAATCCTTCTTCTACCCAGAGTTCCGGAATTGGCCGTCCAGTTATCTTGGCTACATATTGCATGCCAATAGAGGCAGTGCCAATGCCGTTTCCCAACACCCAATTCGGTCGGCTGAATGAGTCAGTGAGGTTCCGGAAAGGGTAATCCCACGACCGGTTGCCTAACTCGTAAGCAAAGCTGCTAGGCAAGAGGGTCTCGGTATAATACGCAATTCTCGAACCTGCCTCCTGCGGAAACACTAATAGAATCAATGCGAGGCCCGTTGCACTGACAATCACTGAGCGGCGAATGGCTTTAAGCATTCGGTGGGCTTGACGATGACGCCACGGCGCACCCCACAGAAGAACCGCCGTCAGCGACACCGCGCTGATTAGAACAAATATGACCGCACCTCGATTGCCGGAGAGCAAAGTCGCGACTCCGATGACGGCGATCGCGGAAAAAACGATCTTACGTCCACGAAGCTGGGTTAATAGCAAGTATCCGCTGGCTCCCAAAGCGAGAATGAAGGCAAGGATAAGGAACAAGGCGAATCGGCCCGAACTTACAAAGACGGAATCAGGCAGCGAGAAAAGCTGATTGGTAAGTGGTGTGAACTTTTCAAGATTCCCGAGGTCCTTGAGTTCTGGCGCGAGATTCGCGGGATTTAGAAAGGAATTTCCAAGAATGGCCTGAGCGATACCCAACGCAGCAATCAACCCGCTGAGTGCCGCGTTAAAGACAAGAAATTTTCTAAGATCCTCATCATTTCGGATTAGAGCGTAACCCACATACATAAGCGGTATATAGTAGAAATAGGTCTTAAAGCCAAGCAGACCGTACAGGATATGCGGTGAATTGGGATTAAAGACTTGCAGAACACCAAGCAGAAAGAAAAAACCAAGGCAAAGCAAAAAGCGCGGCCGAAAACGTTTTTCCCGGCCCCGCCGAATCGCCACAAACAGAGAAATATATACCAGTGCTATCAGGATATCCTTCCCAAAGAAAAGCGCCAAGCCATTGCCCATATATTTACGAAATAGGTCTTCAAAAAGCATCCACACGAAGAAAAGGTAAAATCCAGAACGCCAATTTCTTAAAATTGTTATGGCTACACTGACGCCCACAAATCCGGCGGCGGCAAACGTCAGGGTGCGTATATTATTAAGTGTGATTTGTTGTGCTAGTTGCCACGCGAGGCAGATCGCGAAAACAAAAACGCTCAGCGTAATCAGCGTCTGATTTCTCATTGCGGGAATGCGCGAACTCATCATTTATGTCTTAATGAACTGGGTGCACCTGCTCCTCCAGCCTTCACGAGACGACCGGTTGCCCGTCATTCCGACCTACGTTTGGCGACGATTCGAATGATTGGCCTCGCGAGGATAGCATCGGCGTCGATGGCCTCTCCACTCAGGGCAAATGTGTCGTACCCAAGCTGCGTGAGTTCATTAAGTGTGACATATGGATTTTCCCCTGCGGAAACAACCATTTCGTTGTGCAGTTCAAGGAATAGAAGCGGCGAAAACCGTTGGAGTGTGGACCTGCCTCCGCGCAGAACCGCCGCTTCGTGTCCTTCAACATCAATCTTAAGGTGAGTTGGGGTTCCGAACTCAAGAGCCATCTGGTCTATCGTGACCGCTTGGACCTGCGTCAATTCCCTTTTCGATCTATGTTTAGTGACTTTGAAATACCCGTCGGAAAACACTCCCGAGCTGAGCATTTCGACGATGCCGTTTTTATCGCTGACGGCTGCATGAAAAACTTTAACCCTGTCAACGCAATTGTTTAAGATCGCCTGAATTCCGATCATCTGCACTGCCACTGGAGATGGATCTACCGCAACAGCTCTACCTCCGAACTGCGCAGCCGATATACTGAACACCCCGAAATGCGCCCCTATGTCAAAAAGCAACATAGCATCGCTACAGTAAGTGATAAAACTTCGAAATTCCATGCTTTGCTCGGGATCGTCTATTTGGTCGCGGCGATATATCTTGTAGGCACACGGGTGGCACACAACGGACGAGTTCGGTGATATCTCAAGGGACTCCGTATTCCCAAAAAAGAACTGTGCCGAATCCCACAGCCACTGCGTTGATTTCGAGGGCGAACGCAGCCAGTTCCTTGTCGCCCTAGGTATCACCTTTCGCACGGCATCCTTGAGACAGTCTAGTCCCCATTTGCGGTGACGATCATGATTCCGAGTTGCCCTGAGATCATTCAATAGCATCCTCTCTTGGTAAAGTCGTATGCGATCAGTTGTGCGGTCCGAAGCCGCAGCCAACAAAGGCATGCAAATCATGACCGTCAACTATGCCTTCGACGGTGCCGTAATTCCCGGTACAGCGCGGCATGCTGCATGATATAACGTCCCGCGGAGAATTCTTTCAGCGCGCGTGCACGACCTAAGGATCCCAGCTGTCTAATTTTCCTTCGGTCTTCAGCAATGATCTTAAGGCAGGAATACAGTTCTTCGGAACTCCCAGGCGCGAATTTTAGACCTGCATCTCCAACTACTTCCGCGAGCCCACCGATATCAGAGACAACCACAGCGCCACCCGACATCATTTGCTCTATCGCCGCCAAGCCAGCGGTTTCTTCCCAAAGCGACGGCATCACAACTACATCCGTCATGCGCAACGCCTCGTCAACTTGCTGACGCTGCATAACGCCAGCCAACGTCACGCGATGATCGATTCCTATTTCATTTGCGAGCGCCTCGAGATTATTACGTTGCGGGCCGTCGCCGATTACGGTTAGCCGAAATGGCAAGCCATCCTTTTCAAGAAGTTGAACAGCCCGAAACAAAACGGGCAAGCCTTTTTCTGAAACCAAGCGGCCTAAGTAGGCGAGCCGTAAGGGCCTTTCAACCCCTTCTTCGCTTTCTATCGGACGTGGGTTCACATTTTCCACACCATAATAAACGGTCCGGCTCCGGGGGAGACCGAGGCGAAACAATACGTGTTCAGTAATGGTCACGTTAACCTCAATCTTCTGACACAGCCATCTTCGTGGAAACATTAGGAGAAGCCCCTTTAAACTCTTCCACAGCCCCATCGCGTAGGAATTGCACTTCAGACATTTTCGATATCGCTTGGCCATAAAGTGGCCGGGGCAACAAGTTTTCTGCGGCTCGAGCAAAAGCAGGCCATTAGGGCATGAGACCTGATAACCGTGATGCTCCACGACGGTCGGCTTTCCGAGAACTCGTGTGAGTGCCAAAGGCACCAAACAGGGGCCCGCCAGATGCACTACGTCTGACTGAAGCATAATACGAACTAGTTCGATGAATCGCGGACGTCTTACGACGCGATAAGGGAAAATGGAATCGTCCATGCCATTAGAAGCCGTCTGCGTGACGAGTGTAATTTCGATACGATCTGCGCTAGACGGATCGCCATCGGGAAACCGGTTGGTCAGACCTCGTGCGAGGAGTTCGACTGACGTTTCTACACCACCGACGCTGGGCAAAAAGTAATCGGAATATATTAGAAGTTTTATGGAGCCCGAAACTTGTTTCATATGTGAAGGTCCCCTACCGACCGAGAGGGCGATTCGGGAGCGACTTCAGTCTTCAGCGCGCTCACGTATCTGCTTGCAATCGAAATCCATGAAAAATGATTTGACTGCGCTTTGCGGCTCCTGCTTCGAAGATGAACCGCCAGTTCCTCAGTCCTTAACACTTTGACAAGGCCGGTTCCTAGTGCCTTAGAATCACGAAACGGAACCAAGAAAAGCCCTGCTTCCTCAATTTGTGTCCCCTCGGCGCCGCCTGCATAACCAATGATAGGAAGCCCGCATGCAATTCCAGCCATAACGGAACCACGGCGCTGTGAGACATATCCGGACACGAAGAGCTGGGCGTCGGCGGCGCTCAAAATGTTAGTTACCTCATCGGCCGGAACCAAACCGAGCACTGAAACTTCAACTCCGGTGCCTGCCAAGCCGCATTCGATTTCATCGCGCACCTCGGCGCTTCCCGCTCCAAGTGCAATTAGTTGAACTTGTATTCCTTCCTCGCATACGATGCGAATTGTTGTAACAACTTCGGCGGCCTCCAGAGAGCGATTAGGTCCTCGCGTGAAGCAAAAGACCACTACCGTCCTGAGTTGAGTGCTAGACCGGCGAGCTTCGGACCCTGAAACCGGTTCGGGGATATTAGCACCAATGGGAATGAACACCGCGTTGTCGCGTCGCTTCGGTACCCACGCAAGCCAAGCAACTCGTTCAAGTGGAATGGTAAAAATAGCTTTCATGGCTTGGGCATAAAGTGTCCGTATGACCCAGTCCTGGCAAGCTCCGCGAATCCGATCAATCCATCGAGTCGAAACTTCTCTCTGGCGGGAGGGCTCGTGAAACATAACGGCGAAGCGGACTTGACGACGGCGAAGAATCGCGAGTGTTGCAATCGCGCCAAAAGGGAATCCGTGCCGAGACCACGCGAGCGCAGTATATTGCAAGATGACCCACCGCCCTTGCCATCTCGCGCTCTGACGCCAGAGCTGTCGAAGACAACGGAGCCAACCCTTTTCCGCCCATTGCACGCGTGTTTGCTGGAGATCGATGCCCAGCTCCGCGAGAGCACGCGCTAGAAAGTTACAATAGTCTTCGACGCCGTCAGTGGGCGTGTCGCGCTGGCCGAGCAAAGCGACCCATTTCACTGGATTGTCTCTTTCAAAGACTGACGAAATTTGGTCTGGATCAAGTTTCGCCACAGTGTTCATAACCCGGTTACCGATAGAAATCTGCGCCACCAGTTTTCGGGAGACATGACCTCTTCAATCATCGGTCGAACTTTTGTTAGCACTTCTCTTCGATAAAAGCCCGGATCGCGCAGAAGTTCACGCACCGCGTTCATAAATTCAGGCATCGCGTCGACGTGTGTAGCCAAGAAACGATTCAGCGGCGGGTCCTTCAGGAAAAGGCAGCTCGCTCCGCTGGGCGAGGCGATTACCGGTGAGCCACAGGCGAGGGCTTCGCAGACAGCATATGGAAAGGCATCATAGCGAGATGGAGAAAGGGCAAAATCGGCTGCGCTGTAAAGCAGCGGAATCTTTTCGTTCGGCATGTTCTGGAATATTCGCACATGAGGATTTATTCGAAGGTCCTCGGGCACGGATCCGCGCAAGGCAAGGGCCCAGCAGACCTCAGGGAAAGCCTCGATCAATCTACGAACGACAGCGAAGCCCTTCGTCGCATGCGCGCTGCCCACAAAGACACCGAGCGGTCCGATCGGCGGCAGGCCCAATTCACGACGGCTCGTTTGCGGATCGCGCGGCGAAAATCGAGACAAGTCCAGCGGGTACCACACGGTCGTACTCGGGTGGCCAAAGAATCGACGAACTTCTTGGCCAACCTGATCCGAACAAACAAGTACTTGTTTGTCGCGACCACTTAGCCGCTCCAGAACCATCGCATTCCACCATTTCAAATAAAGGTATCCGAGATATCGGATGAATGGCCGTATGGCTTCGGCCTGTCCCCTGTAGGTCCCGTGATAGAACTGAATCAAGCGAGTTTGCTTCGATGTCGGACGAAGCGGGTAATAGCCCACATCACTATTCGAAATTACTGCTACGACGTCGTCATCCAACTTTGTCTGAGCTATTCGGCCTATAAAGTAGCCCAAAGTACTGGCGACGATTTTTCGTGCAGTGGGACCAAATTGCCTGTTGGTCCATGGTGGTGCGGCGTTACTGCGATGAAGGATTTCCACGCCATATCCACGCCTTTCCAGCCCGCGCGAAAGTTCCCGAACAAAATGCTCCATGCCGCCTAGCGTATCCGGAGAGTTCGGTGCTAGTAAAAGCACCTTGCCTGTTCTTTGGTTCTCCCATGTCATTTTGCAGGCTGGCGTGTTTGCTTGATCTACGCGAGACAATCTATGCTCCTCATTATTGCTTCGCGCTGACGCCATAATTTTCAGAGAGCGGTGGCCAGAAGGCGGCTAGGCAGGCGATTCGGATCTTCGAGCCATTCCCGGCGATACTTATAATGTCGCAGCCAATCCTGTACCTGGGAGGAGTTTACAGGATCGTGTACTTCAATTAACAGAGGAGGACGAACATTGCGGCAGAGCTCAACCGCTCCACTTAGGACTTCGCTCTCTGCTCCTTCGACGTCAATTTTAACTAGATCTGGAACTGCATGGGCGCGGGCAAAATCGTCAAGCGTGATGCAGGGCACCTCAATACCTCGGCTAATCGTAGTCCCGCCGGGAAGGACTTTGGCGCACCCCTGTCCCGTCCCATTTCTTTCTGACGGTGACATCACGATCATGCCGGTATGAGAGTAGATCGCAAGCGAGAACACTTCGATCATGCTCTCGAAGTAGTTCACGCGAATATGACGCTGAAGCCATTCCAGATTGAAGGGATCGGGTTCGAAAACGAAAGAGCGCGCCCCTTGACTGGCAGCGAGAAGGCTGTAGAACCCACGACCCCCACCTACATCGTACAGAATCTTGCCTGGCGCCAAATAATTCTGCGCGACCCGCTGCATAGAATCTTCGAACGTTCCTTCCCAGATCCCGAACTCCCAACGAGGATTCAGTTCCAAGCGAAGCCCTTTGCCGGGACCACTCCGAATCTCCAGGTATTTTTCAGTGTTGGACGGAAGTATGAACAAACTCGCCGACTTCATTATGGGGGCCAGCGCGGGTATCTTGTAGAGCTTTCGCAAAACGGCCGAATTGCGCAGCCGCAGCCAAACTCGTTCTCTCATGACCCTATCCCTCTGTGCGCCAGTGCAGCCCAAGCATATTCGATATCATCGCGCCCAAAAAGCTGAGTGACCGCGAGGCCCGCCAGATAGAGACCCATTCCTACACAAGGTTTCAGGATAGGCGGTCCCGGCACAAACGTTGTTATAAATATCGCCGTAAATGCCAGAGCGAATGCAGGTATAGCCCAACGCAGCCCCTGCACAATCAATGGACGGGTTTGGCGAAACGCCAGCAACACAATGAACCATGCCAGACTATAACTTATTAAAGTGGCCCAGGCCGCGCCCAGAGCTGCATAGCGCGGGATCAGGTAAAAATTCAGCGCTACGTTGCTCAACGCACCCGCCGCCGTTGGTACCAGAAGATACCGTTGCAGATTCCTGGCTACCATTGCGTTTATTACGACCGCACCGAAAAACATGCTCGCCTCTGACCAAATTAACACCGCGAGCAACGGCGTCGCTGCGGCGAACTGCGCACCATAGAGAAGATTCACGATAAAGGCGGCTCCCGTCGTAATCGCCACGCAAATGCCGCAAGCTAGAACTAGAAAGTAACGAAACGTTCGGTCAAGATAGGCGTGGAAAACCTGGGGCTGCTCCGCAGAAATGGAAAGAATTGGGACCAGCGAAGCGATCAGCGCTGCGGGGAGCAATTCAAACATCTCGCTCACGCGAACTGCGACGACATATTGGCCTAAGATCGAGTCATTCACCATACTATGCAACATCACCTGGTCCACGCGCATGTATATAGAAGCAAGAAGCGCGCTAATCGCCATCGGCGCGGCACTGGCTAGATAAAATCGCGCTCGATCTGCCCCGACTTCCGACAGACGGGATAGAAACCGGCGACTAATAGCCCAGATTGAAATCGCTTCTAAGGCTGCTACGACCAAGCGCCAGACAACCACAGTTACGAGCGCGGCCTGAAACCAGGCCAGCACCACAACCAAAAGGAGCCATAAAAACTGTCGAAAAAGGTTGATTCCTGCCGAATACCATTGCTTCAGATCCACCTGAAATACCACTCCAGGAAGGCGAAGCGGAGAAAGCAAGAGCATTTCGATTACAGCGAAGATAAGCAGGGAATATAAATGGCCTTTGTAGCCTACGAAGGGAGCAACTACCAATGACAAAACTGTGGCGCCGACGGCGAACATCAAGCACAATTTCGTTCCAGTTCGTAGAATATTTGTGGCCTGATCGCGATCGATCGATGCTTCCCTAGCCATGATCGAATCGATCCCGAAAGTTGCCAGCCAGCCGAAGAGCGACGCGTAAGCATAGATGGCGCCGAATTCGCCAAGTTTCTCACTGCCCAAATATCGCGCCAGAATGACTGACGCGCCGCCCGACAGAACAATTGAAATTCCACGGCCGCCGAGGAGGGCCGCAGTATTTTGGAGTACGCGCGTACTCGTACGAGGAGTACTTTTTGTCGGCATATTCAGCATAGGTTCGTTATTCTGCAGGCCGACCAGAACCGGCAAAATCCCTCGCGTCGCAGACCCTTAGTCGTCTCTGGCCCCACCGTCCGGAGATTTTTCTTTTCGTTCTTTGAGCTGCTGCATATCTTGTCGCTCAATGTAATTCATCAGACGCCCGCGCCCGGTGAAGTATGCTCTCAAGGTTCGAGCGGTTTGTCCCGGCACGACTGCGACTTGATTGTACGCAGCGTCACGCCAGGAGATGGGGCCGCGCGCCGGGATCAAATGCGTGCCCCATTGAAAGATCAGACCCAAATTCCATACAATAAATAGCGCATTAACACCGTAGGAGAACGCGACGGCTGCGCGCTCGTTCCGTTGGTTCGCAACCCAGTCAAAGAAGGAAGCAACGCCGAGGACAAACACCGGCGTGAGCGAGACAAAGAACCGGTTTCCAAACGATGATAGCCCGTCCCAATCGGGGTAGAAAGATATCACGAGATAATAGGTTGCAGTGGCGACGATTAGGTAGTTGGCAAACGGCTTGTCAACACGTCGGAAGAGCGCAAGACCAACGAGGGCCAATGCCAGTATCGGAGTCCAACTGAGCATTCCATGGTCGGAGGAGAACAGCACGTTCAACAGCGCCGGCGAATGCCAGTGCCAACCTTCAGCCGACGGATAACCGGTGCGGAACGGCCCCCCAAAGATAATTTGGCGTGATATCAAGGTGGGTAGCAGCCCCACTATGAAAACGGCGACATATAGCAGGTGCCTTACGAATAACCGCGGGATGTTTGCTCTACCGTTGTCTGAGGATTCCCAGTAATGCCAATAACGCCCAGTTCCTTCCAACAGTGGGACCAGCAGCAAAACGCCGTTGGGATAGTAAACATCCACAATTAATCCGGACAGAAGGCCAAGAACGATCCATTGAGCAATCGTCCTTTCACCGCGAGTCCTATTCCAATACCACAGAAAAAGAGCGACGACGAAGCATGAGTGCGCATGGGACCACGAGGGATTGAAGTACATATACACGGGTAGCGAACTCGCCCACCAAATGCCGAGCGTCGCGAGAAACGCCGAACGCTCTCGAAAATATTTTCGGGCTAGAGAAAACGAAATCCATAGTCCGAGGAAGCCGTATACCGTGGTGGCGCAAGCCATGGTGATCAAATAAGGAGCTGAGAAGCCGTCCGCGGAGACGTGCGCTCCGAGGCGATCACACAGCAATACTCCTAGATGGGTTAGAACCAGGAAAGGTGCCCAGAGGATCGATGGGCCTATCGTCCAGATATTAGCGATGTGGCCGGTGGATGTGTACTGACCTTGGTTAACCTGGCCTTCGGCATCCAAGCGTCCCATTGAGAAGGAATCGTTCCCGTGCTGCCAGTCCTTTCGGAAATCGAGATGCCTTTCAATTATCAAGGAGCGCACGTAGGCGTAGTACCCCACCCCATCCCCACGCACCCAGGGATTGCTGAGAGGTAAAGTGATAAAGAACAAGACGATGAGAATGCGCTCGTATTTCGTGAACCTGAACAAGTGCTTTTTGTCTTCCCCTTCAGACGTCTGTTCCGCCTATTATCCCTTTAGCAAAGTGTTTTCGCCAGACTCGAAGACTGAAGTTCGAATCGCAGCGGTGTGTCGGAGAAGATCCGCCTCAGCCCTGGGAATGTTCATCTTTCCGTAATATGGCGATAATGGAAAGCGGAGGGAGCGGAAGCCAGTTATCGAGGAGGCGAAAGACCGGAGTCATTAAATTTAACAAACGGATTTGGGCGAGGCCGAATTTTTTCCGACGCAAAATGCGTCCGTTTAACCACCATGCCAGCACTCCTGGCCGGTTAAACTGCAAAACCTTCTCGACCCGGAATCCGCTTCGCTCGGCCACTTCGACTAGCTGTTGGCGGGTGTACCGGCGGAAGTGCCCGAGAACTTCATCTAAACTCCCATAGAGCTTGGGCCCGCTGGGAACCAGGATGATCGCACGACCGCCTGGCTCCAGCACATTCCAGACATTCCGCAAGGCGGCCGCGTCGTCCTGAATGTGCTCGACTACGTTCAGGCAGACGACAGTGTCGAACGATTGTGCAACCGGAAATGTCTCCGGATTTTTCGCGTCGGTGTAGGCCACCCGCATGTACGGACGCGTGGGACAAAGTCTCCACAGGTGATCCAAATACTGCGCATTAACATCGGTAGCCCAATAGATCCTGCGCGGCATCAAATGCACCGACATATTCCCAATTCCTGCTCCGATTTCCAAAACACGGTCTCCCACGTAGGGCCGGATTACGTCCGCCATCCAACGGGTGAAACGAGGTGCACGGTTCAGGCGTTCAAGAATCGCCGCGCCATGTTCATCTTCCACATAAATCCGAGAGGATATGGCGTAGTGAACGATGGCCCAGAGCGCACGCACGCCATCCTTCCAATTAATCTTCTTGCCCTCGCGATAGGTGCGGCCGGAATAGCTGATGGGCACTTCAAAGATTCGACTGGCGCGTTTAGCGAGTTTAATGGCCAGTTCGGGTTCGACGTCGAATGTGGAACTCTCGAGCGGAATGCTCTTGAGCAAGTTGGCGCGCACCATTTTGTAGCAGGTTTCCATGTCGGTGAGATTGACGTCAGAAACGATGTCACATAAAAAGGTGAGGAACTTGTTTCCGAGCTCATGCCGGAAGAACAACGCACGCTTGTACCCGCCGGGCATAAAGCGGGAGCCGAAGACAGCGTCAGCGTCTTCCATCAGGAACAGTTCCACCATCTTCAACAGATCGACGGGGTGATATTCGAGGTCCGCATCGTGCATCACCACGAGCTCGGTGTCCACTTGGGCTAGGCCAGTGCGAATGGCGGCGCCTTTGCCGCGGTTTGTTTCATGCTGCAGCCAGACCCATGAATACTTGGACTCCCCTTTTTCCGCTTCCACCGAGGCGCGGAACTGCTCGATGGCTTGAGCGGTGCCATCCGTGGAGCCATCGTTCACCACGATGATTTTGATTTGATGCAGCAGCGGCGATTCACCGAGAACGGCGAGCCGCGAAAGGCTTGTGGCGATCAGGTATTGCTCGTTGTAGGCCGGGACAATGACGGAAAGTGTAGTGCTCGTGCGCTTTTTTTCTATCCCGTCTCGCACGGAAAGGGAGCCGTCGGTTTCAGGCCCTGTTGTTCCCCTTGCTTCCACGCGATTTGTGGCCGAGGTTGCGCTCATGGCTTTTTCAGCAGGAAATTTTGAACGGGTTGCCGAGCATGAAGATTCACAACGATCTTACGTCGCAACCCGCTTGATAGCGACATTTTCCAAGTTCAGATACGCGCTGCCATCGGCGCTTTTCGACACAACGGGCTCTTCCTTTTCCTGAAAGTGAGCGATTACTCGGTCAATAATTTCTACCAGCGGCGTGGTGGGACGGAAACCGGTAAGCCGCTCGAGCTTGCCTAACGCGGGTACACGCCGCGGCATATCTTCAAATCCCGGCTCATACGCTTGGTCGTATGGGACAAAAGTAATCGGCGAATGGCTGTTTGTGCGCTGCTTGACGAGTGCGGCGAGTTTTTCGATGGTAATCTCGCCGGTATTGCCTATATTCACTACTTCACCGATGGCAGCTTCCGTAGCCACGAGCCGCAGGATGGCCTCAACGCAGTCTCGAACGTCACAGAAGCAGCGCGATTGCTGGCCGGTGCCATAAACCGTTATTGGTTCGTTATTCAGCGCCTGGCGCACAAAGTTCGGCAGCACCATGCCATAACGGCCAGTCTGCCGCGGGCCTACAGTGTTGAACAGCCGTGCAAGGACAACGGGCTGCTTTTTTTCTTTCCAGTACGATAGCGCAAGAAATTCATCGAGTGCTTTTGAAGCTGCATAGCTCCAGCGTCCTTTGCTAGTCGGACCCAATACAAGGTCCGCATCTTCGTGGAAAGGCACCTTGTCGCTCTTCCCGTAAACTTCCGAGGTGGAGGCGGCAAAAACCAGTTTCTTCTTTTTGGATGCTGCGTCCAAGACGAATTGCGTACCGTGCACGTTCGTTTCAATCGTGCGTACCGGACTTTCAACGATTAGCCGCACGCCCACGGCAGCGGCCAGATGAAACACAACATCGCACTCATCCACCATCTCCGCCAGGAGATGCTTATTCATAATCGAATCGAAAACGTAATGAAAGCGATCGTGTTTTTTCAGATGGCGGATATTTTCCACACTGCCGGTGGAGAGATCATCGAGAATGAAAACGGAATCGCCGCGCGCGAGCAAAGCTTCGGCAAGATGAGAACCAATGAATCCAGCGCCGCCAGTTATCAGGTATCTCAAGAATGCACCTCTTTATGTTGCAGGTCCGGTTGGTTCATCGGAACCCGACGGGAATTTAGAAGCCTTGGCGGTGTCTTCCCCATATCCATAGCCATATGCGTAGGGATAATACCGGTAAGAGTAATAGTAATCCGGAGCATTTGAATCAACGGCGTTCAGTACCACTCCCAGCAAACGGCACTTCACCGCGGCGAGCAAATCTCGTGTGCGCGTGAACGCCTCTTTTGGAGTTTCGCCGCTACGCACCACGAGCAAGACTCCATCCGTAAGCGCTGAAAGAATCACAGCGTCCGTGGCGGCCATGACCGGAGGCGAGTCAATCACGATGAATTTGAAACGCCGGCGCAATTCTGCGATGGCTTCGCGCATACGGTGGGAAGAAAGAAGGTCCGCCGGACTGGGCGGCACAGGTCCCGTAGTTAGCGCTGAAAGATTGGTGATAGTGGGATGCTGAATCGTAGCTTCTTCAAGGCTTGTGACGCCCGCGAGATAAGAACTTAATCCCACATCTTTTCCGATTGTCAGATTCAAAGCGCGGCGGATTCCGGGTTTGCGCAGGTCGGAATCCACTAGCAGAGTGCGGTCTCCGAGCTGTGCCAAAGTGACGGCGAGATTCACGGCGGCGGTCGTTTTCCCTTCGCGAGGCAAGGCGCTGGTCACCAAGATCACCTGCGGAGGATGATCAGCCTGGGAGAGCAAAAGAGAAGTGCGCAAAGCGCGGAAGGCTTCCGAGATTTGGGACTTGGGTTGTACGTAAGAAAGCAATTCGACGCGCGAGCCCAAACCCGTCGCAGCACTGGCTTCTCGAGCAAGGCGTGAAAGCCGTCCGGAGGGAGCATTCATTCCCGGCAAGGAAGGTACCACGGCGAGAGAGGGCAGGCCGGTGAGCGCTTCGATGTCGTCAGGCGACTTCACTGTGTTGTCGAGATATTCGCGGAAGAGAGCCAGCCCCACTCCGCCGACTAGACCCATTAGAACTGCCAGCAGAACGTTGCGCGCCTTTTGCGGGCGCGCCGGGCTTGCGGGTGCCAGTGCGGGATCTACGACACGAATATTGCTCGATCGAAGTCCTGCCGTGATGCTGGCCTCTTTCAATTTCTGCAACAATCCATCGTAAAGCTGTTTATTCGATTCCGCGTCGTGCTGAAGGATATGATACTGGACCAATTTCTCTGCCTGATCGTTGGCTTCGGATTTTTGTCTGTCGAGCGCTTCCTGCAGGAGTTGCACGCGGTTGCGCGCGGTGGTGAAATCCTGTTGCACGCTTTCCAATAAAGTTTTTCGAGCGCGATCGAGGTCGTCGTCTACTTCCTTTTGCTGCGCAGCGATTCGCAAAACCTTGGGGAAATTCGGGCCATATTGATTGACGGCTTCGGCATATTGTTCGTCTATATCAGATTTGCGTTTTCTTAGTTCCGTGATGACTTCATTGCCGTGCGCCACCGGTAACGCGTCGATATTTCCGGACGCGGCCATGCGGTAAAAAGCTTCCTTTTCGGCTTCGTCGGTTTGCGCTTCGGTGACGGCCTTGCTCAAGTCTGAAAGCTTCGAAGTAGCGATGTCCTGTTTTTCGTCAATTTGCCATATTTGATTGGCTCTTTCGTATGCGATGCGGGCGTTTTCAGACTTCTCGACTTTAATCCGAAGCTCTTCAAGTTCGGAAGAGAGCCAGTTGGACGCTTGAATTGTCGCATCGTATTTGCTGCGAAAATTCTGTTCCACATAATTCTGCAAGTGGGTGTTGACAATCTGCGCAGCGAGTTGCGGATCTTCGGCTTCGAAGGTGACTTCAATCAGGCGGCTGTTCGGCACGCGTTTTACGCTGAGGCGTCCTAAAAACGCCCCGAGGATTGCGGGGCGCCTCGCCGCTACTCCACTGTGCGCAAAGGCTGGAGCGTTTGGATTGCCGCCGAACTCGGGATAGCGTTCCAGATTAAGGGACTTGATCGTTTGTAGCGCTAAGGTTTCGCTCTGAAGAATTTTTGACTGCGTCTCCAGATAATTCTCCAAATCCATGAATTCATCGTAAGAGTTCGAATCCGGAAAAGGCGACATGTTCTGCGATTCTTTGTCTACTTCCACGCGCGCCGACGCCACGTATACCGGCTTCATCTTGAAGGAGGCGATGGTAACAATGGTCACTACGGTCAAGAAGAACGTGAGGATCATCCACTGGTGCTTCCGTAGAATGATGACGTAATCAAGTAGGTGAGGTTCTCTGGGAACTTGCTCCCAAGAAAGTACCGAAGGCGCAGGTATAACGCTTAGCGCTTCCGTAGCTTTGCGCTCCCGCAGATTTGCAATCCTAGAAGGCTCTTCCATTTATTCTTTATCTCGCGTTGCTGATTTCGCCACTTTCTTTACTCGCCCGCGATCAGTATCTATAAATAGCTACACCTGTTCCAACCTGCAGGGCTGCCTCGGAGCCCTTGGCCAAAACTTTGAGACCCTTGCTGTCAGGAACATAAAGAACGTCGTTCGATTTCATGGTGACATCATCGGTTTTCTGGTTTTGGATTTGCTTAATATGTACGGGTATCATGTCTTTCTGGCCTGTATCGGTGTTGTTCCGCATGATCACCGCCTGATCTGCTTTTGCAAACCAGGTTAAGCCATGAGCTAGAGCGACCGCTTTCAGCACTGTAAGTTGCTCTCCGTGACTCTGGAGAACGTAACCTCCGGGTTGGATGACTCCCCCTCCCATAACGTACACGATACCAGCACGAGGAACGCTTACGGCATCGCCGCCGTAAATCTGAATGTTGTAAACGGGGTTTCCGGATTCCAATAAATCCTGCAGACGAATTGTGATAGTTTGCGTGTCCAAGCCAGTCGCGTCAACCGGCCCCGCCGCGCCATTTCTATCGCCGATCGGATGCCCATTACGCGTGACGATCACCACGCTGCCGGCTTCGTCAGTGACACCTCCGGCCTGTGCAAGCAATTCCAGCAACGTGGTAGGCCGAATAATTTGATAAACCATGGGCTTTTGTACCGCGCCTACCAGAGAAACCGGCTGGCTGTTTTGTTCTCTTACGAAAACGGAAACTTGCGGGTGGGAGACCAACCCGTTTTCGATCAGAAGCTTTGCCAAATTTTGTTCCAGTTGATCGGAGGTCAATCCATTTGCTGGTATTTTTCCCGGAACAAGCGGAAAAGTGATGTCACCTGTTTCGCTAACCCGCAAGTCTCGGGAAAGTTCCGGAACATCAAAAACTTCCACATGAATAAGATCGCCACTTCCAATCGGCGTATCGGCAGCCCGAGCAGTGGCCAGTCCTGCCAATTCTTGGATTCTTTGATTGGCTTGAGATGCTGGAGCCTTCTGCTGGCCGTAAACCTGCACACCCAGTAACAATGATACGGAGAGCAACAAGGCACACTTGGATGTTAGCCAGCGCGAAACGCACTGGACGCATGGAACCATGATAGATAACCCCGCAAACACTATTACCTAGGCCCGCTCTGGTGTCAACCAAGACGTGCGCAGGACGAAACAACAACTATCAATAGTTGCAAAGACCTGCGAGGTATTTGGGCAATTCGGACCTGTTTGAATTTTGCGAGGACGTCAGTGCCAAACTTTATTCGCTTGCGAGCATACCTCTTTCGCGTGATCGCGCGCGCCGCCGGGGCAGAGCAGCTTCAGTGGCTAATGGCGGCGAGGTCGCAAGATGCGCTAATAACAAAAACAGTAGGACGTTCGACGGAATATGCAAATTGAAGTCCACGAAACTGTGAACGAGCATTCCACACACGCCGGTGACTGCGCCGGCATGAAGAGCGCGCGAGAAATGCCCTTGCTCGGTCGCGTAACAAACCTTGGCTTGGCGAAATAAAATCCACAAGAACACGAGACCGCAAATTCCCCCGAGCAATCCTGTCTCCGCCAACAGTTCGATGTAATCGTTGTGAACATGATCCACGAGCTTGCCATCATAAAAGGTTTCATACCGTGGATAGGCCGCGACTAACGCTCCAAGTCCTACACCCGTGATTGGATGATCCGCAAAAAGGTGCATTGCCCCACGAAACATCGAAACGCGACGATCCACCGTAACTTCTCCTACGTGGATCGAAGAAAATCGCTCAATCGCTCGGCCCGCGCCTAACCACGCAATCAGCGCCAAGGCTGCTAGGGCTACAATTCCGATACCCACAAACTGCGGACGTTCGGATGTCTGGTAGCTTCTGGCTAACAGCCAGAGGACCGCTATTTCAAATGCGAAGCTAACAATTCCACCTCGCGAACCGGAGAGGATTAGCGCCCCGGCCGGAACAATGGCTAACAATCCAATAAGTGGATATACGTCGCGCTGTACGCCGCGAAAAACCAGCATGGCCAGCCCTATCGGCAGCGTCAATTCAACAAAGCCGGCGAAATGGTTGCGATTCACGTAGGGTCCGAAGGGATCGCCACCCGCTCGCAAAGGGCGCAGCCAATAAATCGCACCCTCCGACGTGAAATGCTGGATGATGCCAATCAACGAAATTCCGAAACACAAGAAGATCAGAAACCATGCCAGCTTCTTAAGATCGGGGCGTTCGCGAAAAGCCTGTACCGACAGAAGGAAGATAATTAAATATGCGCCAAATCTTAGAAGCTCCAGCCGCGTGATATAGCGGTAGGGTGTCACGCCGAAAAAGAGCTGAAGGATACCAATGGCCAGGATGCCTAGAATGGGCCAAATTAATGGGTTCCAATAAATCGTCACCTTCGAATCCCTGAAGGCTACAAGGGCCCACAATAAGAACAACATCCCGGCGGAGATTTCGAAGAGCGACTGAGACCAAACTTCCACGGTCCCAAATGCCAGTACGCTGAATGCGAACACAGTGCAAAGGCCGATGCGGACGATCTTCAACGCTTCGCTCCGGTCTCATTCGCGCCGGCGGGAACCATCGATAAATCCGCGATCCAAACCGTTCCGCTCAGCTTATTGTCAAATAAACGACTTGGATCGCGAAGCAGAGAAACGACCAAGAAGTGCGTGTCCATTCCCGTTACCACCTGTAGTTCCGCAGCGTTCCAAAGCTGAGTGCCAGTGAGATCCTCAGTTTGCAGATAGACGACGTTCGCGTGATGAGGGTCATAGATGAAAAAACGCATTCCGCTTTCGGTGGAAATCGATTCCGTCCGAATATGTCCCCGAAATCGATACGTGTGGCCGGGCTCTACCGGCACATACTCAAAAGGTTCGGAGATTCCAGGGTTGTTTCCGCCGCCGAAATCCAGGCGGACAGAGCGGCCCTTGCTCTCCGGCATTGCGGCATCAAAGTCGATTGATATACCAACGGGATTGTCCCAGCGCCAGCCTAGGCCGCCGTTTGTAAAATCGCCGGCAAAATTTCCATTCCAGATTACAGATCCCTTTTGCGGCTCCTGATTGGGGACACCGGCAGCGATGAGCGCTTCGCGCCATACCCGGAGTGCGTCAGCGGCGCGATCTTCGCGAATGAGTTCATCGAGAAATGGAAACGTCCGTGACAAAACAAAAGGCTTTCCTAAAGAAATCAATCGTTGCCAAACGGTTAGTCCGGCCTCAGCTTGCTGGGCGGATGCGAAAAAATCGAGAGCTTGAAAATATGCGTTCTGATCGGCCGGGAGCACCAGATTCAGCAGTGTACTTACGTCATGATTGGAGCGCCATGTGCGGGATATCGCCAGAGTTAGAAGTGCGGGATCCGATCGAACGGCCGACTGAATTTCAGCATAACCTTCGGCCAGCTGTTGTTGCCTAAGCAAAAAGTTGCCGTAGTTCCAAGCGACCTGCGCAGAGAGAGGGTAAACGTCTCGCGCATGGCTGAATGCATCGCGGGCATGGGCTAGATCTCCGACAGATTCATACGCACTGGCCAGGTTCATCCAGTAATAGGCGGAAAGCGGATCGTCCTGGATAGCTTTTTGAAAGGCCTTAATGGCTTGGTTGGGGTCGCCGGCTACAAAATCCAGTTGCTGGAAGCGTCCTAAAGTATCCCAGGCTGCCGCGTTTTCGGGCTCCAACGCAGCGCCTTTCTTAATGGCACTCAGATTGTCGGAATTAATGCGATGATCCGCGATCCAAACCCGCACGGCCTGGTAGGAAAAAAAGAAGGCTACCACCAGCGCGGCAATTAGCAGCGCCGAGCGCGATCCTTTATCTTCAAGTGTGATCTCCACGAACTCGTAATCTGCACCGAGCGTCGGCTCTTCTGCAAGTCCAAATTGACAGACGTTCAATAAAAGAAGAACCGGAACGCGGCGAAGAAGTTACTTTATTCCGAATCGGTAGACCAAGCCGACGGATATTCTATAGTTACCTTGACTCGGAGAGCCGGAATAGAAGCGCGTCTGTTCATAATCGGCCTGAATAATCCGGATGGCCCAACGCTTCCTGACTCGCCAATCCAATCCGCCGCCTCCCATCCACGACGATCCTGCATAGGAGGTCGTAACGGGATTAAATCCGTTTTGGGTTGGAAGATGATAAAGGAGCGCTCCGCCCCCAAATAGAATTTGACCAAAAACGGTAATTTTGTGCTGATGGCCGAAGGGATATAGCTGTGGGCCCACCAGGAAGTTGTAAACACTCGTGTTTCCAAAATTGCTGTTTCGATTGTAAGTGCCGGAGAAATCCGCGGCAAGATTAATGAACTTCCAGATATGACGGTCGCCATAGGCGGTCCATCCGACCATACTGAGCCGCGAACCATTGGTGTTATCAAACGACCGGTAAGCGAGACCTCCTCCAACTTCATACTTCGACGCGTCCTGCGCCAGTGCCGGCAGGCAAAAAAGAGCGACCATTACGAAAAGTCCCGCGAACTTCTTCATCTTTACTGTCCTCCCAGATATTTTGCCGTGATGACCTTCTATCAGCGGCTTTGATGCCGGCAGTGGGACTTTAGGTTACCGGGTGGCTAAGAGCAAATGGAAATAGTCAGTGCATGGAGTGGGCATGAGATTAAGCAGGCCCGAGGGACAGGCCAGTTCAAAGAGGTGGAATCTTATTTCTCTCCCAAGCGAATCAAAAACCCGGCTCCAACCTTCAAGTTATTTTGATAAGGATTATTTGCGGTGCCTGCACTAAAGAACCCGGTTCGTTCGTACTCAAATTGGCCCAACCGAATGGCGAAATGCCGCGATACCGTGAGGTCTAACCCACCGCCGCCGCCCCAGGAAAATTCGGTGTCTCCTAAATTGCAGCCGCCGCACTTCCTGGCACCAATGTGCGCACCTCCGACAAGAACATTCACATAGGGAGTGAGAACATGGTGACCCAGGGGGTAAACCTGCGGGCCGGCCATGTAGGAATAGACGGAGAAAGCCGCTCCACTAAAAGTCTTATAGGTTCCGTCGAAGTCTGCGGTCACGCCAAGCCAATGATTGATGTTTCCGTCAGCTGATGCTTGCCAACCGTTCATGTTGAGTCTTTGCTCTCCCGGGTAGTTGAATGAACGGTATTGATATCCCACTCCTGCCTCAAATACCGGTGTATCTTGAGCCAAAGCTGGCAGAGCAGAAATTATAAACAAAGCAACGATTCCGAATGCCTTCCTCATGCAACTGCCTCCTCGAATTAGGGCCTTGCTCGGGCCTCTGCCGACACTTTGCGCTATCAGATTGGCACATTCCGCGGAGCATCAAAATGACGAAAAGCCGGATGTGTGTTGAAGAATGCACGCACTGAGTTTTATTTGTTCGCGGAAGTGAGACTACTGAAGCATGGCTATGTCGAGTGATCGCAGTACCACATCACAGAGCCGGCCAATCTGGCCTGGATCCTCGTGAGGAATAAGTCTTTGGACTGGTATGCGTTGAAGGATACGGCCAAGGACCTCGAATTCGACAGCACGCATGTTCATATCTAACAAATTCGAAGCGTAGGAATTTGCTACCAATGAAAGCAGACCTTCTTTCAGAGCTAGAGGTTCAACGCGCGGCGCATCCGGCAGGGAGGTTCTTTCGCCTAGTATGAATAGAGCGCCCAATTGCAGCTGCTTATCCTCAAATTTAAGGTTATTGCCGGAAAGGGAAAGCAAGCGTTTATCAAAATTGGCCGAAAAGCTCGGCAGTTTTTTTCCGGCGCCATAAACCATGGTTACCGAGTCTGACCACAAACAAAGGTATGGATAAGCTGGAAAAACATGATAAGCCCCTTGCTGTTCCGTTATTGCCACAACGTCATCGGAAATTACCGGGTAGCCCATTTGCGCAAACATCGCTGCAGTTGTCGATTTTCCGGCTCCTTCGGACCCGACGAAAGCAATAGCGCGGTCACCTACAGAAATGGCGCTGGCGTGAAGGCATGTCACGCCCCGCAGGCGCAGAAGAAGTCCGAGAACAGGACCCAACAGGTAGGTCGCCGTGTCTTCGATCGTTAGATTGGCCGGCCATTGGGCCCAAAGCTCAGTTCCGCGGCAATCCATCCAAAATTGGGTTCCATCAAAGTACAAGAGATGCAGAAACTGACCGTCCGCGGTTTTCCAAATTCTTAGCGCTGGCTGGCCGGTCGAATCCTTGTACGCACTCGTATAAGTAAGGGTTTCCGGTTCGGACGGAATCTCTCGGGAGGGTGATTCATTCATGTGAATTTTCACCACGGGGCTGGAGCCGGGGGCTTCCGCAGGCACGAGTTCCGGAATAGGAAGATTCGAGCGGAGGAGCAAACCGAAAACCAAATAAGTGGAACTCACTTCAGCCAGCGAAATCCGTCTTTTGGCGGGCGCGAATTTTTTCCATCGCGTATCGACTCTGACATACTACTAGGCACCGGAAAACCGCTGCTACATGTGCGTCTTAAAATTCGGGAAGGTCCCACCGTCTCTGGTTTTCCTCAAACCGAGAGTTTGGGTTAGTTCCTGCACGGTTCCATAGATAGTTAATGCGGGAGTGGAATAAGGTTTTTTAATCTCCCGTATGACTTGCTTAGGCATTGCGGACCTCCGCACGCAAGTTATACCGAACTCCGCGTGCTGACTGCAACCAAAAGTTAAGACACATCGGACGCAAATCCAGCGAAATCTGTTGGCTATCGCACTTTTCGTGGATCGGCGTCAAGGCCGACCGATTCACATACCGATCCATGTCCGAGTTCCATTGTACCTGATCTAGCCATTCTGTCGCTTTGGGCTTCCGCACGCTTTCGACCAGGGGGTCATCGTAGAGCGGGGTCTTGGGCCGGACTCGGCACGCCTCAGGTAGACGGCCTGCCATTGCGTCACGTAAAAGGCGCTTCTCGAAACAAAATGGGAAGGGGGGCAAGGCTAACAGGAAATCTACAATTCGCAAATCGAGAAATGGGTAACGTACCTCAACCGCGTATTGTGTTGCGCCGGGATTTCCTTGTTCAAACATACGGGCCCACTGCGGTATCGACATCGAGATATGCGCCTTTGGGCGGATTGGATGCGGACGCAACTCCGGTAACTCACTCCATTCTCGCCACCTGGAATTTAGGCTCAGTACGCGAGCAAATTCAGGGGCGAGCCAACACGGGAATATGGGCGCGGTCGGGTCCTTCCCGAAAAGTCCCTTGAAACGCCTACGGACTCCCGGCCAGATAGAACGGCGCTGTCCCAGATAACGCGGGACTTCACGGACCAATCGGCGAACCTCTCGTTTCCTTATAAGTTGTTTGGTGTACGGCATCATTTCAAAATGCATCAGGTTGTCGGCGCCTTCGCCGCACAATACTACCCGGCAGTCTCGCGCAATCGCTTTAAATTGGTCGAACATGGCGGCGAACAAAGGGTCATCGGCCGGTTCCGGACTGGTTATTTCCGGATCGTTCCAGCGCTCGAATGGTTTCAGTTCTTCCACCTGCATGAATTGAATGGGAATGTGAAGGAAATCAGCTACCTGCCGGGCAAGCAGGCCTTCCCTATCGGAGGCCAGAGGTTTGTAAACATTCGTATATGCCCGCAAGTCCACTGCGCTCAATGGACTACTCGAGATTTCACGCGCGGTGGCCGCGATCGCTCCCGAGTCCAGACCTCCGCTGAGCAAGATTCCGGCGCGGTCAATGCGCAAGCGGTCCGCAACAGCCAATTGAATGAGATTTTGAAAATGTTCCACATATTCATCTGCGTGGCGATAACGGATAGCGCCGGAGGTGGGAGCCGACCAATATCGCAAAATTCGCACGCCCTCAGCGGAAACGGACAGACAATGCGCCGGCGGTAACCTTCGAATGTCTCGAAACGTTGTAGTACTTAGGTCACAATTAAGACCAAATAATAAAAAGTCACCAATTGCGGCATCGTTCAAGCTATCGGATATCCCGGGATGCGCGCGAACGCAATTCAAGACATTGGTAAAAAGGAAGATATTTCCGATTTCAGCGTAGTAAAACGGCTTGACTCCAAAATGATCGCGAGCGCAAAAAAGGGTTTTCCGGCGAGCGTCCCAGATCGCGAACGCAAAATCCCCGCGAAGATGGCGAACACATTCTTCGCCCCAAGCAGTGTATGCATGCAAAATCAGTTCGGAATCAGTGGCCGGAGGCCGGCGATTTGAATCTGCTTTTTCTAGCTCTCGTTTTAATTCCTCGCGACAATCGATTCGCGCGTCGGCGGTAATCCAAAGCTTGCCATCCAGACCCGCGGGCATCCGCTCAAGAAACGATTCCCGAGTGGTTCGCAGCATGGTGTGGCCCAGAGCGATAGAACCTTCCGCATAGGTGTCTCGGGCGTCCGGACCTGCGTAGGAAATAAAATGCGTAAGCGCGTGCAAGATTGCACGATCTACTGGCGCTCCACTTCGATCGAACATGCCCACGATTCCGCTCAATTCGTTTCCATCCCGGTTGCCTGTTCTTCGAACGGCGTGAAGTGAAGGTGGTCTTCTCCCTCGCTGTTCAAGGCCATTCCACGAAATTCCACCCAGGCATGAGCTTCGAAACGCTGCTCGTCTTTTCGTGCGCCGATTCGTAAATCGGCCCCTATGCCGCGCCGTCGCAGGAGCCACCAAAGCACCAACGATTGTTCCAGGCAATTTGTGCTGAAAAACAGATTCCGTGCGGCAGCTTCTTCCATTCGCAAGACGTCCGCTACTGTGCTGTGGGAATTACTCTCAGACCTGGCTGGGGTCTGGCGCGGCGCAGCCAACTGCAGCATGCGTTTCCAGCGCGGAAATCCAATGAGACGCAGACCCACCCAAGTGGCTATCAATCCGGTGGCAGCTTCCAGAACGATACGCCGCTCGTGTCCTGCTAATCGCGAAAAGGTCCGCCAGTTTGCCATCGTCGGTTTCAACCCACCACCCTGATTAAAGTCGCCCTGATTATTACTGATGTTCGATAAATATGTGAGGTAACAGGGTATTAACGTGCCAGCTATCCGGCCAGCGCACCTCGCACTTCAATCAGGCCTTCGCTTTTCATTTTCTCCAACAAAATAAGAAGGTCCCGCTCACACAGTTTTTCGTCTACCTCGTATTCGCACAATAAAGTGTCACGCAGCTGTAGCACGCTGCGCGGTTCTTTCAATAGGGTCCATATACGCGCCCCCATGGGATTTACGCCGTAATACTTGCTGTTTTTTAGGTTTAATATCGCAGATTCGTCGCCAAGCGGACAGGAAACTTGTTCGGCGCTAGCGACCACGACCGAATGCACGGAGAGAGATGCGTCCATTTTTTGGCGCCTAAATCCTTCAGGGCTGGGATATATTTTCGTGCCGGCTATTCGCAAACAGTTCGGAATGCACCAAGCCTAGTGACTTCCCACCCGGTATTCTAACCGCACTTTCTATTACAGGGCAATGACGGAACTGGATTCGGCTGAGTCATTTCGGATATAAACCCTAGGTGCTTTCGCCTGCTATTTCCGTCCGGGAACTCGAGAAATATTTTCCTCCAGCTCTGACCGGCTGGCGCGCTTTGACGCATCCTGTGGCGCGGGCAACGGAGAAAGCGCTAGCGGGAGTTTCCTTCGAGGTGAAGGAAAATGAAGCGGTAGCCTTGATTGGATCCAACGGTGCCGGAAAATCGACTCTGCTTCGCATTCTGGCCACCTTGATCATCCCTACGCGGGGACAGGCGACCCTGGGAGGATTCGATGTGGAGCGAGAATCCACCGAGGCACGGCGCCTGTTTGGCTACCACACCGGCGGGGATGAAGGATTTTACGCGCGGCTGAGCGCACGAGAGAATCTGGCGTTCTTTGCGGCCATGAATAATTTGAGCCGGGCGGATACGCGGAAGCGGATCGAAGCAGTTGCAGACTTGATGGGTATCCAGAACGATTTGAGCCGGCAAATCCGTACATTTTCTACCGGCATGATGCACCGCCTGGGATTGGCGCGAGCTTTGCTGCACCGGCCGGCTATTTTGCTGCTCGATGAGCCTACGCGTAGTCTGGATCCGCTCGCCGCGGCAGCATTCCGCCGTTTGTTGAAGGAGGATCTCCTCGGTAAAGGCGGGACTACTCTTTTGTTTGCTTCCCATACATTGAACGAAGTTGAAGAACTTGCCGATCGAGTCGTCCTATTGGAAGGAGGGCGGGTGATTGCGTTCGATTCTCCTAAGGGACTTTGCGTTTCCACAGACACGACGACGCTAGAAGCGGCGGTGTCAAGTCTGATTAGCCAGCTCATACCGCTACAGGATCACGCGTGAGCATTCAGCGCACAATCCGGAAAGTAACAGCTTTTTTCTGGCGTGATTTTGCAATTGCGCGTGGTTATCGCGGCGCGCTATTGCTGGAGACGCTGGAGGCTCTTTTTGGCGTGGCGACGTTTTATTATTTGTCGCGATTCGTGCAAAGTCCGGAACTGAATAGCGAACTGCCGGCGGGAACGAATTATTTTGCCTTTGCTTTGGTGGGTTTTGCCTTCTTTGATTACCTAAGCGTCTCGTTGAGCGCCTTCGATTCGAGTCTGGAAGAGGCGCGCCAGAACCGCACGCTGGAAGCGCTGCTGGTCACGCAAACACCGCTCCCGGTAATTATCGCGGGCTCGGCCGTTTATCCTTTTGTTGCGCTGGCAATAAGAACTTGCGTCTATCTTGCCTGGGGCGCGCTGTTGTTTGGATTCAGACCGCAGTCGGCCAATTGGTCTGGTGCGCTGGCAATTCTGTTGGTTTCGATTTTGGCTTTCGCCGGACTAGGAATTCTCTCGGCCAGCTACTCGATTCTTTTCAAGCGTGGGAATCCGGCTAAATGGCTGGTGCTCGGCGTTTCCGGCCTAGTCGGCGGGATGATGTATCCGATCTCGGTATTGCCTGGGCCTTTGCAGATGTTGGCGCGGCTGATACCCGTGACATATTCTTTAGAAGGGATGCGCGCCGCACTTTTGTCAGGCGCCGGGTGGAAGGAGCTCTTCCCGTCCATCTTTGCGTTGCTCGTTTTCGCTGCGGTTCTGATCCCGCTATCGTTTGCCGTTTTTGCCTGGGCGCTCCAGCGCACAAAAATTACTGGGACCCTCACTCATATTTAGGTCGCATAATTCCCTGGGCACCTCGGTATCTCACAAATGTTCGTTTTCACGCTGCCGAAGACGGGCCTGCCCTTGTAGCGGCGGCGGCCTTACAGTACAGTTTTCATCTGCGCATAATGCGCCGCATAAATGAAAATTCCACTCCTCGATCTCAAGTCTGAGTACGCCGAGCTACGCGACGAAATCCTGCCGGCTCTGGACCACGTGTGCCAAACATCCGCGTTCGTTCAAGGCCCGGAGATAGAAGCATTTGAAACTGCATTCGCGCAATATTGCGGAACCAAACACTGTGTAGCTCTCAGCAGCGGGACGGCTGCTCTTCATCTCGGCTTGCTCGCGCTTGGAGTGCAGCCGGGCGACGAAGTAATTACGACTCCCAATACATTTCTAGCCACCGTAGAGGCCATCAGCTATTGCGGCGCGCAACCCGTGCTGGTGGATATTGATCCGGCTACTGCAAATATTGATGCGAGCTTGATCGAGCGAGCGATCACGCGGCGCACACGGGCCATACTTCCGGTGCATTTGTACGGCCGTCCTGCGGACATGGAGGCGATTCGTGCAATCGCGAGCCGACATGGTGTTCGCGTTCTAGAGGATGCGGCGCAAGCACACGGCGCGCGCTATCGTGGCAAGCGAGTGGGCGGGCTCGGTGATGCGGCTGCGTTCAGCTTTTATCCCACGAAAAATTTGGGAGCCTACGGCGAAGGTGGCGCGCTGACTACGGACGACGACTTGATTGCGCAATTCTCGCGGGCGGCACGCTCGCACGGCCAAACTGCGCGCTATGACCACGAGTTCGTGGGATACAACTATCGTATGCAGGGATTTCAGGGCGCGGTTTTGCGGATCAAGCTCCGCTACCTGGATGCATGGACCGAAAAACGGCAGGCCATCGCCTGCGAGTACCGACGCGCGCTAACAAATGCTCGTCTGGACTTGCCGGTGGATGATCCCCGAAACGAATGCGTCTATCACCAATTTGTTATTTATGTGAACAACAGATGTTCGGTAATTTCGAAGCTGGCAGATAAAGGCGTCGAAACTTCAATTCACTATCCCAAGCCGGTACATCTTCAGCCCGCTTATTCCTCGCTGGGAGATCCTGTGGGGACTTATCCTCTTGCCGAACGCGCGTGCGACCGTGTTTTGAGCCTGCCGATATTTCCAAGCATGACCGCAGAACAAGTGAGCCACGTGGTCAATTCAGTTACCGACATTGTTGGAAAAAAGTAGGACTCGCCCCTCCTGAAGAACCTCACTACGACGAACACTTAAATTATTTCGTTGCGAGGGCCAGAAGATTCTACGTCGCGACTGGGCGGCGGCGGAGGGGCGAAACCGGTGACTCCCGCTCCCGCAGCATTGGCCGATCTTTCGCGCAATATTTCAGCCAGACCTTCAAACACTTTTGAACAGGAATCGCGCAGTGCCTGGTCCGCCGATCGCAGCATCGATTCGATCACGTTTTGTCCGTGCTCGCTAAGCCTCCGCACGGACGAGACAATCCAGGAATCGCAAGCGGTCTGCAGACGCTCCTGATACGTGCCCATCGCTTCGCCGCTGAGGCGGTCCAAGTCAGAGGCCCAATTTTGAAGATGCAGATCGCGCTCTGCTCGATAGCCTTCGAGCGCGGTCGCAAACTCCGTGGAAAGAGCGGCGCGCGATTCCCGAATGCTGTTCTCGAGTTGCGAAGACATCTGCACCTGAAGCTGCTCGAGTGACGTTGCCGCGTTTGCTTCGAACTGGCTGAGAACCTGTTGAGCCGAACGGTCGAGGTCTTCGGTCCGGCCTCGAAGTGTGTCGTTTGTTGTCTGCATGAACTGCTCGGCCTCGCGACCAGCGATTCCTCGCAAAACATGTCCGAACGAACTGGCAGCAGCCTCCGCTGCTTTATCGAATTCGCTGCGCGCGCGCCCGGCAGCATCTACAGCCAGACTTTCGATTCGTTGATGAACCAGCGCGAGATGGCTGGTAGATTCATCCGCCAGCTGCGCTCCGTATTTTTTCGCGGCCTCGGCGGTTTTCTCATCGAAAGTTGCCGCAGCGGTGGTGACGGTCTGCTCGACCAACACCTGTAAGCGAGCCCGTGCTTCCTGCTGAAACCACTCCGAACTGCGTCCGATGGATTCGGAAGCGGAATGTGCGGCGCGCGTACCGCTTGCGTCCAGCTCTTCGTTCCATTTACTTAAAGCTTCTTTGCGCGCGGACTCGAAATCATTGCGCACCTCAAGCAACGTTGCGGCCAGTTGCACAGAAACTTCCCGTTGATTGTTTTCCGACGCCTGGCGCAGACGCTCGCGATGCAGCCGCAAGCTTTCTTCCGCCTGTACCTCGCGCGCAGCTAGTTCACGAAGGAGTTCGGGCACCCGCTCAAAATGTGGAGCAAGTTTTGCCTCTACCTGAACGTGCGCGCGATTTACAAATTCCTGCTGTAGGGCATCGAGCGCGGGGGTTACGCGTTGCGAGATCCCGGCCGCTAGATTGTCCGCGCGCCGATTCAATTCAGCGGACTGCGCTTCCAGAATTTTTTCCAGACGGCGATGGAGCTCGTTCAAAGTGTCGTGGCTGGCTGCTTCGAGCTGCGCGGAATATTCTTTCGTGCGGCTTGCGACGGACTCGATTTCAGACAAGGACGAGCGAGCTCTGGCGACTTCCTGGTCCAAAGAAGTTTTGATTTGGGCAACGCTCTCGCGCGCTTCGGAAGCGGCCTGGGCCAGAGGCTGGCTGGCCTCGGCGATGCGTTCACGTATCTTTGATTCGGTGATGCCCAAGATATCCTGAGAGCGCTCGGTTACCTGCTCTACCAGGCGTTGGACATTGTTATCCAATGAAGATTGCAGCAATTCATTCCACTGAGCTCGCGCAACATGCATTTCCTTTGCAAGAGCCGCGCGCCATTCTTCCACGACGTTTTCTTTGGCCAGGGACTCTTCTTTGGATGGCTCCGGGTCCGCAGGCCTTGCGCTCCTGGCGGTTTCCATAGCCTCAAACTGCAGACGAGCCTGGGCCAAGCGGCTGGCGGCCTCATGAGCGGCGTCGTTCTCCGCACGCAATATTTCCATTTGATGGTGAAGGTCGTCCATCAACTTGCGTGCTTGACTAAAATTTTCTTCAAATTCGGATTTGAGGCCGGTTAGAAATTCGTCTTGCCGCTCGGCGAGTTGTTTCGAGAATTCCTCTCGCGCGCCGCTCTGGGCTTGCTCGAACTCAGGCTTCCATTGCGCGAAAAATTCCTGAACGGCGGCAGCCCGCCGGATATCACTTTCTTCAGCGGCGCGACGAACTTCCTCCTGCACTTGCCGGGAGGCTTGCAGAATGGTTTCCCGAGACTGTCTTTCCAGCTCCTTCCGCAGTTCGCGGAAAAGCGGGCTGTTCGCAATATCTGGATCATTGACAGGAGGATTGGGTAATTCGTCTCTATGGTCCACGGAAGTCCCCGCAAAGCTTTGATTGTTCAACGAGACTGAATCATCGTGCTTTTCGGAACTTGGATTCGGTTCGACCTGTTCCTCGTTAGGAGAGGATCCCCCGACGGTAGCCCAGTCTTCAGGAAGAGCGTGCAGTTGCAGTCCCCAAATATTTGCGGGGTCTTCCAGCTCGACGGCCACTTGAAAGAAATCTCTGATCGAGTGCGGGCGCTGGACCCAAGCAACGCGCGCGCGTACATTCGGGCGATTTTGCGCTTGCGGCAATTCCAGCGTGACCCAAGTATTCTTGGGTAAGTGATGTTTGGAGGAATAGCGGCAGCCATGAAGATTCAACGCGAGCGTGGCTGTGCGTTCTTCAAACGGCTGGCCTAAAAGATCAATTCCGCGTACGACTAAAGGCACTGGTTCAAAAAGGCGGTCGCTCCGACGGCGTTCTGTAGCGGGTTCGTTCGAATTCACGTGGTCCATCCAATCCCTCAGGTCCTACGCAAGAATAACACCCCAGCGACGGCGGGTCGAGAGGCGAGAATCAACTAAAAAATCCTAACGTCTAAAGAGAAACGAAATTGCGTTGTAGAACTTTGTTCAACGTCCGGCAAAATTTGTCAGCTCTTCTTCTTCTTTTTTGAAACCGTCGTGTCGGTGCCACCAGCGGCGGCAATGGCGCCATCAAGATTTTCCTTGCACTCTTTTCCGAGTGCACTGTTGGGGTCGATATCAATACATTTTTGATAGGCTTCCTGAGTTCCGGGGGCAAGAGTGCAAGTCATCTTTTCGCCTTCCTGCTTGCAATCCATCATCGCAGTCAAGGCACTCCCCATCAGATACCAGGCTTGGGCATCCTTGGGATTTGCCTGCGTGGCTTTCTGCAGAGGTGCTACGGCATCTTTCTGGCGGCCTTTGTTATTGAGTACGATTCCCAGATTCTTGTAGCAGGTGGCTCCCACCGCCGGATCCAGAGCAAGAGACTTGTCGCAGTCTGCGGTTGCGTCCGCAAGTTTGCTTTCCGCGGCTTTCGGATCGGTCTGTGCGGCGGCGGAATTTGCGAGGTTAGTGGCAAGTCCGGAATAAGCGCTGGCTTGAGGCTTCAGGTCCACTGCTTTTTGAAATGCACCGGCGGCATCATCATAACGGCCGACGCATTCGTAGGCCGCGCCGAGATCTTGCAGGACCGTTGCATGGTTGGCGACTTCCTTGGGCCCTACTCCTTGTTCCGCTTGTTGGAATTCAGTGACGGCCGTCTGACAATCGGTCACACGCTTCTCTTGCAGCGGGACTTTCTGCTCGGCGGCAGCGGTTCTAGCTTGCTTTTGTAAATCAGTGGCTTCGGTCATGGCAGCGAGTCCATTCTGGAAATGGGCTTTCATGGCCTTAAACTTGTCTTCTTCTTCTTCCTTTTTCTTCACTTCTTCAGGGTGCGCGGCGGCGGTTTCAGCAACGATATCCTTAAAATTCAATTTAAAATTGTTGTCTTTCGTAACGTCCACCTGGAATTTCACCGGACCGTAATTCAAGGCCTCTTTCTGATTCGTGAGCGTAATCGCATAAATAGCGTTTCGCAGGCCAAGCTGTACAAACTTTCCATTCTTGTCGGTCTTCACCGTGTAAGTTTGTCCAGTATCCGGGTTCTTTATCATTACGGTGACATCCGGGTAGGGCTTGCCCTCTTTGTCCATAATTTCGCCGTCCAATCTGCCGCTGTCTTGTGCCGCCGCTACCATGGCGAACAAAAGAATGAATGCCCAGGCTGCCCAGAAACGAACCAGCTTTTTCATGTGATGATCTCCTCGCTTGGTAATTGCGGCGACTATTATTGCGCAACTCGCGCTCGATAGGCGATAGGATCGCTTAGCCCCGCTTCCGCAAAAGCCCGGAGGCGCAGCTGGCAACTATCGCACGTTCCGCAGGCTTGGTCTTCAAATTGATAACAAGACCAGGTTAAGTTGAGTGGCGCACCGAGTTCAACGCCGCGACGTATGATTTCGGATTTGCGCATGGCAATCACCGGCGTGGCGATTTCGATTTGCGTCTGGGGCCTGGTTCCCTGGCGCACGAGTTCCGCGAAGGCGCGGTAATACTCCGGGCGGCAATCAGGATAGCCGGAGCTATCCTCCGCTACGGCGCCGACGAAAATTGCGCCCGCGCCAATGACTTCCGCCCAACTTACAGCGGCGGAAAGAAAATGAGCGTTGCGAAAGGGAACGTAGGTAACGGGTATTTCGCTGGAGTGTGCGGCACAGTTGCTGGATTCCGGGACGGCTATTTTCCGATCGGTCAGCGCTGAACCGCCGATTTGCGCGAAGGAATCCAGGCGGATCATGAGACGGTCTTTAACTCCGTAAAAATCCGCGATCTCTTCAAACGCGCGGCGCTCTCGGGTTTCCGTGCGCTGGCCGTAACTTGCGTGCAACAGCGCTAGCGGGTGGGACTGATTTGCGATTGCTGCGGTGACACAGGAATCCATGCCGCCACTCAGCAAAACCACCGCTTTGCGCTTTTCCGCTGCCATCTTTCGACTAGGCCCTCAAACACCCTTCATCCCAGGGTCCCAAATAAATTTGTGCAATTGTAAGCCCAGGCGCACGCGCAATCCATCTCCGAGTATCCATTCCGCAAGTTCGCGCGCGGTGAGTCCGGGCCAGGCGCCATGGGGATCGGCGAACACGGGCGAAAAAAGAACTTCGTGGACGCGCTCCGCCAACTGGTGCTTGGTTACGAACTCGCGCGCGAAATCATAATCGCGGCGCGTGGAGATGACAAATTTAATTTCGTCGCTAGCGCCGACGGCATCAAGGTTGGCCATGTCAAAGGTATCCGGCTCGCCAGAGTCGGGGCACTTTACGTCGACGATTTTTATCACGCCGGTGGGGAGTTTGCCGACGAAGCGTTCGCCGCTGGTTTCGATCATAACGGTATAACCTGAGGACAGCAGTTCTTGTGCCAGAGCGGGAGTTTCCTGTTGCAGCAGCGGCTCTCCACCAGTAATTTCGACCAGCCGGATGCGTTGCTCGCCAACTCCGGCAAGCGCGTTTACTTTTTCTAGCAGCACTTCGATTGAATATTTTGTGCCGCCGTGAAAGGCGTAGGCCGTGTCGCACCACGTGCAGCGAAGATTGCATCCGGTGAGACGCACGAAAATGCAGGGCAGACCTGCGCGAGTGCCTTCGCCCTGGATGGATTTGAAGATTTCGGTGATCAGCATCGAAAAACCGCGGACTTCGCTTATTCCAAGACTCCGCCACAGCCCGGATTGGGCGGCGGCTTCTTCCGTCTGGAGAAATAATTCACCGCTCCGGCCACGATGGCCAGTTCCAGGCATCCGACGACCAATGCCGTGCGCCATCCCCATCCAATCGTAAGCCAGAAAATGGAGACCAGGAAGGCTGGGATGGCGATCAGAAGGAGTGCTCGATTCATGTTTTAGAACTCTACTTGTACCTTCCGCATCTTTGCCGGCGGGTATCTTTTACCGTCGCGCGATTCCTCGCTCGCAATTAGCAATCACTGCTAAGGGCGATAGGTCGCTGCCGTTACATCTGATTCCCAGACCGTAATGCTTGAAACCGCTGTGCCGTTGGGAGCCTGATGAAGCTGCTTGGCGGTTTGGTCGTAAATGTAGCGCGCAATATTTTCGGCAGACGGATTCACGACATCAAACGGCGAAAGCTCGTTCAAATATTTGTGATCCAGCGAACGAATTACCGACTGAATCACCTGTTTCAGATGCACGAAATCGTAGAGAAGGCCCACCGAATCCACTTCGGGGCCGGCCAGGGTCACGCGCACTTTATAGTTGTGGCCGTGTAGGTTCTCACATTTGCCTTTGTAGCCGCGCAGATTGTGCGCTGCGGCAAAGGTTTCATCCACGCTAACTTCGTACATGCATGTCCTTCCCGTTGCGCAACCGGTCGCTGGCATTGCTTATTCCGAATGCATGAAGCGCGCGACTTCGGCTAGATCCTGCGTGGTTTTGTATTCAGGCAGGGACTCGAGAAAAATTCTACCATACTGCATGCGCGAGATACGGTTATCCAGAATGGCCAGTATGCCGCGGTCGGTCTTGGAACGTATCAAACGTCCGAATCCTTGTTTCAGCGCAAGGACTGCTTCCGGAACTTGATATTCGGCGAAGGCGTTGCGTCCATCTTCCTGTAAAGCTCGTACACGGGCGGCCACGATGGGATCGCTGGGGACCGCGAAAGGCAATTTATCGACAATGACGCAGGAAAGTTGCGCGCCCGGTACATCCACTCCTTGCCAGAAACTTGCGGTGGCGAAAAGCACCGCATTGGGCGTAGTGCGAAAACGATCCAGCAAAACTGATTTGGGAGCCGTGCCCTGAAGCAGTAGCGGAAAGCGCAGCGATGCCGACACACGTTGATACACGTCGCGCATCTGGGCATAACTAGTGAAAAGGCAAAAAGCGCGGCCTTGCGAGATTTCTAGCAGCTTCACGATTTCCTGAGCGCAGCGCGCGGAGAATGTTTCCTGGCGCACGTCGGGCATCCCACTGGGAATGTAGAGCAGGGCCTGTTCGCGGAAGTTGAATTCCGGCGGCAAAACCACCTCTTTTGCAGGCATCACTCCCAGGCGCTGTTTCAAGTAATCAAAACGGCTACCGACTGCAAGTGTTGCGGATGTAAGCACCACGCTGTCGAAGCGGTCAAAAAGCCGCTCGCGCAGTATTTCGCTCACATGAATAGGAGTCGCCGTGAGAATCACACCTTTCCCGCGGCGCTCATACCAATAGACGTAGCTTTTTTCTTCGCTTTCCAGCAAAAATTCAAGTTCGCGCCGGAGTTCCGCGGCACGACGGGCGAGAGTGATCACTTCTTCGGGCTTAGGCGTCATCGCGGACAATTCGGTCTCGATGCGCTTTACCGCGGCAACCAGGTCTTCAAATGCTTCGTGATGCTGCTGCAGAAATGATTTTCTCTCTGCTGTGCCGAAGGCGAAGCGGCCTTCGCGTTCCGGGAAATTCCCGAAAAAACTGCGCCCGCGCTCGCCGACACGAGTGAGGTGCTTGCGCAACGGTGTCGCTTCGATGCGCAGGACGCGTAGCGTGTTTTCGGTGTCGCGAGATAATTCTTCGAATTGATAGCTCGAAACGCGGCGGCCAAAGTAATCGCTGGCAACATCTTCGATCTCGTGAGCTTCGTCAAAAACCACCGCTGAATATTCGGGCAGGATGGAGCCGAAATCATCCTGTCGTATAGCCAGGTCGGCGAAAAATAAATGATGGTTCACGATGATCAGGTCGGCTTCTTGCGCGCGCTGGTGCATGGCGGTGATAAAGCATCGACCGAAGTCGGAGCATTTCTGGCCGGTACAAAGGTCGCTACGCGCGTCGATTCGGTGCCACAAGTCGGCATCGTCGGGCAAAAATGTCAGTTCGCTGCGGTCGCCGGTTTCGGTAAGTTTTCCCCAATCGCGGATTTGCGAGAACCAGTCGATCTCGTCGATGCCCTTCAATACGCCTTGACCCTCCATCTGATGAACCTTCGTGCGGCAGAGAAAATTGTTGCGGCCTTTCATCAGCGCGGCTTTCAGGTTGGGCGCGAAATGCTTCTGCAGAAATGGGATGTCCTTATTAAAGAGCTGTTCTTGAAGAGATTTCGTCGCGGTGGAAATCACGACGCGCCGGCCACTGCGGATGGCGGGAATCAGGTAGGCCAGTGTCTTGCCGGTTCCGGTTCCGGCCTCGATGATGGAATGTTGCTTTTTTCGAAAGGCTTCATCAACCATCCTGGCCATCTCGAGCTGGGACGAACGGAACTCATAGCCCGGATGGCTATGTTCGAGCAGGCCGCCTGCACCAAAAATATCGTCGATGGTGACTTCAGCGGATTTTGTAGCCGCAGCTTTTTTAGCCATGATGGTTTTCGGACTCAGCGGACCCGCAGGCTCGAACTCTTAAAGTAACACAGGGGAAAGCTTTCGTCAGATCAGCGCAACTGACTCCTCTGCATTAGAAACCCTCCTTCCAGCACTATCGATGATAATCTAGTGACCCTCGCCAGCATCCGGTGCGGAACTCAATGACCGAAAAACTGCCATCCATAGTAATTGTCGGACGCCCCAACGTGGGCAAATCCACGCTGTTTAATCGGCTAACCGGAACCCGCCGGTCGATTGTTACCAACGAGCCGGGCATCACGCGCGACCGAATTTACGGCACGGCAAACTGGGAAGGCCGAAGCTTTCAGGTGGTGGATACGGGCGGGATTGTGCCTGAAGACAAGGCGGGCATCCCGGGAGAGATTCTTCGTCAGGCGCGCATGGCCATCGATAACGCGACTCGCGTGGTGCAGGTGGTTGACGGCCGCACTGGTCCCACGCCACTGGATGAAGAGCTCGCCATGCTTCTTCGCCGCGCCGGAAAGCCTCCTGTTTTGGCGGTCAACAAAGTTGACCTACCCAAACAAGCCGAGCTTGCCGCCCAGTTTTACGAATTAGGCGACGAAATTTTCCCCCTGTCTGCCGAGCATGGGTTTGGTGTGGACACGCTGCTGGATGCGCTGACCGAAGATTTTCCGCGCGGCGAAACGGTGGAAGAAAAGCCGTATGTGAACATCGCCATCATCGGCCGGCCTAATGTTGGAAAGTCCACGCTGCTGAATCAACTGGTGGGCGCTGAGCGGTCCATCGTGTCGCCGGAACCTGGTACCACGCGCGACGCAGTCGATACCGTTCTGGAGCGCAAAGGCAAACTCTATCGTTTCCTGGATACCGCTGGAATCCGGCGCAAAGGAAAAACCAAACTCATCGCGGAAAAATTAAGCGTGATTATGGCGCGGCGTCACTTGGAACGCGCCGACGTGGCGCTTCTGGTCGCGGACGCCTCCGTAGGCATCACCTCACAGGATGCCACCATCGCGGGCTACGCAGAACAGTCAGGCCGGTCGGTAATCATCGTCCTGAATAAATGGGATCTTGCGCTCGAAGCGGCACAGGAAAAATCCTCAGCGGAGAAAAAGCGCGGCGGAAAAGGCGGAGGTTCGAATGCCAATAAGCTGATCCAGGAGTATGAGCCGTTGGTTCGACAGAGATTGAAATTTCTCTCCTACGCTCCGGTAGTTTTTCTTTCGGCAAAAACCGGCGAGCACATCGACCGACTATACACGGTAATCGATCAGGTGGTGGAAGCGCGCAACCGCCGAATCTCCACCGGAGAGCTGAATCGCTGGCTCAAAGAAGTGGACCTGGATCGCGGCACGTCTCCGGCTAGCCGCGAAGTTAAAATTTTCTACATCACCCAGGCTACCACTGCGCCACCTACATTTGTTCTGTTCACCAATCAGTTGAAACCGCTACATTTCAGCTATCAACGCTTCCTGGAAAACCAATTGCGCGCCAAATTTGGCTTTATCGGCACGCCTATTCGCTTCAACCAGCGCCTAAAAAAGCGCGGCTCCCGCCATCGCGAGAGACGCGACCCTCGCGACTCTTAGTCGCCTTCCGCGTTGCGGTCCCGGCAGATCAGAAATCGACGTGGAAGCGGCCTCCGAGCACGGTAACCGGCCCGCGAGCCATGTTGTAGCCGGGATTGTTGATGTGTTGGATATCAGCTGACATAAAGAAGCCACGCCATAGATGCGCGGTATAAAATCCTTCGACGATTTTCTCCGGGCCGTAAGTTAGTCCTCCGTCACCCAGCAGAAAGCCAACTCCGCCTAGCGCGAGATATTGTTGGTGAGCGGCGACTATGCCGTTAGCCACAAACGCAACGCCGGCACGATCATTCCGTCGATGCCACTGGTCACCCTTCGTGAGCGCGCCGAATAATAACGTACGGTCACATTCCGTGTAGGCAAAGGATTCGTTGCGCCCATCGCTCCAACCGATGCGCCCAAAGACGCCTAGATGCGAAGTAAGTTCCTGTTCGAAATTGAGACCAAAACCATATTTGTGGCGCCCCTGTTGGCGCGTGAAAATAATGTTCGGGACAGGAGTTTCACCATCTTTGAAATCCCGGACGGCTTCCTCGTAACTGCCCATGTTCGCGTGATTCAGATAGCTAAGCAGACGCACTGTTCCAGAGCGGTGATGTAAGAGGCTGCCGCGAAATTCGAATTCGAGATTTTCGGCGCGCGCCCGCGCGAGGTCCGCGTCAAGATGGATGCCATTGGCGACTTTCGGCATCAGCGCTTCGCCGAAACGTACTGTAAACCAATGATCGTCGAACTCTAGAATGGCACCGTCGGTGTAGCCGCGCGTATTGGCGGCGTAATCGTAGGCACCGTTGTTATCCACCGTCCAGTTTAAGAATTGCAGATGGCTGTCGGAGCCGTATGAATTGGTGTCGAAGAAATCGACCAAGTCGAGTTTTCCCATGCGGAACTCGATCCGGCGCGCCGGAAGCGAGGTGGCGAGATGAAGTGGGTCCCGGTCTGCTTTAACACGTTCGTCCGAGAGCGGAATGATTTGGCGTACCATGGCCCGCGCAAGATAAGGCGCCTTGGAGAGCGCGACGCCTTGTACGGTCCGCACGGAGTCCAGGTTGGTATAGCCAGCGAGGCCGAGGGCTGTTCCGATGCCACCCCCGGTCGCATACTCTATGTTCAGGAAGACCTCCGTTGTCTGCGTAAGTTCGTAGCCGGCATAAAACGTAAGGATGTGTGTAGTCGCGCTCTGCGCCGGTGCGCTCAGGCTATTGGGACCGCTATATCTCGACGGGAATGTAGGATGCCATTGGAGGACAATGTTGGCTTGCCCGGAAAACCAGAATGGAGCGGTGTCAGAATGCGGAAATACGGTCAGAACGTCGCCGGAGTCAGAATCTTCCGGTGCCGACGAAGCCTCTTGAATGGTGGGCTGTGGATTCGGCTTATCGGGTGCAGCGTCTTGTGCGCGTAGGAGCAGCGGTGACAGAAGACACACGAGTAAGACGCAGAAATTTAGGCGGGCGACTTGGACATAATGCCAGCGCATTTGCAAGTGGAACGGGGGCTTCGTGCGCGTTCATTTCCACGCCGGGCAGAGTAGATGCCAGGCAGATATTCGTCAAGGGAATTGAGAAGGAAAAACCCGAGAAAGTTGTTAACGTTTTGTTAAGCTTCCGTGACTTGGCGGAAGGGACCAGAAGCGAGTTTCCCTCCGAGTTCCGCGCGACCTGTCCTAGGTTACGGCAAATTTATGCCAGTTTATGCCCGGTTAATTTGAGAGGGTCAGGCATCCCGATTGATCGATAGGGTCATCTTTAGTAGTCTCTAGCATTGTGCTTACGCCAGTAGTTCCAACCTATCGACCAGGGGTGAGTAATTTGCGGGAACTATTTCGACTGCCTTTCTGGCTTCTGATTCTTGCGGCCATCGTTCTGCCATCCTGCGGCCAGAATGTGAACTTCCCATCGCCCACCTTGACCGCCATTAATCCGACCGTTATTACCACCAACCAGCCGAATCCATTCGTGTTAAAGGTATTTGGAAGCAACTTCGTGCAGCAGTCTGCCGTACAGTGGAACGGCAGTTCTCTCACAGACACCATTTTCGTGAACACACAAGAGTTGACGGCCGTTATTCCGCCTTCCTTTTACGCGGCTCCGGGGACCTCGATGATAACCGTACTTACTCCTCAGCCGGGCGGAGGGACCACGCAAGCCATTACTTTCAGCATTGCGCCTACCGTAAGTCCAGTTCCGCATATTTCTTCCCTGTCTCCATCGGGAGTCTTGACCGGAGGTGCGGGCTTTACCCTTCGTGTGTTCGGCTCAAATTTTGTGCAACAATCCAGCGTCGCAGTGAATGGCAGCAACCGCCAGAGTGGTTTTGTGAATTCCACAGAGATTGATGCTTCGTTGAACTCCACCGATATCGCCACAGCCGGAACCCTGCAGATTACCGTTACAAATCCCGTGAATCCTACACCGGGGGGCGGCTCTTCGAATTCGTATCCATTGAACGTATTGAATCCGCTTCCGACCGCAACTAGTGTCGCTCCCGCTAGCGCGCAGGCAGGCAGTACCCCGACTACGTTAACTGTGACGGGGACCGGGTTCATCAATCAAAGCTCCTTCATTACGGTAAATGGAACCCAGCGCCCGACTACATTTATTAGCGCCACGCAAGTAAGCACGCCATTAACTGGGTCCGATCTCCTGGTGGGCGGTGTCAACCAAGTAGAAGTGGTGAACTCGACGCCCGGCGGCGGAGCGTCGAACACACTAACATTTGCCGTAAACCCTACTCATTTACTTGGTTTGCCCGTGCTTGTGGATCTTGCCGCCGACGGATCACAGGCCAACCAGGGAATTTGCGGAGGCCCCCCGAATTGTAAGAATGGCGCGGAAGGTCTGGAAGAAACGACAGTCGGTCCTTCCACCAGCACGACCGGGCAATATGTGGCTTTTGCCTCTATATCCAATAATTTGATCTTGAACGAGCCCAATAATGGCGGTGTCGTTTTCGTGCGTAATACTTGCTTGGGGGTTGCGTCATGCACGCCGGCAACGACTGCTGTAAGCACGGATCCCAACGGCAACGCAGCGAATGGCGCGAGCTCCGAGCCTTCACTTGATACAGCCGCCACGGATGCGGCCTTCACTTCGTTGGCTACCAATTTGGTTACGAGCGTAGGCGTGCCAGCCGGAATGAGCCAAGTTTATTGGCGGCCCGTATGCCTGCCGACTTCTACCACTACCGTGTGCAGCGTGACGCCCACGACATTTGTAACCCAACTCGTTTCCGTGTCAGCAGACGGACTGTCCGCCGGAAATGGCGCCAGTTACAATCCATCGATCAGTCCCGACGGCCGGTATGTCGCGTTTGTTTCTCTGGCGACGAACCTGGTTTCCGGTATTTCTCCCGACGGCGTTACCGCTCAGGTGTATTTGCGCGACACCTGCAGCGGGGTGACCGGAACGACTTGTGCCGGCACAACGTATCTAATATCTACACCGGATGGGACGACACCTGGCAACGGCCTAAGTTCGAATCCTTCGACAGCTTCGGGCGGATTGTACGTTTCGTTTACATCGGTGGCGACAAATCTGGGAGCAACTGCCCCCAACTCAGACGGCGCCCAAGAAGTTTTTGAGCGCAGTACGTGCCTCACAGAGGAGTGCACGGCAAACACGACTCTGATATCCACGCCCGATGGCGTGACTCCGGCCGACGGCGCTAGTTCGGAATCCTCTATTTCGAATACGGGCCGCTTTATTGTGTTCGCCTCTACGGGAACGAATCTGGTGACTGGGGCAGGTCCTACACAGCAGATCTATTTGCGGGATACGTGCATTGCGATCGTGACGGCGTGCACGCCTTCGACGACGCTAATTTCCATTACCACTGGTGGCGTCGCTGGAAACGGCACCAGCGAATACCCGAGCATCAATAGCACCGGTCAATACGTGGCCTTCGCCTCTTTCTCATCCAATATTGCCGGCACCACGAATGGTGTGGAGAATATTTTTGCGCGAAATACGTGCGAAACGCTTACGACCGAGTGTACGACGAGTACTGTATTGGTGACTCAAGGAGCGGGCTCGGGTTCGACACCCGCGAACGGTAATAGCCTGGTGCCATCCATCAGCCAGGACGGCACTACGGTTAGCTTGCTTTCCTTCGCCAGCAATTTGGTCCCGCGTGACAATAACGGAGTCGAAGACATCTTTCTAGGCTCCACCACTTTCACCGCTTCTACGACTACAGCGGAAGTTACTCCGCAGGGTGTGCCGCCAACCGCTGAAGCTCGGCATCGCGCGCGGTGACCAGCGTGAAGGTTAGCGACTCGCGCGGAACGCTCGTGACGTATGGCCCCACTACCCAGCCAAGTCCGGTGGGAATGTCGCGCGTAAGCGAAATCGACTGGCACTCCACGTAAGTTCCCCCGTCTTTTTCCTGAAATCTCCAATAGGTATCCATGCCCCACAAGAAGCCGCGGTCGTGGCCTTGCGGATCTAGGCGCTCGTTGGACTCGCCGGGATTTTCTACCTCTTGAATGCGTGTGGCATGTGAACGGCTCCAAGCGTGTGTGGCGTCCAGCACATGGTAGTGAACTTGGTGATCCGTGTCATCCACGATGGTGATGACTTTCTTTTTGTAAAAGCGCAGGTTCACCAGGAAATCGTCGCCTTGATGCTGCAGGATTTTTGAGCGCTGAATGTCCGGACGGAAATAATCCTTTTTATGATCGTAGTCCTGCATGAATTCCAGGGTTTGCGCCAGATTTGCGCCAGGTATGAAAACAGTGCCGATCCAGTGATGAATTAGCGCTCCCGGAGCCGAGATCGGCCTGCCGTTGTCCAGCGTCTCGAGTCGTTCGATCACTACGCCACCTTTGCGTAACTCGGCGTAGTAAGCGTCGCGGTGTGTTGTTTGGGATGCCGCATCGATCCATAGATACGGAGTTGCTTGCGCAAGCTCGGTATCGATCTTGCCTTGAGTGAGTTGGAGGTAATGGTTATAGGCGGCGAGTGCCTCGGGTTTCAGGTCACCCGCGCCAGCCGAACTCCATAAGGAGAAAAAACAGGCGAGGAGGATTGCAAGCGGCTTTCGTGCAATGCGGGTCATCGTTGGTTTAGCTTCGGGCAAGCCTAAGTTTCCTGGAGATCAGTTCCAACTACTTCAACAGAGATCTAGCTACGAGCTGCAACCACATTACGTCGTCCGTTGTTAAGACGCAATCCAGCAGCGAAACGACGTCGAAGACAGAGCAAAGTTTTAATTGCCTGGTATGGGCAGACCCCGCTGCCGGTGGGGGTCAGGAGGAATTACGCCGGCAGGAGGGGTTGGACGGGTTGGCTAGCGTGCCCGGCTCCTTTTTTTGTGGAACCGTCGTCCCCGC
>Ga0209420_1000034_pt1 | contig 86820 bp, 72 predicted proteins | sample BlaSpr_A8_OM1_O1_FD_187972 | JGI IMG/M metagenome (GOLD analysis project Ga0209420, IMG submission 187972) | Forest soil microbial communities from Thunder Bay, Ontario, Canada - Black Spruce, Ontario site 2_A8_OM1_O1 (SPAdes) (version 2) | ecosystem: Environmental > Terrestrial > Soil > Boreal... | reverse complement strand
AGGCGTGTCGCGATCACTGACGGGGGCGTCGCGATCATCGGCTGGGGTCTTGGCAACACCTGCGAGCGCGGCTCTCTCGCTTGCGGGCGCGGGGGCTGTGCCAGAGGCGCCGAACAAGATTCAGACGTTTAATTATGACGGCGTCCGTTTGGGCAAGAGCCGGTGGGGCGACCAGTATTTGCGGGCGCGCGATTTTTATTTCAATGTTTCGAACGACGATATTTTGCAGGGGTTCCGGGCGGCGGCGGGACTGCCGGCGCCAGGGAAACCCTTGGGCGGATGGTGCGAGAAGGACAGCGCGACGGTCTTCGGGCAGTGGTTGAGCGGAATGTCGCGCATGTATCGCGCTGCAGGCGATACGGCGATGCGCGATAAGGCTGCTTATTTGTTGACGGAGTTTGCAAAGACGGTGGGAGCTGACGGCGATTGCCGCATGCGGCCTTACCCTTACGAGAAACTGACGTGCGGGCTGACGGATATGCACGAGTATGCAAATCATCCGGAGGCGATGCCGCTGCTTTCTAAGGTGACCGATTACGCTAGCAAGACTTTTGATCGCACGCGCGCGCCGGCCAATCCCGAACCGTGGGAAATGCACTCGGGGAAACCGCTGGAATGGTACACGCTGCCGGAAAATCTTTTTCGCGCGTACGCGTTGACCGGAAACGCGCAGTACAAAGATTTTGCGGATGTGTGGCTGTATCACTCTTACTGGAATAAATTTGCCGCGACGGCGGCGCCTACCGATGCGTCGGGCGTGCACGCTTACAGCCACGTGAATACATTCAGCAGTGCAGCGATGGCTTACTCGGTGACGAACGATCCCGCGTATTTGCAGATTATCAAGAACGCTTACGATTTTCTGCAGAACACGCAGACTTATGCCACGGGCGGATATGGTCCGGTAGAGCGGATTATGCCTGCCGGGAGCCTAGGCAAGGCGCTCGAGTATCAGCAGAATTGTTTCGAGGCGCCTTGCGGTTCGTGGGCTGGATTCAAGCTTTCGCGCTACTTGACGCAGTTTACGGGCGAGGCGCACTACGGCGATTGGGCGGAGCGCTTGCTTTACAACGGAATTGGGGCATCGCTTGAGATTAATGGTCCAGGGCGACATTTTTATTATGCGGATTACCGGATGGCTGGAGGGGTGAAAATTTTCAGCCGCAACGCTTACACGTGCTGCTCGGGGACCTACATTCAGGATGTGGTGAATTTTCACGATTTGATTTATTACAAGGATGATCCGACGAACGCTGATGCGGGTTTGTATGTAAGCTTGTACGTGCCGTCCGAAGTGACGTGGAAGCGGGTGGGCGGCGAAGTGAAAGTGACGCAGGTGACGCAATATCCGGAAGCGCAAACGAGCACTTTGACGCTGCAGATGGATCGCAGCGCGAAGTTCCCGTTGCGTTTTCGCATCCCTGGATGGGCGCAGGACGCAGCGCTGAAAGTGAACGGCGCTGCAGCGCAGGTTCGTTGCACGCCGGGAACTTGGACGACGATTGATCGCAAGTGGAGTTCGGGCGACGCCGTCGAGATTACGATTCCCTTGCGGCTGCGCATGCTGCCGGTGGATCCGCAGCATCCGCATCGCGTGGCGATCGTGCGCGGGCCGGTGGTGCTGGTGCAGGACGGCGGAGTGCACGAGCCGGTCTTCAGGCTTCCGTACAATGATGAGGACCTGAACAAGTGGCTGGTGGCCGATGAGGAGGGGCCGAGCGTCTATCGCGTGGTGCCGCCGGATCGGAAGCACGTGATGGCGAAGTTCCGGCCGTTTTACGCGGTGGGACCGGACTATTATTACAGGATGTATTTTGATTTGGACTCTTTGCCGGTCTATTTATGGCAATACCAGGGCTAGGCCGGGATTGCCGCGGATCCAGTACCGAAAGGCGCAAGGATCGGGCCGATGTTATCGACACCTGGAACCTGTCGCAGTTCCAGCAATTCCCTGTGATCAGGTTGCGGATCGGACCCCGTGAGGGTCTGCGGCCGCTAAATCCTTCATTTCTTGACGTGCGCCGGCTTTCCTGATACAAAAGGCCATTCTGGTCTGTTACTTCTCGCTGTCAGCAGGCTCCCCGATTAAGGAGTCTTCATCCGGAGGAAGAATGTCGGTACAAGTATGGGGTTACATGTGCGCGAAAGTGCGGACGGCGGGGGGCGAATAATGCTGCAAGTGCTGCAAATTCTATGGAAGCTCGGATGTCGCGCCGGGCGAGTCGGCGCGGCGGGTTGTACAGCGATTTTATTGAGCGCGGCCCAGGCGCAGGCGCGGACTGCGCCGGAAACGCCGGGCGGCGAAGCGAATCTGAAGTTGCCGGATTTATCTTCCGTGAATTTTCTGGGAATAAATGGGCACAAGCTTTTGTTGTTTGGCATTTTGTTCTGTGTGTTCGGACTGGCGTTTGGCCTGGCGATTTACACCAAGCTGAAAAACCTGCCGGTGCATCGCGCGATGCGCGAGATTTCCGAATTGATTTACGAGACTTGCAAGACCTACCTGATCACGCAGGGGAAATTCCTGCTGCTGCTGGAAGCGTTTATCGCCGTGGTGATCGTGCTGTACTTCGGCGTGCTGCTGCATTACGAGGCGGCGCGGGTCGTGATTATTCTGGCGTTCAGTATGGTTGGCATCATGGGGAGTTTTGGCGTCGCGTGGTTCGGGATTCGCGTGAACACGTTCGCCAATTCGCGCACGGCGTTTGCGGGACTGCGCGGCAAGCCGTTTCCGATTTATCACATTCCGCTGGAAGCCGGGATGAGCATCGGGATGATGCTGATCAGCGTGGAATTGCTGATGATGCTTTTCATTCTGCTGTTTATCCCGGGAGATTACGCGGGGCCCTGTTTTATTGGATTTGCGATCGGCGAATCTCTGGGAGCGGCTGCGCTGCGCATCGCGGGCGGAATTTTCACCAAGATCGCCGATATTGGCTCGGACTTGATGAAGATTGTGTTCAAGATCAAGGAGGACGACGCGCGCAATCCGGGCGTGATTGCGGATTGCACGGGCGACAATGCGGGCGATTCGGTGGGTCCGAGCGCCGATGGGTTTGAGACTTACGGGGTGACCGGCGTCGCGCTGATTACGTTTATTTTACTGGGTGTGAAGAATGCGGACCCTGCAGTACAGGCGACGATTCAGGTGCAGTTGCTGGTGTGGATTTTCGTAATGCGCATCGCGATGCTGGTCGCTAGCGCGGCTGCTTACTTCCTGAACGATTTTATTTCCAGAGCGCGGTTTGCGACAGCGGATAAGATGAATTTTGAGTCACCGCTGACGTCGCTGGTGTGGATCACTTCGCTGGTTTCGATTGCGATGACTTATGCGATTTCGTCGGTGATTATTCCGGTGCTGAACGGCGACTCGAGCCAGTGGTGGAAGCTTTCGACGATTATTTCCTGTGGAACTTTGGCTGGCGCGATTATTCCGGAACTAGTGAAAGTGTTTACTTCGACGGAATCGCGGCATGTGAAGGAAGTGGTAGCGTCGGCGGAGGAAGGCGGAGCGTCGCTGGGGATTCTGTCGGGATTCGTGGCCGGGAATTTTTCGGCTTATTACATTGGGCTGGCGATGGTTTTGCTGATGTCCGTCAGCTACCTGGTGAGCTTGCAAGGCTTGAGCGGTTTGATGATAGCGGCGCCGGTGTTTGCGTTTGGTCTGGTGGCGTTTGGATTTCTGGGGATGGGGCCAGTGACGATCGCGGTCGATTCCTACGGACCGGTGACGGATAACGCGCAATCGGTTTATGAACTTTCATTGATCGAGACGATTCCCAGCATCAAGCAGGAATTGAAGCGGGATTTCAATATCGATGTGAATTTCGAGCGTGCGAAAGAATTGCTCGAGGAGAATGACGGGGCGGGCAACACTTTTAAAGCTACCGCGAAGCCTGTGCTGATCGGGACTGCGGTGGTGGGCGCGACGACCATGATTTTCTCGATCATTATGGCATTGACGAACGGAATTACCGAGAACGTGGACAAACTTTCGCTGCTGCACGCGCCGTTTTTCTTGGGGTTGGTTACCGGCGGCGCGATGATTTATTGGTTTACGGGCGCTTCGACGCAGGCGGTTACTACCGGCGCTTATCGCGCGGTGGAATTCATCAAGGCGAATATCAAGCTGGAAGGCGTGGAGAAGGCGTCGGTGGAAGACAGCAAGAAGGTGGTGGCCATCTGCACGAAGTACGCGCAGAAAGGCATGCTGAATATTTTCATTGCGGTTTTCTTTGGGACGCTGTCGTTTGCGTTCATTGAGCCGTTCTTTTTCATCGGATATTTGATTTCGATTGCGATTTTTGGTTTGTATCAGGCGATTTTCATGGCCAATGCGGGGGGGGCCTGGGACAACGCGAAGAAGATTGTGGAAGTGGAGATGAAGCAGAAGGGCACGCCGCTGCACGATGCCACGGTGGTCGGAGATACGGTGGGCGATCCGTTCAAGGATACTTCATCGGTGGCTTTGAATCCGGTGATCAAGTTCACTACCTTATTCGGCTTGCTGGCTGTGGAATTGGCGGTGCAATTGACGGCTGAGACCGGCGGGAATTTAACGCATATTTTGGCTGCGGCGTTCTTCTTGGTTTCGTTCTTCTTTGTTTACCGGTCGTTTTACGGGATGCGGATCAAGGGGTCGGAGTGACCAGACGCGCGGGGTGGGGTTCGTCGGCCTTCACGCGGATTGTTTGGTTGTCCGTGCTTTCTCTCGAAGATCTGAAACGAGCCGATAAACCGAATCCACGTCGTCAATATCGACGAACGTCGGCACGGACCCGATGCTCAACCCGTTCCATGGCCCCATCCCCGGTTGTCTGACCAGATCGGTCGCGATTCACCGAAACGCAAAATTCCAACTCCGCTGGATTCACCTTCTTTGATGAGGGACGGCAGCGAATCGAGGTAGGCTGCGGCCATTTGCCGTTTCCAACCCTCCTGAACCACGATGACACGACGGTTCGTCACCGCGTAGTGAGTGCGCCCTTTCAGCTAAGCTGCATAAAAGAACTGACCCCAAATTAGGTATTGCCCGATCAGGACAAATGGCGCGCCCCACAGCATTCCAAACGTCCACCGCTGACTGGAATGCGCTCCCCACATTCCCGCAACGCTTGCTTCCCAGAAAATAGCAAAACCACCCCCCAGGAGGCTGAATGGAATCAGCGACGCGTCTTGCTTGTGAAAGATGACAGACGCCTCTGGCTGTCCAGCCCACCCCACAAGACAGTTTCGCCGGAAGTGAGTTCCGGTTGAACGGCGGCTGCAGGGTTCGGATTGATTTGTGGCATGTATCCAAGCGTAAGACAATTCGAAACCGGCGTGCGGCAGTACAGACGCGGGTGTGTGCAGAGATTCGACTGATCGGGATGGGAACGTCAGCAAACGTCGAGTTGATTGTGTAAGCGAGTCGCCGTCGAAATTCGTCGCGCGAAACCAGCTGGACGAGGCCTGAGTCAAGATCTTGCATGCGTCGGGCGATTGAGGCGTCCCAGACGGCTTCAACCGATTCGTCATTGGCGTGAACTGGCTTTCGATTATAGAACCGGCCAGTTCTGCGCGGTCTGGCACCGCGAGCTCGACGGCCGTCTGGGAGAATATACGCCGCGGACGGCCGCGAGCTGCGGCCTCACCGGAATCATGCTGGGGGAAGGAACCGAGCGGATGAGTTTACGCCTTCACCAGGCCCAGGAATTGGCGGGGGTCGTTGGCGAAGCCGGGGAAGACTGTGCCGAGGTCGCGGTCGCCTAGGTGCTTGTTGATGATTTCGCCTAGGACGCTGCGATAGTCTGTCGTGAGCGCCAGGTCGCGGCCTTGATTTAGTTGGGCTTCGCTTAGGCCGGGCCAGCGCGTGTAGACTTTGCCGCCTCGGATGTCGCCGCCCATTACGAACATGCAGTTGGCGTGGCCGTGGTCGGTGCCGCGGTTGCCATTTTCGTGCGCGGTGCGGCCAAATTCGGACATGCTCACGAAAACGACGTCGCCCATGCGATCGCCCATATCTTGATGGAACGCGGCGACTCCCTGCCCCAGATCGCGCAGCAGATTCGAGAGCTGGCCCTGCACCCCGCCTTCGTTGACGTGATGATCCCAGCCGCCGCTATCTAAGAATGCAACTTCCAGACCGACATCTGCTTTGAACAGCTCCGCAATTTCCTGCAGGCTTTGGCCGAAACGATTCTTGGGATACTCCGCGCCATTTTCGGGTTGGTACTTGTCGGGATTTATTTTTTTGAGCTGGTCAATCGCTTCGAAAGTTTCCGTGCCTACCCCGCGCAATGCGTGATCCACCGTTTGCGCGTACATCGCTTCGAAGCCGCCTTCGGTGGTTTGCTGCGGGCCGTTCATTTTGAATTGTTTGAGGTCGGGTATGGCGACGGCGGAAGCGCTGCCTTGCAATGTGCGTGGAAGATAGGGGCCGAAGGCTACTGCACGAAATGGCGTCGGCCTTTCTTCGGGCATGGTTTGCAAGGTTCGGTTGAGCCAGCCGTCATCGGTGGCTTTCCGGCCCGGAGTGCCGGATTCCATGAAATCCTGCGCGTCGAAGTGGGAGCGCGTGGGATCCGGCGACCCGACGGCCTGCACGATGGCGAGTTGGCCGTTGCGAAACAGTGGAAGCATGGGCGCGAGGCTGGGATGCAGGCCAAAAAAACCGTCGAGATCGAGCGCGGCCTCGCTGCTGCCCTGGCGGGGTTGGGGAATCGCGATGGTGGGGCGCATGCGGTAGTAGTTTGGTTCGCCGAAGGGGACGACGACGTTGAGGCCGTCCATGGCGCCACGTTGGAAGAGGACTACCATTTTCTTTTTATTGGGCGCGGGAGTGCCGACTACCGCCCGCTGCAGGAAGGATGGGAGAGCGGCCATGCCGAGCATGGCGACGCCGCCGTTTTTTAGAAAATATCGGCGCGAGATGTTCATTGCGGTGCTCCTATATTGCCTGCGCGCTAGCGGCGCTGAAATTCCGGGGTGCCTAGCACCAGGCCTACTACCAGGCCTTCGTTTACTTGCTTGACTGGATCATCGAGGCGCGCTTGGAGAATCTGCGGATCTTTCAGGCGAGCTTCGAGCGTTGCTTGGGTGGACGGCGTGATCTGACCATCTAGAAAAATTTGAATGGAACGGGCTAGGGCTGCGCTGGGATCTTTGGAGGCCTCTGCGCCGAGCATCGGATTCAGATCTACGGTGGCGCCGCCCATCTTGTCTCCGGCGAAGGCGAGCGCGAAATTCAGGCGGTTCAGCAGTGCGCCGGTGTTCACCCAGGTTTCGGCTTTATCGGAATATCCTGTGGGTGGCTGGCAGAGATAGAGCGGCTCGCCCATGCGTCCAACCCATTGCGTCAGAGGCAGAGTGATGGTGGATTCCGCGTTCAGCGCGCGGGAGGTGCTGGCGACGAGTTCGAAGGGCGTCTTAACTTTCGAGCGGTATGCATCTTTGGACCAGAATTCCGGCGAGTAAACCATGGTGCGCAGCACGGTGCGGATGTCGCCGTTGCTTGCGGTGAAACTTTTCGCCATACGCGCAACCAGAGGCGCAGGGGGATTGTCTGAAACGAAGTGCCGCGCCAGTTCCGTGGAAATGAATCTTGCGGTTGCCGGCTGGCCCGCCAGCATTTTCAGAGCTTCTTCGCCGTCTTTTTCGCCGTGGTAATTAAAGGCGCGGCCCATCACGACTTTTTTGGCTTGGTCGTGGATTTTCTCGTCGAAGAAAAATTGCGGATCTTTGCGCGGTTCGTGAATCGTCCAACCCGTCAGGCACTCGGCCATCTGAATCACGTCCTGCTGCGTGTAGCCAGCGTCCACGCCGACGGTGTGGAGCTCCATCACTTCCCTGCCGTAATTTTCATTCAGTCCGCGGTCGGGTTTCTTGGGCGCGGCGTTCGGCGCGGGGAGGGGGCCGCTCGTGGCCGGCCCCGGAAACGTGCCGGGCGTGGGCATGGACCCGCCCGCGAATGCTCCTTGGTAGCGCGCGCGGCGAAAATTTTTCAGCGCTTCCTGGCGCGCGACAGCGGCAGGGTCGGCGCTCAAATAATTGTCGAGGAAGTAGAGCATCGCAGGGCTTTTCGCGGTGGCAAGCAGCAGCTCCGAGAATTTGCCCATGGCGTGCGGACGAATCGTGTCGCGCTCGTAGGCGGTCAGGAACCACTTGTCGTCGCCCTTGTTCGCGAAAACATTGAAATGGTTGAACCAGAAATCTTCCAACACGGCCTCGAGCTGGCGATTGCTGTAAACGGCGCGGTCCACCTTGGCCATGGAAAGTTCGGCGACGATGCGATTGGGGCCTTGCAGCTTGGCTAATTGTTGCTGGGCTTTATCGAGATTGTCGTTGCCGGTGACGATGATTTGCGATTCGGCTTGCTGCTGCTTGGCTTTCTGTTGGTCTTCGTATTGTTGCTTGGCTTGTTCTTTGCTGAGTCCCTGTTGCTTGGCATTCTGATCCGGATGCGGAAATTCTTCGAGCAGGCGCTTGGAAGACATGGCCAGCGTCGGATAGCGCTCCAGACGCAGATTCAGGTCCGCGTCGTTGATTGTTTCTGGATGCAGTTGCTGCTCGATCCATTTTTCCAGACCCATTCGCCGGACTTGCTCGACGTCTCCGGGGCGCGGGCCATAAGCGAGGCGATTCATCGCGTGGAGGATGGCTTCGTCTTCGGTGAGTTCGGTGATGGGGAGTTTGCCTTTGAATTTCTTGTCGAGAGTGATGTGTTCTGTCGCGGCACTGGAATTCACAGTGGGCTGGGTGCCGGATTGATTCTGGTTTGCGGCGCTGGCGTGCGGGACCGATATTGCAAAACCGAGGCCCAGAACGGCTGCGAGAAGCGCAACGCCAGGAGCATCCAGGCGGTTGCGAGTCGGAAGGATTTTAGCTTTTTGCACTGCAGCGGCCTCAGAGCGCACGATGCGCTGAGTAACGACCAAAGGGTTTCGTTGCTCGCAGTTAGTTTAACCCCGGCGGTGAGTAAAAGTTGCAGGCGCAGCCTAGTGGTCAACAAGCGGCGGAGCATTTGTCCGGCGAAGCGGCCGCTGGAGCTTAGCCCAGCAAGGTGTGGCTGAGGCGTTTGAGGGACTCCGCGGACTGATAGGATTCGGCGTTGTAGGCTGCGCCGAGCAGGACCACTACGGCGGTCAAGTACATCCAGAGGAGCAAGCCGATTGCGGCTGCGAGGCCGCCGTAGACGACGTCGTAGGGCATTCTGCGCACGTAGAAGCCGAAGAGCACGTCAACCACCCACCACAGGACCGTCGAGACGATTGCGCCAGGAAGCAAACTCATGAATCCGCGACGGCCCGGGCAGCCGATGCGATAGAGGAGCACGAGAGCGAACATGGATAGGACGAAGACGACGATTGCCTGGAATACGACCTCCACGTCGTGAATCAGAATAGGCTGGCCGATTTGGCTGACGAGCCAGGCGCGGGCCTGTTTGCCGAAAACGGTGAGAATCACGACGACGGCGGTGGGGGCGATCGTCAGCAGCAGCAACAGGAGCGCGCGCAGGTGGACGCGCCAGTAGCCGCCACGCAGCGGATCAGCTTCGATGATGCGGAAACCTTCGATGAAGCCGACCATGACCTGCGAGCCGGCGACCAGAGTGCCGCCCAAACCGAGCAGGAACCACTTCCAGGGGTGCGTGCCCTTGCGCACGAAATATTGGGTGACGACGTCGTCACTGCCGGGCGGGAGGATCAGCTTCAACCGTTCGGGGACCTCGCGCAACGCGCCGTGGAAGGACTCGGTACTGCTGATCACACCCAGCGCCAGAAGTAGCATGGGGAAAAAGGCCAGGAACATGTTGAAGGCGATGGCCTGGCTGAGGGTGATGCAGTCTGGAAAGATGCGGCCGAGGCCACGGAATAAATTTTTCAGTAGTTGGTCCATTAGGTCGCCCGCGGGATTATACGGTTAGTGCGCGTGAATCGTGCGAGATTTTTGGAAGCCGTTACGGTGCCCACCTCAGGCGGCGAATTGCACGGAAAATTGCTGAGGTCGAGCGCCGGTTTCGGGCAAACATTCGACCGAAGGTGGCCAAAGCTTCCCGTGTTCGTCCGCGAACACCGAATGCGTTCCGTCCATCTGAAATAATCGAAAGGTGATACGCGTCCCGTCGGCCAACGTTTGGCTACGCTCGATCTCGATTGGGATTCTCAGGGGAACGGTTTGGTACCAGAGATTTGGAGATCCCCAGGATATGGGGAGTTACGCTTCTCCGATAAACGGTCCGGCCCGCGCACGGGCAGCACAGAAACGCGCCCGACAAACCCCGGTTGGAACCCGACGCCGCGCTGTTTCAGGTGCCTGCAGACGATGCGATCCAAGCTCAATAACGCGCTGCCTGCTCGGGTTTACCGCCCTGCCATACCGGCCTGGCATCCCGCTGTTGCGCTAGTTGTATCGGCCAACGCGACCCGGAATTACTGGGCTCTCCCGCTGCGGCTGGCTTGCCGCTTTTCGTGGCGCAGAGTAAACTTTGCAGACGATTGGCGCGAATTGCGGCGGACGGGAGGAATTTGATGTCTCGTATCGTGCGTTGTGGACTGATTCAGGTTCATTGCGAGTGGTCGCCGGAGAAGTATTCAATTCGCGACATTTCCAAGAAGATGGTGGAAAAGCACGAGAAGCTCATTCATGAGGCGGCGAAGAAGAAAACGCAGATTTTGTGTTTGCAGGAACTTTTCAACGGCCCTTATTTCTGCGCGGAGCAGCAGGCGCGTTGGTATGAGATGACCGAGCCGATTCCGGACGGCCCGACCGTGGAGCGGATGCAGAAGCTGGCCAAGAAATATGGGATGGCGATCGTGGTTCCCGTGTACGAGCGCGAAATGACGGGGCTTTTTTACAACACGGCCGCGGTGATTGATGCCGATGGAAAATATCTGGGGAAATATCGCAAGCATCATATTCCGCAGGTGGCGCCGGGATTTTGGGAGAAATTTTACTTTACGCCGGGGAATACGGGCTATCTTACCTTTCAGACAAAGTTTGCGCGGATTGGTGTTTATATCTGCTACGACCGGCATTTTCCTGAAGGAGCGCGGGTGTTGGGCCTGAATGGGGCCGAGATTGTGTTCAATCCGTCGGCGACCGTGGCGGGGTTGAGCGAATACTTGTGGGAGTTGGAGCAGCCGGCGCACGCGGTGGCGAACGGTTACTTTGTAGGCGCAATCAATCGCGTGGGCAAGGAAGCACCGTGGAATATCGGCGAGTTTTACGGCAAGAGTTATTTTTGCAATCCGCGCGGCAAGATAATTGCGCAGGCGAGCCGGGACAAGGATGAGGTGCTCGTTGCTGATTTGGATTTAGGCGAGATGGATCAGGTGCGCCAAACGTGGCAGTTTTATCGCGATCGTCGACCGGAGTCGTACGGAGAGATCACTCGGACGCATGCGGGCGCGAAAGCGGTCGATGCCGCAGATTAAGTGAGCGGGAAAAGTCACGCAAGCAAAGGAAAGGGCCGACTGAGATGACGACTACGCCGAAAGTGGTGCCGACGCGGAGTGAAGAGGTGGTGCGGAAGCATAAGGAGTTTATCTGGCCTTCGGTGACGAATTATTACCAGCATCCCTTGGTGGCCGACCACGCTTCCATGCAATACCTGTGGGACATCGAGGGCAACAAGTACCTCGATTTCTTCGGCGGGATCGTGACCATCGGCGTGGGGCATTGCCATCCGAAGGTAACGGAGAAGATCAAGGCGCAGGTGGACAAGCTGCAGCACACTTCGACGCTTTTTCCGAACGAAGCGGTGGTGGCGCTGGCGGAAAAATTGGCAGAAATTACGCCGGGGAAACTGCAGAAGAGCTTTTTCACCAGTTCGGGCACTGAGGCGAATGAGGCGGCGATCATGCTTTCACGGATGGCTTCGCCCAGTTACGACATCGTGGCGCTGCGGCACGCTTATTCGGGCGGATCGGCTCTGGCCAAGTCGGTGACTGCGCAATCAGCTTGGCGCAAGGGCGGAGTGATCAGCGTGGGGATTTCGCATGCGGTGAATCCTTATTGTTATCGCTGCCCTTTGCACCTGACCTATCCCTCGTGCAACGTGGCTTGCGCAAATGACGTGGAGAGCGTGATTCAGACCACTACCAGCGGATCGATTGCGGCGTTTATCGCAGAGCCGATACAGGGCGTGGGCGGCTTCATTACTCCGCCGCCGGAATATTTCAAGATTGTGTACCGTATTGTGAAAAATTACGGTGGGCAATATATCTCGGACGAAGTGCAGACGGGGTGGGGGCGCACCGGAAAAAAATGGTGGGGGATCGAGCAGTGGGAAGTAACGCCGGATATTATTACATCGGCGAAGAGCATGGCGAATGGCGTGCCGGTAGGCTTGACGATCACTACCGCGGAACTGGCGGACAAGTTTCAGGGATTGAATATCGCAACGTTCGGCGGGAATCCCGTGACGTCGGTCGCGGCGCGGGCGGTGATTGAAGTGATCGAAGAAGAAAATCTGCGCGAGAATACTTTTGTGGTGGGCAGTTACTTCCGCAAGAAACTGGAAGAACTGCAGCAGAAGTATCCGTTGATTGGCGATGCGCGCGGCATGGGCATGATGCAGGCGTTGGAGCTGGTGAAGGACCGTCAGACGAAGGAGCCTGCTCCGCAAGAGACGAATCAGATTCTGGAACGCACGCGCGCGAATGGTTTGCTGGTGGGCAAGGGCGGGATGTATGGGAATGTGATTCGCATGGCTCCGCCGATGAATATTTCGAAGGCGGATGTGGATGAGGGGATCCGGCTGCTGGACAAATCGTTCGCTGAGGTTCGCCTATAGCGATGCAAGCTGCGGACAACGTCGAGGGGATGGGGGTTAGGTTCGGGCTGGCGGGGGGGTTTTCCTGTTGGTTCTCGCGGCGTTTCAAGTTTTGGTTATTTGGAAATTGATCGGGGAGCCTTCTGCGGCCAGATGGACGCTTGCTTGCCTCGCCGCGCCCCTCAGCGGAGTGTTACTTACGGGGCTGCACGGCCTCGCGACAAGAGTCAATCCGACTGGAAAAATGTTCCTGTGGGCTTTGGTTTTGCTCGTCAGCGTCCTGGGAGTTGATATCTTCAAGCTGTTGCACCACTCCCTGACGAAGGATCCTTTCTGGACCGTGTTTACCGGCGGCTCGTGGGTCGTAATCTTTACCTTTTGGATTCGGCGCCATCGGTTTGAGTTTAAAACAAAGACACCCAAGGCAATCCACCGAGTCTGTTTTGCGAGATTAGGACGGAGAGTGTAATGGCCACGGCGATAACGACGGATCAGCTTTGTCGGAATTACATTGATGGACAGTGGGTGGAGTCGAAGTCCGCCAAGATTGTGGAGCGGCGGAACCCCGCTAACACGGAGGAGGTGGTGGCGCGCATACCGCTTTCGACGCGGCAGGAAATGAAAGAAGCTATCGTGGCGGCCAAGGCGGCCTTTCCTGCCTGGCGGGAGATGCCAGCGCCGAATCGCGGCAAGATACTTTTTGCGGCGACGCGGATGATGCAAGAACAGAAGGAAGCGTTGGCGCGGCTGCTGACGCGCGAGGAAGGTAAGGCGCTGAAGGATTCGTTGGGCGAAGTGCAGCGGGCTATCAATATTCTGGAATTCATGGCGGGCGAGGCGCGGCGGTTAAATGGCGAAACGCTGACAAGCGAACTGCCTAAGAATTTTTCTTACACGATACGCCAGCCGCTGGGAGTGGTGGGCGCGATCACTCCGTGGAATTTTCCCGTGGCGATTCCGGTATGGAAAATCGCGCCGGCACTGGTGTGCGGGAATACGGTGGTGTTCAAGCCGGCGACGTTGACGCCGCTGACGGCAATGAAGACCGTGGAGATTTTCGAACAGTCGGGATTGCCGGCGGGCGTGCTGAACCTGGTGATGGGTTCGGGGCGCGAAACCGGCGATGAGCTGGTGCAGAATCCGCACGTGCACGGGCTCTCGTTTACCGGATCGAATCAGGTAGGTTGCGCGCTGTACGCTTCGGGCGCGGCGCACTTGAAGAAAATTCAGTGCGAGATGGGCGGCAAGAATCCAGTGGTGGTGCTGGCGGACGCGGATTTGCAGTTGGCGATGGAGTCGGTGCTCTCTGGCGCGTTTGCTTCGACGGGGCAGCGCTGTACGGCGACGAGCCGCGTGGTGATTGAGGAGAGCGTCGCGGACCAATTCGTCCAGATGCTGACGGCCCGCGCCAGGAAATATGTCGTGGGCGATGGGTTGGAGGCGGGGACGGACATGGGACCGTCGGTGGACGAGAGCCAGTTTAACACGGTGCTGAAATATATTGAGATTGGGAAGGGCGAAGGCGAACTTTTGTGCGGCGGCGAGCGGCTGACCGGGGCGCGTTACGATAAGGGTTGGTTTGTGGCGCCTACTGTGTTCGATCATGTATCGTGGGACAGCAAGCTAGCGCAGGAAGAAATTTTCGGCCCGGTGTTGAGCGTGATCCGCGTCAAGGGGTTTGACGAGGCCCTGCAGGTAGCGAATTCGGTGCGCTATGGCCTTTCCAGTTCGATTTATTCGACGGACTCGAACAAGATTTTTGAGTTTGTGGATAAGATCGAGACGGGGATGACGCATGTGAATTCGCCGACGGTCGGAGGCGAGGCTCATGTGCCGTTTGGCGGGGCGAAGGATAGCAGCGTGGGTCCGCGCGAGGTGGGTCATGCGGCCATTGATTTTTATACCGACCTCAAGATCGTTTACATTGATTACACGGGGCGCAAGCGCGAGTCGAGCCTTTATTAGCAGAGTAGAAGCGACGGATTCTGCTGCGGGGACCAAGTCAAAGGCGCCCAGCTGAAGCTCGCCGCTACAACTTCAAAACCTAGACGAGCAGAAACGCGTGGGCACTTACCTGGCTGGATTATTCGATCGCGAAATTTATTTGGACATCGAGTCGCTGCGGCTTTCGAGCGAGGTGCATGGGGTTGGGCGAACATCCGCGCGTTCGGTTTGGCCGTGGCGATCACTTAGGATAAGGAGAAAGCGTTCCGGCGGTCGTTTGAAGAAGATGTGCTCGAATTGATTACGAAGCTGGACCAGTTTACGCACGTGATCACAATTAATGGCAACCGCTTCGATGTCGAGGTGTAGCGTGCTCACGCGCCGGTCGCAGGGCTGCGCAAGTGGTCGCTGGATATTCACGAAATGCCGCGCAAGCAGCCGGGGCGTGAAGCTCGATTAATTGGCGAAAGACACGCTGGGGACCGCCAACAGTGGCAACGGGCTGGACGCGGTGAAGTGGTGGCGCGCGGGGCGGGCGGGCCGAGGGATTCGCGGTGATTTCTGCGAAACAAGTGCGGGTGAAATGGGGATCGATTTGCTGAAGGTGTCGGCGCGACGGAAATCTTCGGGTCGGTGCGATTTGTATGGGTTCAATCGCGCGGCGTTGCGGCTTCTGGCGATGATTTGCGCACTTGCGTTTGTCGCTAGCGCTGGGGCTAGCGACAACGAGCGCTTTCTGTGGAAATCGGTGGGGCGCGCCCAGTTGAAGCTCGAAGATAAGACGCCGCTGGCCTGGAACGTTTATCAAACTGAAAAGAAAAAACAGGCGAACCTGGTTCTGGTGCAGCTGGGGCGGCGATATCTGGCGCTGGACATCAAGGGGAAGGTCGCTTACTACGTGTTTTCTTCGGATCTGCAGGCAAAGGGTGCGGATTTTGAAAGCGGGGATTTGTTTGTTCCGTCGCGCGTGATGCCGACTACAGCTTGGACCGTGCGCGACGTGGGACCGGCGGAAATGATTAAGCTGACGCTGGGAGATTATGGCCGGGCGCTGGACGTGGAATTGCCGCACATGCCGGACTTGCGTGCGTTTTACTGATTCGCGCGCGTGGTTTTTTGTTCCCAAGCGCTGATCGAGCCGCCCCAGTCAATCATCTACGCTGATGAGCCCGCTGCATTGATGCGCCCCTGCGGGAGGCGTCGATGGAGCTGCTTGCCGGCAGAGAATCCCAGTCGGGCTTCGTCGCGCCTTCCAGATAACGCAGGAGGTAATCCTCGAGACGTTGCGCGGTATAGACGTTATATCCGGTAATGTGATTGTGATTCGCCATGCAAATCAGATCGAAATCCGTGTTCGCTTTCTGGAATGCGTCCAGGAGTCGAAGGTTGGTTCCGGGCAAAGCGTTCTCGAGACCGAGGACGCATTTGCCCCGCCGGGCCAGATGCCTTTTGAGCTGAAGCAGGCGAGTCCCACGGATGTCCTCACGAGTGCCACGAATATGAACGAACCTAGAAATCGTTACGCACGACTGTTCCCCCCTTCATGACAAACTTCACATGCTCCAGCGCGTGGATATCCTCGAGGGGATTCTGTTCCACGGCGACGATGTCGGCCTGTTTGCCGGCCTCGAGAGTGCCGGTTTCCTTGTCAATTCCGAGCAGGGTGGCGGGATTGATGGTCGCCGCTTGAATGGCCTGGAAGGGAGTGAGACCAAGGCTCACAAGCAAAGGAAATTCGCGAGGCACGAACTGCTCGTCGAAGATGGTGTCGCTGCCAAAACAAATCTTCACTCCCGCGGCAAAGGCGGCACGAAGGTGGCGGTCGCGTTCGGCAATCATGGCCTTGCCTTTGTCGATACTCGCTTGGGGGAAGCCCATCTTGGGACCTTCTTCCACGATGTAATTCAAAACGTAAAGCGTGGGGATCAGATAGGTACCCTTGTCCTTCATCATGCGAATCGTTTCGTCGTCAATCAGCAGGCCATGTTCGACGGAGTCGACGCCGGCGCGCACGGATTCCTTGATGGCGTCCGTGCCGATGGCGTGAACCGTTATTTTCTTCCGCAGCCGGTGGGTTTCATCTACCGCGGCCTGAATTTCTTCATCGGTGAAGGTTTGAACGCGCGGATCGTCATGTGCGGACATTACGCCACCGGAAACGTAAACCTTTATCCAGTCCGCTCCATACTTGATCTCTTCGCGCACGGCTTCGCGCATGGATTGCGGACCACTGACAATTTTTCCAAACGCGATGGTATCGACGTCCGGAGCGATATCGTTCAGGTCCGCGTGGCCGCCGGTGGAGGTCAAGGCGTGAGGCGCCACAAACATGCGCGGACCCGTGAAATCGCCGCGCGCAATGGCGTCGCGAATCTCCACTAGCGCAAAATATTTATCAAAATCGCTGGGATCGCGAAGCGTGGTGAATCCTTCGGACAGTTCCTGCTGCGCACGCTTCAATCCGTGTAGAGCTTTATACGCGCTCGATCCCAACAGGTAGTTGTCATCGGTGCCTCGGGCGGGATTAAACAGAATGTGCGCGTGCAGGTCCATCAAACCCGGAAGGCAGGTGGCATGGCTGAGATCGATGTTCTGGCTTCCGGCCGGAACGGCGACATCTGTGCCGATGCTGTCGATACGGCCGTCGCGCACGATGATCGTTGCATTGACCATGGGCTTTTCCGAGCGCACATCGATCAAACGCCCGCAATGAATGGTGACAACCTGGGAGCTTTGTGCGTTCGCGGGCATGGCGAAACACAGCAATAGCGCGAAGCCGGCGACCATGCTCTGAATTATTCGAAATTCTTTTCGGGTACCACCGAAAAACACGAAAATTGGATGACCGCTCATTCGCATCCTCCCCGGAAATCGATTGGCCCACTAGATTGTTCTTCTGAGTCGGTCCTCGCAACAAGAATCCGATGTGTCCAAGTCATGTCTGCCGATCGTTCGAGTTCCGTAAGCCTAGAACGTAAGCCGCAGGGCCCGGCGCGTCGCTCGAAAAATCCAGAGCCGCGCTGGCGAACGTTGGTGCGGTTCTCGGGCCTCGTACCGTGGATGCTTCCCTGCGTGCCCGTCAAGTTCGCGTTCAGGATGTTGCCTGGAAGATCGTAACCAGCGCGGAAAAAGGCCGAAGGCCTTTGGGCTGGATCACCTGTTTCAGCATGAATTTGTCCTCTTCGACTACCCTCTTTTCTCTGCAAGCTCGAGCGGCCGGTCCGCTTGGATTCCCAGCCAGAGCATTCCGCCGATGGCCGCGAGAGCCGATCCACTACCCAAAGCAAATATCCATCCAAAATGTTTCACTAAAATGGGAACCATCGCCGTAGAAGCAACGCCGCCCAAGTTCCCAAGCATGTTCATGATTCCCGTGGCTGCGCCAGCATGTACGCCCGAAACACTGATCGCGGCTGACCAAAACGCGCCTTCCGTGAATTGGACGAAGCCAACGCTCAACGCCAAACCTGCAATGGCTGTATACGGATTGCGTACGCCCGCACTGAGGAAAAGGAAGATAGCGGAAAGGCTGAAACCAGTGATCGCGATGGCCCGGCATCCCCAGCGTCGCCCCACTCGCGCTGAGAGCCAGTCGCACAGCACGCCGCCCGTTACCGTCAGAACGCTCGAGACAATGAAAGGCAGGCTCGCAAAGATTCCTCCGCCGAGAATACTGAATCCCCGAACATCTACGAGATATGTGTAGAGCCAGAAAACAAATATGTAGAGCACATAACCGTCGAAAAAATAGCTAAGCGATATGAGTAAGAGATTTCGATCACGCAACAAATTGACCCAAGAAGGGGATTTCGCGGGGATGGGACTTTGATCTGGCTGACCCGAAAGGATCAGCGACAATTCCCTTTGGCTGATCCGTGGGTGTTTCCGAGGATGGTCTGTCGAATACTGCATCCAGCAAATTGCGACCATTAAAGCGAGTACCGAACTGACGTAGAACGACGCGCGCCACCCGACGCTAATCATCAGCCAGGAAATCAGCGGGGGCGTCACCGCCGAACCCGCCGATAGTCCAGCGACCACTATCGCATTTGAAAAAGCCCATTCCGTGGCAGGAATCCAACTAGCAATCGCTCGAGCTGCGACAGGATAAGTGGCGGCCTCTCCGACTCCGAGCAGGAACCGCACAACCACAAGCGTTAACAACACGCCTAAGGTACCGCCGACGACTAGGCCGGGCAGCAAGCCTGTCAATAAGGTCGTTACAGCCCAGGTCAGAGCCGCCGCCGTTAAGATAAGGCGAGGACCGTAACGATCCCCCAAATACCCTGCAGGCACTTGAAATAAGGCATATCCGAGCAAGAAACTGCTGAATACTTGGCCCATCTGGACTTGGGTAAGCGAAAAGGCAGGCATCATGAATTTCGCTGCCACGGAGATGTTCATCCGCTCCACATAACTAACGAAGCTGAACCCGGCGAGCAGGGCGACAATGTTCCAGCGCACTGAATTAATAGACTTTTTCATTGCGGCAACAGTGGGATGACGCGCTGAGACTCAATTTCGTTGGAGATGATGCTATCCGACACAAAGGTGCCGCCCGGCCCCGAGAACTCGTTCAGCATCGTCCAGAAGTCACGGTCACTTAATTTGTCCGGCAGGACTTCAGTCCGAACTCTAGTTTCTGCCATAACGGGAGACGAGTTTAGGTTGCCCGCGCTCCCAGAAAGCACGGCCAACAGAACTGTAAACAAGCGTTTGTGATTCATGGACTGTCGCACAAATCTAAATGGAATTCGCTGCTTAGGCTCTCGTAATGCGCGGTAGAGTACACAAGTCGTTACGCCCAACACGGCAATCTCTTCGCTGTTCAAGGGATGAGTCTTTTTTCAGATCTCATTCGTATTACGGATATGATAAGCAGCTTGCACATGACGTGGGAGATGGGCGTGGGGTGGAAAGTGATATTGCCCAGCTTCGACGAGGCCGCCTATCGGGTAGTTGACGATAAATCGCGTTATCACAAGTAACCGGCAAAACTCGTGATCACGCCTGTTGCGTTATGATTTTCGTTAATGAAACCACTAGCATTCCTCGTCGTTTTCGCAGGGCGGTTGATGCTCGTTCCAGAGACTAGTGGTGACGATGCCTGTCGCTACATAAAATCGCACACGGGGCTGATCGGATATAAAAATGGCGGGCCATATTCGTGAGGCGCCAGTTATTCAGGGACCTACCGTGGCAAGGGTTCTCAGGTATCGATGCGCCGGGCAGAGATACCGTGGTGCACCAAAGCACTCAGGGGTTTTGGCGCGCGGCAGCGCTTTCCTTGGCCAAGCTGCGTTCGGCGTCGGCGAGGGCGGCTCTGGCTCGGGCACTTAGGGGACCATGAGGATCAACCTTAAGGTAGCCATCCAGATCTTCGATCTCCGAGGAGAGATTTCCCTGGTCGAGATGAATCTGCGCGAGGAGTAGATAGGGGTCCGGGAACGTCGGTTTGCAAAGTATCGCTTCGCGCGCGCTCAGCTCCGCCTCCGGGAGTCGCCCCATCGTGTGCAGGACCCATGCCAAGGAAAAGTGGCCGCTGGCGTCGGCGGGATCGAGTTGGATACCCTCGCGAATCATCGCCTCTGCCTCGGGAAACTGCTTCCGGTGGGATAGAACCAGGCCCAGCCCAAAGTGCGCCGCAGCGAACGTCCCGCCACTGAGTTCGATGCACTTGCGAAACGACGCTTCCGCCTCGTTCCAACTCTGTAGGTATACCTCCGCCACCCCCAGGCCGGAGTACGCTTCGTAGTATGCCGGGAAAGACTTGATTGCGCGCTGAAAGTTGGGGACACTGCCGACCCAGTCGTCGGCGTCCGCCTGCCGAATTCCCTTGTCGTAAGCCTCCCGGGCTTTATCCGGGATAGTCAGCTCGCGAACGGAAACGGCGCTTGCATTCTCTCCGACATTGCCCTTCGGCAAGTCGGATGGAGGGGACGGGGCATGCGCAACCGTGTCGAAAATCGTGAAGTCGCTCTGCCGGTCGGAATTTGCCAGGCCGCGCCTGTCGTTGGACTGGGCGTGTGCGGTGCCAACGAAGAAAAGGCTCGCAAGCAAGGCCGCCAGCAACGGCGTTACCTCTGGCAGTTTTCGATTTCTCCGCATTGTTTTTCTCCTTCCGTCGTTGCCCGCCCCGGTCATTTCGGCTGCCGGACGCGCTGGCATATCAACAGGCCAAAGGATTCGGAACCCGTTGAGTCTGCAACTGGACCCGATGGGGCAAGGGGTCCAAATCTCAGTCCCCGTGAATTATTCAGACAGGTTGCAAAGACGCTCACATTTGCCGGTGGCGCCTAAGTTTTCGGGCTGCTCGGCCGATTCGCAATACACCGTGCCAGCACTCGCGCCACTCTCATTCGTTTTCTCCTCGCCATTTTGTGTGTTAGCCGCCACTCGCCTGCGGGAGACTCCCTTTGTTTTTGGCGGAGGGTCGCGAGCCGCCCGTTCAGAACTTTCCCGGAACGGTGCCGGCAGGTTGCGAATGTAATGGAATGACGATCAATCGCAATGCCAGCGGGGTGACATTGCCATCACAAAAGTGTCACACCCTAGCGCAAAGAGGACAGACAGCTTGCGGGAATCTCGATTCCTCGTAACCCTTTCGGACTCGATGTGCTAATCTCTTCCGCAAATCAGGTGTTCCATGCCTCCAGCAGTCGCGAACGGATCGGCGAAAGTGCGGTTTGGCCCCTTCGAGGCCGACCTACTCACGCAGGAATTGCATAACAGCGGCAAGCGCATACGTGTTCCCGCTCAGTCCTTTCAAGTCCTGAAATTGCTCCTGAACCATCCCGGCGACCTGGTCACTCGCGAACAACTGCGGTCCTTGCTCTGGCCCGCGGATACTTTTGTTGATTTCGAACACGGCCTGAACGCCGCGGTAAATCGTTTGCGCGACGCGCTGCACGAGTCCGCGGATCACCCCCGCTGGATCGAAACGCTGCCCAAGCGCGGTTACCGCTTCATCGGTAAAATCAGGCCAGGACCTCCCGTGGCCCTAACCGTTCCGGAGGCCCAGGAATCTGCGGAACTCGTGCCAGTTCCTGCGGCAAGAGCGTGGTCCGGCCGAAGGTGGACCCTTGGCCTGGCAGCGCTAGCGGTCGTTGCGGCGGCTGTGCTTCTGTTCGTGTGGCGGTTTCGCAAAGCCGTCAATTCTCAGGCTGATTTCGAGCCGATGGTGGCTGTTCCGTTCACTTCGCACCCGGGGCTGGAAACAACTCCCTCGTTTTCGCCCGATGGCTCACGGATTGCTTTCGCTTGGGACAACGGCACGGGCAATCGCACCGGAAAGGCGGGATATGACTTGTATGTGAAGGCGATCGGCAGCGAAACCCTGCTGCGTTTGACCAACCATCCTTCGGATTGGATTAGTTCGGTGTGGTCGCCCGATGGAACACAGATCGCATTTCACCGCCTGGCGGGCGACGACAACGGCATCTACGTTGTAGCCGCGCTGGGAGGGCCGGAACGTAAACTAATTGCTACCCATACTCCCGGCGACGATGCGGCTCCGCTCAGCTGGTCGCCCGACGGAAAATGGATTGCATATTCCGATACGGAAAACAGCCAACCCGGCGACCGCGCGTTCCTGCTGAACGTTGTGACTCTCGAGAGTCACGAATTTTCGCATGACCCGTCCTGCCAACACGAGGGATTCCTGACTTTCTCGCATAGCGGCCGGGAACTGGTTCTGGTGTGCGTCCACAGCACCGCCAGCCTCGAGTTTGTGGTTTCCGCTCTCGAGGGCAAGTCCAGGCGGTCGCTCACCACGATGGTGTCGAACCCCGTGTCAGGCTGCAATAATTTTGTCCGGGGAATGGCTTGGAGCGCGGATGATCAGTCTTTGATAGTTTCGAAGGAAACTCTCGAGGGTGCGGACGGTACCGAACTATACGAAATCCGCGTGAGTGACGGCGAAGTGCACAAACTTCCGGTGACAGCCGGAGCGTGGCCTACGCTCTCTAACCAGGCTCACAAATTGGCATTCAGCAAGACCGAAACCCATATGGGCATCTGGAGAAAAGACTTGCAACATCCCGAAGCTCACGCGCGGCAGATTTATAGCTCCACGCGGCCACAAAACGATGGCCAATATTCGCCGGACGGCAAGCACGTAGCATTCGATTCGTACCGATCCGGAACGTGGAGTGTTTGGATCGCGGATAGCGATGGAACTAACCTGGTACAGATCTCGCAGCGATCCGCCGGTTTTCCCCGTTGGTCGCCGGATTCGACGAAGATTGTGTTCGCGGAGCTGGGGCCTGACGGTCTCATGGGCGTCTATACGGCAGATATATCGGATGGCGTGGCCCGCAAACTGAAGACTGCTGTGCCGGAGATAGAGTATCCCTACTGGTCGCATGACGGAAAGTGGATCTATTTTCTCGGTTACGAAGGAAATGTTCATCAGCTCTACCGGTGCCCGGCGGGAGGAGGGGACGCGACTCTTCTGGTGGGGTCGCCGGAGTTGACGACGGCGATTGAGTCAGCCGACAGCAAGGTGCTGTACTTTCCGTCCAGGTTTGTCGATGCGCATATCGTGGTGCTGGCGTTGGACCGCCCTGGTGTGACGCCGCAACCAGTACCGCGAATGGCCAAAATTTCCGATCGAACCCGGTGGGCGCTCATGCCGGACGGCATCTACTTCACCCCCCAGGACAATCCGCGAAGTATCTGCTTTTACGATTTTGCCACGCAGCATACGCGAGAAGTCTTCCGAGCGGACAAGGACCTCGACGAAGGCATATCCATTTCTCCCGACCGCCGATACATGCTCTATTCCCAAAGGGACGAAAGCAACTCCAACATCATGCTCGTCAATAATTTGCGCTAGCGTATCTCGTCCTCCAGGAGGTTTGCTACGCAGGGCGCGAGTGGGCAGCCATTCTCACGCATGGAGCATCTTTCTCTCCGCCTTTCTCTTCGGCGAACTCAACTCCTTCATGGCCGATTCAACTAGGAGTGAATCGCCGGAAATGGCTTGCAACTCGGCGATGGAATTGTTTTCACCAATAACCAAGAGGAGTTTCACTCCCTCTTGAATCCATTTGACGTAAAACTTCACTTCGTCGGTAAGAGCGTTTCTCAGGACTTGCCGTTAGAACCTCGCTTGAGGCGAATCGTGATGGCGCTAACGGCGTTCGGACGTGACTAAGTGTCGATTCAAACCTAAATCCCGCGTCGTTTACACAGGCAAGTTCGCGCTCTAAATTTACCGTACTTAGACCGTAAAGCCTCGGCGTTTAGGCCGAGGATATAAGGCTTGCCTTTGCTTTGTGGCCATCTTAAAACCCACTCCGTCGAAAGACCTATGGGCGGACCGCCCAAAAGTAACGCCTGTGGAGACATGAGCCGCGCCGTAAGGCACTCAGCCCAGGAACCCACCGAAGCAAGCGGATGAAAAACGCCGCCTCTGCTGTAGGAATCCTCTTCCTTTAGGAAAAGGAGGATGTCAATCGCGTGGATTAGTTCGCAGATGGCGGAAGCGGCGTAGGTGATGCCGGCGGCGGGTCTGCGCTGTCCGTATCTACCGCGATCTTCCAATCGCCGCCGGGCGGCTTCCGCCACACCAACAGGTAGTTCCCCGTTTGTATTTTGTTCGTACCGTCTTTTTGCGGCGTCGTATACGTGTAGCGCCCGTGTTCGTAGGCCAAATCGCCCGAACGCGCCACTTCCACGGTCGAAGTCTTCCAACGGATCGATCCCGGATCCGCCGCAAACCCATCGCGTGTAGCAACTCGCATCTCTTCTTTGGTCGTCGTCGTAGCGCTGTAGTTGCTGAAACTAAGCGCATCATCGGCGTAGAACGCGATGTCCTTCTCGACGTCCTTCGCATGCGCAGCTTCGCACGCGGCCGCAGAGTACGCGCGAATCGTCGCTTCGTCTGCGGCGCGCGTATCCTTTGGCGCTCCGCTCCCGCACCCCTCCACCAAAAACGCCGCGACCGCGGCGAAAACCAAAACCCACCCGAAACTCCGCTTCATTTTCCCGCTCCTTGCAGCATATCTCCTGCACGCGCCATGCGCTCAGCGTGCTTTCGCGGCAGCTTTCGCTCCGGTTCCAATATCCGAGACTTCATTGCCCCCTGAAGAGCACGCGTGAAACCGAGAATCTGAGCATCTCCGCTTGCCATCCACCTCTGAACGTCGCTGACCATTACAAGTCGGTTTTAGGAGTCCACTCCGCGCGCTCGGGAGTTGTCCACAGTTTGCTCATGATTTTGTGCAACGATTCGCTCATGCGCGACGCCACCACGATAAGGTTTTATCACAAATTCGGTCTGGCGCCTGTTCAACGCCCGGATAGCGCGCGCTGCGCTCTTTCTGCGCCCTTGCCACCCGTCCTTTGAAAAATCAATCAGATGGCGATTTGTCGCTTCGCGCTTACAATTGGCGCGCCACCATCGGCGGACGCATCGGTCTGAAGCTGCGGCACAAAATTCCAAGGCGTGAATTCGCCTGGGAGGTGTAATGGATATTTTCTGGAAACAGATTATTTGGCAACAGTTCGGCGCGGCCATCGATACGCTCGAAAACGCAATACAGGCTTGCCCAGATGAACTGTGGAGCGATCCCTCAAAACCGCCACAGTGGGTGAGCAACAACGTCGTGGGATTTTGGTATCTCGTCTATCACACTCTGTTCTTTCTGGATTTTTATCTCTCCGGCACCTCGCAAGGATTCGTGCCCCCGTCTCCGTTCAACCTGGACGAGCTGGACCCGGCCGGTTTGCTTCCCGAACGACCCTTCTCAAGAACTGAGCTTCAAACTTATCTAGTGCATTGTCGGAAGAAGTGCCGCACTGTGATCGTTAATTTAACGGAGCAGGGGGCACGCGAAGGTTGCGGATTCGCGTGGCTCGACCTGAGCATCGCCGAACTGCTCCTCTACAACATGCGGCACACGCAACACCACGCCGCTCAACTCAACCTGATCCTGCGCCAGAAGACCTCTTCGGCTCCGAGGTGGGTTGCCAGGACGAGGTTCGCGATCGCGGGCGAATAGGGATCCGCAGTGTTCGTGCCGCTACTACGTCACCGACACTATCAAGTTTCAGCGGGCTGTTCCTGACGCCTCAGTTTCGGTCGGCATCGGAGGAAAGCAAATCCGGCCTCGCGGCTTTGATTCGTCTCGATAAACCCGCTAACTGCTGAGTACCGGAAACTGGCCGCCGCCAGCCGCTGTTTTTCTCATCGAACGACGCTGGAATGGACTACCGAGGCAGTCACGCAGGTCTCAGAGGTAATACAGAGGTAAGCTAAGGCAGCCTCATTGCAAGAAAAGCCAATAAAACTAGCCTGTCGCGCTAGCCTGCCGTTGCTTCCAGGACATCGGGGGCAGACCGGTCGTGATTTCCTCCATCGTGATGCAGCCGTGCACGGGGCAGACCAGCGCGCACAGATTGCAGCCCACACATTCTTCTTCCACGATTCGCGGGACGTGCACTTCCATGCCGTTGGGGTTGTGTTTGCCGTTGGCATTTTTCTGGGAGGCACGCTCAATGCATTGGTGCGCGCCGTCTTCGCAGGCGACGTAACAGAGTTGGCAGCCGATGCAGAGGCCGGCGTCAATCTTCGCGATGATTTTGTAATTCAGATCGAGATCGCCCCAATCCATCACGTTGGCGACAGCGCGGCCGCGGAACTTTTCGGTGGAGCCGTAGGCGTGGTCGTCCATGTAGGCGGCTAGGCCGTCGGCCATATCCTCGACGATGCGAAAACCGTAGTGCATGGCCGCGGTGCAGACCTGCACGCAGGAGGCGCCGAGCGCGATGTGTTCGGCGGCGTCCATCCAACTACCGATGCCGCCGATGCCGACGATGGGAATTTTCACTTTTTTCGCGACGCTGGAGAGCAGGTGCAACGCGATCGGTTTGACGGCGGGGCCGCAGTAGCCGCCGTGCGAGGACTTGCCGGCCACGTTGGGCCGCGGTGCGAACGTTTCGAGATCAACGCCCATCAGGGAATTTATTGTGTTGATCAGGCTGACGGCATCGGCGCCGCCACGCTCCGCTGCTAGCGCGATGTGCGTGATGTCCGTTACGTTCGGCGTGAGTTTGGAGATGACGGGAGTTTTCGCGACTTCTTTCGCCCACGACGTGATCATTTCGGTGTATTCGGGAACCTGACCGACGGCGGCGCCCATGCCCCGTTCGCTCATGCCGTGCGGGCAGCCGAAATTTAGTTCGAGCGCGTCGGAGCCGGCATCTTCGGCGCGACGGACGATATCATGCCAGGTCTCGCGTTTGGATTCGACCATGAGCGAGGCGATGACGAGATGTCTCGGGTAGCGTTTTTTTACTTCGGCGATTTCTGCCAGGTTGACGGCGATGGGGCGGTCGCTGATTAGTTCGATGTTGTTGAGCCCCATCATTTTCACGCCGTTTAGATCGATCGCGCCGTAACGTGACGACGTATTTTGAATGGGCTCGCCGATGGTTTTCCAGACTGCGCCGCCCCATCCGGCGTCGAAAGCGCGCATTACTTGGCCACCGGTGTTGGTGGGCGGGCCGGAGGCTAGCCAGAAAGGATTGGGCGAGCGCAGGCCGCAGAAATTGACGGATAGGTCGGACATGAATTACCTCCCCACTTCATTCTTGGGCGGCGCGACGTCGTTTACGCCGCGCCAGATTAGCCAGATTACTACAGCTAGCATTCCCAGCCAGCCGATTGCGCGAACGGCGCTGGCGATTTGGATGTCATGCTCGAGAACGCCGAACTTGCCAAATAGATAATTCCAATCATGGATTACGTACTCGGCGTCGCCTACCGTGAGCAGCGGCAGATCTTGGGCGCGGGCATCGGCCATGTAGGTGGCGATCGGGATAAATTGTTCGAAGAAAAAAAACAGGCAGAAGGCTACGGCTTGCGATTGGCGGCGGAAGAAAAAATATGTGGCTAGCGCGGCGGGCACAAACAATTGCAGGAACGTGCCGCCGGCGACCATGATAAATTCGCCGCCGAGACGGAACAGAAGATGGCCGCCTTCGTGGATGGGAACGAAAACGCCGTCCATCAATAGCAGCAGGCCGGTGCCGCGGGCGCGCTGGTACAGGAATAACGCGTAAAAAATAATCCAGGCAAGCAGGGCCGCGCGCGGCACCGGCTCCCAGGGTTGGTCGAGTTCTTCCAGGACTGGCAGGCGCTCGATCCATGATTCAGGCACGCGCACAGGCTATTCATTCTTTCCGCGCGGCGATTCGAGCCACGCGTCAATGCCGCGAGCGGCGGCCATGCCTTCGGCGACCGCGTCCACTACTTCTTTGCCGCCGTTCACGCAATCGCCTGCGGCAAAATATTTGGCGTTGCCGGTCTGAAAGCGTTCGCTGACGACGATCGTGTCGTTTTCTTGCAGGGCGATTCCCTGCACCGCGCGGAGAAAGTTTGTCACTGGCTCCTGGCCGATCGCGCGGACTACCATGTCTACTTCCAACTGGAATTCGCTGCCGGGGATGATGGCGACATGACTGCGTCTGTTGGTTGCGACAGATTCTGCGCGCGTGCGGACGCATTCGATCGCGGCGACATTGCCCGCGCTGTCTGCAAGAATTCTGACGGGCTGTGCGTGCCAGTGAAAACGGACGCCATCGAGTTTTGCGATCTCGTATTCGTAGCGGAACGCGGGCATGTCCTGCTCACTGCGGCGATAAATCAGGTGAACCATTTCTGCGCCGAGGCGTTTGGCGGCGGTGACGACGTCAATGGCAGTGTTGCCGGCGCCGATGCAGGCGACGCGGCGGCCTATGCTGAGCTGCGCGAAGGGACGAACTTTTGTCGGCTCGATGAACTGCATTGCGCCGACGACGCCTTGCAGATCTTCGCCGGGGATTTTGAGAGCGCCCGTCTCGCCGAGGCCGACGCCGATAAAAATGGCATCGAAATCTTTTTCGAGTTGGGCGAAGGTGACGTCGCTGCCAACGCTGGTTTTCTGGCGAAATTCCACGCCCAGGCCGCGAACTAGTTCGACTTCGCGCAGAGTATCTTTGGCGCGAAGTTTGTAGGCGGCGATGCCGTAGGTATCCAGGCCGCCGGGGAGTTCATTGCGATCGAAAATCGTGGTGCGATAGCCGAGTTTCGCGAGTTCGGCGGCGCAGGCGAGCGATGCGGGGCCGGAACCGATGAGGGCGACGCGTTTTCCATTGGGAGCACCCGCGTGAAAAAGCTGAATATTGCGATCGAGGACATGGTCCACGGCGTAGCGTTGCAGGCGTCCGATTTCGATGGGCTTCTCTTCCTTCTCGTGCATCACGCAGGCGCCTTCGCAGAGAACTTCGGTAGGGCAAACACGGCCGCAACTGTGACCGAGGATGTTGGCTTCCAGAATTACACGGGCGGAGCCGCGCAAATTGTCGGTGGAAATTTTTTTGATGAAAGACGGCACGTCAATGTGAGTCGGGCAAGCAATGGTGCAGGGCGCGTCAAAGCAGAAAAGGCAGCGGGCGGCTTCGACGGCAGCCTGGCGCGAGGTCATGCGCGGAGATATTTCCGCGAAATTCTTTTCGTATTGCTCGGGCGAAAGCTTGGGAGCCGTCTCGCGCAGCGTCATGGGGTCGCCGTCATGCCTCAGGCTGGAAAAGAGACGCCATTCTAGCACTGGCGATTGGGGGGAAGAGTAAGGGATTCGCGGAAGAGTGCAAGATTCAACATCCCGCCACAGAGTCTTGGAGGCATGGGGGATCGAGCGTCGGTTGGGGCGACGCCGTTCCCGACACGCCGCGGGCTCGGAGTTTATCATCGCGCGTCAACCGATCATTACAATGGTCTTCCGCCCCTTGCGAGCGGCTAAGATGGACGAGCCGAGACGAAACGAACATCGGTTTGGCGTGATTCGTTCGACCCGATATGAAGAATTTTTGGTACTTTGCAAACATCGGTTACCTCAGGCTTGGATTGTGGTGTGGATACTACTCAACCGCACCCGGCCGCCTTCAGCATATTGTTCCCGATCCAACAATGTGGCTCATGATTTTGATTATCATGCCATTGTTCGCGATCGGAGCCGTTCACTACTCGATCCAGCGTTGGGTAAACATGCTCCCGCGGCCGTCTTGGAGCAGGAACTCCGCTAATTGGTGGCAGGATCCTCTCCAGTCGCTGTTGATGTCAACGCGCACCACGGCGATGATGGCAATGGGGGCCGCGCTGAGGAGGCCTGCGATAGGCTCAGTCGGTTTTTGGATGTTCGGAGTTTACTGCAGCGCGGCGATAGGGCTCGCGATTGGACAACTGGTGGTCTATCGCACGTATCGGCGGCACATCCTTGAGGCGTAGTCTGGAGGTCGCCTGCCAGCCCGCAAGTTTTTGACGCAGAACCACGGAATACCGCCGGTGAGCGAAGGTCCGTGGTGGGCCGGTTTCCGATAAATGACAGGGCTCTTTATTTCTTAGGATGAGATAGCGCGAGACTTGAAAACGAGACCAGATAGCGGGCTTCATCGCGATTGGTTTGCGCGAGATCGAGCTGCGGTACTCGGTACGACGACAAAAATCGAAGTCTGAAGTAATAGCTCCGACCGGATTCCGCCGTGAAATTTGCAAGCGCGCTGAACGCCGAGTATTCCTCCCGTCGCGATTGCCAGTTCGAACAGAGGTGATGCTCTCCCGGAGATACAGCGAAAGAAAAATAGCTTCTCCCCTTGAGCGCACCGATCCACGCGCCGTCGAGTCCTATGCGGAACGTAGCGCTGGCCGCGCCAACGAAGTCGCCTTGCCCGAGGTCCTGGATAACATACACGAGCGCCTTTCCCACTGAAGGCACCTGCACGGGCACCACGTCTGCCGGGGGCGTCGCCGTCACGTCAAATTTGGCGGCAGCTGGACCGCACGCCCACAGCGGGCTATTTGTGTCGGAGGTATCTTGCGCGAAAACGGGTGACGCAAGAAGCACCAACAGGAGCGCGACGGTCTTCATGATTCCCTCGAGACGAACGAGTCACGCGGCCGAAGTCCACCGCCGAAGACGGCCGCAGGAATTCAGTCCCGTTGATTGAGACGGATGGAGCCTCCATGAGGGTACGAAGCTCATATTCCCATCGCGAGAGAATGTGGCGGCCCCCTTTCCAATGACTCCGCATGCGCACCGCCGAAGAAGGTCCTAACGGAAACTGACCCGTCGCTCGATCGTTCCTAACCTGCAAAGAAATGGGGAAGAGGTGTAAGCTACAACGCTTCGCGGGAATTTTGAGGAGGATGGCTGGTTATGCGCTTTGACACTTTGATTCGGGGTGGAACGATCGTTACGGCTACCGATACTTATGTTAGCGACGTAGGGATTACTGGCGGGAAGATGTCTGTGATTGGGTTGAATTTGCCGGCGGAGGGCGCGGGCAAGGTGATTGAGGCGCGGGCGATGCTGGTGATGCCAGGCGGGATTGATGTGCATACGCATCTGGATATGCCTTTTGGCGGAACTACCAGCGCTGATGATTTCGAAACGGGGACGGTGGCGGCGGCTTACGGCGGGACTACGACCTTGATCGATTTCGCGATCCAGTACAAGGGGCAGACGTTGCGACATGCTTTCGATACATGGATGAAAAAGGCGGACGGCAAGGCGGTGATTGATTATTCGTTTCACTGCATTATCACAGATATTGCGGGAGCGCAGCTGGATGAGATGAAGGCTTTTGTGCGCGAGGGCGTGCCTACTTTTAAATTGTTCATGGCATATCCGGGCGTGTTCATGCTGGACGATGCTTCGATTTTCAAGGCGATGGGAGCGGCGGCGGACTGCGGCGGAATGATTTGCATGCACGCGGAAAATGGCGGCGCGATCGATGTGATCGTGCAGCGGGCGCTGGCGCAGGGAAAACGCTCGCCCAAATATCACGCGCTGACGCGTCCCGTGACGGCGGAGGCGGAAGCTACGTCGCGGGCGATTGCGCTCGCGGAGATGGCGGGGACGCCCGTGTACATCGTGCATTTGTCGTGCAGCGAAGCGCTGGAGAAGGTGCGCGAGGCGCGCGACCGCGGGCTGCGCGTCTATGCGGAGACTTGCCCGCAGTATTTATATTTGTCATTGGAAAATATGGACGGTCCTGGATTCGATGGTGCGAAATATGTGTTTACGCCGCCGCTGCGCGAGAAGTGGCATCAGGAAAAACTGTGGCAAGGGCTGGCGAAAGATGATCTGCAGGTGGTTTCGACGGACCACTGTCCATTTTGCATGAAGGAGCAGAAGGAACTGGGGAAGGACGACTTCACGAAGATTCCCAACGGCGGGCCGGGGATCGAGCATCGTATGAGTTTGGTTTATAGCGGCGGAGTGCACGGCGGGAAGTTTTCGGCGAACCGGTTCGTGCAGCTGGTGTCCACGGCTCCGGCGAAACTGTTTGGGCTTTATCCGCGCAAAGGGACTGTGGCGGTGGGCTCGGATGCGGATTTGATTGTATTTGATGCTGACCAAGAGCAGACGATCAGCGTGAAGACGCATCATATGCGCGTGGACTATTCGATGTTTGAGGGGACGCGGGTGAAGGGCGTGCCGAAGACGGTTTTGTCGCAAGGGCGCGTGATTGTGGAGAATGGAAAGTTTGTGGGCAGGGTTGGCGCGGGGGAATTTTTGAAGCGGGAGAACCCGGCGCGGGTGTAGATCCGGCTTCGTCGCGCACTGCGATTAATCGCGAGAAACACCGGCTACCCATGCGATGCTTACCAGGCCGTCTTTCACCTGCACGTCTACCACATCGCCGGTGGTGAAGCGGTCGAAATCGCTGCGGTCAACTGGAATGCGTTCGAAGCGATGGCCCGCACGCCAGGAATTTACGATGAGGCGGCGGCTGGGGACCGGGCCGGTCATCGAGAATCTACTGATCACCCGAGCTTTTTCGACGTGCGCGCGGGAACGATCGAGCGCCCCGTTAGCGTAGAGCAGTGCGGCCAGCAGCCAGGGCAGCGGGAGCAGGCCGTAATAGACACGCTTCAAAGATTCAACTTCCTGATGACGGAGCGCGCGGCGCTCGACGATGATGGCCAGACCGAGTGTGAGGAAAAACACCACGCCGATAAAAATTACGATGCCGTCGAGTTCCAGCGCCGGGTAGCGGCCGCTGGCGACGATGAAGGCGATCGCACCGACCAGAAATAATGCGGTGCGATTGAGCAGCGAGCGACGTAGGGAAAATTCTGCCGCGGAAGAACTGAGGCCGCAGGCGTCGCAGATATCGCCGAGCCGCTCAGCCCCGCAGTTCAAACAACGCGTCATCGTGAAGTCCGTCCTCCGTGGTGCAACGGATTAATGTTATGAGGTGGCTGGTTGAGTGTCAATTCATCCTCGGTCATCCTCGTGGGCGCCCGCGTGTGCCCGACCGGCTGGACGCATCTCCGCTGCGTCTATTAGACACCGCGGACCGATGAATTGACTCTACTTGACCTGGCGCTCGCTGCTGGGCGGCGTGTCCAGGCAGACGATGTTTTCGTCGCGGCCGTTGGCGAGCATCTCACAGTCAATTGCCTGGGCGCTGCGGATGGCTTCTTGGGAAGTGGCGCCGGAAGCGGTGGCGCAGTGTATCGCGCCTTTGAAAGTGACGCAGACTTCGTATTCGTTCTTGGTTTGCTGGAGCGAGGAGTAGAGAAGGACGGCGATGAAGCTGGCGGCGCCCAGGCTGACGATGACGCGGATTTGGGTTTTGCGATTTGGCATGGGACCTCTTGGATTCTGCTGTATGCCGTGCAGAAAAGTGTAAGCGGTTTTTTTCAGCGGCGGTCTGCAGACCGCCACCTGTGATTGCCACGCCGCCAATGGCGCACGAAGATGCGCCGCTCCTAAGTCAAAAGCTACGTCAAAACCTACAAAGATTCTCGCATATTCATTTTGCGCCCGGCCTCCGCGAAAGTTCCTTTTGAATATAACGCCGAACGTGCGGCGATACGCCTTCCAGCTCAATCAGATCTTTCAGGTCGCGCAGCGTTAGATTTGGAAGAAACGCCAGCACCACTGGGACGGGCGTGTGCGGATTGCGAATCAGCGCGACGCGGACATTGTACTGGACGGCCCAGCGCGGATGTTGCGCAATGGCGGCAACGACGCGTTCTGGCACGCCGGATTTCGCGAGAACTTTCAGGACCTGGCTCTCCGTAAGAAATGCGTTGGCCAGTGCGAGCTTGATCGCTTGCGGATGACCTTCGGCGAGGAGGGCGCCGACAACACGGGCAGGACCGCGACGCGCCAGAGTTAATTTCTGGCCAATCGGCAGCTGCGGCACGCGCGTGACCATCAATTCTTCGGCGACACGGCGAATTTCGGCGGGCGTCGAGGGCAGCAGGCTCACGCGCACCAGGTCGAACAGGTAGAGCTGGCGTAGCAGAGCCATCGCGAAGCGGCGCGGTGTGCGCGGATGGCGCGCGAGGCGCAGCCGTACACCTTCGCTGGCGGTCCACTTCCCTTTTTCAGCGATGGCGGTGAGGACGGTTGCGGACAGATCCAGGCGCTCGAGCATTTGGGAGATGTGCGGTTCTTCGAGTAGCGGATTTTCCAGCAGAGCGAGGAGGATTGCCTCTTCGGGCTCGTGGATTAACGCTAGCAGATCTTCTTTGGCAGCGGAATGCGCGTGTTGCGCACGCGCGGAAAGTTCATCCGGCATGTGCCTTGCGCTTCCCCAGACTAATCGCCATTTTTGCCGCGGCTTCCGCGGGTTTCATTTGCAGCGCAACGACGCGTGCGCGCGGCGCGAGGTCATGCAAGCGCGCGTCAATCGCGGCGTCGAAGAATTTGCTGCGCCCGTTCGTGCCGCCGGCCTTGGCGATGGAAATTTCGCGGTCTTGCAGAGCGAGTTTTTCGATGACGCTGGCGGCGAGATCGCCGAGCGTGGCGGCGGCGGTGGTGAGGATTTCGCACGCGACGGTATCACCCTTGTCTCCGAGTTCGCCCACCAGTGGAAAAATCCGGGGAAATACGTCGTCCGGATTCTTTACCACCCAATCGAGGACGCGACTCCATTCGTTGCAGCCGAGCCACTTCAACATTTTCGCGGATAGCTCGGTTTGCGGACCGCGATTTTCTTCGGCGCGAACGACAGCGGCGAGCGCGCGGCGGCCGATGTCGAAGGCGCTGCCTTCATCGCTGAACCAGGGGCCGCGTCCGCCGGCGCGGCCGGTGTGACCTTGCGCGTCACGTCCGTACGCGGCGGAGCCAGTGCCGACGACTAGGATGATGCCTTCGCCTTCGCCGACCGCGGCGTTCAGGGTGATGGCGAGATCGGTCGTCACTTTGACCGCGGCCTCGGGGAAAGCGCGTTCGAGAAAAGTGGCGATTCGTTTCGCGACGGATTCGCGGCCGGCCCCGCCGATGCCCGCACAGATGCCGCGAATATCAGTGGCTTTTAGATGATGGCGCTCAAGAACCACATCGGCCGCGTCGCTGAGCGTGAACCATGCTTTCGCGTATCCGGCGCGCAGCGGATTCGATGGGCCGGCGGTGGCACGCGCCAGGACGTTGGCATCCGCGTCCATCAAGATGCAGTCCGTTTTCGTGCCGCCGCCATCGAAACCAAGATAAAAAGAAGTTTCGGGCACGGAATCTTGCTCACTCATTCGTTTCACCATGCTTGACAGTGTCGAAAGCGTGCAGTTAGCATCGCCCGGCCTGCAGCCGCGAAGGAATCTAGATCAGCGCAATGCAAATCAGTTTAATTGACTTCGGCATCCTGGTGCTCTATCTCGCGGGCATCACGCTTTTTGGCGCGCGATTCCGGCATGAACAGCAAAATTTGCGCGACTACTTTTTGGGCGGCCGCTCAGCGCCGTGGTGGGCGCTGGCTTGCTCGATCGTCGCGACAGAGACTTCCACGCTCACCATCATCGGGACGCCGGCGATCGCCTTTGGCGGAAACCTGGGATTTCTGCAACTGGTGCTGGGCTACCTTGTGGCGCGAGTGATTCTGTGCGTCGTTCTTATACCACAATACTTCCAGGGAGAATTCTATACCGCTTATCAGCTTCTGGAAAAGCGATTCGGCGCGCGGATGAGGTCGGTGGCGGCGGTGGTTTTCATGGCGACGCGGGCGCTGGCGGAGGGCGTGCGGATTTCGGCGATCGGGAAAGTAGTGAGTGTGGCGTTTGGCACGGGCGATCGCCTTTCGATTTTGATCGTCACGATGCTGACGATGTTTTATACGTTCGAGGGCGGAATGCGGGCGGTGATTTGGACAGACGTGGCGCAATTCTTTTTGTATTTGGCTGGATCGGTGGCGGCATTTTTCTTGCTGCTTCACGAGATTCCTGGTGGGTGGCCGCAAGTGACGCAAGTGGCTGCGGCGAGCGGCGGGAAACTGCGTATTTTCGATTTTGCGTTTAGTTTGACGCAGAGTTACACGTTTTGGTCTGGATTGCTGGGCGGAACTTTTCTGACGATGGCGAGCCATGGCACGGATCAGACGATGGTGCAGCGTTTGCTGGCAGCGCGGAATGAGCGGGATAGCAAGAAAGCGCTGCTGGTGAGCGGCGTGATTATTTTGGTGCAGTTCACTTTGTTCCTGGTGATTGGCGTGATGCTTTTTGTGTACATGCGCAATGGCGGGCTGGTTGTGCCGGCGGGCGATCCTGATCGAATCTATCCGGCGTTCATTGTGCAGCGCATGCCTGTGGGGCTGGCGGGAATTGTGCTGGCTTCGATTTTTGCGATCGCGATGTCGAACGCGAGCGGCTCGTTGAACTCACTGGCTTCATCGAGCATGATGGACATGGGCACGCGTCGCGCGGAAGGGACGGCGCAAGCGCTGGGAGCTTCGCGGCGGATGACGTTAGTGTGGGGTGTCGTGTTGGGCTTGCTGGCGCTCGTGCCTTGGGGGCCCGTGCTGGTGGCGGGGTTGACGATTGCGTCCATCACGTATGGAGCTTTGCTGGGCGTGTTTTTGTTGGGGACTTGGAATGCGCGCGCAAATGAAAATGGAGCACTGCTGGGATTTGCGGTGGGGCTTGCGACGATGATCGCGGTGAGTCGGTTTACGGTGCTGGCTTGGACTTGGTATGTGTTGGCCGGGACGATTGTGACCTTCGCTGTAGGCACGATCGCGAGCGAGTTGGTGACGCGGCGCTCAAATAATGTTGCAAGCGGCATGCCGGATTGAATTTTTGTTTTGCGCTGCCAGGGAGAAGCTTTATCGGGATTTCAACGCAGAAGAGCGAACGACTTGACCTGATACGCGCGCTGGGGCCTTGGGCTGCAGCGGCCATCGTGATTGGCACGATGGTGGGCACCGGAATTTTTTTGAAACCCGGCGAGATGGCAGCCGTGGGTGCGTCGGTGAGCGTCGTGTATGCCGCCTGGATCGTGGGCGGGCTGCTTTCGCTTTTTGGGGCGCTCTCTTTTGCGGAATTAGGCGCGGCTTTGCCGGAAGCGGGCGGGCAGTATGCTTATTTGCGCAAAGGGCTAGGTCCGGTTTGGGGATTTCTATTTGGCTGGATGCATTCGACGGTGGGCGAATCGAGTTCGGCGGCGTCCATCGCGGCAGGGTTCGCGCGATTTTCTAGTTTTCTGATTCCGGTGATTGCGGCGCCGATTTTTACTTGGCATCTTACCAGCCCTTTTTCGGGCAAACCTTACGATCTCGCCTTCACGTGGGCGCAGCCGCTGGCGGTGACGGCGATTGCGCTTTTCACTTTTATCAATTATCTGGGGGTGCGATTGGGCGGGCGCGTGCAGATCGCGCTCACGATTTTGAAGATCGCTTCGGTTCTGGCGATTGTCGCCGCGGGATTTTGGTTTGGACATGGCAGCATGGAACATTTTCATCCGTTTTGGCCGGCTGGTCCTGGCGTTGGCACAATGGCAAACTTTTTTGCGGCGTTGGCGGCTGCGTTGTGGGCTTATGACGGTTGGGAGGACTTAAATCGAGTCGGCTCCGAAGTGGAGCAACCGCAACGCAACATTCCTTTGGCGCTGATCGGCGGAACGATTTTGGTGGGCGGCATTTATTTGTTATTCAGCGCGGTGTGTTTTTACGCTTTGCCGTTCGCGAGCGTTGCGAGTTCCTCGCATGTGGCTTCGGACGTGGTTGCGAGCTTCGCGGGACGCAGCGCAGCGGGGTGGATCACGATCGCGATGGTGATCGCGGCGCTGGGAACGTTGAACTCGTCGCTATTGAGCGGGGCGCGTGTGCCTTATGCGATGGCGCGGGACGGACTATTTTTTCGCGTTACGGGGATCGTGCATCCTAAATTTCGCACGCCGGGTGGGGCGTTGATTTTTCAGGGGACGCTGGCGGGTTTGATGGCCTTGACGGGGACGTTCGAGGAGCTGACTTCGCTCTTTGTATTTGCAGCTTGGATTTTTTATGCGTTATCGGTGCTGGCGATGTTCCGGCTGCGGCGCATTTCGCCCGGACTTGCGCGGCCTTATCGCACGTGGGGCTATCCGGTTGTGCCAGCGCTCTTCGTGGCTGGGGCTTTGGCGCTTACGGTGAATATTTGGATTGAGAGGCCGGTCCGGTCTTCTATTGGGCTTGCGTTGATACTTTCGGGGCTTTTGTTCTATCGCGCGTGGCGAGATCGGAGTGTGGAAAGCGCGAGCTAATTGGCCCCTCAAAGTTTTACGTAGGCGCCGGCGGGCAGGGGCGATTGAAACTGACGCGGATTGAATAGGTGAGCTAACAGCTGCAGGCCATCGGCTAGACGCGGGCCTGGACGCGAAAAATGACTATTGGCGTCTACTGCGAAGATGCGGCGATTGCGGATGGCCGGCAGATTTTCCCAGTTTGAGGGAATTTTTGCGGCTTGGAATTCTTTCGCGTTGCGCTTTGCGTCGTAGCCGCAGAGCATTACTACGATCACGTCGGCGTTGCTTTGCGCCACGTCGTCTGCTGATACTTTGCAAGACGGGTGCCCTGCCCGGCCGAGCACGTCCACACCTCCGGCGATCGCAACCATTTCCGGAACCCAGTGGCCGCCTACGTAGAGTGGGTCAAGCCATTCAAGACACGCTACGCGCGGACGGGCGGGAGTTTGCGTAGCGGCAGACGCTCGCGTGTTGGCAGAGGACGCCGTACCGGACACGACGGCTTGCGCTGCGGCGAACGCTGGCACGTTTGTGGACGCCTTCACAGACGCGGTCATCGACGCGACTGCTTGCCCTTTCGCTTTCAGTTCGGCGGCCAATGCCTCGGCACGGGGGCGCGTATTCGTTGCGTCACCTGTGCGAATAATGTCCTGCCAGACGTCGTCGAGCGAATGAGGAGTTAGCGTTAGCACGCGCGGCGCGCGCGCGAAACGGGTCAGCGCTGTGGCAAGATCGTCAGGCGATGCGGCGCACACGTGGCAGAGATCCTGCGTGACGATCAGATCGGGTGCGAGCGACGCCAGCAAGTCGGCCTCCACCGCGTAGATGCTTTCGCCGCGGGCGACGAGGTCGCTGACCTGGCGATCAATTTCAGCGGGCGCGGCGGTGGGGTCCACGCGCGGTTTAATCAGCGCGGGCTTGCCGCGAACTTCGGGCGGGAAATCGCACTCGTGCGTGACGCCGACGATCTGATCGCCGACGCCGAGCGCGTAGAGAATTTCCGTAGCCGAAGGAAGCAGGGAGACGATGCGCATGGAGCTATGGTAACGCACCGGAGGGCGATTTGCGGCGGCGTGCGACGATCCTAAGCACCTCAATCGTAAATCAGATATTTTGCGCGCAGCGTGCGGAACTGCGCCAGGTCGCTATCCCAGCTGGCGATGATACTGGCAGGTGACTGGTAGGCGATGAGAGCGTCCACGGTGGTCTGCGAGGCGAGCAAATCCATCAGCTTGGTAACCTCGAAGCGCTCGGGATAAAGGCGGTGGAGAGCGTCCGAGATTTCCAGGCCAGTGCGGATGGAATCGAACGCGTTGCGGTCGGTGATTGTGAGTTTGACGCCGGCGCAGGCTTCGCCTTTGTAGAGACCCTCGCTCGGAGTAAAACTGGCGGCAGCAAAACTTACGCCGGGAATTTGCCGCGCGGTCAGGGAGCCCAGCAAAACATCGGAGTGAATCCAGGGCGCGCCCGATTGTTCGAACGGAGCATCGGTGCCGCGGCCGACGGAAACTCCGGCAGCCTGCAGGATTTCGATGCCGGGGTACAGAAACGCTTCGTTGAGCGTGCGCAGGTTGGGCGAGGGCGGAATCCATGTCAGGCCGGTCTGGTCGAACGTCTGGCGGCGGTGCCAATTTTTCATGGCGATCACGTGCAAATCGAGGCCCATTTTATTTTCGGCTGCGAACATTCGGGCCAGTTCGCCGAGCGTCATCGCATAGAGAATCGGCAAGCGGAAATATCCGACGAAGGAGATGCGCGAAGGATCGAGCATCGGACCCTGGATCTTTTCGCCACCGAGCGGATCGGGGCGATCGAGAACAAAGAATGGGATTTTGTGTTTTGCGGCGGCTTCCATGCAGTAACCCATCGTGGTGATGAAAGTGTAGAAGCGCACGCCGGCGCCCTGAATGTCGAAGATGAGAACGTCGAGGCCCTGCAACATTTCCTCGCTGGGACGGCGCGTGTCGCCATAGAGGCTGAAAATTTTCAGGCCGGTGGCGGCGTCGCTGGCGTTTGGGACTTTCGCGTCGAGTTGGCCGGCGATGCCGTGCTCCGGACTGAAGAGCGCGACGAGCTGTACGCCTTCGGCGTGAGCGATGACGTCAATCGTGCGGCGGCCCCGCGAGTCCACGCCGGTTTGATTGGTGATCAGGCCAACGCGTTTGCCGCGCAGGGGCGCGAAGTTTTGCTCCTCGAGGACATCAATGCCTGTTTGCGTGTGGTCGGCGTCCTGGGGAGACGTTGCCGGCGCGGCCGCGCTCGGCGTTTCGCGGAACGCAAGGCCGCCTACTCCGATGACGCCTGCGAAGACAAGCAAAATTAGAACGAAACCGATACGAAACATTGTGCGGGAGGATTCGTTGTGCGTCATGCCACCGTGTGTTATATACAGCCGCGGGATGCGAGCGTCAACCTGGAACGTTCCGAATGAGTGCGATGCGTAAACTCGGAATTTTCGCGCTGCTCCTGCTCCTTTTAATGACACCCTACGCCCGTTCGCAAAAAACTTCCTCCACGAAAGGACGCAGCTCAGCCGCAAATTCCGCATGGGTTGAATCCACGCTGAAGAATATGACGTTGCGCGAGAAGCTCGGGCAGATGCTGATGCCCTACTTCTTTGGCGTGTTCACTTCGGCCGAGAGCTCGGACTACAAGAACCTGGTGCATGAAGTGGAAGAAAATCATGTGGGTGGATTTATCGTGGGCACTGCGCGCGGACCACTGGGCATCGAGCGCAGCCAGGTTTATCCCACGGCGGAGTTGAGCAACGAACTGCAACGGCGCGCAAAAGTTCCGCTGCTGATTGGTGCAGATTTCGAGAGTGGCACCGGGATGCGGCTGGATGAAGGCACTTCGTTTCCATCGGCGATGGCTGTGGGCGCGACGAACGATCCGAAACTTGCCTACACGATCGGCAAAGTGATCGCGCTGGAATCGCGCGCTGCGGGCCTGCACTGGATTTTTGCGCCGGATGCGGACGTGAACAGCAATCCGGACAATCCGATCATCAACATTCGCTCGTTTGGCGAAAACCCGAAGAGCGTGGGCGAATTTGTGGCGCAGGAAATTCGCGGCATCGAGGAAAATGGCGGGCTGGCGACGGCGAAACATTTTCCTGGGCATGGCGATGTGAGCGTGGATTCACATCTGGCTTTGCCGACTGTGCCAGGAGATCGCAAAGCGCTTGAGGCAACCGAACTGGTGCCCTTTCGCGCGGCGATTGGCGCGAGCGTGGGTTCGGTCATGCCGGGGCATCTGGCGGTGCCGGCCTTGGAGCCGGACGCCAGCGTGCCGGCAACGACTTCGCGCAATATTTTGACGGGCTTGCTGCGCGACGAATTGAAATACAAGGGGCTGGTGGTTACCGACGCGATGGATATGGGCGGAGTGACGTCACGCTATCCGCCGGGTGAAGCGGCGGTGCGCGCGGTGGAAGCGGGCGCGGACGTGCTGTTGATGCCGCCGGTGCCGGATGCGGCGATGGCGGGCCTCGAACGCGCAGTGCGCTCCGGACGGATCACGGAAAAGCGCGTGGATGAATCGGTGCGGCGGATTTTGCAGGCGAAGTCGCGATTGGGGCTGGATCGCAATCGGTTGGCGGACATCGAGCATCTGGATGAAAAATTCGGACGCCCGGAATTCGCGGCGCAGGCGCAGAATATTGCCGATCGCGGCGTGACTTTGTTGCGTGATACAGCGCACCTGCTGCCGCTGGATGCGACGAAACCTTTGCGCGTGCTGCTGGTTTCGCTTTCAGCGGACGCGGATCCTTATCCCGGCGAAACGATCGAGCCGGAAATCCGCTGGCGCGTGGATTCGCTGCGGGCCTTGCGCGCGGACCTGCAATTCGCAAACGTGTCGACGCTGCAATTGCCGCCGGCTGATTCGTATGATGTGGCTGTGGCTGCGCTTTTCGTGCGCGTGGCTGATCGCAAGGGCAATGTGGGATTTCCCGATGAGCAGCGCGCATTTGTGAATCAGATGATTGCCACTGGGAAGCCGACCGCGGTGATTGGGTTTGGCAGTCCGTATTTGATCGAAGGATTTCCGGGCGCGAAGACTTGGCTCGCTGAGTTTTCTACTAATTCCGTATCCCAGGTGGCGGCCGTGCGCGCGCTGTTTGGCCAAGTGGCGGTGCAGGGACAAATTCCGGTGACGGTGCCGGGAACGGTACAGCGCGGAGATGGAATGCGCATAGCGGCGAATCCGATGACTTTGCAGCCTGCATCTTCCGAGATGGAAGACCGGCTGCATCCTGTGTTCGGCTTGCTCGATGGCTTCGTGACCGCGGGAGCTTTTCCTGGTGGCGTGCTGGCGGTGGGCTATGACGATCAACTGGCGGTGCATCCGTTCGGGTCGCTTACGCGCGATGCGAAAGCGCCGCAGGTGACCGAGAACACGATTTATGACCTGGCATCGCTGACAAAAGTAGTGGTGACGACCACCTCTGCCATGATGCTGGTGCAGCAGAAACGAATGGACCTGGATGCCCCCATCGAGCGCTATCTGCCCGAATTTTCCGCGGCGACGAAGTCCGATCCGAATCCCTCCTGGCGCGCGCAAATTACTGTGCGGATGCTGTTGCTGCACGATTCGGGATTGCCGGCGCACCGTGATTTCTACAAAGACGCAAAGGGCCACGATGCCGTGCTGGCGAAAATATTGGCGGAACCGCTGGTGCACGAGCCTGGGACGCAGGTGGAATATTCCGACCTGGGATTTATTCTGTTGGGAGAAATCATCGAGCGGTTGACCGGGGAAACGCTCGAGCAATTCGCGAAAGGGCACATCTTCGCCCCGCTAGGCATGAGCGACACGATGTATAACCCGCCGGCATCATTGCGCGCGCGCATTGCGCCGACGGAACTGGACACCGAGTTCCGCAAACGGCTGCTGCGCGGCGAAGTACACGACGAAAACGCTTTTGCGTTCGGCGGCGTATCCGGGAATGCCGGATTGTTTAGCACGGCTCGCGACACGGCGGCATTTGCGCAGATGCTGCTGAACGGCGGCATTTACGCGCATCACCGGTTGCTCGCGCGCGCGACGATTCAGGAATTTACGGCGCGGCAGGTTGTCGGTGATTCAGCGAGGACGCTGGGATGGGATGTTCCCACGCCGCCAAACTCCGCCGCCGGGCATTATTTTTCGCCGAGCGCCTATGGACACACCGGCTTCACCGGAACTTCGCTGTGGATCGACCCGGAGCGCGACCTGTTTGTGGTGCTGCTCACCAATCGCGTGAACCCCACGCGCACGAATGAGCAGATTCGCTTGGCGCGGCCTGCCATCCATGACGCGGTCCTCCAGGCTCTGGGCCTGGTGAACACTTCCACTACTGCTCGATAACTCCCTCGTCACATAGGCTGCCGGAATTCATTACAAGCCCCCTACTGAGACTCGCCTATCGGTATAATTGATGGAAGACTGTTTGCAGGCCATAAACGGCTGAGGGCGCGGTGACACCAACCAGAACGGAACAGCGCAACCCGCGGACGCGCGGGCTAGACACTAAGTCCACGATTGAGATTTTGCGCGTGCTGAACCATGAAGATCAGCGCGTGGCACCGGCAGTGCAGCGCGTATTGCCGCAGATTGCGCGGGCGGTCGATGCAATTGTGAAGAGTTTCCGTAAGGGCGGGCGGCTCGTCTATCTGGGCGCAGGAACGAGCGGGCGGCTGGCGGTGCTGGATGCAGCGGAATGCCCGCCAACATTTGGCACACGGCCGAAGATGGTGCAGGCTTTGATCGCAGGTGGCGCCAAGGCTTTACGCGGGGCGGTGGAAGGCGCGGAGGATTCGGCGTCAAACGGCGCGAGAGATTTGGCCAAGGCCGGGGTTACAGGGCGAGACGTGGTGGTGGGCATCGCAGCGAGTGGAACCACTCGCTATGTGTTGGGCGGTGCGGAATGGGCGAAGCGGCGCGGTTGCGTGACGGTGGCGGTGACTTCGAATCCGCAATCGCCGCTGGCGCGCATGGCACAAATTGCCATCACACCGGAGACGGGTCAGGAAGCGATTGCCGGGTCCACGCGCATGAAAGCAGGAACCGCGCAGAAGATGGTGCTGAACATGCTTTCCACTACGGCGATGGTGCGGCTCGGCAGGGTTTATGAGAACTGGATGATCTACGTGGCGCTGACAAATCAGAAGTTGCACCGACGTGGCGCGCGGATTTTGACGGAGGCTGCAGGAGTGAGTACGTCTAAGGCGGAACACGCACTGCGGCAGACGGGCCACGATCTGCCGGCGGCGCTGGTGATGCTGAAGACGGGCGCAAACGCCGTGGCGGCGCGCAGATCGCTGCGCAGGTCCGGTGGAAATGCGCGAATGGCGCTGGCATTGCACCCGAAGCGGAGAGTGAATTTGAAAGGCCAGGGGAAATAATCATGGACCGGTTCAAGATTCAGGGCGGGCGAAAACTGGAAGGGACGGTGCGCATCAGCGGCGCGAAGAATGCAGCGCTGCCGGCGATGGCCGCGGCACTGCTGACCAGCGACGCGGTGACGCTGCAGAACATTCCGCACGTGCGCGACATTATCACCATGGCAAAGCTGCTGGCGCATATGCGCTGCCGCGTTGAGAGCCCGGATCTGCCGCCGAGCGAGTTCATCATTCAGGCCGAAACCGTGTCGATGCGCGAGGCGCCTTACGAGCTGGTGAAGACGATGCGCGCTTCCGTGCTGACACTGGGGCCGCTGGTGGCGCGATTTGGATATGCACGGGTTTCACTGCCGGGCGGGTGCGCGATTGGCGCGCGGCCCATTGATTTGCACATTCAGGCGCTGGAACAACTGGGCGCGGAAACAAAGGTCGAGCACGGATACGTCGAAGCGCGGGCGAAACGTCTGCGGGGCACCACTTTGCGCTTTCCGAAAATTACGGTGACGGGCACGGAAAATATTTTGACTGCGGCGGTGCTGGCCGAGGGCGAGACGGTGCTGGAAAACGCGGCGATGGAGCCGGAAGTAACGGATCTAGCGGAATTACTGATCAAGATGGGAGCGAAGATCGAGGGCGTGGGCACTTCCACCTTACGCGTGCGGGGCGTGGAAAAATTGCATGGCGCGACGCACGCAATTATTCCGGACAGAATTGAGACTGGCACGTTCCTGGTGGCGGGGGCGATTACGGGCGGCGAATTGTTGCTGACCGATTGCGAGCCGGGACACTTGAAAGCTGTGATCGAGAAGCTGCGCGCTTGCGGAGTGGAGATCAAGTGCGAAGGCCAGGGCAAGTTGCGCGTGCGGGCAGCGAAGAAATTGGTGGCCGCGGACGTGACGACCGAAGAGTACCCGGGCTTCGCGACGGATATGCAGGCGCAGTTCATGGCGCTGGTGACCCAGGCGCAGGGCGAGTCGCGAGTCCGCGAGACCATTTTCGAAAATCGTTATATGCACGCCAGCGAAATGGTGCGCATGGGCGCGAACATCGCAATTGCCGGGAACGAAGCGGTTGTCACAGGACCCACGCCGCTCAGCGGCGCGCCGGTGACGGCTTCTGATTTGCGGGCCAGCGCGGGTTTGGTGTTGGCTGGATTGGTGGCTGACAACACGACATGGGTTGACCGCGTGTATCACATTGACCGCGGATACGAGATGATCGAGATGAAACTGCAGGATGTGGGCGCGCAGATCGAACGGATTAGCGGCCGCGAAGAATGAAAAAGGAGGCAATTGCTCGCCTCCTTCTCCCATTTACCTGAATCAGCAGCTCCCGCGAGTCCTTCGCAAGGAATCACGTTCACACATTTTACGGTTAGGTTGCGGCTTCGGTTTTCGCCGTGGCCTGCTTGTCGCGCAGGACGGCTTTGCGGCTCAGGCGGATCTTGTTTCCCTCGATGGCCAGAACCTTCACGAGGATTTGATCGCCTTCCTTCAGCTCGTCGCGGACGGCGCGGATGCGCGCTTCGGCGATTTCGCTGATGTGCAGCAGCCCATCGGTGCCGGGGAAAATTTCGACGAACGCGCCGAACTCCGCGATGCGCACCACGGTGCCGAGATAGGTTTTGCCGATTTCGGCGGTGGCGGTGACGTCGCGAATCATCTTGAGCGCTTCTTCGGCTGATTTTCCGCTGGAGGCGAAGACGTGCACCTTGCCGTCGTCCATCACGTCAATCTTCACGCCGGTAGCTTCGATAATCCCGCGGATTTTCTTGCCGCCCGGACCGATCAGATCGCGAATTTTGTCCGTGGGAATATTCAGCATGAAGAGGTGCGGTGCGTAGAGGGAAATTTCCGGACGCGCCGACGAAAGCGTCTTGTCCATGATGTCCAGAATTTGCAGACGCGCTTTGCGGGCCTGGGCCAGGGCTTCGCGCATCATGGCGATGCTGACGCCCGCGACTTTGATATCCATCTGCAGCGCGGTAATTCCCTGCCGTGTGCCGGCAACTTTGAAATCCATATCGCCGTAATGATCTTCGGCGCCGGCGATGTCCGTGAGGATGGCGTATTTATCGCCTTCGACGACCAGGCCCATGGCGATGCCCGCGCAGGCGGATTTGAGCGGAACGCCCGCGTCCATTAAGGCCAGAGAGCCGCCGCATACCGTAGCCATGGAGGAAGAGCCGTTGGATTCCAGAATGTCCGAAACGCAGCGCACGGCATAAGGGAAATCCGCATCCGAGGGCATCAAGTTCGCAAGAGCGCGTTCGGCCAGAGCGCCGTGACCGATTTCGCGGCGGCCAGGACCGCGCAAAAATTTCACTTCGCCGACCGAGAACGGCGGGAAGTTGTAATGCAGCATGAAGTGCTTGAAGGTATCTTTCTCGAAGAGAAGATCCTGACGCTGCATGTCCTCCTTGGTGCCGAGCGTCGCGGTGGAAAGAGATTGCGTTTCACCGCGGGTGAAGAGCGCGGAGCCGTGAGCGCGCGGCAGCACGCCCGTCTCGCAAGTGATTTCTCTCACCTGGTCGAAAGCGCGCGCGTCTGGACGGCGCTTGCGCGTGAGCATATCGTCGCGGAAGATGAATTCGCGCAAGCGCTCGAAAGCGCGGGCGGCCAGCTTCTTCTTCTCGACGTCTTCCGCAGGAATCGTGGCGTAGATTTCATTCTTGATGGCGTCGATGCGGCTGTAGCTTTCGGACTTGGGGTATTTCGCGGTGTCGGAGGCGTCGCGCAGTTTTTCGCCGTATTGCTGCTGAAGCTGCTTGTAGAGCGCTTCGTCAAATGCCGGCGGCGTGAAGGTAACCTTCTGCGTCTTCACTTTGTCGTGCAATTCGCGAATGGCGGCGACGATCTTGCGGATTTCCGCGTGCGCGAATTCCAGCGCGTCGGCGACGGCATCTTCGGAAACTTCCAGAGCGCCCGATTCCACCATAACGATGGCCTTATCGGAGCCGGCCACAACGATATTCATGGTGCTGGTCTTCTGTTCAGCAACCGTGGGATTGACGACCAGCTTGCCTTCGAGCATTCCAACGCGCACAGCGGCGATCGGAGTGGTGAACGGAATTTTTGAGATATACAACGCAGCGGAAGCGGCGGTGACGCCGATCACGTCCGGATCGTTTTCGCTGTCCGCGGAGAGCACCATGGAAACGATCTGCGTCTCGTTGGACCAGCCTTCGGGGAACAAAGGCCGCAGCGGGCGGTCGATCAACCGCGAGGTGAGAATTTCTTTTTCCGATGGGCGGCCTTCGCGCTTGAAAAATCCGCCGGGAATTTTCCCCGCAGCGTAAGTGTATTCGCGGTAATCCACGGTGAGGGGCAGAAAATCCTTTTCGGCCGCTTTACTATCCATGCAAGCAGTGGCCAAAATTACAGTGTCGCCGTAACGCGCCACCACGGCGCCGTGCGCTTGACGAGCCATCTTGCCCGTCTCGAAGGTCAGGGTACGCCCGCCTACTTCCAAACTAACTTGTTCAAACATAACTGCACATCCTTTTTGCCCCGGCTCACCGGGGACGCTTGATTCAGATACGAGATTTCAGTCTCGGGAAAAACTGCGAAGGGAGAAAGCAGAGAAGAAAACGGAACGGAAAAATTTGCGACGAGCGACAATGCGCCGCGCGGCCCGCATGCCGCCTGAAAATTGTGGTCTGTGCGGTGGCTAAAGGGGCGGCCGGAAGGGCCGCTCAAGAAATCCGCGCTACTTGCGCAAACTAAGTCGTTCCACAATCTCGCGATACCGATCCGGGTCGCGACGATTCAGATAGTCCAGCAGCCTGCGGCGCTTGTTGACCATCATGATCAATCCGCGGCGTGAGGCGTGATCCTTTGCGTGGGACTTAAGGTGAGTGGTCAGATAGCTGATGCGTTCGCTCAATAAAGCAATCTGCACTTCCGGTGAACCCGTGTCTTTGGTGTGAACCCGGAACTGTTCGATTAATGCCAGTTTGGCTGCGCTCAACTCGACCCCTCCTGAAACGTCGTGCCCTGCTCTATGCTCTTGGTCTCTCTTCGACCCTAAAATGCTAACATACAGTGATTCCTGTACCAAGGAATTTTCGGCGGGGCGAGGGAAGGCGAGCTTCTGCTGAGGCGGCTTGGCGGCGTTGACGTTGTGGTTGTCGCGGCGTCTAGGATCGCGGCGAACCGACCAGCGCGAGAAATTCATCGCGGGTCTGCTTGTTTTCGCGGAAGTCGCCCAGCATGGCGCTGGTGGTCGTGGTGGAATTTTGCTTTTCGACGCCGCGCATGACCATGCAAAGGTGGCGGGCTTCGATGATGACGCCGACTCCGGCAGGATCGAGTTTTTCTTGAATTGCCGTAGCGATCTGGCTGGTGAGGCGCTCCTGAATTTGCAGGCGGCGGGCGTACATATTCACCAAGCGGGCGACCTTACTGAGGCCGACGACCTTCTTTTTGGGAATGTAAGCAACGTGGCATTTCCCGAAGAACGGCAGCAGATGGTGTTCGCAGAGGCTGTAGAGTTCGATGTCCTTGACGACGACCATTTCGTCATAGCACACGTTGAACATCGCGCCGTTCAGCAACTTGTCGGGATCCTGGCGGTAGCCACTGGTGAGGAAGCGCAGCGCCTTCTCGAAGCGCTCGGGTGTGCGGCGCAGCCCTTCGCGGTCGGGATTTTCGCCCAGGTGCACGAGCATCTCGCGGACCAGCTCGGCAATTTTCCCGGAGACAGGCTCCGGCAGCGCGATTTCTGTAGTTTCACCCATGATTGGTTTGCTCCTCATGCAAAGTCTTCCGCTGCGATTTCGAAACTGTTCTTGCTGGTTTCTTCGATGCGCACGCGTTCCAGGTGGGCGGCCGGAAACTTTTGCAGGCGCCGAAATATTGCGCGGCAGACGTTCTCGGTCGTGGGCACGGCGCTGCGAAACTCGGCGACTTCTTCGTTCAGGTTCTTCTGGTCAAAGGCTACGAGAACCTCGCGCTCGACGAAGGGATCGAGGTCGCCCAAATTAGCGATCATCCCGCTGGCTGGATCCAGCGGGCCGCTCACCGTGACTTCCAGCGTGTAATTGTGGCCGTGACCGTAGGGATTGTTGCACTTGCCATATATGCGCTTGTTCTCTTCGGCGCTAAGATTCGGCGCGTGTAGGCGATGCGAGGCGGCGAAATCGTAGCGGCGCGTCAGCGAGAGTTTCATGCGCGCTTCCCTGCTCCGTTGGCCGTTGCGGCGGTACAATCCGCGAACAGATAGGGCGATTCGTACAGGCGCACTCGATCGAGTTTGCCGCGGCTGATTTTTGACTCCAGCAGCTGCCAGATCACCGCGGCGATGTTCTCGCACGTGGGGATTTTTCCGGCAAGTTCGGGCACCTCATAATTCAGGTGGCGATGATCCATGCGATCCATCACTTCGCGCTGCAGAATATCTTTTAACTCTTTGAGATCGAGAACCATACCTGTGGCAGGGTCGGGCTCGCCCGCGATCGTGACTTCCAGAGTGTAGTTGTGCCCGTGGCCGTGCGGATTATTGCACTTGCCGAAGACGCGGCGATTCTCCTCCGCCGAAAAATTCGGGTTGTGATAAAAGTGCGACGCTGAGAACTCGACTTTGCGTGTGATGCGGATCATTGCGTCCTTTGCGGCAGCGGTTTCTGTGCTGTGGACTGAGCACCCGAGGGGTAGCTCCGTCCCTTCCATTCGAACGAGCCGCGCGTATTTTTCCACCACGAGGCGATGAGCGCGGCGGTATAGAGACAGGTTCCCGGAACATAGTATTGGATGTATGAGATTGGATAGAGATTCCACTGCAGCCGCTCGCAGAAGCGCACGCAACGCCGGGCAGTCGCCAGAAACAACAGGGCCGCCAGCAGCCAGAGCGGCGGCCGCTGCATTCGTCCGAATGGCGTCCAAAAAAGCCAGAACAAGGCCAGGACGATTATCTCCACGGCCGGGAAAACTTCGACTAATTCAGAAAGCACGCGCTTGGTCGTGCCGCCCATCAGCGGGTAGAGATTCTTGGTCCATCCTTGCCACAGCGCGGGGAAACTGCGGTACATCCGCGTACGCACGGTTCCCATGGACGCGGTGAAATAAAGCTGATAGCCGGCTTGCTTCACACGGCGGGCTAGGGCCACGTCTTCCAGAACTTCTCCCGCCATGGCGGCATGCCCTCCGACTTTCTGATACACGTCGCGCAGGATCATCAGGAATTGGCCGTTCGCGGCAGCATCAGGAAGTTTCGGATTATTGACGCGCGCGAAGGAAAATTTGGCCGAGAGCCGACAATACACAAACGGAATGAGCGCGCGCTCCCAGAACGAACCGAGCTCTTGCTCCGGCGAATAAGAAACGAGTACGGCGTTGTGATCCACGGCGTCGGTGAGCGCGCGGCGGGTTGAACCCGGCATGTGGCAGGTGTCAGCATCGGTGAAGAGCAACCAATCGCCCTGCGCAGCATCGGCGCCGAGCGCGGCGGCGTAATTTTTGCCGATCCAGCCCGTCGGCAGCGCGGGTGTACGCAGGATTTTCAATTGGGGGATGCGCGTGGCGAGCCCGGTGAGGATCGCGGCGGTGCTGTCCATGGATTGGTCATCCACGACGATGATCTCGGCGATTTCGGGCTGCGCGGCGACGGATTCCACCGCGCGCGCGATCGAGGCTTCTTCGTTGCGTGCCGGAATGATGGCGGAAACCATAATTTTGTTGGGCTGGTCGAAAACGCGACGCCGCTCCGCGGGCGAATGATCGTGGGCTAAATTCCGTGCGCTCCTGCCCGGGCCTTCCAACTGGCCCAACGGCAGGGCTGGCAAATCGCTCGCATTCGATTCGCCGATACCGTTATTATAGGGTGCTTGGACAAAGGATTGAAACGTAAACTGAATACAGCCCTGGTGCTCGCGTTCATCGTGGGGCTACTGGTGTTATTTGCGCATCCAGACTACCGTCAAGGCGAGCCGAGCTTGCGCGGAACGACGCCCAAAGATTTTACTTTTCCGCTGGACGGCAAACCGACCAAACTTTCCGACCTGCGCGGAAAGCTGGTGCTGCTGAATTTCTGGGCGACGTGGTGCCCGCCGTGCGTGGAGGAAACTCCTTCGCTGAACGAGCTGCAGAGGCGGATTGTGTCGCGCGGCGGGATGGTGCTGGGCATCAGCGAGGACGACGATCCGCAGGCTTACGACGAATTTCTGAAAACGTATCAGATTCAATTTCCCACCTTTCGCGATACCACGAAGCAAATTCCCGCGCAATACGGCACATCCATGTATCCGGATACCTATGTGATCGGGAGAAATGGAAAGCTTGACCGCAAAATCGTCGGGCCGCAGGATTGGTCCAGCCCGGAGATGAGTGCTTACATCGATTCGCTGCTGGACGCGAAGTAACGCTTCTGCGCAGGTAGTTCCCCCCCAGCCCGACGCGTTTTGCGGCAAGTCCCGCGATACGCTCGCCTTTGCCTGCAGGATTCTGCTTCGGTTGACAATTACGCTTGCGCCCGCCATAATACCCCCAGGGGGTATACGGACATGAAGCGACGTGTTCCGGCTGGCCGTGTTGCGGTAGCCTGCGCGTGCGAAGTTCACGGCGGCGCGCGCAAGGCGGCCGGGGTTAGCCCGGAAATTAAATCGGCGAATCTGAGACGATTGGGGCGCATCGAGGGGCAGGTACGAGGTCTGGCGCGCATGGTCGAGCAGGACCGCTACTGTCCCGACATCATGGTGCAGATTTCTTCCGTGCAGGAGGCCTTGCGCGCCGTGGGGCGCGGTCTGATGCGAAACCATTTGCGGCACTGCGCCACGCAGGCGATTCGCAAAGGAAACGCGGCGCAGGCGGAAGCAACTTATGACGAGCTGATGAAGCTGATTTACACACACGCGCGGTAATGGGGCGCAAGACCGAGCAAGCCAAGGTGCAATGATGGAACGCGATCCCGTTTGCGGAATGACGGTGGATCCGACGCGGCTGGCAGCGCCGGTGGTGTACGCCGGCAAGAGTTACTATTTTTGCTGCGCGGGATGCGCGGACAAATTTCGCGCCGAGCCCGCGAAATATTCGAACGCAACGGCCCCGGCTGCGATGCAACGCGACAACGGCATGGTGCAATTCAGCCGTGCGGGGGCACCAGCCACAGCTCCTGCGTTGGCCGTCTTGCACGAAAATATAAATGGAACCGAGCATCTCGCGCAGAAGCTCGCGGCGGCGAATACGTACGTTTGCCCGATGGACGCGGAAGTTCGCGAGGATTATCCGGGAGCGTGCCCGAAATGCGGGATGGCGCTGGAGCCGTCATTGCCGCTGGCTCCCGCGACGCAGGTGGAATACATCTGCCCGATGCATCCACAGATTGTGCGGCCCAGGCCGGGTTCGTGCCCAATTTGCGGGATGGCGCTCGAACCGCGCACGGTGATCGCCGAGCAGCCGGAAAATCCAGAGCTGGTTTCAATGACGCGCAGATTTTGGTCCAGCGTCGCGCTGACGATTCCGGTACTTTTGCTGGGAATGTCTGACCTGATTCCGGGCCAGCCGATCCAGAACTTGCTTTCCGCGCGCGCGACGGGCTGGATCGAGCTGGCGCTGGCGACACCGGTCGTGCTATGGAGCGGCTGGCCGTTCTTCGAGCGCGGATGGGCGTCGGTGGTGAATCGCAGCCTGAATATGTTCACACTGATCGCGCTGGGAACGGGCACGGCGTTTCTTTACAGCGTCGCGGCGGTGGTTTTCCCGCAGCGCTTTGCTGGCACGTTTCGCGACATGAGCGGCGAGGTGCCGGTTTATTTCGAGGCTGCTGCGGCGATCACGACTTTAGTGCTGCTCGGACAAGTTCTGGAATTGCGCGCGCGCAGCCGAACTTCTGCGGCGATCCGTTCCCTGCTTCGGCTCTCACCGAAAAATGCGCGGCTGGTGCGCGCCGATGGCACGGAGCTGAACGTGCCGCTCGAACATATACAGGTGGGGGACATGCTACGCGTGCGTCCGGGCGAAAAAGTGCCGGTAGATGGCATCGTCACCGACGGAGAAAGTGCGGTGGACGAGTCGCTGATGACCGGGGAGGCGATTCCGGTGGAGAAGTCGGCCGCTAAGCGAGTGATCGGCGGAACAGTCAATGGCACGGGCACGCTCGTGATGCGGGCTGAGCGAGTGGGTAGCCAGACTTTGCTCGCGCAGATTGTGCGGATGGTTAGCGAGGCGCAGCGCAGCCGCGCACCGGTGCAGAGACTTGCCGATCGCGTGGCCGGATATTTCGTTCCGGCGGTGGTGCTGATCGCTGCAATCACTTTTGGGGTGTGGGCCGCAGTCGGCCCCCAGCCGCGCGTGGCGCAAGCTTTGCTGAACGCCGTGGCGGTACTGATCATCGCATGTCCTTGCGCGCTAGGCCTCGCGACGCCGATGGCGATCCTGGTGGGCACCGGACGCGGCGCGCTGGCGGGCATCCTGGTGAAGAATGCGGAAGCACTGGAGACGCTGGAAAAAGTAGATACGATTATAGTGGACAAGACCGGAACACTGACCGAGGGACAGCCGAAGGTGGTGGCCATCAGCGCGGCGCCGGGATTTGACGACGCGACAATATTGCGAATTGCGGCGACGTTGGAGCGCGCAAGCGAGCATCCGCTTGCATCTGCCATTCTTGCGCGCGCGAAGGAACACGGGATCGGGCCTGGCGACAGCACCGACTTCCAGTCGCGCACGGGCAAAGGCGTGCTGGCGAAAATAGGCGCCCAAGTGGCAGCGCTGGGAAATCGCGCGCTCTTCGCGGAATTAGGTATTTCGCGGGACGCGCTGGAGGAAAAAGCGCGGCAGCGGGAAGCCGAGAGCGAGACAGTGATGTTCGTCGCGATTGGCGGAAAAGCGGCGGGATTGATCACCGTGGCCGATCCCGTCAAAGCGACGACGGCGGAAGCGATCCAACAGCTGCAGCAGGACGGAATTCACATCGTGATGCTTACAGGCGACAGCCGCGCGACTGCCGAAGTGGTGGCACGCAAATTGGGAATCGAAAAAGTTTTCGCGGGAGTGCTGCCGGAGCAGAAAAACGAAATCGTGAAGAAGCTGCAGGCCGAAGGACACATCGTGGCAATGGCCGGCGACGGAGTGAACGACGCTCCGGCGCTATCGCAGGCCGATGTGGGTATCGCGATGGGTACCGGCACTGACGTAGCGATCGAAAGCGCGGGAATCACGCTGCTGCAAGGCGATCTGCGCGGCTTGGCGCGCGCCCGCACGCTGAGCCGCGCAACGATGCGCAACATCCGCCAAAACCTCTTCTTTGCCTTTGCCTATAATTCGGTGGGTGTGCCCATCGCGGCCGGAGTGCTATATCCGTTTTTCGGATTGCTGCTGAGCCCGATTCTGGCGAGCGCAGCGATGACCTTCAGTTCCGTCTCGGTCATCACCAACGCGCTGCGCCTGCGTCGCGTCAAGTTGTAAACCGCACGCAGCGCGCGCGTCAGCTGCTATAATCCCACGCATGACACAGATGACAGTTACATACGAACTGCAAGGCCAGCTGAAGCCCGAACAATTCCGCGCGCTGGGCGCATTCGCGAACACGTACGGCCTGAAAGGTTTTCGGCTGGATGAAAAAACGAACTACCTGCACATCGATTACGACGCTTCGCGATTGCACGAAAATATCGTGGAGCACGTGCTGCGCGAAGCCCGCATTCCCGTGCTGCGCAAACTAGAACCTAGTAACAATTAGCAGCCCGCCGCCGATTGCGATCAGATCCTCCACCAGCGCCACGCCAATGTCCTTCACCTTCAGCTGTGTAACGATCTGGTGGCGCGCCTGGTAACCGCCGAACGTTCCAACGACAGCTCCCACGATCCCGACGAGGGCACCCAGCAGCACGACCTGCGCACCCGCGATAGCTAGCGCCGCACCGCTTAGCGCGCCGGAGACGATACGCGCGCCGAACGGGCCAGGAGTGGTACGACTTGGAGTCTTGGGAAGTTTGTCGTTAACCAGCTCGAAGATCGCGAGCAGGCTGACGATCACGACGGTCACAATAGAGCCTAGAAACGACAGATGGGAACCGCGCAGGTTGATCCAGCCCAGATAGGCGGCCCAACAAACGACGGCGGGAGCGGTGAACGTGCGCAGTCCGGCTATCACGCCAATGGCAAAGGCGAGGCAGAGGATAAGTGAGGCATTCATGGCGAGAAGCTATCACGAAATGGACTAGAAATTGAAGCGCGAGGATGGCCGATACGGCGCCAAACGAGGATGCAGAAAAAAAGAGGGGCCCCGGCTTGGGATCCAGGGCCCCAAAGATCGCGCTCCGGTGATTCGGCCTAGGCGTGACCGAACCATGGGGTCATCCATCCAGCTTCCCTCTCAGAGGCAGGTGGGAACGACCCATACCATCCTGCAAGTGGGCCCCTTCCTCCCCATTTACTGGACGATGCGGATCGTGTTGGAGCGCGACCCACGCCGTACCTATTGCAAGTAGCGTGCCCAAGTGCGCGAACGCGGAGGAATCGGACGGACCGGATTATCAAGCACTTAACTTTCAAAATTGGCGCGCATGTGAAACCAAAATCGCGGCGCCGCACCGATTCGGGAATTGGCGTCCCGGTTTGAATCCGTTCCCTTTTTCTTAGCCTGGCGCTTTTTTCGCAATCGCGCTCGCTTCGCGCCTTGCCCGCTGATTCTCCCTGGCCCATAATAGTGTCTGGTGCAAGGCGGCGAATGAAGCGATCGTTTATTCTAGTGCTTGCGATGATAGCCGGGCTGGCAGGCTTGGCGATTGGACTGGCTGCGAGCCGTACCGAGCAGCCGCACGTAACAAAAGCGATTGCGTCGCCAGCTTCCTCAGCATCCTCCTCACTAGCCACAAGCAAAATAAAATCCGGGGCGAATTCGCCTCAAGATCACGTCGTACGGTTCGCCAGCCATCCACAACCGATGCCGGCGTTTTTGGTAAACGATCTCGATGGCAATCCCGTATCTACCGCGGCATGGAAGGGCAAAGTCGTATTCATAAATTTCTGGGCCACGTGGTGCCCGCCTTGCCGCGCGGAAATTCCGGTGCTGATTGATTTGGCAAATCGTTACAAGGATCGTCTGCAGGTTGTGGGCGTGTCGGTGGACGACGGCGATCCGGCCGAAGTGAAGAAGTTTGCCAAGCAGGCTGGAATCAATTACCCGATTGTGATGGCCGACCGCACGATCGTGGCGGAATACGGCGGAGTGGCGGCGTTGCCAACGCTGTTTGTGGTGAATCCGGACGGCAACGTGGTGCAGAAACATGAAGGGCTCTTTTCTAACGCGCTGTATGAAGCCGAAGTGCGCCTATTGTTGGGGTTGCCGGTCGATGCGACGATCGAAACTTTTGAAGATACCGGGCAGATATTTTTGAAGAATGCGGTGCTGGCGACTGACCTGCCCAACGTGGATTTTACCGGCCTGAATCCCGAACAGAAAAAAGCCGCGTTGAAACGCATGAATTCGGAAACCTGCGACTGCGGCTGCACCTTGACGCTGGCGCAGTGCCGGATCAACGACACTTCGTGCCCGGTGAGCAAGAAGCTGGCCGCGCAAGTGGTGAAGGAAGTTGCCTCGAATGCCGCGGCGCCTGCCACGATGACGCCGGCGGCTTCCGCCAGCGCTCCGCCTGTGAGCGCGCGACCGAACTAACGTCGACACAAACTGTTTGCCGCACCCGTCAGCCTTCCGCACATTTTTCTTTCGCGATGTATTCCGTAAACCGGGATTTGGCATCTGTTTATGGCGGAAGTTTGCCCCGGCTCGTCCATCGCTCCATCACGGATGCGTCATGTTCTCCGGCTTCACCAGCTCGTCGAACTCCTTCTCCGTCAGATAACCGAGCTTCAGCGCCGCTGCCTTCAGGCTGGTATGTTCATGATGCGCGGTATGCGCGATCTCCGCGGCCTTGTCATATCCAATTTTCGGGCTCAGCGCCGTCACCAGCATCAGCGAATTCTTCACATTCTGCTCGATGCGCTCCCGGTCCAGCTCCATGCCCTGCACGCAATGGTCCACAAACGAACGGCACGCGTCTGCTAGCAAGCGCACCGAGTTCAAAAAGTTGTGGATCATCACGGGTTTGAAAACATTCAGCTGAAAATTTCCCTGCGACCCGGCAAAACCGATCGCTGCATCATTGCCGAACACTTGCACCGCGACCATCGTCATCGCTTCGGACTGCGTGGGATTCACCTTCCCCGGCATGATCGACGATCCCGGCTCATTTTCGGGCAGAACCAGCTCGCCGAAGCCGGCGCGCGGCCCCGAAGCCAGCCAGCGCACGTCATTCGCAATCTTCATCAGCGAAGCCGCCAGCGTCTTCAGCGCGCCACTGGCAAACACGATTTCGTCGTGCGCCGAAAGCGCTGCAAATTTATTGGGGTGCGAAGCGAACGGCATTCCCGTCAATTCAGAAATTTTCCGGGCCGCGCGCTCCGCGAACTCGGGATGCGCATTCAATCCCGTGCCCACCGCCGTGCCACCAATCGCCAAATCGTACAAGCCCGGCAGCACCATGCGCAGCCGCTCCACGTCGCGATCCAGCTGGCTCACCCACCCGGACATTTCCTGTCCCACCGTCAGCGGCGTCGCATCCATCAAATGCGTGCGCCCAATCTTCACCACGTCCGCGAATACGCCCGCCTTGGTAGCCAGCGCATCGCGCAACCGCTCCACCGCCGGAATCAACGCCTCCTCCACGCGCGTCGCAGCCGCAATGTGCATCGCCGCCGGAAACGTATCATTCGACGATTGCGACATGTTCACGTCGTCGTTCGGATGGATCGGTTTCTTGCTCCCCAGCACGCCTCCCGCAATCTCAATTGCGCGATTCGAAATCACTTCATTCGCGTTCATGTTCGTCTGCGTGCCGCTGCCCGTCTGCCAGATGTGCAATGGAAAATGTTCGTCCAGCTTCCCCGCGATCACGTCATCGGCCGCCTGCACAATCCACTTCGTCTTCTCTGCCGAAAGCTTGCCCAGATCCTTGTTCACCAGCGCTGCTGCTTTTTTCAGCACGCCGAAAGCCCGAATCAGCTCCGGCGGCATCGTCTCGCGCCCAATATCGAAGTGGATCAGCGAACGCGCCGTCTGCGCGCCATAATAACGATCACTGGGAACTTCGATCTTCCCCATGCTGTCTGATTCCGTGCGTGTCTGCGCTTTCACTGCCGGCGACGCTTTGGCGTCCACGTTCCCTCCCCGAAATCCGATGCAGCGGCAATCGGGCCGCCGCCACTCGCTCTATAGATCTGGACGCATATAGGATACTGCGGAAACCGCCTCCACGCAGCCGTCACTTCGATCGCGAGCGGTCGACTGCGCCAGGCTCCGCCCTTTGAAGCCTTCGGTCCAGCCACGCCGCACCCCGCATGAGGTTGTCCACAAGAACCCGAGGTCAGCTGTACCGCTCTTGCACTATCGGACAGGCATGTTTTGGGAAACGCTCGCGCTACCATATTCTCTGCCGACCTTGAATTCAGACTAAAATAGTGACTGCGCGCCAGGGGCTAGCTCCCGCAGTTGCGCCGTAGCTCGGGTTCACTTTTCGGGGGACGTGGTTTATCCGATGGGGTCTATTTTCAAATCCATTTTTCACGCCGGCAAGACAGCGGTTCTCAACCCTCCGCCCGACGTGTCCGCGGACCTGAAGCTGGCGCCGCAGAAATCTTCCGACGGCACTGCCGCGGCGCCAGCTTCTGAGACTGCAGCCCCCGTAGTCAACGAAGCAGCCGTGCTGCAGGATTTTCTGGTCAAGAATTTCCTTCTCGACGAGCCGTCCGCGCAAACCGCAGCACCGTATGCGCCCCCAGCCCCACCCGCCTACGCGCACATTGCCGATCCGCTGCCCGACCTGAGCTCCAACGCGGAAGTAAGCCCGGAGGTAAGCCCGGACGTCATTGCGGAAACCGGCCCGCAAGCACAAGCAGAGGCGACCCCGCTCGCCAACACGGACACCAGCCCGCACACCATCGCGCAAGCCCGCGTAGACGCCGGCCCAATCGGACCAACTCTGACCGAACCCGAGAAAGACGTCGCCCCGGGCTCGGAAATGATGGCTGCCGAACTCATGCCCGCCGAGTCGACGCCAGAGCCGCCCAAAATCGCGAGCGCCGAATGGGAACTCGAAGAAGCCCTCGCCAATCACAAAGAGTGGCTCGATTCCCACGCCGCCACCGGCGGCAAAGCCGATCTGCGAAACGCCCAGCTCGCAGACCGCGAGCTGATCGGCGTCGGCTTGCGCTACGCGGATTTGCAGGACGCGAACCTGAAATCTGTCGATATGCTGCTCGCCGATCTGCGCGATGCCTGCCTGGTGCGCGCCAATCTTCAGGAGGCTTGCCTGGTCGGCGCGAATTTGGAAGGCGCGAATCTGGAGGGCGCTTCGCTAGAATCCGCCATGGGCCTGTTGCCACGTCAACTCGCCGGCGCTAATCTTCACGAAGCATCCCTGCCCGCCACAATTTTGGAATTTAATGCTCTCGCGGATTTTCAACGCACGTCCGTCACCGCCGCGCGCCTGTTCGCCACTACTTTCGCCGTCAGCCTGCTCTCCTGCCTCACCATCTGGAAAACAAAAGACATCCAACTGCTCAGCGATTCCGCCATCATTCCGTACTTGCATTCCTCCGCCGCCGCCGCTGCTGCGCCCACGGACGAAATTTATCTCATCGCTCCCGCTGCTCTGCTCGCGATCTATCTCTGGTTTCTCTATAACCTGCAGCGAGTGTGGGATACCGTTCTCGAACTCCCGGCCGTTTTTCCTGATGGCCGCGTGCTCGGTCAGAGAGCTCCGCGCATCATCACCGGCCTGCTGCGTACGCATTTCCGCTGGATGAATCCAGACGCTCCTTCCACGCGCCTGATCGAAAAAAGCCTGTCGGTCCTGCTCGCTTATTGGACTGTACCGCTCGTGCTGCTCTTTTTCTGGGCGCGTTATCTCACCCTGCAGGAAATGCACGGCACGATTTTGCAGGAGGCGCTGATTCTGATCGCGGTCGCCGCGGCCATTTATTGCACCACCAGCACGGGCCGACCCGCCGAACGCTGGGTCGCGCAAGAGAAACCGGAAAGTCCCGCGCTGGCTCGCTTGAAACGTCTCAAGCCCGCCAGCGTTCTGTTTGCACTTTTCGTGGTGCTCTCATTCTTCTCCATCGGCACGATCGCCGGCGTTCCGCACGATCAGCAGCGCGCGCCGCAGTACGCGTCGGCAAGCATTCGCCGCTGGGCGCCCAGCCTTCTCTGGCTGGTGGGTTATGACCCCTACGCCGAATTGACGGAGGCATCCATCTCGCTCCGTCCGCCCAATTGGACCGGCGCTGACGACCAGGTTTCCGAAGTGCGTGGCGCGCGCCTCAACGGCACGAATTTCCGCTACGCGCAGGCCTACGGCGTGTTCCTGGCGGGCGCGCATCTGTTCCGTGCGAATTTTCAAGGCGCATTCATGTCCGAAGCCGATTTCCGCAGCGCCGATCTCGGCCAGGCCAATCTGAATTTCGCGGTGCTGGACCGCGCGCAAATGAATCACGCCAACCTGGACCGCGCTAGCCTGGACGGCGCGAACCTCACGCGCGTGGACCTGCGCGGCGCCAATCTTTCCTACTCTTCACTCGCGAATGCCGAACTGCTCGATGCGCGCCTGGACGGCGTCAGCTTCTACGGCGCCCACGCCGAAAATGCTTCGCTCGTGCGCGGCAATCTGGAAAAAGCCGACATGCGCGAAGCCCATCTGGAAGGCGCGAACCTCGATAGCGCCGACCTGCAGCAAGCCTATCTGTGGTCCACCAAACTCAGCGGCGCGCATCTGCAAAATGCCCAACTGGCCACCGCGATTTTCATTGACGCCGACCTGCAAGGCGCCGATCTACGCGGCGCGCACTGCAACGGCACAGTACTGAACGGCGCAAATTTGCAAGACGCTAATCTCGACGGTGCCGATCTGCGCGGCGCGCTGCAACTAGCCGCCTACCAAGTCTGCTCAGCAAAATCCCGCCGTGGCGCCACCCTCGACGACACGCTGCAAACCCAAGTGGACGCGCAGTGCGGTGTCCCGCACCAACCGTAATCGCAACGTCTTGTTCTTGCCCTTGGCGGGGGCACGGCATGCCATGCCCGCCTCTCCACGCAAGGCGCAATCCACTCCTGATAAATTCACCGGCTCCTTCCGCCGCAACTTCGCTACAATTGTTCTCGGAGGAATTCGGATGCATCCCTGGCACGACCTCAGCCCCGGCGAACATGTCCCTCACGAATTTCAAGCCATCATCGAAATCCCGCTAGGCTCCAGCGTTAAATACGAACTCGACAAAGCCAGCGGCATCATCAAAATGGATCGCGTACTCTACTCCGCCGTGTACTATCCCGCAAACTACGGCTTCATCCCGCAATCGCTCGCCGAGGATCACGATCCTCTGGACGTTCTGGTCCTTTGTCAGGTGCCCGTCACCCCGCTCACCATCATGCACGCCCGCACCATCGGCCTGATGTCCATGATCGATTCCGGCACCATCGATCACAAAATCATCGCCGTCGCCACCGCCGATCCCGAATACAACTCTTACCACGAAGCCAGCGAGCTGCCGCCCCACAAGCTCGCCATGGTGCGCAGATTCTTCCAGGACTACAAGCAACTCGAAGGCAAAATCGTCGAAGTGGACGAAATCCTACCCGCCGCCGTCGCCTACCCGGTGATCGAAGCGGCCCTCGCTCGCTACGACAAACAACGGCGCGCCGGCCACCACAAGAAATAGCTGCTGGCGTGAATCCCCGCCCCAGGCGATGAAAAAGTGAACTGTCCCACCCTGCCCCATTTCTAGACGTTCGGTCAGTTGTCCCGGGGTTTCGCTTGTCCCCATACTGATAGTGCAGGTTTAGGCGATTTGGTAGCGGTGCATCCTGGGAATACCGTGCAACCTTTATTCCTTGCTGATTCCGCGAATCCGCGCAAGCAGCGTGCCGCTCAATCTCGTTGCCCAGCAGCGCTCGGCCGCTTCGCGCATCACTCGCGCACCAGTCGCGTCAGCGCATTTCCTCAGCCGGACTCGCAGCGGAATTCGCGCGGCCCCCGGCGATGCCAGCAGTCGCAAGTTTCGGAGGCAAAATGACCCGTACGCCCGGAATCTTCTTCGCGCTAGTGACGATCGCAGCCTCGGTTCCAACCGCAAAGGCCGGCGGCACCGTAAATATAAAATGCGCCCCGAATGAAGACCGCGTCTGGGTGTATGAATCTCTGATTGACTTCAACGTCGCTGCGAAACTCAAATGCGGGGACCCTGTACAGATCGTCGAGCGTGTGAAGGACTACGTAAAAATCGAAACGGCCAATGGCACCGAGGGCTATGTGCTGGACACCGCTTTTCCGAAATCCGCGCTGCCGCCCGCGCCGGTAGAAAAGCCCAACGACGTGGAATCCGCAGCCGCCGCCTTCGCAGCACGTCGCGCAACGCGCGCTCCGGACAACTCCGTTGATGCTCCCGCCACCACGCATGCCAGTGCTCCAGTAGCCGTCGCGAGCGCAACGCCGCCAGCAATCGTTGCCAAAACAGTCGCGCCAAGTCAGCCTGCGCAGCAAACGACCGTCACGCTTTCATCCGCGGCCGTTGCTCCCGCCGTCATTGCTGCCGCGCCCGTCGCAGTCGCGCCAAGTCAGCCCGCGCCGCAAACGACCGTCACGCTCTCGTCCGTGGCCGCTGCTCCTGTTGCCGTCGCCCCCACGCCTGCCGCAGCCGCACCGCCGCCAGCGCCCGTGACGACCGCAGTGATCGCAAAAAATTCAAATCCCGCTTCGAGCGCGAGCGCACCCGTAATCGTCGAGCAACCCGCATCCGCTCCAGTCGCATACAAAGCTCCGGCGCCACAGCCGAAGCCAAAGATCCTAGTGGAACCGGAAGCACCCCGAGCGAATCCGGTCGTCGCCGCCTCCTCGCCTGCGCCCGCTCCGGTCGCAACCGCTTCCAACGCACCTGCTTCGGTGCCTCAACCTGCTCGCGACGATTCGACCGACGCCGGCAGCATGAGCATCGAAACAGCAACCGTGCAACCCGTCGCCGACACAACTGCTCGCGCCACGCTCACTGTCACCAGGCCAACCGCGAAACGCCCCGCAGATCCGGATGGTGATGTAGATTCCGAAGTAGCCGCGCTGAACAGCGAAGACGCCAACTGCACGCAATATTTTTCCGCCTACGGCCTTTCCGCGAACCAATACAAATGGTTAGCGCAGAACCGGAAGAAAGCATTCCCGGGCGTCTGTCCCGCTCCATCACCCGCCCAAGTGGATTTCGTCGTCATCTTCACGCATGATGTGCCCTTCTACAACGTCACCATGCCCAATGCCGTGCACACCGACATTAATGGGTTCTCGGATTGGACTCCGCTCACCACCGTCGACACCGCCGTGATCTCCGCATCCGACGCCGACAAGAGCCACCACGAATACGTTTGGGTGTTCCACACTAATCGCGGCGCATTCAACCCCGCGACATTTTCTTCACGCCGTCGCCCGCTCTATTCCAAAGCCGAAACCAATGTGCTCGGCTCCCGCGGCGGCTTCCGCACCGTGATGGACGCCCTAACCTTCATCGAACAAAACGGCACAAACCGCTGAGGCGAGCCGTAACCAACTGAGCCGCACGATTGCTCCCATGAATGACGCGCGTCATCCCGAGACCGCGACGGGGATCGAGAGATCTGCTTTCCGCGCAAAGCTCGGCACTTCGCCGCTGGTCGGAACGGAATCACGTGTCAGCGCGAACGGAGTCCCGCGCTTTTCTTCTTCTTTTCCGTCCCGCGACTGCGGGGCGGGCGCGCGGTACGCAGCTAAGGATCTGCTTTCCCCGGCGAAGACTGGCAGAATGCAACTTCCCTGGCTTCCATTGATAAACGCTTCAGGCAAACTTGAAGAACTTCAGCGAGGCAGAATTAATGCAGTACCGCAAACCCGTCGGCGGCGGTCCATCATCAAACACGTGCCCCAAATGCGCATCACACCTGGCGCAGGATACTACCGTGCGCGCAATCCCAAAGCTGCGGTCCTCACGAGTCTGGATATTTTCGGCAGCAACAGGCTCGAAGAAACTAGGCCAACCAGTCCCTGAGTTAAATTTCGCCGCTGAACTAAAAAGCGCCGTCCCGCAGCACACGCAGCGAAACAAGCCCTTCTCCTCGAAATCCCAATACTCTCCGCTGAAGGCAAATTCCGTGTCGCTCTCGCGCGCAATCTCATAAACGCCGCGCCCCAATTGCGCCCGCCACTGCTCGTCACTCTTGATAATTCTCGGCACGGAAGCCACTCCGTGTCTTGCTCCAGCAGCAGAAAATTCTGCGATCGCAACGTTCACTGGCCGATGATCCGTCGCAGCGTTCGCCACCATGCGCCGCGAACCGGAGTACCGCCAAGCCACCGCACCCGCGGTTGCCGCCGCTGCTCCAAATAGGAACACCCGTCGCGTTACATTCCCCGTTCGTTGTTCTCTTGCCAATCCACCCTCAAACATCGCACGCATCCTCATGCAAACAATCTACGAACAGCGCACGTAACCCAACCCGTCCGCCGACCCGCAATGCACCACGATGGAAATCGCCCCATAAACAATCACAATACTGCCCCATTCCCGGACGATCCTGTGTTATAACAAAGATAGTTTACCCCTTTCGCTTTCAACCATTTCTAGATTTCTGTCTGCTCGTAAGGCTCTGCGAGGGGCCTGCGCCATGAAGAAGAAGCGGCTGGGAGAAATCCTCCGCGAACGGAATCACGTTTCCGTCGAAAATCTCGATAAGGCCATTCAAGATCAGCAGGGCAAGCTCGTTCATCTTGGCGAGTTGCTGCTGCAGCGCGGAGCTGTTTCCAAACCCGACCTGGTTTCCGCGCTCGTCGAAATCTCTCGCATTCCCTACTTCGATTGCAGCAACGTCGAGGTGGACGCCGAAACTTTGCGCCTGATCACCGCCAGCATGGCTCGCAAGTGCTGCGCTCTCCCGCTGGAAACGGTTGGCAATAAGCTGATCGTAGTGATGGCCGAGCCGCAGAATCTTCTTTTCCTGGACGAACTGCGTTTCAAATCCGGCATGCAAATCTCACCCAGATTAGGATTTCGCGCGGAAGTGGAAGCGGCCCTCGCGATCAATTACGCGTCGGCGGAATCGGAAGCAGCAGCCGCAGTAGCCACCGCAGCGGTCGCTGCAGCCTCGGCCGTAGTTTCCCTGAAAGAAATTGTGCTCTCCGCCGCCGACGCGGAGATGGAATTCATTTCCTCCAGCTCGCAGGAACGCAACGTCGAAGCCATGCGGGAAATGCAATCCGAACTCCTGCAGAAATCCCGCACCACTCCCGCCGTCATGCTCGTCGCTTCCATGATCAAGGCCGCCGCCGAACGCAGAGCCAGCGACATTCACATCGAGCCGCATTCCGAAGATACTGCCATCCGTTTTCGTGTGGACGGAATGTTGCGCGAATATCAGCGCATCCCCAAAGCTCTGCAAAATTCCGTCGCCTCCCGCATCAAAATCCTTTCCGACATGGACATCGCCGAGCGCCGCGCTCCGCAAGACGGCCGCTTCCTGGTAAAAATCGGCGGACGCCGGATCGATCTGCGTGTTTCCACTCTCCCCACGCAGTACGGCGAAAAAGTTGTCATGCGCTTGCTCGAAGGCGACGCCCCCCTGCAGGATTTGTCCAAGCTCGGCTTTCCTCGCTGGATTGAAGAACGCCTTCGCCCCATGTTGCTCCTGCCGCAAGGCATGATCCTGGTCACCGGCCCCACCGGCTCAGGCAAAAGCACCACGCTCTACTCCTCGCTGCTGCTAATTCGCAGGCCCTCCATCAATATCATCACCGTGGAAGATCCGGTGGAATACGCGGTGGCCGGATTAAATCAGGTGCAGGTAAATACCAAGGCCGGATTGACGTTCGCATCTTGTCTGCGCTCCATCCTGCGCCAGGATCCCAATGTCATCATGATCGGCGAAATCCGCGACAAGGAAACCGCCGAAATTGCCTTGAAGGCCGCGCAGACGGGCCACCTGGTCCTCTCGACGTTGCATACGAACGACAGCGTCTCCGCCGTCACCCGCTTGCTCGACCTCGGCGTCCCCGGATTTCAAATCGCCACCTCGCTCACCGCCATCATCGCGCAAAGATTAATCCGCCGCCTCTGCGTCTGCGCCAAACCGGTGCCCACCTCCCCGGAGTACGCTTCGCAATTGTTGCAAGCCGGAATCGGGGACTCTCCGCCGTTCCACAATGCGCCCAACGGCTGCGAAATTTGCGACCTTACCGGCTTCAAGGGCCGCATCGGAATCTACGAAATGCTTGCGCTGGACGAACCGATTCGCGCCTCCATCCGCGAAGGCGGCCACAGCGATGAAATCCGCACGCTCGCGCGGCAGAACGGCATGAAACTCATGCAGGAATATGCCCTCGAGCATGTTCGCGACGGGCTCACCACCCTCGAAGAAGTACAGCGCGTGGTTCCCTTCGCTTCGGTCACCAGCATCTATTGCGTGGGGTGCGCGCGCGAACTTTCCGCCGCCTTCTTGTTCTGCCCGCACTGCGGCAGAAAGCGGAACTCCGCGAAGGCCGTCAAACACAAGCGCTTGGCCCTGGTTCCAGCAGGAGCGGAGGACGAATGACCTACCAGAAAGTAAAAACAGATTGGGAAACCGAGCGTCGGGCGCCGCGCATCCACAGCATCCGCCAAATCGCCGTGCAATACGAAGGCACTGGAGAACGCATCATCTCGCGGGTGCCAGACGTCAGCACCACCGGCATGTTCATCAGTACCAGCCGGCAATATGCCGAAGGCGCCGTGCTGAATTTGAGCTTCTGCCTCGCGCTCTCCGGCCTGGAAGTGAACGCGCGCGGCGAAGTCCGTTACTCCCTCCCCGGAGTCGGTGTCGGCGTGCAATTTATCGACCTCCCCGAAAACGCCATTCATTCCATCGAACGCGAAATCCAGCTCTCGCGCCGCACCCAGCGCCCCGCGCGCAAAGCGACCCTTCGCAAGTTAAATGGCCGGAAGCTGAGCCGCCGCAAGTTAAGTCGCAAGTCAAATCGCAAGTTAATCGCTGCTAAACCTTCGCAGTCAAGAGCCACGCCCCGAAAATCCAGGTAACCGCGTCCCTGGAATCACCGTCTTCTATGTACGCCATCGTTTTTTAGCGGGCGTATAATACGCATCTGAGGAGGTTCACACCATGTCTGAGGCAACAAAGAAAGTCCCCTCGCAGGCTGAAATTGAATTCCTGGCTTATCAAATCTTTCTGGAACGCGGCGGCGAGCCCGGCCATGACCTGTCCGATTGGCTGGAAGCTGAAGAACAACTTAAAACGCGGAGCGAAGCCGAAGCTCCTTCTAGGCAACGCGCTGATACCGTTCCCAGCCCAATTCGCAAGAGCGCTGCCGGCGCTTGAGCCGTTTAGTGAAAATCGTGCGACGTGGTTTCCGCCCGCGTGATGGACAAAGGCCGCACACTCTCCACTTTAACGGAAACCACGTTGTCCTGGTGCTGTAGCTGCCCTTCGATCAGCAGAAATTGCTGACGCACGATCGTAACGTGGTGCTCTTCAAACACACGCGGGGTCACAATCGCGTTCGCAATCCCCGTTTCATCCTCAATGCTCAGAAACACAAAACCTTTCGCGGTGCCCGGCCTCTGCCGCGCAATCACTCCGCCGGCCACCCGCACGTGCGTCCCGTCCGGCAGACGATTCAGTTCGCTCGCCGTCAGCACTCCCTGCCGCTTCATGCTCGCGCGATGAAATTTCATCGGATGCGGGCCTACCGTCATCCCTGTGCCGCGAAAATCCGCCACCAGCCGTTCTTCCAGCGTCATCGGTAACAGCGGCGAATTCGTTGTCGTCTGTTTCGATTTTGTCGTTGTGGGCTCACCTGCCTCCTGTTCGTCGCTCGCCGCATGATCCGTTTGCTCGCATTTTTCAAGCAACGGTCCGGCACTGCGCGCCGCACGCTCCACTTGCCACAGCGCGTCCCGACGATGCGACCCGCGCCCTCCCCCGATAAAATTCAAAGCGCCAATCTCCGCCAGCGCCGTCAGCTCCGCTTTGCGTATCGCCGGAATGCGCAGTTTCAAATCATCCAGCGAAGTAAACGCCCGCGCATTCCGTTCGCGCACGATTTCCTCCGCAATCTCGGCGCGCAATCCCCGCACGTAGCGCATCCCCAGCCGCACACTCAACTCCTCACCCTGCTTTTCAATCTTGCACAACCAATCCGAGCACGTCACATCAATCGGCCGGATCCGCAATCCATGCCGCTGCGCATCCTTCACCAGCGTCGCTGGCGAATAAAATCCCATCGGCTGATTGTTCAGCATCGCGGCGGTGAACGCAGCCAAATAATGGCATTTCAAATACGCGCTGGCATACGCCAGCAACGCAAAACTTGCCGCATGCGATTCCGGAAATCCATACAGCGCAAAGGAAGTGATGGATTGCACAATCGTGTCCTGCACTTCGCCCGTGATGCCCTTCTTCTCCATCCCGCGCCGCAGCTTCTGCTCGATATCCTTCATGCGTTTTTCAGAACGCTTGAATCCCATCGCGCGCCGCAACTCTTCCGCTTCGCCGCCCGTAAATCCGGCCGCGATCATCGCCATGCGCAGCAGCTGCTCCTGGAAAAGCGGCACGCCCAATGTCCGCGCCAGCACCGGTTCCAATGACGGATGCAAACAGGTAGCCGGCTCGCGCCCCTGCCGCCGCTTCAAATACGGATTCACCATCTTTCCTACAATCGGACCCGGCCGGATGATCGCCACCTGCACCACAATGTCGTAAAAACGCACCGGCCGCAGCCGCGGCAAGCAGGACATCTGCGCGCGACTTTCAATCTGAAACATTCCCACCGTGTCCGCCCGCCGCAAAGTTTCGTAAACCATCGGATCGTCCGCCGGCAAGCGTCCCAAATCAATTTCTTCGCCGTAATTGTCGTGAATAATTGCGAGCGATTCTTCCAGCACCGCCATCATCCCCAGCCCCAGTAAATCCACTTTCACGATGCCCATATCCGCGCAATCTTCCTTGTCCCACTGCACCACCACGCGCCCGGGCATCGTCGCGGGCTCCAGCGGCACCACCGAATCCAATTGCCCCTGGCACACCACCATCCCTCCGGAATGCTGGCCCAGGTGCCGCGGCAAATCCTGAAACTGCACGCACAACTCCAGGAATTTGCGAATCTGCGGATGCATCAAATCCAGGCCTGCATCCTTGAAATGCCGCGCCAGCGTATCGTTCTCGCTTTTGTATTCCCAGGCACTCACCAGGCTCGTCAAACGTTCCAGAGTTTCGGAATTAAACGAAAGCGCTTTGCCGATTTCCCGCGCCGCCGACTTCCCGCGATAGGTAATCACGTTCGCAGTCATCGCCGCGCCTAATTTTCCGTAGCGCTCGTAAACATATTGAATCGCGCTCTCCCGCTGATCACCACTAGGAAGATCCAGATCAATGTCCGGCCACTCACCGCGCTCTTCGGAAAGAAATCGCTCGAACAGCAAATCCATTCCCACCGGATCCACCGCCGTAATCCGCAGCGCATAGCACACCGCGCTGTTCGCCGCCGAACCCCTTCCCTGCACCAGAATATTGCGCTCGCGGCAAAAACGAATGATGTCCCAGACGATCAGGAAATAACCTTCCAGCCCCAACCGCTCGATCATTCCCAATTCTTTTTCGATTTGCGCGCGCGCCTTCTCGTTTTGAAATCCGTAGCGATAAATCATTCCTTCCATCGTGCGCTCGCGCAGAAAATGCGCCTGCGATTTGCCGTCCGGCACCGGATATCTCGGAAACTCGTATCCCAGATCCTTCAAATCAAATTGCAGGCGCGCGGAAACCAGCTGCGTATTCGCGATAGCCTCGGGCAGATCCGCGAACAAACGCGCCATCTCCTCCGGCGCTTTCAAATAACGTTCGGAATTGCATCCCAGCAGCCGCCCGGCGGTTTCCAGAGTGCGGTGATGACGCAGGCAGGTAAACACGTCCAGCACTTCGCGCCGCTCCGGCTGCGCATAACACACACCGTTCGTCGCCAGCAGCGGCAAACGCAATTTCCGCGCAATTTCCACCGCCGCGTGATTGCGCGCTTCCTCCGCGCGATCAAAATGCCGCTGCAATTCCACATACACATTGTCGCGGCCGAAAATTTCACAAAGCTGCCGCACGCACGCCAATCCATTTTCCACTCCGCCCCGCCCGAGCGCATACGCCAGCGGCCCTTCCTTCCCTCCCGTCAGGCACAGCAGCCCCGCGGCTCTTTCGCCCACCTCTTCGACCGACACATGCCCTTCGTCCTTGCGCGCCCGCAATTTCATGCGTGTAATCAGCCGGCAAAGATTTTGGTAGCCCGCGCGCGTTTCCACCAGCAAAGGAAATCTCCACCCCGCCGCCGACGTCACCTCTGCCCCAATATGCGCCCGCACTGAAATTTTCTTCGCCGCCAGATAAAATCGCGGCGCCCCATACACTCCGTCGCGATCCAGCAGCGCCATCGCCACCATCCCGCGCTCCGCACACCGCGCCACCAATTCCTCGGGTAAAGACGCCCCGTTCAGAAAGCTGAAAGCCGACCGCGCATGTAGTTCTGTGTACATCAGCATTCATCTGGTAAATGGGCTTCCTTGATTTTCCTAGCGCCGGCGTCCCGCCAGCTTTTTTGCTTTTTGCTTTCGGTTTAGGGACACAGGCAAGCAGGAGTGGCTGTGCTCTTTCTTTAGCTCGTCGTCCTGAGCGCAGCGAAGGATCTCTCTTGCCTTGCGCCTTGGTTCTGTTCAGCTCAAATTTCTAGTCGTACATCCCACGCACAAACCAACTCCTGCACGCCCCGTCGTAATAAACGCAATACAATCCCGCGCGCATCTGCACCTTCGCATCCTGCACCGCCGCGATCCCTTGCATATTCGCCGGCGCATTCACCGGAACGCTCCCGCCCGCATCCCCGCCATCAAACTGAATCTCCAAATCCCATTCCTCCTGCTGCCATGCATCCCCCCGCCACCAATCCCCCGAAATCTTCCACGGCCCAGACGCTGTCATCACCCGTCCATACAAACCGCGCAAAACAATTTTCGCCGGCCTCCCTTCGCGCAATTCCACCCGCGCCGCCAAACGCGGCCGGAAAATCCGACAACCCGTCGTCGGCCGCCGCACACCGCCAGACAAAGATTTGTTCCCCGTGCTTCCCGCCTTTCCCCGCGCCCTCGTTTCATTCGGCTGCGCAAAAAACTTGTTCATCCGGAATTCCCCCGGACGATGCGTATCTGTCAATTCCGGCGAACCGATATTCGCGTTGCCTACCAATTTCGCCAGCCGCGCCACGGTCAACTCCAGTTTTTCCGGGTCCGGAGAATTGGGTACAAATAATCCATGCTGCGTCGAACGCCGCCGCGCCGGATCCGCCCGCAGCGTAATTTTCACGATCGCGCCGGGAGGAGGATCCGCCTGCAACTGCAAGCGCAGCAATTTCAAAAGCATTTTGGAATCCCGCATCGGCACCGGCAGATTCAAAGTCTTCTCATAAGTTTTCGCCGCCGCTTGCACTTCCGCCGCAGCCGCTGCCGCGCCCGCCATCACTGCCGCCGTCGCATTTTTTCCGCGAACTTGTTCTTCCCTCTCGAAAGCATCTCCCAAATCAAATCGCACACGAATCGCCGCAGCGCTCAAAGCCCGCGCCGCCAAACGCGCGCACACCTGATCCAGCAATCTCCCCAGCACGAACGACAAAGGCTCCAGATCCTCCACCGCATCATCCAACTTCATCTCTTCTTCCAAAATTTCCGCTGGTTCGACCAGCACCAATGCACGCGCATGCGCCCCGCGCGCCAATTCCTGCAAACGCACTCCTTCCTGCCCCAATCGTTCCGACAATTCCAGCACCGGCAACGCTCCCAGCGCCGCGCACGTTCGTATGCCCCAGCGCTCCAGCGTTTCCAAAGCTTCCGCCGAAGGCGCGAGCGTCTGCACCGGCAATCCGCTCAAGTGCCGCGCTTCCTCTCCCTCCGGGATCACGGTAATTCCCGCAAAACCGCGCGCCGCGTGCACGGCCACTTCCAGATTCGCAGAAACCGCAACGTGCACGCGCAAATGCAGTTCCACCGCGCGCCGCGCAAATTCCCGCGCGATATTTTCCTCCGCGCCAAATAATGAATTCAGTCCAGCCAGATCCGCCAGAATCGTATCCTCCGCGTGATCCTCCACCCGCGGCGACATGGACCATCCCAGATCGAGCAGCGCCGCATGTGCCGCTTTCTCCAGCGTCCGCGAACGCCGCCGAATCTCCACCCCGCACAATTGCGCCTGCGTCTGCGCCATCCCCAATTGAATCCCCGCACACCAAGCAGCCTGGTTCGCCGCAACAACATTGATCAGCGGCGCAGTCCCATCCACCAGCGCCACGGCCCTGTCGCGTAGCTCACCATCAGCACGCAACTCAACGTGGTCACGCGGTTCAACTTCCGCGCGCAGCACCGCCTGCACCATGAAATTCGCAACGTGAATAGCAGCAAACGCCATATTTTTTCGAATGCACGGCCTCATCCGGCAAAATCACCGCCAGATTTCCCAACCACAACCGTTATTTCCGCTTGACTGCAATCGGCAGGCTGAAAAAATCCCAATCTATCCGCGTCTTAAAAATTCCTTCGCCTTCGCTGGCCACCCGCGGCTCCGCAGCAAAACCGCCGCGAAAATATCCCCCGCTCCCTTTCTGCATCCGCGAACGCGATACTTCCCCCCGTGCGCTCCGTCCTTCGAGCAACCATCCCCAAGGCAAACGTGAATAATCCGCCGCGCGCCCAAGCCCCGATTCCGCCGCACCCTCCACCGGCATCCACGACCACCCCACCGCTCCCGCCTCCAAGCGCAATCCCAACGAAGCGCAACTCTTCGCATTCGATTCCTGCTCCAGCAGCATCAAAATCGTCGGCGTATCTTCCACCGCGCGCCGAAACCGAAACCAGGAATCCAGCGGCACGTGCCGCACCAGCCGCGGCGCAATATCGCTCAAGTCCACGGCAATCAATCCAAAGCCTCCGCCCTGCAACAGCAAATCCGTCGCGCGCAGCGTCTGCTCCACATTCCGGCAGCGCACCCACAATAATTTCCGCAATTCCACTCCAGCCGCTTCCGCCGAATGCGGATCAAACGCATCTCCTCCATCAATCAGCGCGCAAGCCTCTTCCTGCGCAGTGCGCGCGCTCAATGCCGCCAGCAGCAAGCTCGTCCGCCCCGAACACGAAGGCCCAAAAATTTCCGTCAGCGCTCCGCGCGGCAACCCCCCGGTCAATAAATCAATTTCCGGAATGCCGCTGGAAACTGTGACCACCTCCTGGCGACCGCGATAATTGAACGGCGCAGCCACGCGCCCCGCCAGAGCGAGTTCCACCTTCGAGCGCAGCGCGGCAAAGTTGGCAGCCATAGTCCGGTCAATTGTCAGCGCCCAAAAGCGTCACTACAATCTTCGCTTTTTGTTCGCCTAGAGGAATTCTCCCCCACTGCCCCGCCATTGTCAATCACCCGCCCTCTAGTTGTGGATCACTCAGGTTTTCGGTCGGACAGACAAACTTCCGCCGCTCCCATCGGCCAGGAGATTTTGACTTTGCAGCGGCCATCCCGCCTTTGCGGGATCGGCGCGTTTGATTTGGACTTTGTTTTGTACTACGTGGCGGCGGCCTGCTTTTTAGGCGGCATAGTTGGCTATCGTTTTTGCAGTAGTTGACTTTGTTTCTGAATTTGTAGTCGCGATACACACCAACCCGTTCCAGCGGCTGAAAAATAAAAATCGCCGGGTGCACCGCAACTTTGGTATTGGAGCTCAGACCAAGCTAACTAAAATCCATCCACATCAATGATCGCTTGGGCAAACTCCTTCGGTGCCTCCTGCGGCAGATTGTGCCCGATGCCGCCCGTGACAATTCGGCTGGCATACTTGCCGGAGAATTTCTTGGCATAAGCACTGGGATCCGGATGCGGCGCGCCATTGGCATCGCCTTCCATCGTGATGGTGGGCACGGTAATCACCGGACTTTCCGCCAGCCGCCTTTCCAGATCGTCATATTTCGCCTCGCCTTCAGCCAGACCGATGCGCCAGCGGTAATTATGGATCACAATCGCCACATGATCCGGATTGTCAAACGCCGCCGCGCTGCGATCAAACGTAGCATCGCTGAAGTTCCACTTCGGCGAAGCCAGCTGCCAAATCAGTTTCGCAAAATCATGCCGGTATTTGTCGTAGCCGGCGCGGCCGCGATCGGTGGCGAAATAAAATTGGTACCACCACGCAAACTCAGCCTTCGGCGGCAATGGCGCTTCATTCGCTTTCTGGCTGCCGATCAGATACCCGCTCACCGAAACCAGCCCCTTGCAGCGCTCCGGCCACAGCGCCGCCACGATGTCGGCCGTGCGCGCTCCCCAATCAAAACCGCCGATGATCGCTTTCTGAATCTTCAGAGCATCCAGCAACGCGATGATATCCAGAGCCACCACACCTTGCTGGCCATTCCGCATCGTTGCGCTGGAAAGAAAGCTCGTCGTGCCGTAGCCGCGCAAATACGGTACGATCACTCGGTAGCCCTTCGCCGCCAACAACGGAGTGACGTCAACGAAGCTGTAAATGTCGTACGGCCAGCCGTGCAGCAGAATTACCGCAGGACCACTCGCCGGCCCAGCTTCCGCATAACCGACGCTCAAAAGCCCGGCATCAATCTGCTTCAGTGGGCCGAATGACGCGTTCTGGCCTCCCGCCGCGCTAGTGACTTTTCCTGGGACGAGCCTAATCTCATCCGCGAAGCATGCATTCCGGGCCAGCAGCGTAGATCCAGCAGACAGCCCGGCGATTGTTAATAAGCGACGACGTGATATCTCGATCCGTTCTGCTTCCTTCATCCCGAAGCTCCTTTATCGCGGATTGAACCAATTCCTTCGAGCCGTAAAGGGGATAAACCTCTCCTGCGTGGCCGCCTGAATCATGCAAGACCGCAACAACGACCCGGACCTGAAGCTGTGATTCTTCCGTTAGAGTCGAGCGCAACTGAGGATGAGCTTGGATTTCGAGCAAGAAGCATTGCATTCGGAAAAGTAAGCGCCGGTCGGTACGAGCCGCCGAGCGAGTTCCATTCCGTCCCGCCGCGAAATTGCCCGGCAATCTCGCGCGAGTTTACGAAATCCCAGAACGACTGACAAATCAAATTTGCTCGCCAGCGCCGATCGTTCGCGCCCTCATTGGATCAAGGTGAGAAGCGGCTTGCCTTTTTCGACGATATACGTGGAGAGCGCTGTGCTGTTGCCGCTGCTGACGTTCTTCGCTGTGTGCACTGTTCCGGCGGGGATGAACAAGACTTCGCCGGCCTTCCGTGCTACCGGCGTCTGGCCTTCGAGCTGAAACTCCAGCGCGCCTTCCAGGACATAGACGAGCTCTTCGCCCGGATGCGTGTGCCTGGGGACCACCGCTCCAGGCGGAAAATCCGCGCTCACCTGGATGATCTCACGTCCCGGGATGCTCAGATCGTGCCGCTGGAGCTCGGTGCGCTTGACGCTAGTCTGCTGCGAGCGGGCCACGCGGAAGGCGAGGCCGCTTGCAACGATCAACATTGCTACGGCCAAGATGCGAGCTGTTTTCATGTTGGGCTCCTTTTGTACTCTGCCTTTCGGATGCGGACGATTCGGGTTTCGCAATGCGTGCACTTCGTTTTCGGTAGTCGCGATCCTCCTCTTAAAATTTCGCGCACCACCTTGCGCTCTGCAAAGTCACGCGCCGCTCACCTCGGCGGCTCGGTTTGCCGGTTCACTTCCCCACTTCACTTAGGCAGCTCTGTGCCAGCCTGTTCCGCCACCATATACTTGGCGTACCAGTCCGGCCAGTTCGCATCCGCCGCGCCGATGCGCTTCTCGTGCTCGCCGTGCGCCACCGAAGCGCGCCGCATCGCGTTCGCTAGATCGTTTGCCGAAGCGAAGCTGCTCGCCCCGGAATCGATGCGGCCGGGCAGCCGCGTGGTGATTTCCTGGAACAGCCAGCCGTTCCCGTCCGGATCTTTGAACGAAGCGAACGAGCGGTAGCTGCGATGCTCGGCATCCGGACCGCTGACCCGCGCCCGACCAAACAGGTAGGCCTCGTCCGTGCCCGCATACACGCCCTCGTTGTGGAACACTTCGCTGATCGGGACGCCGCGCTCGAGCAACGCTTTGCGCGCGGCCTCGATGTCGGAAACGATCAGGTATAAGCCCTGTGCGGCGCCGGGCGCCGCCGGAGTGACGTTCCTGCCGAAGATGACCGAGCACCCGGAGCCCGGCGGCGTGAACTGGATCACGCGGAAGTCCTTACCGTTATCGAAGTCGGCGTCCAGCCGCCACCCCAGCTTCGCGTAGAACTCCTTCGCGCGTTCGGCGTCCGAGACGGGGATGACGACAATCTCGAACTTCATGTCAACTGGCGCGACGCCGGTGTCGATACCACGGACTGCGTTCGTGCTCATAGCTGCCTCCTGAGTTGTGTCATTTCTTTACCTCTATTGCGGTCGAGCCGAGTACGCGATAAATTCGCTTCGCGAGCTAGTCTTGGATTCTTGTATATGCCGCGGTTGAATTGATGGGATGCCGACGACGGCGTCAAGCACTCAGCGCACTGTTCTTTAGCAGGTGCGAATCTTACTCAGCTCGTCCTCATTGTCAAGAGCAGGCGGGGCACCACTTCATCGCGGTAAAGACCGCGCATAACTTCCCTAGCCGCGCAAGTTGGCAAGCTTCCAGCAGTCCGGTCAGCTTGCGATAACCCGATGCACCAGCCCTGAAGCGGATCTTTCTTAGATGCCAGTCGGTTTTGGCTCAGGAAACTGCTACACTCTGGTTTTTCACCACCCAACAGGGAGGAGCCTATGGCCGCCAACGAAACCAAAAAATGCGCGCATCCGGTCTGTACTTGTCAGGTCACTTCGGAGAAATATTGCAGCCCGCAGTGCGAGGCCATGGAAAAAATGCCGGACGTGGACTGCAAATGTCCTCACAAGGTCTGCGCGGGCAGAACGGAATACGCGGCCCACGCATAATCCGCGAAGGCGCCCTGGCGGCTTATCCGCACGCCGTTTATTAGGGTCGGTTCAGCGGTCCAAATGGCTGCGGGTAAACTGAGCTTCGGCACTGGCACGCCCGTTAACGCGACGACGCATCACGACACTCGCAGCTGACGGAGGAATCTCATGCTAGGAAAACGCGCCTTCACCGCGGTAGTTTTGTTATTCGCACTTTTATTTTCTCAGGACTTCCTACCGCTGCTCCGCGCGCAGGACTCCGCTCCGCCTCCCACTCCCGAAGAACTGGACCAGTTGCTCGCACCCGTCGCCCTCTATCCTGATTCCCTTCTCGCGCAGATCACCACTGCCTGCACCAATCCGCAGGAAATTCTCGATGTTGACAACTGGCTGCAGCAAAATCCCAATCTCACCGGCACCGCGCTTACTGACGCGGCACAGGCGCAAGGATTCGACCCTGCGTTTATCGCGCTAGTGAATTTTCCCCAAGTCGTAACCATGATGGCGGAGAACATCGATGATTACGCCGCCATCGGGGATGCATTCTTGGCGGACCAGGCGTCGGTTACGGCTTCGATTCAGCGCTTGCGCGCCCAAGCCTATGCCGCGGGCGCCTTACGCAGTAATTCCCAATTTCAGGTCGAAGTGCAGCAGCCCGCGGGTCAGTCGATCTACGTAATCCAGCCTGCTAATCCACAAGTAGTCTATGTTCCGGTTTACGACCCCACCGTGGTTTACGTCGCTCCCAACCCGGGCGTCGCAGCCACGTCGTTCATCACTTTCGGAGCGGGAATTTCGATTGGCGTGCTCGTCTCTACTAACCAGCCATGGGGCTGGGGCGGTTGGGGATGGAATTGGGGATCGAACCGCGCCTATTACAATCATTCCGACTGGGTGCGATGGGGCAATCCTTATCGTCCGCCGCGCCCGTGGTATCGTCCCCGCCCCGTGTACTACAACAACCGTCCCGGATACGGCGGCAATTGGCACTATCGTCCGCCCAACTATCGTCCGCCGAATCGCCCCTACCACCGGCCACCAAATAGCAAACCGTGGGGACCGAACAATCCTCCACCGCGGCCCAGACCTAATCCAAATCCGCCGAAGCCGAATACGCAGCCGCGCCCGAATCCAAAACCGAATCCGGATACCAAGCCGAACCCGCGGCCGAATCCTAATCCAAAACCGAATCCGGGCACCAAGCCAAATCCGGATTCAAAGCCAAATCCGTCGCCAAGGCCTAACCCGCGCCCGAAGCCGCAGCCGAATCCGGATGCAAAGCCAAATCCCGATACAAAGCCAAATCCAACCCCAAAGCCGAACCCACGACCACGGCCGCAACCAAATCCGAATACAAAGCCCAACCCGAGTCCGAATGCAAAGCCGAATCCAGACGCCAAGCCAAATCCAGACGCCAAGCCAAATCCAACCACAAGCCCGAACCGGCAACCAAGGTCGCAACCGAGTCCCGATACAAAACCGCAAGCGAAGCCAGCGCAGCAGCCGAAGCCACAAGCGAAGTCTGCGCCACAGTCAAAGCCTAGCGCACAGCCAAAGCCACAAGCGAAACCCGCGCCACAGTCAAAGCCCAGCGCACAGCCAAAGCCACAAGCGAAACCCGCGCCGCAAAAATCTGACTCGTCCAAGCAAAAGCCGCAACCGCAGCCAAACTAACCCTGGGTCGGCTTCTGCTCCGTGATGGGCCAGGAGCTCGTCCGACGCACGCAGCACTCACGATCGGCGTGACGGAAGCAGACGCCGAATAGTACGCGCTCGATGACTTTGCCTCGATTGAATTTCTATCGAGACCTGCCATGCATTACAATCGTGCTGTATGAACAAGTCTCACGGAGAACCAGTATGAGCAATCTCGATCACCTTCTACAGCGCAACAAAGAGTTTGCCGCGCAGCAGTCTGCTGCCGGGGCACTGATGCCCTCGCTTTCCCGCGCCATGCCCAACGTAAAGGCAATCATCATCGGTTGCGCTGACATGCGTGCGGACCCGGCTCATGTCCTTGGAACTAAACCGGGCGAGGCCGTCATACTGCGCAATATTGGCGGACGAATTACCCCGGGGCTGCTCGAGCAGTTGGGTTTGCTGGCGCGAATCGGTGCGGTTGCCGGAGAGGTTCCAGGAGGCGGCGGAGAGTTTCACATCATCGTGCTGCAGCACACCGATTGCGGCATCACTCGCCTGGCCGGCGACCCCGCGATGCTGGCTCACTATTTTCAAATTCCGGAAGGCCAACTCAATGCAAAAGCGGTCAGCGATCCCCGCGCGGCGGTTGCCGCAGACGTCGCCGCCCTCCGCGCGATTCCCGCATTGCCGGCTACATGGCTAATAGCAGGCTTGGTGTACAACGTGGCGACCGGACTCGTTGAGATCGTCGTACCCTCAGCCCGGCTTCGTACCGCATAGAGATCAATCCATAGACACTGGCTTTGCTGCTGGCACGCCGCAAATGACCCCCCGCCCCGGTTGTTTCTCATTTCGATACACTCCTCGCGAATACCTGCTGCATCTTCCCCTCATTTGAAGGATTTTACATGCGTCCTCCACTGCCTCTCGTGAGTGGACGACAACCCAAATCTGATTGCCATGCGGCCGCGCACATGCACCACCGCAACCGGCCGGCAGCGATCGCCACAAGGGAGATAAATGGAAATCGGTTCAGGCGTGCGCATCGGCCCCTTCGAAGTCTTTGCTCCGCTACAAGCCGCTGTCTCGATGGTCCGCCACTACGGCGAACATCACTTCCCCGGCAGATTGATCGTCGTAGAAGGAATTGACGGCTCCGGAAAATCCACCCAGCTCAGCCTGCTCCACAAATGGCTCGAATCCAAAGGATACGGCGTGGTCTTCAGCGAATGGAATTCCTCGCCGCTGGTGAAAGACACCACCAAGCACGGGAAAAAGAAAAAGCTACTCACGCCTGCCACCTTTTCCCTGATTCATTCCACCGACTTTGCGGACCGCACCGAGCGCAGCATTCTGCCGTTGCTGAAAGCCGGCGCCGTTGTGCTGTGCGATCGCTACATCTATACAGCCTTCGCGCGCGACGTGGCCCGCGGCATGGATCGCGATTGGGTGCGCGAGCTTTACGGATTCGCCGTGAAACCCGCGATCGCTTTTTATTTTCGCGTGCCCCTCGAGACCGCGATCCGTCGCCTTGTCGACGGCCGCGACAGCTTCAAATTCTACGAAGCAGGCATGGACCTGAATCTGGCGGACGATTCCGTCGAAAGTTTCCGCATGTTCCAGGGCCGCATTTTGTCGGAATACGAAAAAATGATTCCGGAGTTCGGCTTGACCGTCGTGGACGCCACGCTCCCCATCGAAGTCCAACAAGCGCAAGTGCGCCAAATCGTGAAAGCACACTTGGATAGGGCCAAGGAATTGAGGGTACAAGCATGAGAGAAACCTATGGAAGGCTTTTGCCGGAGATGCGCCTCGCCGATCTCGCGGGAAAATTAATCGTTATCGAAGGCACCGACGGCGCTGGACGCAGCACCCAAATTGATCTGCTGAAACCGTGGCTGGAAGAACTCGGCCACGCGGTAGTAGACACCGGCATGACGCGTTCGCCCCTCGCCGGAGAAGGAATTCGTCGCGCCAAAGAAGGCAATAGTCTCGGCCGCGTCACACAAGCCCTGTTCTACGCCACCGATTTCGTTGATCGCCTGGAAAATGAAATCGTGCCCGCGCTGCGCGCAGGCTTCATCGTGCTCACCGATCGCTATATCTATTCACTGATGGCCCGCGCCATCGTCCGTGGCATGGATCCGCGCTGGATTCGCAGCATCTACAGCGTCGCGCTCAAGCCAGACGCCGTCTTCTACCTCCGCCTTGGGATTGATCAGCTGCTTCCGCGCGCAGTCTTCAGCCGCGGCTTCGATTACTGGGAATCCGGAATGGATCTATATCCCGGCCACGACATGTTCGATAGTTTCTGCGGCTATCAATCCGCCCTGCTAAACGAATTCGATCGCCTCAGCGCCGAATTCAACTTCCAGATGGTAGACGCCGCAGCCGACGCCAAAACCGTCTGCGCCTACCTGCAGAAAAATATCCTCCATCTCCTCGAACGCGACTCGCGCAAAAACTTCATCTCGCGCCTCTACAACGATTCCACAACAGCACCGAAGTCGACCGACACAGCCCTGTATGCCGTTGCGGCCCCCGTGGCTGCGCCCAATACAAACGGCAATGGTACCGGCAACGGCCATCACCATCGCGCCGCACATCCCGGCCAATAGCTTTTAAACTTGTAGCGGCGCTCTTTAGTGCGATTTGCGGGGACGCAGCCGCCGGCAGAAAGACGTCACGCGGCAAGTTTGCAGAGTTCTTACAAGGAAGCGAAATGAAAAGGGCTTCGCCGCAGCAGTCTTGACTCTGGCTCTGGCACGTTCGCAAGCATCATCATTGCTATCAATCAAAACTGCGTCTATGGCTTCACGGTGCTGTACGATAAATCTGTCCCCGTCGCTGCCACACAATCAGCGATAAACGATCGTTACAAGAATTGGGGCGTCGGCCGAGTTTGCAATTCGGCTACTGTTGTTGCTGCTGCTGTTGCTGCTGTTGCTGTTGCGCAAACTCCGCCATGGTCTCAGCGCTAAGCGGCTTCGACCGAATCACCGTCGTAGGCGGCAATTCCTCCGGCTCCGGCGCATTCATCGGCGAAACCGCCACCATCACGCTCAGTTCACTCGACGCGTCGCCCTTATAAACTCCGCGCGTTGGTGGCACGTCCGCGTAATCCCTCCCCACCGCGACTCGAATGTGCCGCTCGCACCCCTGCAAATTATTCGTGGGGTCAAACGCCACCCATCCCAAATCCCCTAAATACGCTTCCACCCACGCATGCGTAGCGCCCGCCGCCGATCGATCCTGCGCCTTGTCTTCATGATACAAATACCCGCTCACATACCGGCAAGGAATCTTCAGCCCGCGCACCAAGGTAATCATAATGTGCGCAAAATCCTGGCACACCCCGCGCCGCGCCTCGAGCGCATCGTCAATCGGCGAATCCACATTCGTGCTATTGGGCACGTACTCAAAAAGCTCGTACAGCCCGGCATTCAATTCCTGCAACAATGCGAGCGGGTTTCCGCGGCGTCGCAATTCCAGCTCAAGCGCCAGCTTTTCCAGCAGCTCCGTCGGCGCCGCGTACTGGCTCGGCAGCAACATCTCCCAGTAATCCGTTTGCGCCACGCGCGCGTCCAGGTCGCTCCAATCGCCGGCGACCTCCAAGAACAAATCTTGCGCCGGCAGCACGTCCACAATCGCCTGCGCCGTCACTTCAATCAGCGCATGCTTCTGCGGAATATCAAAATGGTGCACCGCGTTGCCGTAAAAATCGCGGTACATCATCATCGTCGCCCGCGGCTGTACTTCCAGCGTAAAGCTCAGGCAGCGCTGACGAAAATCCGTCCGCGGCTGCATGCGTACTTCCATCACGCTTTCCCGCACCGCGGGTTCATACCGAAAACTCGTAATGTGCCGCACTGAATAAGCCATTGTCCCCGCCGCGTGTCGCCCTACGACGCCAACTCCGACTCAATCGAATAATCAAAATAAATCTGATGTATCGCCGCGTGAATCTGCGCGCACTCTGCGCGCACGCTCTCCAAATAAGCGTGCCCTCCATCCGTCATCACTTCCTCAATCTGGCTGTAACTCAGCTGCGCCCGCATCCGCCCTGCAATCCGCGTCGGCAATTTTTCCCGCCGCTCGGTCAACTCCCCAATAATGTGCAGCGCCGCATTCACCCGATCCACCGAAAATCGCACCGAATGTGGAAAATCCGGATTCAGCAACAAAAATTCCGCCACCCGCAAGGGACGTATCTCCGCCGTATAAGCCTTGCAATAGGCCTCGAACGCCACGCAAGCTCGCAGTAGCCCGACCCAGCCCAGATATTCCGCGCTCTCCACCGCCTGGTCCGCTGGATGCGCCACACGTTTGAAATGCGTCTCGAGCAAAGCCGCCAGCGCGTCCGTCCGTTCCACGTAGCGTCCCAGCTGAATGAACTGCCAGCCCTCGCCGTGGCTCATCGTCCCGTCCGTAATTCCCTGGAAAAGATGCGCGCCCTCCTGCACCGTCTGGAAAAATGCGTGCGACTTCAGCATCCAGGCTTCTTCCGGCCACGTCTCGATCACTTCCAGATACAAACGGTTCAGCTGTCCCCACATTTCCGAGCTGCACTGTTCGCGCACATGCCGTAAATTCTCCCGCGCCGTCGCAATGCACGACACGATGGACGAAGCGTTCGTCCGGCTGAACACCAGCATATTAATCAGGCGCGTAGGATCGACAGGCCCCTGCGCCGCGGGCATGCGCAGCGCCTCCAGCAGAAATTTCCATCGCCCCAATCCCGCTTCCGGCGACTGATCCAGCCACAGCTGCATCTCCACGTCCAGCAAGCGCGCCGTCTGCTCCGCCCGCTCCAGATAGCGGCTCATCCAGTACAAACTATCCGCCACGCGCGACAGCATGCCCGCCTCCCGCTGCATACTGCGCCCGAAATAATTTCGCGGAGTTCTCATCGCTTACGCCAGCGGCCCTCCCGCGAGTCCCTTCCACACGTCGTCAGCGATCTGCGCGGTCCGCTCGTCCGTACTCCCCGAGCGCAACACCCATGTGTCCTTGCTCCCGCCGCCCTGCGACGAATTCACCACCAGCGATCCTTTGCGCAAGGCCACGCGCGTCAATCCGCCGGGAACCAGCGTCACCTTCTCGCCCATCAAAATGTACGGCCGCAGATCAATGTGCCGCGATTCCACCTCGCCATCAATCAAACACGGCGCGCAGGAAAGCGCCAAAGTCGGCTGCGCAATATAATTCCGCGGGTCAGCCAGAATCCGCGCGCGAAATTCCTCCCGCTGCTGCTTGGTGCTCTGCGGCCCGATCAACATCCCATAGCCGCCCGATTCCCCCACAGCCTTCACCACCATCTCCTCTAGATTTTCCAGCACGTGCTGCCTCTGCGCCGCGTCCGTTAACATATACGTCGGCACATTCGGCAGAATCGGCTCTTCGCTCAGATAAAATCGAATAATCTCCGGGACGTACGCGTACACCGCCTTGTCATCGGCGAGTCCCGTTCCAATCGCATTCGCCAAACTCACATTCCCCGCGCGATAAGCGTTAAATAATCCCGGCACGCCCAAAAAAGAATCCCGCCTAAAACACAACGGGTCCAGAAAATCGTCATCCACCCGCCGGTAAATCACGTCCACGCGCCGCGGCCCCGCCGTTGTGCGCATATACACCACGTTGTCGTGCACCAACAGGTCGCGCCCCTCCACCAACTCAATCCCCATCTGCTGCGCCAAGAATGTGTGCTCGAAATAAGCGGAATTGGAAACGCCAGGAGTCAGCAGCACCGTCACCGGGTCCTGCGCATAAGCACAATTCTCCGGCGCGAGCGTCCGCAAAGTCGAAAGCAGCGCCTGCGGATAATGATCGATCGGCGAAACTCCGTAATCTCGAAACATTTTCGGAAACACGCGCTTCAAAGCCTTGCGGTTCGCCAGCATGTACGAGACGCCGCTCGGCACCCGCAGATTATCTTCCAGCACCACAAAATTTCCGTCCGGCAGCCGCACCAAATCCGTCCCGCAAATGCTCACATAAATGTCCCGCGGCACATTCAGCCCGCGCATCTCCCGCCGAAAATGTTTGCAACTGTAAATCAGTTCGCGCGGCACAATCCCTTCGCTTAAAATCCTCCCTTCGTGATAAATGTCGCGCAAAAATAGGTTCAGCGCGGTCACTCGTTGCGTCAACCCCTTTTCGATTTTGGCCCACTCCACGGCAGGAATAATGCGCGGTATCAAATCGTTGGGAAAAATTCGCTCGGTCCCTTCCTTACTTCCATACACCGTGAAAGTAATTCCTTCTTGCAGAAATGTCAGGTCCGCCGCCTGCTGGCTCTTGCGCAATTCCTCCGGAGGCAGCCCTACCAGCGTCCGATGCAGCGCCTGGTAATATTCCCGCGGCACGCCCGGCGCCCCGAACATTTCGTCATAAGCCGTATCGAATTGATATTTCACAAAGGGGCGGGAACTTCCATACGGTGATGGCACAGCCGCTGCGGTCATCAGTCCTTCCGTGCTCACACCACGAGCCCCGAACTCTCGGAGCCGCCTGCACCAAATACAGATATCTGTCGTGATTCTGTCGTGAAGCCGGCCCCAGCTGTCGCAGGAGCTTCACTGTAGATACCCCCGCCGTCCAGGTCCAATACAAATTCCTGATTATCCCGATCAATCTTTTCGTTTTAATGAAATGGACAGTTTGCGATGGTTTTACCGCTGGACACTTCGTGGAAACTTCTAAAACACTGCCTTGCCGAGGGTACGCTTCGTCGCTACTACCCGATCGGGGCTTTTCAGATAGTGCGAGCCTTTCCGCTTTCCGACCGTGGCAAGAATTCGTGAAGTACGATTAACTCTTACCCCTCAACTCCGAATCCCCGCCATCCTCCGAATCCTCGGATCCCGAAACACATCCGCATCATCCGTGCTCCGCGTCGAAAACTCGGACACAATCGCCCCCCGCGGCCCCGCCTGAAACCAATGCGGCGTATCTGGATAAATCGTGTACTGCTCCCCCGGCTCCAAATGGATCTCATGCCCTACCGTATAGAAATCTTCCGACCCCGCCGGCGGCAAACATCGCGGCCCCACAGTCCGCTCCCCTGGCAGATAAAGCGAAACACTTCCCCACCTGCAGCGAAAAGTTTCTTCCTTCCCCGGCAGCCCGCCAATCGTCGGATGCCAATGCTCCGGACAAGTCTGCCCCGGAATCATCACCAACTCCTTCGCGCACACCCGCTCCGTATTCACATAGGTCAGTATTTGCAAACCCGTCGTCGCCAGCTCGCCCAAACCAAAATCCGCCACTTCCATCCGCCCTTGCTCTTCAGGCGTAATCAATATCCCCGCCCCCCGCAGTAATTCCGCAGCAGCCATCGCAATTTCAACGTTCTTCAAAGCGCCCTCACCTCGATCCTTATACAACATCGCCGCCGCGTTTCCGACACCACGTCGCCAGCAGGATAGGACTGCTGGCTCGCTCTCGTTTGATTTCGAAGCACGCCGATGAAATGCCCCACTGAGCGGCCTGAGACATAGGTAACACATTGTACCGGACACATGGGTGACACTTTCTCCCCGTATGGGTAGGGAGTTATGCCTTGGAAGGAGTGTTCGGCAATGGATGAAAGACTGCAGTTTGTGGCT